>Ga0129324_10000322_pt1 | contig 35274 bp, 33 predicted proteins | sample CPBDNA_7_FD_96879 | JGI IMG/M metagenome (GOLD analysis project Ga0129324, IMG submission 96879) | Freshwater to marine salinity gradient microbial communities from Chesapeake Bay, USA - CPBay_Spr_15_0.2_DNA | ecosystem: Environmental > Aquatic > Marine > Coastal | place: USA: Chesapeake Bay...
ACTAGTTCTTCCTATAGAGCCGTGGTAGACCACCACGTTGATAGGCTGGATGTGGAAGCGCAGTAATGCGTGCAGCTGACCAGTACTAATAGCTCAATTGGCTTGATTTATGCACTGAAAAAATTTTTTTAGATATATTTTGATATTTTAAACTATAGAAATTTATAATTTTCTATGGTAATGGTTTTTATGAAAATTCCAATTTCCTTTGCCGACATAGCTCATAGAGATCATACTGCTAAAGTAATTCCTCTTGGAATATCTATGATAGCAGCTTACGCACATAAATTTTTTAGTGATAAACTGGATATGGAGATTTTTAAATCTGTTGATGAGTTTACACAATCTTTAGATAATAAAATCCCAAAGATAACATGTTTTTCAAATTATATTTGGAATGAAAATCTAGCTTACCAAATAGTAAGTCGAGTTAAGAAAAAAGATCCAAGTACAATAAGTATCTTTGGAGGACCTAACTATTCTTTGCATGAGAAAGATTGGCAAAAAAATTTCCTTTCATCAAAACCAAATATTGATTTTTATATTGTTGGTGAAGGAGAAGTGCCTTTTGTCGAACTTCTAAAAACTCTTTTTAAATATGATTTCGATGTAAAGCAAATTAAAAAAGATCAAATTAAAATTCCTGGATGTCATTATATCTATGAAGGTGAATTTATTACCGCTCCTTTGCCTCAACCTATACCAATATTAGACGAGATACCTTCTCCTTATTTATTAGGTCTTTTAGACAAGCATCTAGAGTCTGGATATTTAAAACCTTTAATGGAAACAACGAGGGGCTGTCCTTTTTCTTGCACTTTTTGTCAAGAGGGAGACAGTTATTATAACAAGGTCAGAAGATTCTCTTACGATAGAATAAAATCAGAAATTTTATATTTAGCTAAAAAATCTAAATCAAAAGTATTATCATTAGCAGACTCAAATTTTGGTATGTACAAACAAGACATAGAAATTTGTAAGGTAATAGCAGAAAGTATGAAAGAACATAATTGGCCACAAGGATTCGAGGGTGTAACAGGTAAAAATGAAAAAGGTAAAGTAATGGACGCTCTTTCAATTATTGGAAAAACTTCATATAATGCTGCAGTTCAGTCTACCGATCCCAATGTTTTAAAGGAAGTTAAAAGAATAAATATTTCGGGAGATGCAATGATCAGAATAGTTAATGAAGCAAAACAAAAAACGCAATCTGCTAGTTTTTCAGAAATTATATTAGGACTTCCAGGAGACTCTAAAAAAGCACATTTTAAATCTAATGTTGATATGATTGATTCTAACGTTGACGTGGCAAGATCACATCAATTTATAATGTTACCAGCATCTCCAGCTTCTACAAAATCTGAGAGAGAAAGACACGGATTTATTACAAAATACAGAGTAGTTCCTAAAACAGTTGAATATTATCAATTGTTTGGTGAAAAATTTTTTGCTCCTGAATTAGACGAAATATGTGTTGCAAGTAAAACTTTACCCTATGAAGACTATCTTGAGTGTAGATTGTTTAATCTTACGGTTGAGATGTTTTATAACAACGGAATATTTACAGATCTTTTCAAATTAATCAGAGGATATAATCTCAAAGTTTCAACCTTTATATTAGAAATTCATGAAAAAGTTAAGCAAACAAAAGATCTTAGTTTTTTATACGAAGATTTCTTAAAAGAAACAAAAGAAGTTTATAATACCAGAGAAGAAATTGAAAAGGATTTACAAAATGAAAAAGTTCTTCAAAAGTATATTGCAGAGGAAACTGGAGTAAATGAACAGTTAGTATTTACTTCTGTAGGTGTTTTAGAAAAAATGGAAGAACTTCATAAAATTGCATTCTCAGTAGCAAAAAATATGCTAGCTCAAAAAATGAAATTAAATGGAGAAGCCAACAGTTTTTTTGATCAATTTCAGTCTTTTATACTTATGCAAAAAAAAGATATGATATCTAATCAAGATACAGTTAAAAAAGAAAAATTTTATTATGATTTTATAGAGTTAATTAATTCTGATTTTAAAGATCATCCCTCCAAACATTATAAGCCCGAGGGTATAAAATTTGAATTTAGCCATACCAAAAAACAGAAAGAGATGTTTCACGATTATTATAATACTTATGGGGATAATAAGAATGGATTGGCATATATTTTGGCAACAGCTTCGGCTTTAACAAATAAAAAATTCTATAGAAAAGCTAGCTATTCTAATTAATTTGTGCAGACTTTATCTTACTAATTTTTAAGAATACTTCGATTATAAAAGAAAAAATAACTGTTGATACAAGAGTATATCCAAAAAATGGTAGTGCTAAATTATAACAGGTTATAAAACCACTCAAACTATATCCATAAGATCCTAAGGACCATACGCCAAAGTTTTTTATTATAAAAAATAAACAAGCTCCTAGTAATGATCCAGATATTCTATTCATTATATTGACCTTAAAAAATTGGGATAAAAATCCGATTAGTATTACACTTCCCCATGTAAAAAAAGTTACACTATGAAAACCAATAATTAAATCTGTTAAAAAAAAACATATTATAAGCGCTGGTAGATAACTAAGTCCTAATAACGCAGGTACATAAAAACTTAATGCTATCAAACTTGTAAAATTAGGGGGATGTGGAATTAATCTACTAGCTGCTAAGGCTAAAAATATTCCGATTGAAATTTTTAAATAATACATTATAAATATTTTATCCAATAGTTTAATGAATTACAAGATCATAAGATTAATTTTATTCAATTACGATTGTTTTAAATTAGTAAGCAATATTTAAACCAATATTCATTGTCCTTGGATTTCCCGAATAATCTAATGAGTTTTCATAATTTTTATCAAAAAGATTTTTTACTGAAAAATTTAAATTATAACCTTCAAAAAGTTTGTAAGAACTTTTAAGATCTACTAAAAGATATTCATCAAGTATTTGATCTTTGAAAGAATAGTCTGTTCCACCATAATCTCTTGTACGTCCCTTGTAAGTTATCATTAAAGAACCATCTAAATCTTTTTTAAATTGATAATTAATTTTAGAGCTTAGTGCATGGATTGGAACACGAACCATTGCACTTTCAAGCCAACCATGGCCTGTGTCTAGACAAGAAGTATATCCCCATTTATCTTTTTCTGGTTTATCACAATCCATACCTGAATAACTTTTTGTTAAGGTATAATTAAAACCAATGTTTAATTTTTTTTTATCAGTCCAGTTAGTACCTAGCTCTATTCCTTTACTTTTATTTTCTGCACCAGGTACGTTATCTTGAAAATTAGTAGTATTTGATCCCATTATTGGATCTTCAACAAGAATATCAAAGTATGTAATATTCAAATTTAGATTTAAAGAATCTAAATAAGTTTCATAGCCTATGTCAAAACTTATGGTCTTTTCAGCATGAATGCTTTCACCATTTTGATTTGTCCAAGCATACTCTCCAGACTCATATATAGATGGAAATAAAAAACCAGTTCCATAAGATGATCTAATTTTACTATTATTTCCTAAATCATAAGCTCCAGTAATTCTGTATGATTGTTCATCACCAGAAAGAGTATGTCTATCATTTCTTCCACCAATAGTTGCATAAATATTTTCATATGGTCTAAATTGATAATCAATATATTGAGAATGAATTTCTTCATCATGAGTTTTGTTATTTCCTGGATCTGTAGGATATTTTGCTTTGAAAAACTCTAAGTCTGTTCCATAAATTATCTTGTTATCTAGATTAAAATTATACTCACCTAAATAAGTAAACATGTTTTTAAAACCCTCATAAGTGTTTTCTTTTCCATCATATTTTGTTACCATTCTTGATGTTGCAGACTTATTGAATCCAAAAGTATTTTTAAAATTATTAATTGTATTTATAAATTTAAAATTATAATGAGCTTCAAGATTATCAGATGAATTTTTTGTATCATCTCTTCCATTTGTAGGTTCATCATATTTTAAATAACTTTCTTTTATAGTTAAATAATTTTCAATAGTATTATTCTCTGAAATATTATAACTATAGTTTGCAGTAAGACTGTTGTTTTCATAAGGATCTTTTTCACTATCATTACTCATGGCTGATATTCCATCTGTCTTATAATAATTAAATCCAACAAAATAATTCTGTTTTTCATTGGCTCCATCAATTGAATAAAAAATATCTTGAGAGTTGTTTTCACCATATCTTACAGCAGCATCTTGATGTTTGCCCAATCTACCTTTTTTTGTAAAAATATTGATTGTTCCTCCTACAGCACTATTTCCATAAAGTGAACTTTGACTACCTTTTAAAATTTCTATTCTATCAATTGAATCTTTAAATAAACCTTCTCCATAAAATGAATTATCTGGGGTTGATGGATCATACATTTTTACTCCATCAATATAAATTGTTGAATAACGTTTTGGTAAACCTCTCATTTGAATACCTGTATTAGTTCCTCTGCCGCCTAAGGAAAAAATATTCAATCCTTGAACTTCATTATTCAAAAGATCAGTTAAAAAAGACTCAGAAGAATTTTCAATAGTTTCAGCGTCAATAACAGTAACTTGACTACCAACAGAACTATAGGACTGAGGAGTTTTACCAGCAGAAATTACAATTACAGGAATTTCTTTTGAAAAAACAACAGCTGAAGATAAAATTAAATATAAAAATAAAATCACTTTTAACATCATTTGGCACATCCTTTTTTAATTCTATAAATATGGAACTAGCTAATTAATGCTGATGACAATTTTCATTGCAGAACTAAACTTTTCTTGGTCATTGTTCAACAGCAGACTTTACTGAGTGGCACTTCGAATTTACGGTTGAAGGTACAGCCAATAAATTTTACACTAATTTTTCATCATGCATCTCAGTATGATATTATTATACTTTTTTTTAAAAGAAAAAAAACTTTAAAACAATCATTTAGTCATTTTAATTTTCTATAAAAAATGTATAAAAATATAATTTTAATCATGTTAAATAAAGATCCTAAATTAATAAAAAAAATTAATAGTGATGGTTATATCTATTTAGAAAATAACCATGTTTCAAAATATTTATTACAAATTAGAAAAATAGTTAAAAAAAATTTCAATTTAAATACCTCAAAATATTTAGAAATGAACACTGATAAATTCCACAATCTAATACTCAAAACTCTTAAAAATATTAATAAAAATATTAAACTCCATCAAATGCAAAAAATTATAGCGAATCAATTTTCTAAAAAATTGTCAATTAATGAAAAGTATATGGTAAGTTCATTTACTACTTTTTTTGTTACAAGGCCTCACAAATCGCCTAATGTAAAAAATGAAACTGAGTTTGTTTCTTTTCACAGGGAAAACTTTTATGGAAAACAAAATTACTTAAATTATCAATATAATTTTTGGTTTCCTGTGTTTGATATAGATCTTAAGCAGAATGTAAAATACATTCCGAAATCTCATTTGATTCCGGATAATAAAATAAAAACACAAAAATTAATGAATTTTTCGATTAAAAAACACTCACCAGCTCACCGTTGTGGCATGAATTATGCTCCAAAAAAAATAATTAAAGGCGTTGATTTAAAGAAAGCACGAAGGTTTAAAGTTCCAAAAAATCATTATTTAGTCCTAGATGCAAACTTAATTCATGGCAATGGATTAAATCTATCTAAAAAAATCAGATATTCTCTTGCTTTTGGTTTAATACCATCAAGATTTATAAATAAAAAGAAAATGCCAATTAATTTTAGAACTAACAAGCCACATTACGTAGATCTTTAAATTTCTATAATAACTCAACAAATGAAAAAAAAAATTTACTCATTATTAATTTTAGCAATGTTTACATTTGTATATTTCGTTTATCAAAGTATAGGAAATGAAAAATATCCAAAAATACAATATATCAAATCATTTGTACCTAACGATTTTAAGTCAAAATTAAAAAAATTAAAACAATTTTTGACTAAAACAGACCATCATGGAAATAAGATAAAAAAAGTATCGTATGAAGATAAGTATGATTTTATTTTAAAAAAAGGAAACATCACTTTTGAAAAACTGAGTGTAGATGATTTTTCATATAAGAATAATAATTTTAAGTTAACAAAATATAAAAGTGAAGATTTAGGTTTTTCAAAACACCCTGAGTATAAAGCAATCGGTACATCTTATATTGATTTTTATCAAGACAACATCATATTAGTCACTGGACATGGCTTGGTATATTACGCGAAAAAAAATCACGAACCAAAAAAAATTGAATTAATTAATATTCCGACAAATATTAAGGAAATTGTAAAATATAAAGAATTTTATTCAAGTTCTTTATATGGCATAAAAGATATCTTAATCGTTGAGGACTTTATATATGCAAGTTTTGTAAACGAAAAAGAAAAAAGTTGTTGGAATACATCGATACTTAGATCTAAAATGAATTTAAATAAGATAGAGTTTAAACCTTTTTTTATTCCTAAAGCTTGCGTTAAAGAAAAGAATGAATACGGAAAAATAATAGATTCTGAGGTAGGATCTTTTTGGGAAGGTCAAAGTGGAGGAAGATTAGAGACATTTAAAGATGGCAAAATTATTTTTTCTACAGGTGAATTCCGATATCAAACACATGCGCAAGACTCAGAAAATTTCTTGGGTAAAGTTTTATCAATTGACCCTATATCTGGGAAAAAAGATTTGATTTCACTTGGGCACAGAAACCCTCAAGGACTTATGTTTGATAAAGAAAGAGATATTATTATCTCTACTGAACATGGACCTTCAGGTGGTGATGAAATAAACATGAATGACTTAAGGGACAAAAAAGTTAAAAACTTTGGTTGGCCTATTTCATCATATGGCAAACATTATTATCCAAGTGATAAACTTCATAAAGTGTCTCCGCTTTATAAATCTCATTCTAAATATGGGTTTGAAGAACCAATTAAACAATACACCCCAGCACTGGGAATTTCAGAGGTTGAAAAATTTAAAATTAACAATGACACAGTCTATTTAGTTGGAGCTCTAGGAAAAAAAATTGAAGAGGGAGATATGTCAATCCATTTTTTTAGTTTGGACCAAGAATTTAAAATGAATAATAATAAAATTTGGCCAATTAATGATCGAGTAAGAGATATGGTATTTGACACTAAAACAGAGACTGTTTATCTTTATTTAGAAACAACTGGTTCAATAGGAACAATTAGAAAAAACTAATATACCATTCTGTATATTTCTTTAGCAAGAATTTTATAACCCTCAGAATTTAGATCATCAATTTTCCCCTTTATCTGAAATGGAAAAAACTCAAGAGGTTTTTGATTTTTTTTTAAAACTGACTCATTAAAATCTAAGTATTTGATATCAAATTTTTTAGCCAAAGATATTATTTTGGAAATTTGATTTATTTCAAAAGGATTGATTAATCTCTCAAATTTTGGCATGAAAACAATATAAAAATCAAAATCATTTTTTTTTGAAAGATTCATATAATTTTGAAATATTTTTTCCAAAGATTTAAATTCTTTTTCATCAAAATTAATTGGCTCATTAATAATTTTTGATCTAAATCTAGAAAAAAAAACAAACTTTTTGATCTCAGATGAAATACTTATCTTTGCTTCAATCTCTTTTTTTTGATTTTTATTTCCTAAAGTTTTTTCATAATATTCGATTAGTTTATTGGACATAATCTCATCAACTAAAGATTGTTTTGAAGTAAGATCTTGACTGAAACTAGAGTCGTCTAAATACTTTTTTAAAATCTTATTTTCTATCTCTCTAAAAATTTCATTTAAATCGTCATCCTCATTAAAAATATAAATAACTTTGTTTATTTTTTTTCCTTTTGAAAATTCCTTAAAACTTGCAAAACTTAATAACGGGCCGTTGCCCTCATAACCAACTGTAATAACATTTTTTCCAGAGATTTTTTTTAATTGGCTTACCAAATCATCAGGCTTATCAACACAAGCACCATGAGCGTAAGAGTCACCTAAAATCATTATTTCTATTTGATCATTGTCCCAGACATCATCATCATTATTGAAACCGTATCTGTCACTCATATACTTTGAAAAAAATCCATTTTCATTACAATAAATTGTTTCTTTATTTGATATTCCACTCAACGGAAAAATTTCTAAGTTATTTTCTTTCAATAATGCTCCAGGAGAATATTTTGCCACAATATCTTTATTATTTTTTTTATTGTCTTCGTATATTTCCAGTTTTGACCTTTCATCAAATTTTATTTGATTTTTTTCAAAATACTCTTTCTTTTTTTTATCTGATATAAAACCGTATTTAGTTATTTTTTTATCCATGAATATGAAGTAAGTTTCTAGAAAATAAATTGAACCTACGGATAAAAAAATGAAAATAGAAATTATGAATTTAATTTTAATAGAAATGAAGAAACTTAAAATTGCGCAAATTATTAGAAAAAAAGCTAATAGCTTATATTTAAAATAAAAATCATCTCTTAGTCCTTCATAAATTATTTCAGATCTATAAAAAACATATATAAGAAATAATAAAGTTGAGAGAAAATAACTATTGGATAAAAAACCTGAAACTTTGTAATTATGCAACATAAATGACTTATACTATTAATCTCCAAAAATTTAAAATACAACATAAATTTATAAAGTTATGAAACTAAGTTATAGACCTGAAATAGATGGTTTGAGAGCGATTGCAATCGTCCTAGTATTTTTTTATCACGCAGACATACTCTTATTTGATAAAAAATCTTTTCCTTTTTTTAAAGGTGGATTTATTGGTGTCGATATTTTTTTTGTTATTTCGGGATATCTAATTAGCTCGATAATATTAAAAGAACTAAAAATAGATAATAAATTCAACTTACTTAATTTTTATGAAAGAAGAGCAAGAAGAATTTTACCAGCTCTTTTTCTGATTATGACATTCAGTCTTTTGTTGGGTTATTTATTTTTAAGCCCTAATAAATTTGTAGAACTTTCAAAGTCCATAATATTTTCAGAGTTTTTTGTTTCAAATTACTTTTTTTGGAAAGATGGATTAATATATGGTTCTGAAGACAGTTTTATAAAACCTTTTTTACATAGCTGGTCTTTGTCTGTTGAAGAACAATTTTATTTATTTTTTCCATTAGCAATGCTCATAATATTTAAAATTAAAAAAAATTTGATATTACATTTAATTGTTTATTTAATAGTAATCAGTTTTTTTACTACTAATTTGACAGTTTTAAATTTTCCTTCGCTATCTTTCTACTCTATTCACGCTAGAATATGGGAATTAGCCTGTGGGTCATTAGTTGCTTTTTTAGAAGTGCATAAAAGTTTCAAAATCTCAAAATTTAAATTAGTCATAAGATTGTCTTTCCAATTTATAGCTCTTTTTTTATTATTTTTTGCTATTTTTAAATTTAATCAAAACACACTTCACCCGTCGTTTAATACTCTTGTACCAGTTTTGAGTATAATGTTATTAATTTCGAGTTTAAATGAAAATGACTTTATAACAAAAATTTTGTCAAATAAGATATTAGTTGGGACAGGTTTAATATCATATTCTCTATATTTGATACATTTTCCAATACTGTCTATTGCAAATAATTTAAATTTTGAAAACTTAAATTATAGTTTAAGATTTGCTGTTTTATTATCTATTATTTTGCTTTCTATAATAAGTTTTTATTTTGTAGAAAGACCTTTTAGAAACAAAAATTTAGTCTCAAGAAAAAAATTTTCGATTTTAATTTTCTTATCATTTATTCTTTTATTAGTAATAAACTTAATTGTTATTAAAAAAAATGGTTTTATTGAGAGACTTCCTTATATTTTACAAAAAAGTCTTACAGAGAAGAGGCCGTGGACACTATTAAAAAGTAACGATGAAATAGAATGTTATTCAAGAAAAGGCCAACCATGTACGTTTGGTAGGGAGCATAAAAAAGAATTTTATTTACTTGGAGATAGTCATCTAGCAGCAATGTCTAGCGAAATCAAAAAAATTGCATTAAAAAATAATTTTAAATATGTTGATTTAACAATGCCAAGATGTCTTTATCTACCAAACTTCGTTAGAGTTAATAAAAACAATGGAAAGGTCAGTAATTTTTGTAATGAGGAATATCAAAAAAAAGTAGAAATGATAATTGAACAGTCGTCAAAAGAAAGTGCATTTGTAATTGGTGGAAGGTTACCAATGTATATATCTGGAAAGAAATTTGATAATAAAGAAGGTGGAGTAGAACCAGGTAAAGTTTGGCTGGAAGAATTTAAACCCACAAAATACGATATTACTTTTCAAATTCAATTTAAGGATACACTAGAAAAAATAGCATTATCTGGAAGAAAAATAATTTTAATTTATCCAATACCAGAAGTTGGATTTGATGTTAAAAATGAATTATATAAAAGAATTCCAAAAAATATTATTAATCTGGATAAAAATAAATTTCAAAAAAGTTTGAAAGATAATCCAGTAACAACTAGTTATAAAATTTATAAAGAAAGAACAAAAAAAACATTTGAATTATTAGACTCTATCAAAGGAAAAAATATTTTTAGAGTATATCCTCATAAAGTATTTTGTAAAAATAAAGCAAGTGGTAGATGTAATACTCATGATGATAAAAATATATATTATTTTGATAATAACCACCTGTCTTTATCAGGTACAAAAATGATTCTAAGCTCGATTTTTAAATTTAATAGATAAGGCTTATTTTGAATAGAATAAAAAAAAGAAAATTAGGATATGTTCTCTGGATAACTGGCTTACCTGGATCAGGTAAGACAAGTATTGCAAAAAAAATTAATAATCATTACAAAAAAAAAAATTTTGATTTCCTAGAAATTAGTGGAGATGAGATTAGAAAAGTTTTAAAATTTGACAATTACGATAAAAAGTCCAGAAAACAATATGCAAAATCATACGCAAGATTGTGTAAAATTTTATCAGAAAAAGGAGTAAATGTTATAATCTCAACAGTTAGTCTTTTTCATGAAATTCATAAGTGGAATAAAAAAAATATTAAAAATTATAAAGAAGTTTATATAAAATCAGACCTTAATCAGATTATCAAAAATAAAAAAAAAAAATTTTATTTTAATAATAAAATTAAAAATATTGTGAGTAAAAATATTAAAGCAGAGTATCCTTTAAATCCAAATATTATAATTGAAAATAATTTTAAAGAGTCAATTGAACAGTTAAGTAAAAAAGTAATAAAAAAGTTAAGATTATAAATAAAACAAATTTTTATTTGTTTTAAAAAAATAGTTTGAAACTTTTAAATTAATGTTTTTTGTTTTGAAATAATTTTTATAAAAATTAAAAAAATCATTTAAAATTTTATTTTTTTCAATTTCATTCTCATCATTATAAATTTTATTAAAAAGTGTTTCTTCAACTGCTTGAAATATTTCTTCTTCATCATTATCAACCAATTCAACACCTAACTTTAAAAGGTCTTCATTATATTTTTTTTCATAAAGTTTACTTTCAATAACAGTCTTAAATTTAATTAATTTTTTTGAGGAAATATCTCTATATTTCTTAAAAATAATATTTTTTGTAAAATTTGGATTACAAAACATTAAATCCTTCCAAGGTGTAAAATTGATAAGAACAATTGGCTTATTTAAAATTAAAGCTAAACCAATAGGACCACTCGGAGATGAAATAAATAAATCTGATTTATTCACTAAGTAACTATGGGTAACATTAAATTTATCTAATTGAGGATCAAAAAATGTTCCTTTAAGTTTTACATCATAATTTGCCAGGGGCTCTGAATTAATTCTAAATATATTATAGTCTCTTTTTTTTAAAGAGAAAAATGTTTTTGATAAAGTATTTATCGAATAATTTCTATCAGAGGTTTTACCTTGTTCATTAATATGATAATTGCTAGATCTTACACTAAATGTAATTATTTTTTTATTTTTAATATCAAATTTTTTTTCAATATTTTTTATTTCATTTTCAAATCCTTCAAAAGATATCATACTTTTAAATTTATTGGTTAAATGAAAGTTCTGAACAATTTTATTGCTATTAATAAAATTCTTATCAACTATGAGATTTTTGAAATTATTTTTTTTTAGAAATTCGTAACTAAAATGGATCATAAACGAGTTAATTATAATTAGATATTTTTCAATATTTTTATAAATAAAATAATTACAAATAAAATCATTTTTAAACCAAATAACTCGATATTTATTAAATTTATTCATTTTTGTATCCAAATAGAAACTATTTGAAATAGTAGTAAGATCACCAATCTTATCTGAAGAAAGATAACCAATTCTCAATTTAAAAAGAAAAAGGAAAAGGAAAAGAAAAGGAAAAATAATTACAAAAATAAATAATTTGATTAATTTTTTAATTTTTTTCATAGGAAGTATTTTTTTTTGAAAATGGTCCAAGTGAAATTTCTAAAAAAATACAATAATTAGTATCAGACTTTATAGAATGTAAAATATTTTTTGGCATAAATAGAATTTGATTTTTTTTATTATTCATCATTATCTTTTTTATTTTTTTGTTTATCTTTAGTGAGATTGAGATTTTTCCTTTTAAAATACAATAGACCTCTTCTCTATTATGTTTGTGCATTTTAATATCACTATTTTTTCTTATTAAATTTACCATACATTGTAATTTATTTTTTCTAAATTTATGTAGGCAATATCTGATATTTTTTTTATAATTTATCAACTTTTTGAAATCTCTATAATCAATTGTAGGAATTAAATCCTTTATAAAGATCGCCGGACTTTTTCCAGATATATCAATTTTAATTTTTTTCACAGTTAAAATGTAGCTTTTGATTTGAGATTACTATAATATTTTTTTGTCCATTTATTACTTAGTAGTTTGTACTCTTTAACAAATTTATCTACAAAAAAATCTATTTCATTTTTTTTGATTTTTAAAGAAGGTGAAAGACAAATTCTGTGCCATTTTCCACTGACCAAAATTTTATGCTTTTCTTTAAGCACTTCTGCTAAAGTAACACCAAAAACATTTTTATTATTGCAATTGTATTCAAAAGAATTTCTTAATCCTCTGCCTCTTACATTGTAAAAAAAGTCATGATCTTTAAGTTCACTTATCAAGTTTTCTCTCAAATATTTACCCTTTTCAAATACGTCTTGTAAAAAATTTTTATTCTTTATTATTTTTTGAACTTCAAATGCTGCTGCAATTGATAATAAATGACCTTGATGTGTATTTGAATATTGAATTTGATTTGAAAATTTGTTTAAACCATCTACGACTCTATTTGAGACTAATACTGCACTTAAAGCCCCATATCCTGCAGCTAAAGTTTTTGATAAAAAAACAAAATCAGGTTTAATATTATCCCATTCAAAATTATGATATTTTCCTGAGGTACCAGTGCCACACCAAACTTCGTCCAATATAAGGTGAACATTATATTTGTCACAAATTTTTCTTATATACTTCCAATAATTTTTTGCTGGAGGAACATCGCCTATAAGTCCACCTAATGTTGTTTCACCAATAAACGCACAAACGTTATTAGCTCCAATTTTTAAAATTTGTTTTTCAAGCTCGTAAGCTGATCTTTTAGAATATTCAACCTCAGTTTCATTTTTTTTTTTGTATCTGTATATATTATGCTCACTGATTTTTTTTCTATAATTAGAAAAAAAAGGTTTATAAAAACTTAAGTTCGGCCTTTCACCAACTGATAAAGCATCCGTAGTACACCCGTGATATGATTGTTTACGTGAGATGAAGTATTTTTTTGAACCTTTTCCTTGATCATAAAAAAATTGATAACTTAATTTCATTGAAGCCTCACATGCCTCAGCTCCTGAGCTACCAACGAAAAAAATTTTTTCTAGTCCAAATTTTTTACTAGATAAAATTTTGGCTAAATCTTCTCTTAGTTTAGAGAAATAATTTTTATAATCTAAATGTGGAATTTTTTTTAATTGTTTAATTATTCCTCTCTCAACTACTGGATTAGTCCATCCTAAAATTGCATGTCCTGTTAATCCACCGGTCAAATCCAAATATCTATATTTACCAATATTAAGATAATTGCCTTTTCCACTTGTCACTTCTGGAAGTTTTTTTTGTTTTAAAAATGTTTGAAGAACGTGCATATATCATTATATATATAAATCCTTATATATATATATAAGTATTTATATATATTAAATTTAAATAGATAAATAATCACTTTAATGAAATCAAAAAATTTTATTTTTTTATTAGTTTTTTGTGGTGCGGGCAGTAAATTATTACAATCTCAACTAGGAAATTCTAAAGAAATGTTTACCATACCTGCCTACCCTTTATTATATTTGTACCCTCACTATTTAGAATGGAAAAAAAAATATAAAAATATTTCACCAAGTCTATCATTAAAACTATTGTTTAGATTTCATAGCCCTCTATTAGATAGTAGAAAAATAAGTTCTTTTGGTGGACTAACTACTTTAGGGAAAAAAAGAGATCAATTTATAAAAATTTCAAAAGAAAAGTTTGAAATAAACTATCTAAAGTACTTAAAAAAAGAAAAAATTAATTATTCTAATATTGTAAAAGCAATTCATTTTGCTTATCAAAAAAGTACCTCTAACAAAGGAGAAAAAATTCTTTTTCATTCACATGATGTTGAGTGGTTTCAGAAAGGAATTTCAAAAGAATTTTTTGATAGTAAAGTTGTTTTGACTGTTCGTCATCCTTTATACAATTTTTGGAGGAGAATATATGCTGATGTGAATATTGAGAAAGAAAGATTTAATTATACAGATTTAGAATATTTAAAAAACTTTAGGTATTTAAATAGAGTAAAAAATTTTTATTTATCATTTGCTTGTTTAAAAAATAATTTAGGAAAAAAAAATAGTATATTTGTTAAGTTCGAAGATATAAAAAAAAATAATAAGAAAGTGCTAAGTAGATTGTGCAAGTTCATAGGTTTAAAATTCAATTATAAAGAGTTATTTATTCCAAAGTTTGGTGATAAAATATGGTGGGGTAGTAGTGTTTATAAAGGATTTAACAAATCAAAATTTTTTGTCAAAGATAGTTTCGAAAACAAAAATGATTTTAACAATTTTTTTAATTATGAAATTATAGTTTTAGAGATAATTCTTTATCCATATATGAAAAAATTTAATTACAATTTTCACACAATCGCAAAGAATAAAAATCTACATTTTTTAATTTTTTTATTAATTTTATTACCAACAAAATACGGCTTAAAAATATTTTTTCAAAGAATTAAATTTTCCAGTATCATTATTTATTTTAAAAATATTTTAAATGAATTAAATAAAAAAACATTAAAGAATTACTACTTCAATGCAATGTATAAACATAAATGGACTTACAGGGATCAATCCTATATTACAAAAAATTTTTTAAGAAAAAAATTATTTAATTCAAAAAATACCATTTTAGATAAAATAACAATTTTTATATTTTTTATTGAAAGATTGTTGAGATATTTTTATTTTGAAATTGAGTTATTTTTGATGTACTTTTATAGAATATATTTCTTTATAAAAACTTATTTTACAATCAAAGAAAAAATTAATTTTATTAATTAATGAAAAAAAACTTTTTAAATACAGAATTTTTTTCGGAACAAGAGTTAAAAAAATTTAATTTTAAAAAGTTAGGAAAAAATGTAAAAATTTCAAAGAATTGTGTAATTAATGATTTCAGAAATATTTCAATAGGTAATAATGTTAGAATTGATAGTTTTTCGGTAATTCTAATGAAAAATAAAGAGCTAGTTATAGAAAACTTTGTTCATATTGCTTCATATGTTTTTATAGGAGCTCACATGGGAGTCAGACTAAAATCATTTTCAGGTTTAGGTCATGGGGTAAAAATTTTTACAATTAACGATGATTACAGCGGAGAAAGCCTGACAAATCCAACAACAGATAAAAAATTCAAAAAAGAAAATAAGGGAAAAGTTACAGTTGGAAAACATGTTAATATTGGCTCTAATTCTATAATTCTTCCAAATATTAAAATTGGAGATGGGGCATCAGTCGGAAGTTCATCACTAGTAAATCAAAGTTTAAAGAGCTGGTATATCTATTTTGGTGCACCTTGTAGACCTCTTTTAAAAAGGTCCAAAACTATTTTGAAATTAGAAAAAAAGTTTTTGAACTCTATAAAGTAGTTTATAATGAATATAGAACAAAAACTTTTAACTATTTTAAATAAGCATTTAAAAAAATATAATAAAAAAGCTGACCAAAAAATGCTAAAAAAGAAATTATATAAAGATGGAATTATAGACTCGTTTGATTTTATCAATATTATTAGTGATATCGAAAAAGAATTTAAGAAAAAAATTCCAATAAACAAATTAGATGCAGATTTTAGTTTAAATAGAATAAAAAATGAAATCAAAAAATAAATTTAAAATTGGTTTGTTTGGTATAAATTCAAGTAGTGGATTGAGTCTGACTAAGCATAAAAATAGATGGAAAGCAGACTGGAAAGAAATAAAAGAATTAGTTACTTTCTGTGATAAAAGTAATTTTGATTTTATTTTGCCACTTTCTAAATGGCAGGGGTGGGGAGGTGATACGAATCCAAACTGCTTATCTTATGAGACACTAAACTTTGCCTCTATATTACTTGGTATTACAAAAAAAATATATTTTTATTCAACTACACACATTCCTTTTATGCATCCTGTTTATGCCGCAAGATCTTTAAGTACAATTTCATCATATTACAAAGGAAGAATAGGATTAAATGTAGTGTGTGGGTGGAATAATAATGAATATAAAATGTTTTTTAATGATTCTGAACCACTAAATGAAAATAGATATGAGTATGGAGAGGAGTGGATAAAAATTTTCAAATCATTAATTAACACAAAAAAGAAAGATGTTAATTTTAAAGGAAAATTTTTCAATATAAAATCAGCAAACTGTGAACCAAAATCTTTTGAACAACCTCACCCTGATATTGTATCTGCAGCATACTCTGAGCAAGGAAGAAATTTTGCTATTAAAAATTGTAGCACTATTTTCACAATGTTTGAAAGCGTAGATAGAACCAAGAAAATCAATATTGATTTAATCAATAAAGCAAAAAAAAAGGGAAATAATATTAAAATATTCACCCCAATTCATATAATTGCAAGAAATACAACTTCTGAAGCAGATGATTTTCATTATAATTATTCTCAAATAAAAATAGATAACATAGCAACCAAAAATTTTATAAATAATGTAGCAGCTGCTGGCAAAAAATCTTTGTTTAAAATCATGATGAATAAAAAAAATACTATAGCTTCATCATGTGGATCTAAAATTATTAAAGGTAATTATAAGGATGTTACAGAGCAACTTAGAGAAATAAAAAATGCAAATTTCAGTGGAGCTGCTTTTAGTTTTGTAAACTATTTAGATGAAATTAAAAGTTTCAAAAAAAATGTTATTAATAAAGGTGTATTTGACTAATCATCAAAACTAGATTTAATTTTGTATTTATCAACTTTATTACTTCTATTAATTGGAAATTTCTTAAAAGTTTTCATATTTTTTGGCAGCATGTAGTTTGGGAGGTTTTTTTTTAAATAAGTTTCCACTCTACTTATTTTAACATTTGATGTTTCAATAGCAGCACAAATAATTCTTTCATAATTTGAAATTTCTTTAATAAACACATAACAGTTTGTAAGTTTTTTCATAGACCTTAAAATATTTTCAATTTCAAGTAATTCAACTCTATGACCTTGAATTTTAATCACATTATCACTTCTTCCTTTAACAAAGAAAAATTTGAATTTTTTTTCAATCACATCATTGGTTCGATAATATCTATGACCTGATATAATTTTAAAACTATCTTTGTCTTGATCTTCATCTATATAGCCAATACTTAAAGTAGGCCCTCCTATATATAGAATATCATTCATAACTTTTATTTTAACTTTTTTAAATGGATATCCCACAGGAACTAAATGAAACTTGTTATAAAAAGTAATTTTTTTTTGATTAATTTTGTGAAAAAAAACCCAAGGTGATAATTCTGTACTTCCATAACAATTGTATAAGTTAGTAGCAATATTTTTTTTTACCAAATAGTTTAAAGTTTCAACAAAAAAAGGTTCACCACAAAGAATCAAGTTTTTAAGATTAAAATTTTTTGGTATTTTTTTATAATAGTTTTTTATTTTGTTAATTAAGGTGGGCACAGTTATTATTGTATTAATCTTATTATCTATGGCATGATTTACTGGAAATAAAATATCTTTTATTTCAATTGCAGGAGAAATTGTTCCATTCATGTAAAAACAAGGAAATAAAATATTTAGTGATATTACAAATGAAATATCATGATAGTCTCCAAATATTAATTTTTTCTGTTTCCCAAATAGATTTTTTATTTGTTCTAATAATGAGTGTATATAGGCTTTATGAGTTATTTTAACACCTTTTGGTTTGCCAGTTGATCCTGATGTGAAAAATATCATAGCAACATTATTTTCATAAAATTTATCAGGCTTAAAGTTTGAAATCTTTTGGGAATTATTTATTTCCTCAAATGTAACAGTATTAATTCCTCTTTTTTTTAAAAAGTTTTTTATTTTAAGAGACTTAAGAGTATTAAGGCTTTGTATAATAAAAAGATCAGGTTTTACTGAATTAACAATTTCAAATATTCTATTTTCTGGTGAATTACTGGGTATCGGTACCCAAGTGTTATTTGATAAAATTATACTTAAGCTGGTTGCATATAAATCAAAAGACTTCTCAGATAGAACACAAATTTTGTTATTTTTATGCTCTAAAAAACTTATTAGATTACAAAATTTATAAAAATAACTTTTTAAATCATTGTAGTAATAATTTTTGCCATAATAAGTATAAAAAGTATTTTTAGAATTTAAATTCTCGTATAATTTTTTATAAAACTTATCTACCATTGAAGTGGGTTATATATATTTGAAAGTAATTATCAACTAAAGTTAGTTGCGAATAATTATCAACTTGATTTATATCACAATTTTACTGTATAAGCTCTCATGAATTTAGGATATTTTACATTTCCAGTGCACCCAAAAGATAAGTCTCTGAATACCTCGTTTAAAGAAGATACAGAGGCAGTTATTTTAATCGATAAGTTGGGTTTCAGTGAAGCATTTTTTGGTGAACATATGACCGATGAATACGAACGAATTACTTCAAGTTTATTATTTATATCCTCATTAATTCATCAAACAAAAAATATTAAACTCGGGACTGGCACACTTAATCTTCCCCACCATAACCCAGCACAAATTGCATCCGATATTTCAATGGTAGACCATATTTCAAAAGGAAGATTGATTATGGGAATTGGACCAGGAAGTTTGACCTCTGATATGGAAGTATTTGGGACACTTGATAAAAATAGAAATGAAATGTTTTTAGAAAGTATAAATCAAATCATTAAGATTTGGACCTCTAGTCCACCTTATGAAATTAAGGGAAAATATTGGAATATAAATACAAAAAAAACATACGATAAAAATCTTTCCATTGGAAAATTTATGGGCACTTTTCAAAAACCTTATCCCGAAATAGTGTGCACCTCACTTAGCAGAAATATAAAATCTATAGAAGGTCTAAGCTCGAGAGGATGGAATTTATTAAGCTCAAATTTTTTGCAGGTAGAAAGCCTCAAATACCATAATATTGGAATTAAAAAAGGTTTTAAAAAAAAAAAAAATAAGAATTGGAGATTAGCAAGAAAGATATTTGTTAATGAAAATAAAAGAATAGTAAAAGATTATGTTTTTTCTAAAAGAAGTCCTTATTATATGACTTTAATTCAAATTATGAAAAAATTAAAAAAGTATGGAAGACTTGATGTATTAAAAAAAAATCCTGAAGATAAAAAAGAAAAATTGAGTCCAGATAAATTATTAAAAGATTTAGTAATTTGTGGAGGTGCAAATGAAGTAGCAGAAAAAATATTAGAATTAAGATCAAAAGTAGGAAATTTTGATACCATAACTTATGTGGGTATAGATTGGAAAAATCCTATTTTAGCTAAAAAATCACTTTCATTAATGTCAAGTAAAGTAATGAAAATAATTAATAAAAATATTAAAGCTTAAAAAATGGACTATTTATATTCTAGAAATATAATCGATAAAAATAAACTCATTCCAAGAAAAATAAGTAAAAAAATTATTAATTTTATTAATTTCAATGAACAAAAATTTGAAAAACAAAAAGACTTAAGAATGAGCAAATATATATCTTATGACAAACTTTATGAAATAAGAAAAAATTTTCAAAAATTTAAAAAAGGGAAAGACAATTCATCTTTGAGAAATTATCATATTTATAAATTTATAAAAAAAAATTTACCCAAATCTACTTTAAACTTTGATGAAAAAAAAAAAAAGCTGATTATTCCTGAGATTAATGGAAAAAGGGTTTCATTATCATCATTATTATTAAATAGTTTTAATAAAGATGATAAAAAAAGGTTTCATTTTAAATCAAATTTTTTTACGTTATTAAAAAAACTTTTTAAGGATGCGGGTTTTAAAAAGCCTCATCAAAATGAAATAAATAAGTTTTATGATTTAGTTTTAAGAAAAAAAATTAAAAAAGAAAAGTTGATTATTGTTACACCATGCTGCCCAGATTACTCAAAAATTAAAAAAGGGAAAAGGTATGAATTTACTTTTAACGGCATAGATGATGGCCCAGGATTAGTTGCAATAAGATTAAAAGACAGCATCAAAGAGATATACAATTTTTTTAACGATATAGGACTTAACTTTGAGCACCACATTGCAGTTGGTGATTTTGAGGCATTTGGAAAAAAAAATCAAAAAAGACTCAAACTAGATGAGTCAAGTTACTTAGATAAATTAAAAAAAAATCAACATGAGATTAACAAAATATTTAATCATAAAAAAAGCTTTGCAAATAAAACTTTTCTAGAGATTTTTGGAAATAAAAAAGTTTGGATTAAAGAAATAAAAAGGTTCGAAAAATTCTTTAAGTTAAATAATAATGAATCAATAAAAAAAAATATTAATAATTTTGAGAGAATTTTAGATTCGAGATTATCTTTGTACAAAAAATGGTATGGAAGCTTAGATAGAAAAGAATACGAAAAAATTCTGATAAGTCAAGCAGCTGAATACGCTTCAATGAGTTTTCTTATTAATCAAAAATTTAATGATGCTATAGTTCTGGGAGCTGATCATTATAAAATGTCAGAGTTTTATAAGTTGGGGTCTGAAAAAATTGTTTTCTATTTAAAAAAGAATTATATTACCTAATTATATGAATTATAAAAAAATAAAAAAAGATTTAAAAGATTTTGGAACAGTTATAATTAAAGGCAAGGAAAATTTTGTTTCGATTAAAGACTTTAATGACATTGAAAAAAATTTAAAAAAAATTCCAAGAGAATATATATCCATTGGTGATGCAGGAGAAAAAAATAGCGTAAATGTGAGTAGATTAATGACTGATATAAAGCAACCTAAAATTGTAAATAGTAAATATTCTAAAAAAGTTCTCAATATTCTTAATAAAAATTATCTTAATATTTTTAAAAAAATTGTATCAAAAAAAACTTTATATATTCGAAGAGCGCAGGTTAATTTTATGAAAAAAAATTCTTTTGTTGGTTTCCATCTAGATGTAGATAGTAATCCAGATTATCTGTATGCAGTAATACTTCAGTTAGGTAATAAGTTTAGTGGAGGGAATTATGTTGTATATAAAAAGAAATCAAAAAAAACTTTTAAAGCAGATTATAGAAGTGTTATAATAAGTGATTGCAAAATTCCTCATGAGGTTACTAAGGTAACCAGTGGTCAAAGAACATCATTTGTATTTTTTTTAAGCAATCATTTTAAAAGAAACCAAAGAAAAAATTAATGGTTAAAAATTATGAAACATTAAAGGGTTCAATTTGGTTTAATGGCAAACTTGTAAGATCAGAAAATGCGAAATTACATGTTCTAAGTCATGGATTACATTTTGCGTCAGTAACTTTTGAGGGAATTAGAGTTTATAATAAAAAAGCTTTTAAACTAGAAGATCATATTCAAAGATTATTCAACTCCTCTAAACTCTTACAAATTAAAATACCATATAGTAAAAAAATTTTAATTAATTCTTGTAGGAAACTAATCGAAACCCTTAAACTTAAAGATGGTTATTTAAGACCAATAGTATGGAGAGGAGGTCAATCTATGGCACCAGGTGTTTTAAATGCAAAGATCAATGTTGCAGTTGCTGGATGGAAATGGCCGAATTATTATTCAAATTCTGCAAAAGAAAAAGGTATAAAGTTAACAATTTCAAAGTGGAAAAGACCACCCCCTGAATGTGCACCGGTAAAAAGTAAATGCTCTGGTCTATATCAAATTTGTACAATTGCAAAGAATGAAGCGGCTAAAAAAAATTTTGATGATGCATTAATGTTAGATTTAAATGGAAATATTTGTGAAACAACAAGTTCTAATATTTTTTTTATTAAAAAAAATGTTGTAGAGACTCCTCAAGCTGACTGTTTCTTGAATGGGATTACAAGAAAAGCAGTGATTAAACTATGTAAAAATAATAGAATAAAAATTAAAGAAAAAAGAATAACAACAAAAGAACTTAAATTCTACGACTCATGCTTTATAACAGGCACAGCTGCAGAAATAACTCCGGTTTATAAAATTAACAATCATTCCTTTGATACAAAAAATTTAACTCTTAAGCTAATTGCAAAATATTTTGATGGTTTAATAAGATAAATAACTATGGAATTTAGTATAAAAAATTTTAAAAAAAATGGTTTTGCATATCCATTTAAGTTAAAAAAAAAACTTCAACCAGGTGAGTTAGAAAAAGAATATCATAGTTTTCAAAATGATTGTAAAAATAAACTAAATTATAGTGTTAGCTTAAAGCCAAACTTGTTGTCTACTTTCTTTAATGATTTAGTTTTTGATGAAAATATAATTTCTGCTGTGAAAGAAATAATAGGTGATGATATTTATATATGGTCATCTGCTTTTTTCCCTAAAGATCCAGGAACTGGTAAAATTGTAAGTTTTCATCAGGATAATCCCTATTGGCAATTAACTAGTAACAATGTTGTGTCAGCATGGATAGCACTTACAAATAGTACAGAAGAGTCTGGAGCTTTATCTGTAGTTCCTAAATCTCATAATAGAGGAATAATAAAAAAACTTGATGTAAAAAATGCCAGAGAGTCTTATCTCAGAGGGGAAAAAACTACACCAGAAAAAGACTTATTATCGTATAATCAAAATTTAGATGAATTTATTAAACAAAATCCACCCAAATGTCTTGAACTTAATCCTGGTGAGTTTTCAATTCACCATGTCAATACAGTTCATGGAAGTGGAATTAATAAATCAAATCATCCAAGAATTGGATTTGCAATTAGATATATAACATCTGATACAAAGCATCTAATTGAAAAAAAAGGTGATAGTGCAATTCATGTATGTGGAAAAAAAAATTCTTACTATAAAGAGGAACATATACCTCTTGAAAGTTTCTCTTCGCAATCAATAATTAATTATGAAAAAGCAATGAAAGCAGCAGGATCATTTGGCAATAAGAAGTATGTTTTGGATAAAAAATAAAATTATTTTTTGTGTCTATAATTTGCACTTGAGTTTTTAATTAGTTTAAAATTATTTTTCATATATTCATAAGTTTTTAAAATGCCATCAGTTAATGAGTTTTCGTTATTCCATTTTAAATGTTGATTACTTTTTTTTGTATCCATTCTATAAATTTTGTCTAAGGAGCTTCTTTCTTTTTTATATTTGATAAATTTTTTGTCATAGTTTAAAATTTTAAAAATTTTAAGTACAAGATCTTTAATAGAAATTAAGTTTTTACCACTGAAATGATAAATATTATTAACTTTACCTTTAGTAATCATAAGATTAATTGCTTTACAAAAATCATCTTTATAAAGAAAATTTCTTTTAGAATTCCCTTTTCCTTCTAAATAAAAATTATTTTTTTTTAAAATTGCTAAAATAACCCTTGGAATTAGTCTATATAACTGCTGATGATCCCCATAAAAATTTGAAAATCTACCAATTAAGTAGGGGAATTTATATTTTTCAAAATAAGCTTTTAACATCATGTCTATTGAAGAATGTGAAACTGCGTAAGGTGTAGAAGGATTATATTTTGTTGTTTCTTTAATTTTTAATTTATTGTGTCCATAAACTTCTGGTGTCGATATCCTAATATATTTATTAATAATAATCCTATTTTTTATTAATTTTTCAATTAAAATCAATTTACTCAGAATATTCGTCTTTATCCAATCTTGAGGACTATCCCAGCTTTGACTAACCATACCCTGTCCAAGAAAATCTATAATAATTTTAATTTTATTTTTTTTTATTAATTGAAAGATTTTTTCTTGATCCTTTTCTTTATTAATATCACAGGTAAAATATTTAAAATTTTTAAGATTATTATTTTTATTATAGGGTAAAAAATAACTATTTTTTTGTATAGATCTATTTACACCGTAAACCTTATATTTTTTATCAAGCAGATAATTAACAAGAGATGATCCAGCAAAAGAACTAGATCCAAGAATTAAAACTTTTTTCATTAAAAATTTAATTATAAAAAAGACTTATAAGTTTTGCAATTTTCTTAATTTGATTTTCATTCACAAACTCATGTACAGGTAGAGATAGTGAAGTATTTGCTAATTTTTCAGCAACTTTAAAATCTCCTTTTTTATAATTTAAATATTTTGCGGCTGGCTGCAGATGTATTGGAGTAGGATAGTGAACTTTTGCGTCTATTTTATGTTTTAATAAAAACTTCATTAGAGCATTTCTTTTTTTTGTTGTAATTTGATAAAGGTGAAAAACTTCTTTTAAATGATTTAATCTTTTTACTGTAGTTACATTTTTATTTTCTTTTAGCAATCTATCTAAACGAAAAGCATTTTTAATCCTTGAGTTAGTTATATTTTTTAATTTATTTTTTATTTTATAGTTTGCAACTGCTGCCTGGACTGAGTCAAGTCTTGAATTATAGCCAAATTCTAAACAAGTATTTCGATTTTTTAAACCATGATTTCTCATAAGTTCTAAACGCTTATAAATTTTTTTATCATTTGTTACCATAAATCCTCCATCTCCCCATACGTTCAAATTTTTTAAAGGATGCATGCTGTAAGTACAAATGTCACCAAAATCAATAATATTTTTATTTTTATATTTCGACATAATTGCATGACAACTATCTTGAATTATTTTTAGATTGTACTTCTTAGCAATTTTTTTAATTTTAGTCATCTCACATGGTCTACCACTCCAATGCACAGGCATTATAGCTTTAGTTTTTTTTGTTATTGCTTTTTCAATTAAGTTTTCATCAATATTATAATCCTCTTTAACATCTACAAAAACTGGTTTTGCACCAACTGTGACTATAGAGGCAACAGTTGCAATAAATGTGAAAGGTGTTGTGATTACTTCGTCTCCCTTTTTTATATCAAAAGATTTTAGTGCTAAATAAAGTGCATCTGTTCCATTCCCAACACCCAAACAAAATTTGGCACCTGTAATTTTCTTAATATTTTCTTGAAACTTTATTACTTCATCACCTAGCGTATAGTCACCTTTTTTTACAACATTTTTTATTTTATTAAATATTTTATTATAATCTGCAAATTGTTCTGCTAAATAATTATGCTTTATAGATTTTTTTAAATCAGTGTTGTATTGTTTTATTAAAAAATTATTTTTTTTCATATTTTTTTATCCAGTTTATAGAGTAGTTTTTTTTTTCATTTTTTATTAATTTTTTTTCATAAAAATATTTGATTTCATTTATTCCATCCAAAATGTTCTTTTTAAAACTGAAACCAGTTTTTAAGATCTTGTCAGAATTTAATCTGTAAGATCTAGGATCGTTACTCTTGTGAATTTTGATATCAATTTTTTTCCCAATTAATTTTTTAATTTGTTTGGCAAGATTATATATAGAAATATTTATGTTTGCTGCGTTATATACGCCCTCATTTACTTTTTTTAATAAAAAATGCAAATAAATATCAGTAATATCATCAATATGTATCATTGGTCTGATTTGTTTCCCTCCAAAAACTTCTATCTTGTTGTTTTTAAGCGCACTAAAAGTTAGAATATTTAATGTCAAATCTAACCTCATTCTAGGTGAGTACCCATATACTGTTCCAGGTCTAATAATAAAAATTTTAAAAAATTTATTGTAACTTAATAACATTTTCTCAGTTATCATTTTTGTTTTGTTATAGTCTGAAATAGGTTTTAAATCCAAATTTTCTGTAACTTTTTTTTCTTTTTTAATACCGTAAACACTTCCGGATGAAGCAAATATAAATTTTTTAATTTTAGATTTTTTTGCAATTTCACATAAATTCATTGTACCTAAACAGGAATATTCCCATGTAAGTTTTACATTGAGATCTGAAGCAGGATCATTTGCTATAGCTGCTAAATGAATAATGTGATCAATACCTTTTAAATCATTGATATTAACATCCAAAATATTTTTTTTAATTATCTTAAGTTTATTGTTGGGTTTTAAATAATTTCCAAACCAAAAAGTATCAATTACTAAAACTTTTTTAACTTTATCTAATCCTAATAATTTATTTACTAAAATAGAACCTTTGTATCCACCACCACCAGTTACCAATATTTTCATAAATAAATTTTAAAGGTTGACTAATAATGTATTAATTTGAAACATCAAGTATTTAAAAAAAATTTAAACGTATTAACAATTTGATTTTTTTTGGGGAAACTTTCATTTCCAAGAATTTTTACTGCGATTGCTCCTGCAATTTGTGACAAAAATAAGTTTAAAAATTCATTTTTGGAAACCAAGAAAAGAAGAGATGCAAAAGAGTGAAAAATATCACCCGCTCCCACCGCATCAACTATATTTTTTTCAATAGCATTAACTCTATGTATTTTTTTTGCAGCCAAGAGACTGTACTTTGGTCCTAAAGTTAAAAACCCCATTTTGCTTTTTAAATCCTTTTTAAGCTTTCTAAGAGACTTTTGATAATCAATATTTTTTGACTTTGCATAAAGCTCTAGTTCAGTCTTATCGAGAGAAAACATATCAACTTTTTTAAATTTTTTATTAATAATATTAAAACCATAATTCATGCTGTTTGTTTGTGAATTTAAAGATAATATTTTTGAATTTTTATTTATGTAATTTGCTATTTTGTTATTAATCAAACCATGATCAAAATCTTGAACTACAACAAGGTCATATTTTTTAAGATTTTGACTTAAGAACTTTAAGATTTTATTTTCATCCTTTTTATTAATTTTTGTGTTAAAAAATTTATTTACTGTTAATAATTTTTTTTGTGAATAAACATTATTTTCAATTTGAACAAATCTTTGTTTGATTATATCTGGAAAATCTTTGCTACTAATGATACTTTTAAACCCTTTTAACATTTTATTTCTTTTTAAATCTTTTTTTGCTGCATCATTTACTATTGATAAACAATCAACATTTTTAGAGAATTGACTTAAAAATTTTGCTGAAGCCAAAACACCTCCCGCCATCACTTTATCATCAGTAATAGATCCTGAGATGTTATTAGATTTTGGAGATAAACCGTGTGTAAGTAAAAATGTATATTGATCAAAAATGATTTCACCTATAATCAAAATCTTTTTATCTTTTGCTTTATCCAGAATTTTTTCTATTTCAGGATTATATTTTTTTAGATCTTTAATATTTTTAATTAATTCCTGATCTTGATTTAAAAAAAGGTTTTCAGAAATTAATTTTGAAGAACTGTATTGTTTAGAGCCAATAAATTTAATTTTTACTTTATTCTTTTTGCAAAATACCTTTTCTTTTTTAAGGTTTCCAATATTATCATTTGTCTTATATTCCTCACCCTTAAAATAAAAATTTGGTTTTATTTTTTTAATTACAGGCTCTGCAGTTTCGTCTTGAACTATACTAACATAATCTATCATTTGTAAGTTTGCTAAAAAATATTTTCGTTGATCTTCAGGAAAAATAGGACTTATCAAATTTTTTTTTATGAAAGAGTCAGATGTGGTAGTAACAATAAGAATATCACAGGATTTTTTTGCTAAATTTAGATGATTAATGTGACCTGGATGCATTAAATCAAATAAACCATGGCAGACACCAATTGATAACCCTCTTTTTTTTAGTTTATCTATTTTTTTTTTTAACTCATCTAAAGAATAAATTTTATTTAACATATCTAACTAATAGAGTATTAATCATGAATTTAAAAATGAATATTATTAAAGTGAAACCAAAAGATATTAGATTAGATAAAAAGTCAATTAAATTAAGACAAAACATTATTCTAGCTTTAGAAAAATACAGAAGAGGACATATTGGCCCAGCATTTTCTTGTTTAGAAATCATGAGGATAATATTCGATAATTATTTAATTAAAAAAGAAAGACTTAATGATTTTATTTTAAGTAAAGGTCATGGTTGTTTAGCACTCTATTCAATTTTATATGAAAATAAAAAAATAGATAAAAAAACATTACTTTCATTTACAGGGATAGATTCAATTCTTGGTGGACATCCTGAAAGTTTTGTTCCAACAGTTAAATTTTCTACTGGTTCATTAGGACATGGATTGTCAGTAGGTGCAGGCATGTCCACAGCTGACAATATCTTGAAGAATAACAAAAAAGTTTTTGTTTTATTAGGAGATGGTGAAATTAATGAAGGAAGTGTTTGGGAAGCTGCAATGTTTATAGCCAAACATAAACTAAATAATTTAATTACATTAATTGATTATAATAAGATGCAATCATATGGAAAAGTAAAAGATATTACAGGCTTAGAACCACTTAAAAAAAAGTGGGAAAGTTTTCAATTCAACGTATTATCTATTAATGGTCATAATTTAAAAGAAATTAAGCATTCTCTAAATAAAGCAATTAAATTAAAATCTAAACCTACTGTAATAATTTGTAATACCATAAAAGGCAAGGGAGTAAAGAAAATAGAAAATGTACCAGAGTGGCACTACAAATCAAATTTAACAGATGAAGAAATTAATCATTTAAAAAATAATTTAATTTAGTAAACAATGAGAAATGCTTGGCTCAATACATTATTTAAGATAGCTCACAAGAATAAAAAAATAATCTTCATGGGTTCAGATTTAGGAGCAAACGTTATGGATAATTTTAAAAAAAAATTTCCACAAAGATTTTTTATGGAAGGAATATCTGAACAGAATATTATTGGAGTTGCAGCTGGTATGGCTATAAGAGGCTATATTCCTTACGTTAATACGATTGCAACCTTTTTAACAAGAAGAAGCTTTGAGCAAAATGCTATAGATTTATCTCTTCATAAATTATCTGTTAGGTTAATAGGTAATGGAGGCGGCTTAGTTTATGGACCTTTGGGCCCAACCCATCAGGCTATTGAAGATATTTCAATTATGACTTCCATTCCTAATATGTCAGTCTTTGCTGTGAGTGATAAAAATGAAATGGAGCAATTAATTTTTCAATCTCAATTCTGGAAGGGTCCCATGTACATAAGGCTAGGCAGAGGGAATGAAAAAGTAATTTCAGATAAAAAAAAATTTAAGATAGGTAATTTGGTTACGTACCACAAACCAAAAAAATATACGATTTTTTCTACAGGTTCTATGACACAACTATCAATGAGTAGTGTGACAGATCTTAAAAAAAAAGGTTATAATATTGGATTAGTTCATCTTCCAACCTTGAAACCAATAAATAAAAAACAATTAAAAAAAGTATTAAAGAACATTGATTATATTTTTGCAATAGAAGAACATGTTTCTAAAGGTGGATTGGGAAGTATACTGCTAGATAATATTAATGACTTTGAATTAAAAAAAAAAATACAGGTATATAAAATTTGTTTACCCGACAAATTTAACAGTAAATATGGAACTCATGATGAATTATTAAAGTATTATTCTTTAGATTCATCAAGCATCATTAAAAAAATAATTAAAACAATTAAATTAAATGAAAAAAAATAGAGAAAAAAAACTCATTCAAAAAATACATAATTCTTCAAAACGAGACTATTTAAATCGAATGATGAATGAAAAAGTGAAGGCCATGAAGGTAGCGTCAAAATATGGATATGAATATTGGGATGGTCCAAGAAAATATGGATATGGAGGGTATAACTATATCGAAGGTTATTGGACAGGTTTAGCAAAAAAATTAATTAAGAATTATAGATTAAATAATAACTCAAAAGTTTTGGATATTGGATGTGGTAAAGGCTTTTTGTTATATGAAATTAGGAAAATTCTGCCCAAAATAAAAGTTGAGGGTATAGATACCTCTAACTATGCGATAAAAAATTCCCATAAAATGGTTAAAAAATATTTGAAGGTTTTCAAAGCAGAGCATATTAAAAACTTGAAATATAAAAAAAAAAGTTTTGACTTAATAATTTCAATCAACTGTTTACATAACTTAAAACTTGATGATCTCAAGAATTCATTAAATGGAATAAGTTATGTATCAAAAAAAAGCTATATTGTTGTTGAAAGTTATATAAATGAGAGAGAATTATTTAATTTACAATGTTGGGCATTAACTTGTAAATCCTTTTTTTCAAAAAGAGAATGGATTTATCTATTTAAATTGTTTAATTATAAAGGTGATTTTGAGTTTATTTCATTCAAGTAAAATATGAAAAAAAAAAATATAAATAAATTTTTAAAAAGTGGTTATTATGTTTTCGACATTCAAGATCAAAAAAAATTGAAATATTTGAGAAATAATATTTTAAAAGAAACTAAAAAAATAATAAAGAAAAAAATATCTTTAGAAAAAGTACATAAATATATAAAACCTGAAAATTTAAATTCATTTAAGTTAAACATATATTCATCTATTAATTCAAATAAGGCCTTTTTAAAAAAATATTTTGAAATATGCAAAAATGAACTAATCGAATTATGTGGTAATGAAATTGCAATGCAGAGAAAAATTAGTCTCAGTATTCAAATTCCAGGAGATGATAGTGCTCTATTACCGACTCACTCAGATGTATGGTCAGGCTGCTCACCTTTTGAGGTAGTCTTTTGGTTGCCTCTAGTAAATTGTAAAAAGACTAATTCAATGTTTATTTATGAAAAAAACAAAACTGAAAAAATATTAAAAAATATTAATAAGATAAATTTAGATAATTTTGAGTCAAAAGAAATAAAAAAAAATTTTATAAACATAAAATTTGGACAAGGCCTGATATTTTCTCATCAATTATTACACGGCAATCAGATCAATAATGAAATGACATCAAGATGGAGTATGAATTGTAGATTTAAGTCTCTATTGTCGCCATATGGGAAAAAAGATATCGGAGAAACTTTCATTCCCCTTAATATTTTACCAGCTACAAGATTAGGATTTCAATTTTTTGAAAATGAAAAATAAATTGGGTTATAGAGGATATATTTTCTCAAAAGAGATTAGAGGCAATTTTGTTCCCCAGAGAGTTCAAAATTTAGTTATAAAAGACTATGCTCAAAGAAAAAAAATATTTTTTAAATTAAGTGCTACAGAATATAATTTTCAAAATTATAAGAATTTAAAGCAAGTTTTGAAAAGAATTAATAGTTTTGAAGGAATGATATTTTACAGTCTTTTTATGCTTCCAACTGTTAAGAAAGAGAGAATAGACATATACAATAAATTTTTTAATAATAAGAAACATTTGCATTTTGCATTAGAAGAGATTGTTATTAAATCTAAAAAAGATTCTTTTGTTATTGAAGATATCTTATCAATAAAAAAAAATACTCTTTCAGTTTAAATTTAATCAGATCAACAATCATTAAAAGCCAAAGGTAATGCGTTGACTCAATTACATTATATTGTTTTGAGTTTATACATAAATTTAAATCACCTTTACTCTTCAATAAATTTGTTTTGTCAAAACCAGTAGGTGTTTTATTTTTTAAATTTCTTTTTTTTGTAGCGTTAATTCCATTTGCAAAAATATGAACCTTATTATCTTTTTTGTTTATTGTGATAAGTTTTAATATAAAATGTACTGAATTTTATTAAAAAAGATATAAGGTTATTTTATATGAAAAAAATACAAACCTCTATTACTTACAGATCTTGAAGTGAGAAAAAAAATTACTTTTTGTTTTGATATCGACAATACCATATGTAAGACGTTATCAAGTAATTACAAAAGTTCAAAACCAGACAAAAATGCTATTAAAATGATAAACAAATTGTATGAAAAAGGACATATTATAAAAATTAATACAGCAAGATACATGGGCAGAAATAAGGATGATATAAAAAAAACTTATAAGCAAGGATACAAGAAAACATTTAATCAACTAAAAAAATGGGGCTTAAAATTTCATAAACTTTTTTTAAACAAACCAAGTTCAGATATTTATGTTGACGATAAATCTTATGGATATGATAATACTTGGAAAAAAAAATTTAAAAATTATTTATAAATAATTATTGAAATGAAAGATTTAAAAAAGAAATATATAGTTAAATATATAGACACATTTAATACAACAATATCAAGTGTAAAATTACAAAAAAAAGAGATTGAAAATTTTTATGAAACTTTAGTAAAATTTCAAAATAAAAACAACGTTCATATATTTGGAAATGGGGGAAGTGCATCCATCGCATCACATTTTAGTATGGATTTGACAAACAATTCTAATATTAAATGTTATAGTTACAATGACCCAGCATTAATTACATGTTATGCAAATGATTTTAAATATGAGAACTGGGTTTCAAGAGTTATTGAAAAATATGGAAATAAGAATGACTTATTAATATTAATTTCTTCTAGTGGAGAATCTAAAAATATGCTCAACGCTGTTCTAGCAGCAAGAAAGAAGAAATTCTTTAAAATAGTAACATTTACGGGTTTTGATATTAGAAATTCCCTTAAGAATAAAGGTGATATTAATATTTGGATTGATTCAAAAATGTATAATGTAGTCGAAAATTCTCATCAATTTTATTTATTGTTATTAGTAGATATGATTAAAAAATTTAAAAATTAATTTTATAATAAAGTTGCAATACCAAATTATTTCGAGAAATTATTAATTTTTATTAAGTCCTTTTTTGATAAATTTTAGAAAAAAAGCCTGTGTTATTTGGTTTACAGAGAAATAAGTAGCCAAAAAATTCTCAATAAAAAAATTTAAATAAGATAAGTTAAAAAAGCTAGATAATAAATAGAAAAAACTTTATAAACAATAAACAATAAAATTGTGCTATCAAGAGCAGTAATTGTTTTTATAGAAATGAATGTTATGTTTCAGTTTAAAATCTAATATAAAAATTCAAATAAAGAAAATGAAATTTATAACAGATCATTTTTTTATGAAAAATTTGAGAAACTATTAACTTAATAAATGTCTTTAAAAATTTTATTTAAAAATCTTTATAATCTAGCAAATTTTGTAAATGAGATTTTTCTTGTAATGAGCTGCAAGATTAATAGTCCATATTTGACATCTGTTTCATGGAATATTTCTTTATTTCTAATTAATTTTAAAAATGTAAGTAATTCAAAAAAAAAAATTTTAGTTTTGTATAAATCATTTGGATCTGATGATATTGAACTTATAAAAAAAAATAAAAAAAATGAATTTAGTTTTTTTTACTTTCCAAGAAACAATATTAAAATAGTTTTTAATAAATTTTTTTCAAAAATTAAACACGATCTAACAGATGATAAATATTTTTCTAACGATGAAATAGTTAATTCAACAAAAATTGAATATAGAAATTTTTTAAAAAAAACTTTGAAAATTTTTAATAAAAAAAATAATTTTTTATCAATAATCAGTTTCAACTTTAGATATAGGCAAGATAAAGAACTTCATTTAGCATGTAAGCTTTTAAATATAAAATTTATTGTATGTCAAAAAGAGTCATTAGATTATAACGATCAAAGTGTTATTACAGATTCTTATATCGATACAAATTCTAAAAATGGCAGATATAATGGAGATAGTATAACTGTTTATACTGAAGGTTTTAAAAATGTTTTAGTTAAAGCATCAATATTTGATTCTAATAAGATATATGTGGTTGGTATGCCAAGAGCAGACTATTACTATAAAAAATTAGACATATCTAGAAAACATATATTATATTTGTTACCAAACTGGAAACCTCGAAAATTTTCAAAAGAAGAGTTTAACGTAAAAAATTATTCTAATAGCATTACAAAATTATTATTGGAATTTGCAAAAAAAAATTGCAGTGAAAAAATAATAATCAAAACCAAGATGTATAATGATGAACAAATTATTTTGAGTAAAATTATTGATAAGAATAAGTTAGAAAACGTCATATTAAAAAGTGATGGAAATGCAGCAGAATTGATTAAGGATTCAAAGTTAATTATTGGTTTTCAGTCTACGGCATTAATAGAGGCTTTAATATTAAGAAAACCTATAATTGTACCTTATTTTAATATTAGTACTTCAGATAAATTAAAAAAGTGTATTCTAAAATTAGAAGATCTCGCTTATTATGCTTATGATGAAAACTCAATGACAAATTATTTAAATAAATTATGTTCTAATCAATTAGACTTTCCTAATGCAGAAAATGAAAAAATAAATAACATTATTGATCGTTACATAGGAAATATAGATGGAAAATCTTCAAGAAGACTATTAAATACTTTTAATACAATAATAAATAGTTAATTGTCTTTTTTATGATTAGAAAAAGTTTCAAAATAGATAATAGAGTTATTAGCGATAATAGTTTGCCTTTAATTATAGGAGAAATTGGACAAGCACATAATGGATCTATTGAAAAAGCATTTAACTTTATTGATAAGATAAAAGAAAATGGTGGTGATGCAGCTAAATTTCAACTTCATTTGGCAAGCGAAGAATCCACCCTGGATGAACCATTCAGAATTAAGATAAAAAAATTTAAAAACAGATATAGTTATTGGAAAAGTGTTGAGTTTTCGACAGAAGAATGGTTTAAAATTTCAAATTATTGTAAGAAAAAAAAAATTATTTTTTTAAGTTCAGTTTTTTCTAGAAAAGGAGTTGATATTTTAACAAAGGTTAAAACCAGTGCGTGGAAAGTTGCATCTGGTGAATTTAGATCTGATGAACTTATTCAAGACATGATGAAAACTAAATTACCTATTTTATTTAGCACAGGAATGATGAATTTTAATGAAAT
>Ga0129324_10000324_pt1 | contig 35230 bp, 31 predicted proteins | sample CPBDNA_7_FD_96879 | JGI IMG/M metagenome (GOLD analysis project Ga0129324, IMG submission 96879) | Freshwater to marine salinity gradient microbial communities from Chesapeake Bay, USA - CPBay_Spr_15_0.2_DNA | ecosystem: Environmental > Aquatic > Marine > Coastal | place: USA: Chesapeake Bay...
ACGTATTTTTAATTATGCTAACAATTATATCATCCAATAATCCAAAAATACAGCATAACGCTCACACTCGCATTTTTACAAAAGTGTTTTAAAATTCTTCGTTGAGATTTTTCATTTTGGACATTTATTTTATGTCCAATTTCAAAATTTTGAGCCAATTCTTTTTCGTAATTTCTGATTTCTATTTAGCGTAAATTATGTATAGTAAATACTAAAAATTGATTCCCACCGTGGGACATATATGGATTGTAAACAATATACAAAATGGAATATTCAGATTGCTCCAATGCTGATATGCGATATATGGACTTTGCTGTAGAAGAAGCACTAAAATCCAAAATTCCATATCGTCATGGTTGTATAGCAGTATCTTCTGGTAAAATAATAGCGCGAGGATATAATCATACCAGGACTATTTCACGTGACGGTCTATTAAGCAATCGTGTATATTCTTGTCATGCTGAAATAGATGTTCTTAGAAAGTGTCTAAGGTTAAACAAAACAAACAAAATATCACTTTATATAGTGAGATTAGGAATTAATAATAACACTATGCCATCGTGTCCTTGTATAGAATGTTATAAACAAATGCAGAAATTCGATATAAAATCTATTATTTATAGCGAAGAAAATGGTAGTTTTTGTAAAACACGTATGCGTAATTTCGTAACATCACATATGAGTAGTGGTTCGCTATCAATAGAACAAAACCTAATAAAACTAATAGATATAATATAAATCGGTTATTTAGTATTGGTTTTAACAGACGCGGTAATACACTCCGAGTGTAGCTTTGAAAGTAAACCACAATATTCATAGTTATAGTTTGAAGGTACCTTTTCATTACAATAAAATTGACGATGAACGTCTAAAAATTTACAATACTCAATAATTTGGTCTTTTTTCATTACACCCACTGAATATTTAAATTACATCTATGTATTTAAGTGATTTACGTATAACACGTTTACATTTCAGATTTTCACTATTTGGATATTATACATGGAACCAATAAATATAAATATTGTAGATGTTCCTCAATATATTCCTGATTTCTTATCAATAAAGTATAGTAAAATACCGAATGCAGGATTAGGAATATTTGCGAATATGGATATTCCCAAAGGAACTTTTTTAGGTAATTACCATGGAGAAATGTTTTACAATAAAGCAAATTGTCCGGATAACAATTATTTATTTAGTACGCCAAATTTTTGGATAGATGGCGCGGATGTAAATAAATCTAATTTTTCTCGATTTATGAATTGTTGTTATAATAATGACGTGGAAAATGTATTAGTAATAAATTATAAAAATCCAGGAAAATCATGCGTATTTACAAAAACAAACGGAGAAAAGGTAGATATAAATAATTATGTATTTTTTTATGCTAAGCGAAACATAGTAAAAAATGAAGAGTTATTATTTGACTATGGTGAAGAATTCCGTCGGAAACTAAATATCAATATGTAATTTTTCTGAATATTTGTAAATTACAATTGTAAATTACGAATACAGTTGTATTTTTGTATTTTTTGTAGAAAACCACAATTATAATTAGTATATTTACATAATTTACTGTGTATTAGTAATTGTATTATTACTGCATTCATGGTAATATTATTTAGAAAATTAATCTATAATGTATGTTTATATATAACAATGTCGTGTGGTTGTTCAAAAGGAAGTAAATGCGGTTGTAGTATGAAAGATATTTCATATAATTGTGGATGTGGTGACATGTCACATAATTACGTACAAGATATGTGTCATAATTATGTAAAAGACATAAGTTGTAATTGGGAAAAAGATGTATCATATAATGTGACATCATCATATTGTAGTAAGTGTAATAAATTACTAACGAATAGTATATCGCTTAATAATGAAGTGTGTGATTGTTCTATTAATTATTTGATATATACTGGTGATATTAGCTATGCGGAATTTGAAATAGAATATTCAGATGGACCGACTGGTCCGACTGGTCCGACTGGTCCAGTCGGTCCAATGGGTATTTCTGGTGAAATTGGTCCGACTGGTCCAATGGGTCCGGCTGGACCATCTGGCGCTAATAGTGAATCATACGAAAAGACTCATTTATCTATATGCAGTATAAAAGAACAATACATATTAGTAGATGAACCAATTACATTTGAAGAACAAACAGCAAGTATGGGTCACTGTAAACATGTAGAGGAAACTGCCGATATATATGTATGGAAATCAGGGTATTATTTGATTAATATAAACATATATACGTTATCGCCTTGTCAATTTTCAATAATAAAAAATATGTTATATATAGTGAAGGGAAGCACAATTGGAGGTATAAGTGGTTCACTACAAAATACACACACGTTTATAGTACAGATAACTGAAGATGACATGATTACTGATTTTTCGGATTCCCTAACTGGTAAATCATGTGTTCTTCAGATAGTAAACAGCTCATCAATAACTCGCGGTATAAATTTATACGGTTCTACATCAACTGGTACACCAATACCACAAATAACAGCCTCATTTTCTATGGTTTGCATTGCATAATTCATTATATTAATATTTGTATAATGAATTAAAAATTTAGACTACGGACATTTAGATATTTAGATAATAATAGTTTGTTTAAACACTATCCGAGCCAGATGGTCCTGTTGGTCCTGTTGATCCGGTTGTACCATTGATACCATTTGTTCCTGGTGTTCCGCGAGCACCTGATTCTCCCGTAGGACCAGTAACCCCGTCAAATCCGTTTTCTCCGGGTGACCCTCTTGGACCAGTAGCACCGTCGTTTCCAGTAGCACCATCGTTTCCAGTAGCACCATCTTTTCCATCAGCACCATCTTTTCCGTCAGCACCATCTTTTCCATCAGCACCATCTTTTCCATCAGCACCATCTTTTCCAGATGGACCAATAGGTCCTGGTATGAATATAGGAGGCTCAACGCCTTTGTCTATTATTTTTTTCCATATAGAAGATGAGAACTTTTTTATAGCTGATTTTTTATTAGAAGATGTGTTTTTTGAACTGCTGTCGGAACTACTACTTGAATTGCTGTCGGAACTACTACTTGAACTGTTACTACAAGATGAATCACTATCACTATCAGTATCTAATTGTCCCGAAAACCCTCATCTGCGTCCACCACCACCGTGAGGGGAACATGAGCGGGAACGGGAACGACTTCTTCCGCGTCTGTCACGATTATCGCTATACACATGTACGTTACCGCGACCCTCGTGATTTCCATAAGGACCAGCATATCCACCATATCCACCATATCCGGGTCCACCTAAGATACCACCTCCGATAGGTAATCCGGCACCTCCTAAGATACCACCACCAACAGGGCCATAAGGATTAATTTTGTAAACGGTATTTTCATCGCGTAAACGCTCACGGTCGAGTTGGTCGTTCTTTCCCTTGATTTCACAGCAGCATTCAGCCAGTTGCTTAGACATGTCAGTATGATTCTTAAGAGCATCATACTTAGCTTCAGACATCTGAGCGCTAATAGCAGCACCCATCTTCTGTTGCTCCAATTGTGAAACTGAGAACTGAGATGCGGCTTGGGCGCTTAAATCAGCCTTGCATTTCATAACCTCCATTTGGGTAGCCGCGAAATGATTGTCAGATTTGGAAGCTAAGAATTGACTCATCTTCTGCTGCTCTAACAATAAAGATGCGTAATAATCGCCACTCGATTTCTGTAAATCTGCGTGTCCTTTTACGATAGAAAGACCAACATCTCCGAAACCTGCACTGATAGTTTGGCGGGTTTCCCAAGCACCATCGGTAACGTGTTTTGTTAAAACGTTAAGGCTTTGAACGGTGTTACTCGCCATATCACTGCCTACTCTATTGACATCAGCCAATATAGAATGACGCACATCCGTTAATTTGCCATCAAGTGCTGCTTGTGAGGTGACCGTAGTAACGCGACTCTCGCCTGCGTTGCGCTCAATAGAACCTAATAATTGCGTATTAGTGTTCTGTGTTTGCTGTATACCATTAGCACCATTGCGCTCGATGGCAATAGCCAAATCACGAGCACTATCAGCCGCAGCTTGTCTGTTAGCCGCAGAGGAAATAGTTGTGGTAAGGCGATTCTCACCAGCAACTTTCTCAATTGCGGTCATTATCTTTCCACCGTTACCCTGAACGGCACCCATTAACTGTCCGCCGTTACGCTCAACAGCAGAACTAACATAGGTAGTATTTTTGTCGATAGCCTTAGTATTCATAAGAGTACCTTTCTCGACGGCATCGCGCAAACCAAGAGTAGTTGCGTGAATATCTTTTGTTACAGAAACTTGACCGGCAGTTAAATTACGCTCGGTGTTATTAATAGTTTCGATTAATTTGTAATCATCATCCTTAGGCTCGTAAGCGTAAGGGGGGTAGTTGAAATTTTGCCATTGTTGAAATGGCGCGCTTGTTGTAGGATACTTTCCGTTTGTCTCCATTGACATATAATACTATATCATATTATAATCTCCAGAAATTTTTAGAAATCCTAAATAATTGGCAGCATTTATGGTAAGCGTACAATAGTATTCAATAATGGTTAGTTATGATTTACAAATATTACAAATTTACTATTGTAAATACTATAGTAAAACTACAACATATTAGCATATATCGTCTATGTACCAAAATATTTAGGAAAAACAAAAATATAATGGATTTATATTATGAAAAAAAATTCCGTAATTGAAGCACTAAGTTATGAAAATTTTATATTGAAAACGAAATACAACGAAATGGTACAATATGCCACAAAACTACAAAATGAATTAAAAATACTGAAAGAAAAGTATTCAAAAGACTCTCCTGAAACACAAATACGTATAATTTCTCTTCTTCAAACAAAAAACGCAAAATTAAATCAAGAAATTAACGAAAAAAACAAAGAACTAACAAAATTAATAAACGAACCCTTTGTATTATTAGATACGGAATCACAAAAATCGGGACAACCATTATTTCATATATCAAAATATAAAACATGTCCGTCGTCTATAAAACATGACAATGATACAATGAGTGAAATTACAGAAGAATAAAAAGTACAAAAATAACATATAAAACTAAGATTATATATGTTATAATATATATAATCAATAAAATATACGATGTCGTCGGACCGTATAATTATTACGGATAAAAATGTATGTTCTTTCTATAAAGAACACCCGTACGTAGATGTGAATAACATAAATCGTTTATGCGTTGAATTATTGAATTCCGCAATTAATAATAATGATATATCAATAACAAATACTTTTCATCAAAGGATACTAAGTGAAATATCCGAAAACAATCGTGTGGTTTCACAGCTTCAAGATACCATGACCTCCATTAAAACCGACAATTTACATTCATTTATTACCGAAATGACGGATATAAAAGAAGATTATTTGGACGAATTAAAAATGTTGGTAATTACAGAGACCACTGACAAAATTACAACCATAATGGAATCTAATAATTCCAATCTATTGAATAAAACCGTGGATGTACTTCGCAATATCATACCGAATATAAACACGAAGCAATTTGAAGAAATAAACCGTTCATTATATTCCTTTCAGAAAGCAATCGCATCAGATACACAGACCTTACTTAAATCAGTAGATACACATTCATTAAAAGAATACATGAATAATTTTGAAATAAAATCTTCATTAATGTTACAAAATATTCAACAACCAATTTTATCATCTATAACTGCGAGTGAAGAGAGAATAACAAATAACGTAAATTCAGTAAAAGATAACATTGCGAATACAGATGAATCAAACAAAAACATGTTTCATAACATAAATTCAATATTAAATACTGACAAATCTACCGATAAGACTACTTACACTAATAATCTAACAAACAGCCATTTTGTAAGTTTTTTGACAAAATCTTTTTCAAGTGCTGATATATCATCAAAATTACTTGGAATGAATACACCAACAACCGTAATGAAAAGAATCCGAAAACCAGATATATTATTACAGAATTACGAGTTAGATACGAATGTTTCTTCGGATGAAATGGCATCGTTTATTAATATCATTAGTGATGAGAACAAATGTGGTATATTGATGTCGCAGTACTCAGGAATCTCAAATAAAAATGATTTCCAAATAGAATTCCACAATAATAATGTTATTATTTTCGTCCATAATTCAGAATATTCCAATCATAAAATAGAAGCCGCAGTAAACATAATAGACCATTTATATTTTAAATTACAACAATTCAATAAAACGGGAATAAATGATGATTTCACGATTCCCAAAGACATATTAGAAACAATAAACAATGAATATCAAATGTTTATGACGCAAAAGTTAGCAGTCATTGATGTATTAAAAGAAAGTCAAAAGAAAGTAATCTCCCAAATAGACGAAATTAAGTTTCCATCATTAGATAAGTATTTATCTGGTAAATACTCGGCTCCCATAATAAAATCTGGATTAAAATGTGACATATGTAAATATTATTCAGCCAATAACTTGAAGGCGTTAGCCGCCCATAAAAGAGGATGTATGAGAAAGCATGGACTAACTGTAAAAACAAATGCGAAATCCCATGAAGTAAATAATAGAAATGAGTTTTGTATTACTCCAATTTCTATGAAATAAAACTAATTAGAACCATTATATTAGTATTTACAAATATACTAATATATCAATTATATTTACAATCTGTATTATAGTGGCAGCAGACATGCTTTATTTAGAATATTTTTTTTAGTATATGCTGTTTTAGTATGTAATATTATAGAGATATGTTTGTGTATCCTGTTTATTATTCCCCTTATGTGTTACCTTATGGTGGTTATGGTGGTTATGGTGGTTATGGTGGTTATGGTGGTTATGGTGGTTATGGCGGTTATGGTGGTTATGGACGTCGTTGGAATAGGCGAAGACACCGTCATTGGTAATTAAATAAATTCGTAAATAGTAGAAAAAAATTGTGTTTTAGTATATATATATACGATGAATAGTTTACAGGTTGACATAAACGATTTTACTTTAGACGCACCCGTAGTTACCAAGGTTGAGATGGAGGTGATGGAGATGGTTCTTGACTCCCATGTGACAATGGTAGTACATTACTTAAACGCAGCAGGAAATTTGTTGGATAATAAATTTGTCAAAATTGAGGGTGATGAATATAACGCATGGGGTGATGATGATAATTATATTACTAATTTAGTATTAACAAAGTTAGGTTTAACAAAAACAGTATAAAAGAATAGTTTATAAATAGTATATAATGGAATTTGCTAACACAATGACCCCACTTACTGAACCTTCTACTGTTCCTCCTACCACAGAGTCAACCGATAAGACCACACCTCCTCAGATGCCAAGATTGACTGAAGTTCCCGTGAATGACGATAATACAGCGTTGAACCTTATGGTGGGTTTTTTAGACACCGCCCAAAAACGCGGTGCTTTCAGCTTGGACGAATCCGCTAAGATTTGGGAATGTGTAAAGCGTTTTATTCAAAAGCCGGATTCAGCAACTCTTTAGATAATTTAATATGTGTAATTTGTTATTACATATATTAGATACAATTCTGACAATCTTCTATAAACTCTTCATCTGTTTTTTTAATGGGTTCTTGAAATTTCCCCTGTAATAAGGTAGTAATAATGGTATTTAAATCATCCATAGATGCGTCTAATCTCATTATTTCGCCTGTTTTAATATTGAATATTTTGAATACTTTTTCCTCATACTCTTCTGTATAACTATGTCGCATTTTCCATAACCAAGCATAAATGATGACTTGAACCAAGTGTTCTATTGTGATCTCCGAAGTACATTTTAGTTCCCATGCGATTGTTTCCGTAATTAAATCAACCCGCCCAGTAAAACGAAATTGTCGCGTTTCATCAAATATAGTACTCAAAAATTCATCGATTTTTTCATGTTGTTCTTCAGACGACTCATGTATAATTGTATCTTCTATAGACGGCATGGTATTCGCGCAATCGGGTCCAATAACTTCACGTAATCTATTTTTACAAGCCATTACCATATCATCAGTTAACCAATTATATTCATCCGGTTCAATCTGTTTTAATTTGAAATATAGAGTTTCTTGGACGGCTACACTAACATTAGCTACATATAAATAGTCATTAATCGTTTCTATTTTTTCAGGGAGGCTATTAACGATTTCTTTCAAGAAAATATGGTCGTTCATTCGCATTTTATCAACCGCATTATCAATTACATCAAATAATACATTTCCGCGAGGTATATTATCAAATTCTTCGTCTGTTTCCGAAAACGCTTCTTTCAAATAGTCATAATAAACACATGGAATAGCAATCCCATTGAGGTCACTTACCTCTTCAAAAAATCCCTTCTTAGTTTCTATGACGCTTGGAATATCAAGAACTACTGGTTCGCCTGTTTCTTTTACAAATATTCGGTCAATAATGGGGGATATAGTTTCAATAACACTTTCCGAAATAAATTTTACTAATTCAGTTGGCGTAATAATATGTTTTTTAATAACATTATCATTTATATTCATATCTTCTTCATCTTGAAAAATGGTTTGATGATGTCCTTTAAAATGAATATAGTCGCATTTCTTCATTTCAATATGGCTCTTTTTCAAGAATTCAAGAGGACGGTCTGTTGCGTAATTGTTGCTCTCAAGTAAATATAGACCTTGCGTAGCTCGTGTAGCTGCAACATATAATGTATTCGGACATATATCACGTGGTAAAGTACGTGCATTAAAACGAAAATATGCGTTATCAAATCCTACTACAAATACGTATTTGCGTTGTCTGCCTTTCACACTATGAAAAGTAGAAAATACGACCTTACCATCAATAACCCGGTCGTCAATCTTATCGCCTTCAAGCATGGGTACATGACAGGGAACATCTTTTTCAACCAAAGTGTTTTCCAGTCGTCGTATATTACTATTGGCTCCTTTAACGGAGCCGCCCAATACGAAAATTTCACTGGGATTTACGCCATTTTCAAGTAGTTTTGTAATTTCTCCATAAACAACCCGAGAAATATTACTACGAGAATTGCGAACATATGTAACTATGTCTCCCTCTCTACACGAATTCATACGGTCTTCGCCCAACATAACGTCATTTACAAAATGGCGCATTTGATTTGTGATACGAAATGACATTTTCATGGTACGTTTCTGGAAACCGGGAGTATTTAGATTGGTTAACCCTTCCCATACTTGGTCTGCCATGGTTAGAAACCGAATATCTGCGCCTTTAAAGTCATATAACCCTTGCATGTAATCCCCCAAAATTAATAATTGAATATTACAACCTATATCTTTGATGAACTTTACCATTAATTGGAAATACAGCAATGTCATATCTTGGCATTCGTCCAAAACAATCATATCATATTTCGGAGATACCTCTTTTAAAGGCATATTTTTAAATAATAGACGACGTATTTCGGTATCGGTATATCCCGTAGATAAATAATACCGTTTTGCCAAACTATGATAAGTATGGACGGTGAGATTTTGTATATCATTTTTCTCAACTGTTTCTTTTACGTCCTTGCGTAAAGATGCGTTATATGTTAATTGTAATATTTTAGTGTTTGGCATTTCTCTTGCTATGGATAAAATCAGTGTTGTTTTACCAGTTCCAGCAACCGCATCCACCATTACATTATGACCTTCTTTTACAGTGTCTAATATACATTGTTGTTCCTCGCTTAGCTGTATCATACGATATATTATTCTATTTGTTCGCTATACAATAATATAGATTAACGTTTATACCAATTATTTATATTGTTAAGAAGTAATATAAATGTTTATTATGATAGTAATTATAATGGAGATGAAAACAAATTTTTTTACATTTTGTGTAGATATTGGTATATATTCAAAACATGATTTACAAAGATGTCTTCGATTATTAGTTGGTTCAATCCATAAACATATTGATAACTATAACTTAATATGCTATACAAACTTTAAATTAGATGATGATATTTTACAAAAATACAATATTCATATAAAAGATTATTATGATAATACTAATACCAAAATGTATAATGATGAAAATTCTGATTATAGTAAGGATTGGTTAAATTTATCATTCAATAAAATTAACATATATCGTGACTTATATAATGAATATAATGAAAATTACATTTGGATTGATTTGGATACAATAGTATCTGCTGATATATCATATATAAATCGTTTATCTACTTGTTTTATAGAAAATGGAGGAGATTCACAACAAAAACAAGTGTTGTTTTCAAATAATGATGATATCGCATTAATGAGAAAGAATTATATACAAGGGAATCTTTGGAAATTAGACAATGAATTATATAATGAATTGATGTTAACTCTTACAGAAATAAAAAAACAGAATTTAATGTTAAGGTTTGACTTACAAGATTTATTTTCATATCATATATATATAAAAAATAGTGGTAATTTACAAAATATCAATATATTAGGTAATAATGTAATGCATGATACATTAAATGGGTTATGTATTTGGAGCAGTTCTGGAAATTCACATCCAAATGTTGATGGACTTAATAATTTATATTATGATAACAAATCATTAAAAACAAATCTATACCCTAATCGTGAAATACATATATTAGGATTTACATTTCACACCTTGACAGAATTATGGAATAGTAATAAATTTATTGAAATGTTTAATTTTGATACATGTATAAATATAGGGGTATTCGGAACGTGTCGTATAGATGATTATAATATAGATAATATTACTCAAATACGAGATAGTTACCCATATGTATATCGAAGTCCCACCCATAATATAGTAGTAAGACCAACTGGTTATACCACAACAACAAGTGATGTATATCAAAATTTATCATTGATAAAAACAGAACAGTATAAGTTAATAAAAGACAGTTATATTTATCACAACGTTTTCTTAAAACACGGCGGAGAGCAATTAATGATAGATACTGATTATAAATATATTGTATTAGAGATTTGCTCCATTAAAAAAATTATACATGTTAAAAGTAAATTAATATTTCCATACGAGGTGGAAGGAGATTACAATGAAAAAGATTTTGAAATAAAAACAGAAAGTTTTTACGAAACAATCGAAAATATTATAAAAATAAGAGATTTATTAAAATGTAAAGTAATTTTATTGCCACCAATCACTGAATTCAATGGTAATAATGTAATGGGCGTACACGAAAATACAGTACCAGACAAAGTAATTGAATATAGAAGTGATATAATAACCCGATTAACCGCCGCATCGACATTAGATAATATATTTTTTATTGATTGGAATTTATTTATTAAAGAAAAAGGAGTGAATATTATGATACAAGACCAATTTCATTTTACGGAATATGGCAAAAAATATATTTCACAAAAAATATATGATTTTGTAAGAAGGAAACAAATAAATATTGAGAACGAAAACAAATTTTTAGATTTTATTGAAATAGGAACATCAGATTTTGATACTGAAATTCAGAAGAATGATACAAAAGTAGGGTTTTCTATAGAACCTATAAAATATTATATAGATAGATTACCAAAGAAAAAAGGTTGCGTAAAACTGAATATAGCAATAAGCGATAATAATAAAAGTGTAAATGTTTATTACGTTCCTGAAGCAAATATTTTAAAATATAATTTACCAGAATGGATAAGAGGATGTAATTCTATAAACGACTTTCATCCAACTATTATAAAAAATAATCTATTACCACCTGGTATTAATCAAACCGATATAACAAATGTTGACGTTGTTCGGTGTAGTAAATTAATTGATGTATTTCATGATTATAATATAGAAGGTGTATATTTTTTGAAAGTTGACACTGAAGGACATGATTGTACGATACTAGAACATTTTTTGAATAATTTTGATGATAATATGTTTTTACCACATACAATTTTATTTGAAAGTAATATTCTAACTAATTCAACCCATACACATAAAATAATATCATTATTACAAAATATTGGTTATGATTTACTTTATTCTGAACATGATACATTTGTAAAATTAAATATACAAAAAGTAAAAAAAACGAATAAATTTTCAAATAAAATACAAAATTATTTCATAGAAGATTATCCAAGTAATTATAATCCTACAAATTTACCTCATAAAAATACATTAGAAGATGCTAAAAAATATTGCGTTGAAAATAACTGTTCTGGTGTTACATATCAAAATAATAAATATGAAGTAAAAACAGGAAAATATATTAGTTATAGTAATAATGGCGTATTATCTTGGGTATATTTGTAAAGACTAATTGTAGTCTAACACCTAAACGCATATGCAAAAATACCAACGGCAATCAGTCCAATAAATAGACCCATATGATAATGATATTGCATATTGCGATACATTTTCGTCCAGGCTTTTGTTTGTTCTGGTGTATCAATATGGTCTAACATATATGTTGTCTTAGGAGTGAGAACATAGTAAAAATAGTTAGTTATAAACGCGGAAGTAGTTGAAATACAAACCATAGACATAGTGGAAAAGGTTTTATTCATAATGAGACTATTATACAAAATAAATAATACGGCAATAAGGAAACCTAAACCATATCCAGTATAATAAATACGGGTTCGTTCATCAACGATTTCTTTGTAAATTGCTTGTAATTCATCTGGTAATTGTTTTTTATACTTCTTCATTGTATCATTGTTCGACATAGCATTTGTCATATAAATCATTCCAATAATGAAGACAATGGAAATCGCACAACTTATTCTACACGCCATGGTATAATATACAGTATATTATACAATGATAAAATTTTCTGTTCGGTCAGTCTAACATACCTGTTTTTCAGTCGAAAAAAAGAATACTTGTATTAAGCGACCGTCATCTTTGTTAATACCAAAATAATCCATACTACTATGGAAATGATTCGCATTAAAAATAACTAATCGATTGAATACATTTCCAACTTGGTCTACCAAGTCCCATTTGGTAACATCTTGTGAATTTTCATCCATTTCTGCCTTATTTCCTTTTAATTTTTGTTCTTGTTCTAAGCGTGTTCCGTCTTTATACCTATATACATTTATTCTATTTTTATTTTTGTAATGGGCTTTCTACGTGTATTCTTAATACGCTTGCGAAAAGTTTTATTATTTTGAATACCTCTTAATAATCTCATTTGAGCGGCAGCTTTTTCCTTGGTAGAACATTTGGCGAAAACCTTTTTAGATTCAGGATTATATACTTTGTAACATGGTTTATTGCGAACCTTGCGTGTTTTATACGGCATTATATATTGTATTGAGAAAATATTATAGTTCTATCGTAGCGGTATATACATCACCACCATATACTACGGCTGTTTGAAACATGCCATTTGCTGATACTGAAATGGATTGCCAAATACTTGATGTGAGTGTAGCATCTTGAGTTTTTTGCCAAGTTACACCATAATCGATTGATACAAAAACATAACCATTTTTTTCTACCGCAGTTTGAAACCGACCACTTGCTGATATAGAAATGTCTTGCCATTGGCGGTCACGGACATTCGCATTATCGTTTTTCATCCAATTATTTCCAAAATCCGAAGAGGTATAAATTTCACCAGTAACTTCAATAGCGGCCATATATTTTCCATCAGAAGACATATCGCAACCTACCCAATTATGATCGTCAAACTCACTATTTGCATCATCAATAATTGTTGTAGTAGTCCATGTATTTCCATAATTAGTAGATAAGTAAATAGCCTCACAAACAATAATTTGTCGTTTTCCATCATATGACATAGAAATAGCAGCTGTAGGAAATGATTGTATTGAGTTATATAAGTCCCCATTTATATTAACATTTTTGGTCCAAGTTTGTCCGTAATCAGATGATTGGTATAGAGTATCACCCGATGATATTACTGCTTGATATTGACCGGTAAGACACATAGATACAAATATCTGACTCAGTCCAAAACTATATACTTGACTCCAAGTAATACCGTAATTACTTGAAACATAAATTTCAGTACCGTTTGCTGCGGTTTGATATTGACCTGTCAATGATATACTAATTTGATTTGTTAATGAAGTACCAATATTATTACGTTTAATCCACGTATTCCCAAAATTATTAGATACGTATATATCACCATATTCTTCAATTGCGGCTTGATATTTACCACTTGCAGAAATGGATACCGATAACCAATTTTGAACGTTAACCGTGTATTTAGTACGGTTTATCCATGATACACCATAATCAGCAAAAGCACCAGCATCATCGTTTGTTAATACAACTAATATAGGAACGCTATACGTCTGAGTAATATTTGTAGTGCTTGATGTAGTTTGTTTTCTAACATTCGCTTGTGATTCTGAATAATTAATCAAATGGTCTATTGACGATAAATTTGTGGGACCAACATTATTGATAGGGTCGTATGGTTCTTGTTCTATATTTACGGTTAGTGTTACACTGATTCCATTCGGTATGTATATTAGGTCCCCCGCTATAAACCCGTCTGATGGTCCAGGATTATTTTCAGCAGGGCGATTGTCAAAAATATTAGTACCAGAAGCAAATCTAAGACTTTCAGTTATATTACTAATTTTGAAAAAACCGGTTAAATCAGAAACAATAGTGCCATTAATATTAAAATCAAATTTATTAAATAATTGGATTAATGCTTGTTTATCGAAGACTCCATTATTAACATTGTAGTGTTGTTCTCCGGCAAACAACGTAGAAAATCCATAAGGAGCACCGAAATATTCTAATACTGTATAATTAAAATCCTCATATAAAGTGGATAATTTACCCATGGATATGATTCTGTCTGAAGTAAGGTAATCTAATATATCGTCAGCTACAATAGTAACTTCGTCCGTCATCAATGTATCATTACTCAAGTCAAACTCAGTAAATAATGTGTTATCATTATTTTCATCTTTAGTAATACCAATTTTTGTATTCATTCTACGGACAGAATAACTAATTTGAAGTGCGTCAGTGACATCAAATTGTCTTGCAATACTCGTATCTTGTAATTGAATTTCGGGTAAACTCTGTTGTATGGAAAATCCTCCAGATGAATCAATAGCATAATTATCACCTATATATATTCCACTTGAGTCTTGTGTATTAGGTGGATATCCGGACATGTTATATACATTATAAAAATAATTTTTATAGATTTTCCAAATGTAATACTAAAGGGGCTGTATATAATTTACTTAATAGTATGGGAGGAGGTAGATTATTAGATGTGTAGTCAATATTACCTAATGCGTCTGGTGTTTCACTCAATAAATCCAATCGTATAGTCATACCTGATGATATCAAAATTATATCTCCTGCTATAAATCCTTCTTCATATATTTTATTTACACGATTTTGAAATGGGTCGTTATTATACAGATTTTGTAACATCGTTGAAATTCTATAAATGTTTATTTGACCGGATATATCATAACCTCCGTCAGAATTTGTAGTTGTAAACATGTCTACAAAATCGTTCTTGGTAAAGTTGGGTCCTTCAAGTATTGCCCTGCTTGAATCATTAAATAAAGATACATTGTCGGCATGTTCGTAATAATTAATTATATTACGTTCGAAATCACGGTACATAGTGCTAAACCCCCCTACACTGATTATGTTGTCAGTAGTAATATCAGGTATAATGTCTTGGTAAATAAACGATATATCTTGAATAGGAAACGAATTAGTAGAAGTATCAAATGATGTTTGAAGAATAGTATTATTACTCGCATCTTTTATTAATCCAATTTTTTCATTAAATGTACGAACATTTACCTTTAATTGAAGAGCTAATGTTAAATCTAATTCTTTTGTTTCCAGAACAGTAACCAAAGGAATCGTTCCAAAATGTTGCTCTATATTGAATCCACCAATCGCAGGTATAGCATAATAAACTCCAATATATTGCGAATCTGGATTAAAAGGTGTTTCAGAGTCCATAGTAATTATACTATATACACTGAAAGAGTATTGACTTATAAATCATAAATCAGTTTAAAATCTAAGCAAAATGAAAAATTTGAGTTATTCATTGGTAAAACACGTCCACGTTCATCAAATAACCGTATTCTTAGACGTTGAATATCGACTGGACCAAAGTATCGTCGTGGTTCAGTAATAATATTAAAGTCATTTTCCATTATCAAACTAAAATAAGAACCTTTTATTGAGATACGTGCTAAAATATTTGGACTCATAATAGAATTATTAAAAACATTGACAAATTGGTTATTCGCACTATTCGCAAAGTCATCAACCGCTAAATAAATATACCGTATATTAGCCGGTTCAATTACCGTATCCGCAGTGTAACTGGTAGACCCACGATACTTCCTCTTTATAAATCCCAAATTCCATCCAAATTTGGTAGAAACATCTACTTTATCTACATTACCGTTAATATCCTTGGTGAAATCTAATATAATGGATTTTACTAATCCACTATGAAGTCCATCTGGTATAATAGAGACCTTACCTGTGCCTGAACCGGATGGTGTTATATCGTGCGTTAATTTAATATATGAGAAAATATCAGTCGGATTTACAAGAGAGTAATCTTCATTTAATGGAGATAACAACTTATTTACAGTATCGAGTAGGTCACTCGCATTGTAGTTACCATCGGGAATTGTAATTATTTTTTCAGAAGTAATTACATTGCTTGAATTATCAAACGCATTGTGGGTGACATGTAAATATAAGAAATTATTACCAAACTCTTTACAAATACCATAAAAAGACACTGGTAATTCAAGTGAAGATAAACTCATTGAAACGACCTTATTGAATTTAATCGGCATTTGTATGGAAAAATCGGAACTCTGGGTGCTATACAGATTATCACGAAACCTTGTATCTATATTTAAACTTTTCGTAAGAATACGTGTGTTTAGTTGATTTAATTTTCCTGGAAAAAAATCACTATTAGATGAATGGACGAACTGGGTTTCCTCACGATTTATTAATTCATTTGTGCGAGGTTCTACTTCTTTAGAAATGGGAGTATCCATAGTATCTAATTTGTAATTATCCGGAATAGTCGTTGGCTTAGCTAAATCCCCTTTACGGCATTTTACAAATATTAACCAATTCTTAGCAAGCTCTAAGAATTCGATTAAATCGCGTTTGAATCGTTTATCTATATGACCGCTTGATAATAGTTTTTCACGAATATTGTATTCTTTTAATTCAATATCACTCTCACTATATTTTGCTCTGGGGTTTATCTGAAAGAATCGCTCCAAATCATTAATATTATAGTTATTTATATCTAAATCCAATTGCTCCATTACTTACTACGTGTATATATTATTATATCATTTGAATTATAAATAATATACTACGATTTAGTATTATGTTAGTATATTACGAAGATTTCTTTTCGGTTGATTTATTATACGGTAATATAATATGTCAGCAAGTGATTATACTGCTTTACGTAAATTAAAAGAAATACAAAATAGTTGTGATGTAGATGAATTGGGAGACCCAGTATCTTCATCATGGTACGATATTCCGATGGAAGAACGTACAGACTGTAGTGTAGTATTAGGTACAGGTCCAACAGGTCCTATTGGTCCTACTGGATATACCGGATATACCGGACATACTGGACCTGTAGGTGATACTAATGGAGGTATATTTACAATATACGCCGAATCACCGGGGTTCTATACATCAACAACAGGATTTATCTTTGCGTTTGGTGCCGGTATGGAAGGTTCGACTACGTCTGGCGTGGAAATTGGTGCGGATTGTTCGTTGAATTATATAGGTGTTCGTGTAGCATCTACACCTTCATCCTCGGGCGCTATTGAAATATATAAAAATGGTAATGCTACAGGTATTGTTTTATCGGCGTTATCCGACCATAAATTTGCGTCTGACTTAAGCTATGGTTTCTTACAAGGTGATTATATAAATATAAAATGTCTAACTGGGAGTGGTGGGGGTCTTGTAAATGTATCATTGTGGTTTTCAACCCAAGGGGTAAAGGGCGACAAGGGTGATACTGGTGAAAAAGGTGACGTGGGAGTCCAAGGTGAAATCGGTCCTGAGGGACCTGTTGGTATTAAAGGTGATACAGGTGATATAGGTCTTCAAGGCATTCAAGGTAGTAGAGGAGCACCTGGTATCCAAGGAGAAATAGGACCGACTGGTTATACTGGTATTCAAGGAGAAATAGGTCCAATTGGACCTAAAGGATATACTGGAGATATAGGACCTACTGGTTATACTGGGTATACCGGGCAACAAGGTATTCAAGGTATTCAAGGTATTCAAGGATTAACAGGCTATACGGGTTATACTGGTCCTCAAGGCATTCGAGGTAATCAAGGTATTCAGGGTATTCAAGGTGAAATAGGACCTACTGGTTATACTGGTATTCGTGGAGAAATAGGACCCATAGGTCCTAAAGGATATACAGGAGATATTGGTCCTACTGGTTATACTGGGTATACTGGACCCCAGGGTATTCAAGGTATTCAAGGTGAAATAGGACCTACTGGTTATACCGGATATACTGGACCTCAGGGTATTCAAGGTAATATTGGTCCAGAAGGTCCAAGAGGACAAATAGGGTTAACTGGTTATACCGGTCCTCAAGGTATTCAAGGTATTCAAGGTATTCAAGGTATTCAAGGTTTAACTGGTTATACAGGGTATACTGGTTATACCGGTCCTCAAGGTATTCAAGGTATTCAAGGCATCCAAGGTGAAATAGGACCCACTGGTTATACAGGTTATACGGGTCCACAGGGAATTCAAGGTATTCAAGGTGAAATAGGACCTACAGGTTATACTGGGTATACCGGCTATACTGGTCCTCAAGGTATTCAAGGTATTCAAGGTGAAACTGGACCTACTGGTTATACTGGGATTCAAGGTGAACGTGGATATAAAGGAGACCAAGGTAGTCAAGGTGAAGTAGGACCTACAGGTTATACTGGTTATACCGGCTATACAGGTCCTCAAGGTGAAAAAGGAGATATTGGGGGTCAAGGTCTTCCTGGTAACGATGGTATAGATGGAGCAGAAGGACCACGAGGGTATGATGGTATAGATGGACCTATTGGTAAAACTGGACCTACTGGTGAAAAAGGTGAGCCTGGACCAGGATTTTTAGAAGCTTTAAACGAAGATCTTGAGTTTCAGCGTGATATAACAGTAAAAGGTGATAGTCACTTTGAAAATCATGTAAGAATAGATGACGATTTATGTGTATTTTCAAATATAACTATATCCGGTGATATTTTACCCGGAACAGGTTATTCTAATAATATAGGTTCAGTAACAAAGCCATTTAAAAGTATATACGTTCAAAGTTCAACCTTATATTTTGTAGATGAACTGACCGCAGAAGAACAATCATCGTCTGAACCTCCAGCTCCAGGTGTAACTGCTCTTTCAGTAAAAGATGGAAGAATGGAATTAAGTGTAGTAGACGCCAGTACGAACGAAGTTACTTCTAACTTAAAAGTAGGCAGCAATTTTGTAAATAGAAGAGAAGACAAATCCTTTTTTGATACAATTACACAGCAACCTTCAGTATTCACCAAAGATACGTCCATTTATACGGATGGTTCCAGTAACACAACAAAAGACCTAACTGTATATTGGCACTATGATGATATTATTGCGTTTATGACAGATACATCTTACCAAGCTTTTTATAACAATGATAGCACTTACAATAGGATAATACCTTATATTAATAACTTATATGTAGATATATCATACTCAACTGTAACTAATGGATGGGCGAATTATGAAACAATACCTATTAATAGTGATTATAATGTTTCGCAATACAAATCAATGACTATAACCCGTAAACGAAATTCCCCAAGTGGTAACGCCTCTATAAACAGTTTAATGTTCCAAGACGACATCGTAAATTTTGATGTTCGTGTATATGGGGAAAATCTGGGGTATAATTATCCTACAGTCCAAGATAGAGCTCTCATTTATGAAGGAGTGACATTCGAACAACCAAGTCCGCCTGGTGTATTTAATTTTAATAACAGTACCATCAATAATTATCAACAACTTACTTTATCATATAATTATACGGAGCCCGAACAAGGTAATCCCAATTCTACTGCGGTATTAGAACAAAGTCAAACAAAATACAAAGAAAATGATACATTATCGAGTACTTCTTACGCATTAAATACCACTGTGAATACTGATATAGAAACCGATGAAACTATTACAGGAGGTAATAACTTTTCAATGATATTAAATGGACTTCGTGCTGGTACAAAATACGATTTCTTGACAAGAATTAAGAACGATTTAAACGCAAATTATACATTAAGCGATAATTCATGGAATCTTGTTGGAACTACTGTATCGTTTGATAACATAAATGGACCTACCGTACATACTACATTGCCTTCCAGCAGTGGATATTCGTCCACGTATGTCCCACAATTATCTTACAATACAACTACTAATGTAACCACAGCCACTTTTGTCAATTCATCTATCACATACATTAATGTATCAGACAATCAAACTGTTGTCCCTGGAAGAACAAGCGTTCAATCATTTGAAATTAGTAACTCGAGTACGTCTACAAGTAGTATAATTGGATTTGGAAAGTATATTGATGACATAAATGATTTGGTCCAAGTAAAAGCTTATGTGGGTAATGATTTAAAGCAAACTATTTCATACCAAGGTTTTACACCAACAGATGGTACCAAATCGGGAACATCCACAATAACTACAAGTTTAACGGGTATTAATTATTTTGATAGTAACGAACAAGGTGATATACATTCAAATAACGCCCAACAACAAGGGTTCCGTTTGTATGGTAAGTTCAAAATATTAACAATCACTAATAATAATATTGAAGCTGCGGTTGGTAATCCAAGTAATACTCCATACTCATTAAAACTTGAGGTTCTGCGCGACATTGCCAATGTTGGTGGAACCGCATTATCAACAACATCATCTAATATATATGTTGATGAATTGACAAATAATCCAAGCATTTCACAACAAACCGATACCGCAATAGTCACCAATGTAGTTTGGACGATGGGTATTCCAAGCGTTCAAAAATACAAAATAGATTGTACGAGAACATACTCAAATATTAATTCACAATATAATTTTATTCGTGGTGATAGGAGATTATCTTCTGTAAATAGCGTAAGTAATTCATCAAACACATCAAATAGTAGTGGATTTAGTAGTGGTATTATTTACATTGATAATGGTGCGATTTCCAATACAGGAGAATATACATATGATGAATCGCAATTTTCAACTGCTAATAATAGTAAACTCCATGATTTACACTATACTGTTTCCCGCGACAGTAATAATTCGACTGTTACATTGAATGAAACATTATACTCCTTGAAATCCAATGGAATAAATAACAATATTAATGTTGCGGTGAATCATCATTTTGATAAAGATAGTTACAATGGGTTGGGTAGTAGTCTTTCAACCAAATTATCACTTGTAGATATACACGAATTAGCAACTACAACAATAGCAAAATTAAATGACGATTTAGGTGGATTAGTTATTGACGCATATAACACGCATACAGTAGTACCTAAAAACTGGACGTTGTTATATTATAATGGTGTATTCAATGTGTCCGGATATCCAAATGTTCCAGGATATGAATGGAATAGTCTTGCGGGTGATTATACCTATAATGCTGGACTTTCAGGATTATCTACGAGTGGTACAGAAGAAACTACTGGAACCAGATATAAATGGATAGCATTTAAATTAAACAAAATATCTTCCAGTCAATATCGTATGAATAATAATTATTATAATTTGAAAGACACAGGCGGAATCAAATATTTATCTGTGACTGACATGCTCTCAAATAGTGATTTATTTACTTCTTCATCTATAAACAATTTATTTAATAGCAATAATACAGATGTAATTGGATTTTCAAGAGTAACCAAAACGATTAACGGTTCAAATATTCCATATATAGGTAATTTTAAAATAGATTTCTCTCCAACCGGAGGAAATTGGACGTTAAATGGTTCAGCGCAAACTGGATACGCAGGTTCAATAAGTCAATCAAATGGTGCTCGTGTATTTTCGGGAACAGAATATGGATTCTATCTATCCCCAGCATCAGTGAATGATGATTTAACCATATTTGTAGGAATTAAAGTATAAATTTTAAGAAAGATGTCTTATATTATATTAGGTGTATAATATAAATAAATAATGAGTGATACAGTAAATCTTGATATAGAAGAAAAGTTAAATGTACTATTTAAATCTGCTCTTGGGTTTCCATCGGCAGAAGAATCAAGACAATGGTATGAAGAAACAACCGTTCCATTTAATAATTACATAATAGGAGAAAACATATTTTTAGATGAAGTTCCGTCATCTCCTGATTTCGATATAAATGGTACTGTTAGAACTGCAACCGATATAGGTCTTACATCAAGCGATTTCGCCCAATATAGTGATAATGATAGCGATAAGTCAACATGTAGTATTGTTGATGATTCAACTGGAACAATTCGCCGATATAATTTATTAATTTTAGAAGAAACTCCTGAACTGGCTAAGCCGTATTCATCTTGGTATAAATTAAATAGTGATTCTGATAATGTTATAAAAGATTCATTGCAATTTAATTATAAACAGTACACTGAAAATTCTGTATTAAAACAGCCATACATATACAAATTAAATACGCAATCTTCTCTCAGTACACCTATGCCATTTGGTAAATTCGGTGGTAATTGGCTGATTGACTTTAAATCTGGTATTGTATTGTTTTCCGATGTTGATAACTTTACCAATGGTACACAAAATAATTCTGTATTTCAAATCAATAGTTCAAATAACCGTCCTGTATTAAGTATTTATACATACATCGGTAGAAAAGGACTTCGCAAAATGATAACTACTGGAGATGACGTAAGTGAAATTACAGAACCAATGCTTAACCAAATATTCATCAATAACACTACTAATTATATGCTTAGATATGACGGAACACAGTGGGTATCAATTGGTGGAAGTAGTGAAGTTGATTCTGAATTAGATTTAAAGGCACCTAAGGATAACCCGACATTTACGGGAAATGCTAGGATGGACGGAGGGTTTATAAAACAATGGTTTTAAGATAAAAATATAATCATAAATATATACTATGTCTATTGCTACACTAAAAAGAAAAACACAAACAAAATATAATAATATGAGTGTAGGAACTCAAGGATTTTCACTCAATGGTGGGTTTCGTAACCAAGGTTATGTAGGGCAAACATCATTATCGCGTTCCTTACCAAGAACCTTACAACAAGGGCATGGTGGATGTTGCGGGACGTATAATAATGCGTCCGTAGTAATGTCTTCCGTTACATCTACTGAAGACTCAAAAGTTATCAAAAAAAGTGTTCTCGGTACTTCCGGTATGTTGAGTTCAAAATATAGATGGATACGTCGTCCTCAACCATATGCGACCGTAAAACCAGATGTAAATAACAATACTTCCGACCAAAGTACATACATTACTAAAAAAATAAAGAAAACCGTAAGTGAAATTAAGAAGGGAAATAATCCGGATGACAACTCTTGTACTAATATAAATACAAGCAGTCATAGTTCTTGTGTCAACCAGAAAAACGTGTGTGAAAATGTGCGCCCGGAAGAGGAGTATCTTCCTATTTCAAGCGGTCAATACATTGAATTATTAAACGATGAATGTCAACAAAATGATGTTGTTACTCAAAGACCCACATGTGGAGTACCATTACCAGGATTATAAAATTGAAACTGAAAAAATAATACAATCTATATTATTATATTATTTGAAATGTCAAAACCAAATTCAGACCCAGAATTAGAGGCTTATTTAAACAGTCTTTCTCCGAAAGAAGTAAAAGCGTACCATATTGCGAAAGACCATCTTGGTATGACCTATCAATATGAAAAAAGTATTGGATACTTGGCATGGAAAAAAAGTCAATCCGAAAATAAATAAAATTATGTCGATTTCTGTTGTTTTGATTTATAATCTTTATAATTCATTACCTCATTCTGAAGCTTAGATTCACTAACAACCCCACTTAATAAATTTGTTTTAAACCCATTCAGTTTGTTTTGTTTTTTTATTGGTTGAATGATTGAGTAGTTTCTAACAGGTCCCAATGATATAAATTTATTGCGATAGAAAACACGTTCTGGTTTACTTGACTCCGCATCTGTATCTTTTTTATCGGGTTGTTTCTCTTTGTTATATTTCTTAAGTTTTGCGAAAGGTGCGTCTTTAAACATAGATTTACCAGAACTATTTTTATCTGCATCTTTTGTTTTCTTCTTTTCAACCATATGTATTTGTATAAATGGTGAAGGTTCTTTTTCTGGAGTTGTTTCATCATCAACAAAAAAGTCTCTACATCTATATATTCTCACGTATTTCATGGCAACTGCGTTCAATACAGCATATGAAATTGGCTGTGAATCCGAATAATATGAAAATCCCTGTTTATATGGGTCATAAAACATAATAATATTCCCTTTGGGTGTCTGTTCTATCAATGTTTTCTGTTTCCATTTTATTTCTAACTCGTTATTAACGTCTCTCATTGTTTTTGTATAGTCGTCTTTGGAATAAAATACCTTATCTATATTTGAATTCATATCATTATTGGATTGTTTATATGTTTTCAAGAATTCCTTCGTATGTTTACTGTTATATTCTTTTGTAATATCTATTGGGGGTATTATTACCGTATTATATGGATTTATACGTTTTAATATATGTCTCCACATCATATTTCCACCAATAAAAGCAATAGGTTTTATCAAATTCATAATATTAGTAGATAATACCATACGCTTTATCATATATTCACGCAACGGTTTCATAAAAAAATCCATAATGATATAATTAATTATAATATAATGTTTATGCCTTTTTGTTATAAAATATTAGTTTTTCTTTGAAGTCTGTTCCTTTACTTCATTTAATCTTAAATCAAACAATTCCTTGATTTCATTGTTTAGAAATGGAACTTCAATACGTTCGTACGTCTTATATGGATTGTCTGGATGAATACAAACTAAATACAAGTTGGTTACTTTTTTCCCATATTTATGTTCGAGAATAGTTTTATACACATTCAATTGAAGCGCATAATGCCAAAAGTTAGTATCAGGTAGATGTGAAATACAAGGAGTCGTAGAATATTTGCCGAAATTACTCTCATGTTGAATTTCTTTACACCTTTTCCAATCGTAAATCTGTAATGTTCCATCGGGGTTCTCAAAAATCATATCAATTGAACCCGACAACTTTAATTCTTCGTAATAAATCATCCATTCTGTACGATATGGCTTTAGTTCCTTGAAATCATCCGTGAATTTGTGAAAATAGGTGAACTCTATGCTATTATTTACTACTTCTTGATTATTATAGTGACATTCAATGTCATAATGCATTCGGGTTCCTGCGTTTGCTGCTTGGTCCCGATTATCATCCCACATTTTATTAATATCCTCTCGTGACATTTTGTAATACTTATAGGAAGGGTCTGTACCCCACTTTTTACTTTTCAAAATATTATTGATAATTTTGTCGGAATCAAACTTTTCAAAGTGATGATGATTCCATGTGGTTACCGATGTATAACCGCCTCTGTCTCCGAGCACAGTGTAAATATGCGGTCCTTCCTCAAATGAGATGTCCTTATCACGCGGATGGGGATGGAGCTCAGCCAAATAAGTTGGTACTGGATATTCAACTTTTTCTACGAAATCAGTCATATTATGATATGATATATTGTATTAGTATAAAAAACATATCATATCATAATTGAAATTCAATTTTATGCTACATATTCGACTATACTTTTGATATTATGTTTTACTTGGGTAAATATATCCTTTCGTAACTTCTGAAATAAAGTGTCTTCTGACATATTCCCACCAAGTACCTTTCCATGATAATCAAGATATAATTCGCTGTATTTTTCATTTTTATTAATCAATTCACTATGTGCGTCATACCAGTATGTTTTAAAATCATACAAGAACTGATTGGAAATACGTCGTAAATATTTGTTTAAATCGTTATTTTGGATTTTCATCCATTTTTTAACCTTGTTCTCGTCCAAATTAAAGATGTAGAATGTATTTGAGCTATCAAATGTTCGTATAGGCACTTCATTTGTATCCAATTTATTGATAGCATTAGATATAAGATGCTTTAATCCAGATAATAAATCATTATCATAAACCGACTGTAAACTGTTATGAACTTCCGTTAATATACTCGTTTTTATCCATTCTGAAAATGTCATTGTCATACGTTCTAAGTTTTCTTCACTATTTAAATATTCTAATACATTATGTTTTCGTTTGGCTACTTGCTGTAGGCGCTGGTTGTCCTTTTCCAGTTTATCAATACGTATAGACATATGTTGAATTAGTTGGTACATTTCGTGTTGTGTTGGAATCGGTGCCAATAGGTCAGCTTCATTGTTTTGTTCTCGTCTTGATTTAAATAGAAATTCACAACACAGTAAATGCCTATCATAATTAAACTTTTCCTTGTAATTTCGCTTGCAATACTTACAGTCATGTGTAGATGACATTTTATTCGTTTTTAGTAACTTCTATTTCATAACAATCATTTTCAATTTTGCGAATATTTAGAAAGTATTTGTCATAATATTTTGATAAATAATTTATCGTATAGTTGTATATAATGTTGAAGAAAATTCTATCTAATAACAGAGTCCAAACAATACTCATATCGCTTCTTGCTTTATTTACAATCACTCAATCTCTTAAGTACATGGGTTTATACGAAGGTATGGAAAACAATGAAAACAATGAAACTAAAGATAAACCTATGAATACCAGTACAGAGCATAAGAAAATAGCAAAAACATACAATTTTTAAGGATATAAATTATATCTATAGCAATAAACGTATGAATTATATATAATTTATCACACTGTATATTATATATAATAACACAATGAGCCAGTATTTTGATAAAAATAATATGTTTTTAGACCCAAAAGTAAAACAATACGGTAGTCATATGGTTATGTCAAATGTAAATAAACCCACAAAGACAAAATATGTGAATGTTGACACTAAGTTTAGTGATGAATATAACAATTTTTCGGTAGCAAATTATAATATTACTTTACCTGAACGCATAAATGATGTCAAATCACTTACCATTGCGACCATGGAATTGCCTATGTCTTTTTACAATATATCGTCTGCCTTAGGTAATAATAGCTTCCAGATTACTAATTTAGAAGTTCTTACTACTTTACCTTACTTAACGCAATTAAGTACGGGTTCTATTAACAGTGACAATCAGTTTGTCGATACGATTGTCATACCTGATGGGTATTATACAATCACTGAACTAAAAACAACAATTAACTCTCTAATTAATAAAATTAAAAGGATTCCTACTAATACTAACGGTAATATCGTGGTTGACGATACCGGAGCAATCGTATATGAATCTGATGGAGTCACTATACTAACATTAACCACTGACAATTGTTTATGTGAACCGGATGGAACCCCTACCTATGTAAAATGGGGAGATGGAAATTATGTAACAGATACTTACGGTAATTTCAAGGTAAAATTAAAATCGGATACTTATGTTTATGTAAGTAACCATTTGAAAAATACAAGTGATTTACGTTTTGATTATTATACAAAAGGGTCTCTTGGTTCTCAAGGATATTTTTATTCAACTGGTTCCGATATGGAAATCGATTTTACTATTAATGACAAGGGCAATTTTGATAAGTATAATTTTAAATCTAAATTAGGATGGGCTTTGGGATTCCGTAATTTAAATTATACAATTACTTATGTCTACAGTCCGTCTGAAGGTGATTATGATGCTACTGATGGGCTTGGTCCAGACGGGCAGCCATTAAGATATGGTGAATTTTTAGTTGATTTAAATTCTACACGATACGTATATTTAGCATTAGAGGAATTTAATAAGGGAAGTCAAAATTCATTTGTTTCACCAACCGCACATTCGCTAATCAATAAAAATATTATTGCTCGTATCTCATTAGACCGTGCGAATTACGGATTTGGTAATTATCTACCCGCAAATAAACAAAATGGTTTATTATTAAGCGATGTACGTGGATACAGTGGTAAAATAGACTTAAATAAAATAAACCTTCAAATTGTAAGTGACATCGGAACACCATTACCTTTGAATGGATATGATTTTTCACTATGCTTAGAGATAGAACATGATTAATACACGATAAAATTGAATTCAAGTATAATAATTTGAATTCAATAAAATAGAAACTACTATAATGAGTGAATTTGGAAAAAGTATAGATAAGTTTAAATACGTCGAATCAAACTCGTCCGAAACAAAACATATTGATATTGGCAGTAGCAATACGAATACCCATACGGCAAAAGAAAATTTGGATATAACTGAACTTTCGCCAGAACAAAAAAATGCGTATAGAAAATTTGTCAAGGGCGAAAACTTGTTTATAACCGGACCAGGAGGTACTGGAAAAACTCACCTAATTAAGCATTTAATCGAATTCTCCACAAGTATCAAAAAGGATGTACCTGTATGTGCTATGACTGGATGTGCTGCTGTATTGTTAGAATGTAACGCACGTACACTTCATTCATGGAGTGGTATAAAACTCGCAAAGGGTGAAAGCTCGGCAGTTATAACAAGTGTATTACGAAATAAACATACAGTAAGACGGTGGCAAAAAGCGAAAGGCTTAATTTTAGATGAAGTCAGTATGTTATCTAAAAAAATATTTGAAATTATTGAAAAATTAGCACGCGTTATAAAAAAGGATACTCGCCCATTTGGTGGTATGCAAATTGTATTTACAGGAGATTTCTTTCAATTACCGCCAGTAGGTACTTCAGGTGAAGAGGAAACCAGTCAATTCTGTTTTGAATCATCCAAATGGACGAGTGTATTTAAACCAGAAAATCATATTGAATTAACAACTATGTTTCGTCAAACCGATTCTGTATATATAAACATTTTACAACAGATACGCCGTGGCTACTTGGATGAAGACAAACAAGTGATACTTGAAAAATACGTCAAACGTAATTTTGATTCAGCATTAACAAATGGATGTATACCAACTAAGTTATTTCCGTTAAGGTCCAAGACTGATTATGTGAATACTATGATGTTTAAACGATTAAATGAAAAAGAATATGTTTATGAGGCTATTCGTAAAACCGATTGTACTACACAAATGGATTCAACCAAACCACTTTCATTTGAAACTATACGTAAATGTCGTGAATTAAGTGAAAATGAAACAAAATATGAATTGGATTTATTGATGAATAGTATTCCATCCGCTCAAGTTCTTCGTCTGAAAAAAGGAGCAGCTGTAATGTGTACTGTAAATTTGGATATGGATAACTCTATATGTAATGGTTCTCAAGGGGTTATTACTGATATAAAAGAATTAGCAGATGGTAGTATATTGCCTATTGTTAAATTTGCAAATGGTATTGAAAAAACAATTCAATTACACCACTGGCAATCTGAAGAATATCCATGTTTAGCCATAGGACAATATCCATTATGCTTAGCATGGGCTTTAACAATTCATAAAATACAAGGTGCTACATTGAATATGGCAGAAATGGATATAGGACAAAGTATATTTGAATACGGTCAAAGTTATGTAGCATTATCGCGTATTCGGTCTCTTGACGGATTGTATTTATCCGCATTTAATAGTAGGAAAATAGGTGCGAATCCAAAGGTTACCGAATTTTATAATACAATTCCAACAAATACACTACCTATCTTAGAAGAAAATGAAGACACGACCACAAATAAAAAAGCAGCGCCGGATGAGTTAGAAGGAGAGTCATATACATCAAAAGACGTGAAAATAATCAAATTTTAATATGTAAAAATATATATAATGGTCGCTGGTAGTATATTACCCGTAACTATCCATAATGATAAATTATATTTTTTATTCGGAAAAGAAAATCCATCTGAAAAAAGTGCGAAGGGATGGTCTGACTTTGGAGGAAGGTTAGAAAATAACGAGACACCATTTGAAGGTGCTATCAGAGAAGGTAGCGAAGAGCTAAGTGGGTTTTTAGGAAATAAATCACAATTAAAGTCACTTATACGAAAAAACGGTGGCATATATAAGTTGAAATACAATAACTACCATCTTCACCTATTTTTTATTGAGTATGACGAGAACCTTCCAACATATTTTAATCAAAATCACTATTTTTTATGGGATAATATGGACCATACTGTATTGAATAAAACCAAACTGTTTGAAAAAATAGAAATAAAATGGTTTTCTGTCGCCGATATGAAAAAACATCGCAAATCATTTCGCAATTTTTATCAATATATTACTGACTTACTATTTGAAAATAGAGAGAACATAGAAACATTTGCGAAAACCAAGTTTGTAAAATAGAGTTCATTTAGTCACACACATCTAAAAAAAATACATATTAATTGTATAAGACTGTTAATATGTCCTGGAAACAATACGGGGGTATTCGCAAAAATGATAAATTAAACAATCTTGCATTAGGTACATTAGTCGCAGATGATATTATATTAAGACAAGTTAAAGTTACCACTCATATTTTTGAAGACACAATTGTAGCAAAAAAAGATATACAAATTCATAGAAATTTAGATGTAAGCAACAATGTAGACGTTAGCGGTGAATTAGTCGTCCATAAAAATATTTATACACCAAATTACGTTATTGGCACTAATAAAGATATTTCATTAAATTTTGAGGATGGGGGTGATTATAGAGCATACATTTCAGCAGATGTCAATAATCAATATATTGGTATTGGTACAAATAAACCGAACGCTTTTTTTGATATAAGTTCTACGACTGTTGATAGTTTTGCTGTCAGAAACAATTTACCTTATATTAGAAATATTTTAACACAGAACGAGAACAATTCAGGCATTGCCGTAGATACAAGTGACAACATATCAAGCGTGGGATTTTTCTATAAAGACGTTAGTAATTCTTCTTCTATGCCGCGTTCTAAGATTACGTCGGACCCATCAAATGGCATTATTTCATTAGATAGTAGTGTAAATATTATAAACTCGTTAATGAATACTTACATAACAAGTCAAAATGCGACAACTATTACTACTATTAGCGGCGATATTTCATTAAATTCAGAGTCTATCTATCTTACAAGTGTTAGTGGAGATATTGTATTGGCGTCTGAAGATTCCACATTTATTACAAGTATTAGTGGTGATATTGATATTAGCGCGAATGAAGGAGATGTTATAATACAGTCATTTTATTCTACAAAACTTCGTTCTGCTGTAGCTATTTCTCAACGAGGAATCACTACAAAACTGAAGAATGAACCATTTACTATATATGATAATAGTTTATCGGAGCCTTTCCTTTATGATTATTATAATGATACTCAATTAAAAACCGGAACGGCATCAGTTAGCGTTGCAATAGATAATTCAAGCACTACATTCACTCATTTATTAACGCCAGATATTAAAGGGCTTTCTATAGGTGGTGGTGCTTACGTAAAAGATAGTTCTCGCTCGATGGGAATGATTGGACTTTCTACTACTGATATGTCATTTGTACCTTCTCAAAGTTATGTTTCGAATAACAACACAACAATATATCGCACAACTACTGGTATTAATACATATGCTCCAAGATTAAATAATTATGTTATGGATATTAATGGACCTACCAGAATTGGTAATGGAGAACTTCATACTATAATAAAACATACTTCTAAATTGACTGACATACGTTCTTCTAAGGAATCTTTAAATTATGTATTTACTACAGGAAGACGCGAAGAGAAAATAGAAAATGAGAATACAAATCCGGATACAATTGGATATGCTTCTACAGATTCGGGTAAAACATGGACTAAGGTGATTGTTGAAAACACTGACAATTTGAGAACTAATGACAGATATATCTTTGCGATAGAAGATAAAGCATATATATTGTCATCTAATGCCCGTATTCATCGTTATGATTTTAGTAATAACGAAATTGATTTAGAAAAGGTATTTAATACATTGACAACTACCTCTATATATGTTAAAAACTTTGACGGAAGTGACCCTGGGATTTTAATTAGTAGTACCAACCAAATATATTATGCTACCATAGATTCCAATTTTACAAATCTAACATCCTTAGAAAACAGTATTTCTACAAATATAACTAATATTGTTGCGTCCGATGGTTATGGAACTAAAGTATATTTTGTTGGAAATGGTATCCAAAGTGTGAATTATTCGACTACCACCCCTACGTCCGAAACATCTATAACAACGGGAACGTATAACACGGTTTCGGCATATACAGAAACTAACGCAGTTGCTGGGGGAGATAATGTTATTTCATACACAATAAATGGTGGTACAAGTTGGAATATTGTAGCTAATATTGTAGTAGATGGTTCTGTATTAACATCGTATGTAATTACACGAATAAATATGTTGCATGATGGAAAAGGATTAGCTATAGGAAATTATGATAATGGTACAAAAGGATTGCTTCTATATACACAAGATGGAGGAAGCACATGGAAGGATGTACCGAAAGATAAAGCATTTTATTCTTTTGGAAACGAAGACATTTTAAGGTCACCAAGCATAAATGGTATGTGTATATCTAATAATGGTTCATTTGTATTTACTAACACATTAGAAGAAGTATCTGGAGATACGTCAGAAGAAACATACAATAGCGGTTCAAGTGTTATATATTATGGGTTATATCCAGGACTATTTGATGTTTATAATAATAAAGTATTAGATGTGAATGGAGGTATGAATGTAAACGGACAAATATTACAGTTTTAAATATTATATATGAAATACGTAATCGTAAATTTAGACTATAGATACGAAAATATGTTATTGGTATCTATAATCAAATATAAATATATCAATTATATAAATAAGATATAAATGAGTGAATGGTTAGATGCTTCATCCAGTTCAAATAAATTAAAGCAATCATATTTTCAAAATTTTATAGATGTAAGCGGAACGGTTTCGTTACGTAACAACAAGAATCTTAATCTATATAATAATGAATCTACCCCAGAGTTTAGTATTAATTCACAAGAAATCCGGGTTAGGGATAGTAATGTTTATTATGATATTAGCAACTCGAAATTACAATATATAAAAGACCTTACTGAAAACGTCCATGACCGTTTAGAAGACCTTATATCAAGGACACAAAATATAAGCGATGATTCTACGAAAATTACGGTTGATAGTAGTATTGAATTTACAAACAAAGTAAATATAGTATCTGATTTATCGATAAATGGAGATGCGTCATTTAATGGAAATGTAGATATTTGTGGTAATTTATACGCACAATACCCTATCGCATCAATACCCCCTACTGCTATCCAAGGGGTTGGCTCAGAAGATGGTAAGGTAATGGTTAGCGTGTATCGTTCGGATGAAATACGATTTGATGATGATGAATTTGTGATAGTACAAGAAGATAAAGATAAAATTCAAATAACACCTTATGGTATTTTCATAACTGAGAATGTTATTTTTGAAGATGATGACTTCGCTTTATTCAAAGAAACTATGCCAAAGGTAGAACAAAATTTACGATTACAGGAAAATTTGGATGTGTCGGGAAATACAACATTAGGTTCCACATTGGATGTGTCTGGAGCAGCTACTATGGATAGCACGTTCACAGTAAATGGCGATGTTTCCATGAATGCAAATGTCGATATTTCGGGGGATTTAACCATAAAAGGACGAATTGGTATGGATAGCACGTTCACAGTAGATGGCGATGTTTCCATGAATGCAAATGTCGATATTTCGGGGGATTTAACCATAAAAGGACGAATTGGTATGAATACACAGGGTACCCCCATTACAACACTTGATATTAGTGCAACTGATGCTATACGTATTCCCGTTGGTCTCACATCGGAACGCCCAACATCTCAGGTAAACGAAACACAATATTACGGTTCCATCAGATATAACACGACAAATCAACAATTTGAAGGATATGGACCCGGTGGAGCATGGGGGTCATTAGGCGGCGTTATCAATGTAGCACAAACTACCAAAATTTTAGCTGCTGAACCTAATCCCGATTCTACTAACAACCAATTGACATTCTATACAGATGACGCTAAGAGAATGGTTATTGACTCTACTGGAGACATCTCAATGGGATACAATTTATTGGTGTCCGGTTCTGCTACTATGGGTAGCACTTTGAAGGTAAATGATACTTTGACCGTGTCCAAGGCTTCCACCTTGAAATCCACATTGAAGGTTTCCAAAGCTGCCACCTTAAGTTCAACGTTGGATGTGACTGGTGCGTCCACCATGGGTAGCACGTTGAAGGTAAATGATACTTTAACCGTCTCCAAGGCATCCACTCTAAGTTCCACTTTGGATGTTGCCAAGGCTTCCACATTGAAATCTACCTTGAAGGTTTCCAAAGCTGCCACTCTAAGTTCCACATTGGAAGTGACTGGTGCGTCCACCATGGGTAGCACTTTGAAGGTAAATGATACTTTGACTGTATCTAAATCATCCACATTAAGTTCCACTTTGGATGTTGCCAAGGCTTCCACATTGAAATCCACTTTAAAGGTTTCCAAGGCTGCAACCTTGAAATCTACATTGAAGGTTTCCAAAGCTGCCACCTTAAGTTCAACATTGGAAGTTACTGGTAAAACAACTTTACAAGATGACGTATCCATGAACGCAGATGTTGATATTAGTGGTGATTTGGTAATCCGTGGTAATTTGTCTGTATATCAAACAACTGATACAACGACCATTAATACAACTGTCAATGACTATACATTAATTGTTAGTGAAGACATCTCATTAAATGGAGAACTTAAAATATCTGGCGATGCTTCATTCAATGGAGATTTATATGTAAAACAAGCAACTACATTAGCTTCTATTTTGGATGTTGCAAAGGCTTCCACCTTGAAATCCACATTGAAAGTTTCCAAGGCTGCCACTCTAAGTTCTACATTGGACGTGACTGGCGCGTCCACTATGGGTAGCACTTTGAAGGTAAATGATACTTTAACTGTATCTAAGGCATCTACACTAAGTTC
>Ga0129324_10000325_pt1 | contig 35194 bp, 27 predicted proteins | sample CPBDNA_7_FD_96879 | JGI IMG/M metagenome (GOLD analysis project Ga0129324, IMG submission 96879) | Freshwater to marine salinity gradient microbial communities from Chesapeake Bay, USA - CPBay_Spr_15_0.2_DNA | ecosystem: Environmental > Aquatic > Marine > Coastal | place: USA: Chesapeake Bay...
CCCCGGTGGACTGCCGGTTTGAGCGGCCAAACCGGCACTTCACCGGCACTCCGACCCCCTTAATGTACAAAGGGGGGTAAATGTACGTCCGGTGGAGTGCCGGTACCCGGCACTCCACCGGACGTGTAACGGTCGGCGCCGGTTTCCTAATATGGGTATGACCGTTACATGTCCGGTGGAGTGCCGGTACCCGGCACTCCACCGGAAGCGACAGGTGCCGACTATTCCAGTCTCCAACTCCCGGCGCCGTGAAAACGTTCGGCCATAGACAGTTTAATGTACGCGAGTGACGCAATGCACATAGCGTACATTTTCCTCGACCACATGAGCGACGGCTCGTCGCAGTCCACCGCCTCGGCGCCGCATACCGTCAACGTCTATGACCTCATTGCGGCCCACCTGAACAGTGTGGAGTGCAAGGACAAAGACGTGGAGTTGGTAGTGCGTAAACACGTGTCGAATGCGCGTGCTCACCACGCCACGGTTCGCATACTGGCGGACTGCCTTTCCACCGCCCAGTCGGGAAAACTGAGAGTGGGGCGGGTCTTGAAGTGCATCAGCATGTGCTTATCGAGCGACACGCCCCCTCCCGTCTTCCTCGTCGAATTCAAGGAGCAGATACTGCAGCGGTGGGCGGCGGAGATTGTTTACAAGCTGCGGTCCACTGGCGGGCGTCCCTGGGATGTGCACAGGCGGTCCTTGCTGGCGACGTCTCTGGGAAAGATGCTCGAGTACGGCCTCTGCCACACGCAATACGTCACGCTCGTGGACCAGGGCCGCAACCCAAGCTGGCTGGCAGACTACATACGCTGCATTTCTTTCATCTGGAAGGAGAACGCAGGAAGCGTGACACCCGCAACAATACAGTACCTGCGCAAGCTGAGTTGCTGTACGTCAGAGTCCGTGGTCTTGATTTCGGAGTACGCATACATGTGTCTCGACGGAAGCAAGCCAGTGCATCTGTTCCGAGAGCTTTCCAGGGTGCAGCGTATAGTTTTCTCGTGCTGTGGAAGCACCGGGGTCTCCAACGCCGCCGCGGAAGCGTGCATACGCCACATCAAGATCGAAGCGGTCGTGTTTGAATGGCTAGAGAAAGTCGAATCCATACTGTTGAGCACCTGGGCAAATATCACCAACCCATCTCGTGACGAAGGCTCGTGCCTTGTGCTTCCTGGGCTCAAGGGAAGTCACGCAGATGAGTTTGAGGTCCCTGCATCTGTCGCGTCTTCGGGAAGCCCACTGACGATCATTAACTGCATCTGCAGCTCTCTCCCTCTCTCCAAGATTGACGCAACCATCGACCATGAAGTCTACATGACATACTCTTCCTATGCCAAGAAGCTCCCGGCGGGGCTCGTTGCTCACCTGGACACCATGCTGAACGCCACGTGCTTTGGCGGAGAGGCGGGATGCGACCCGCAGTGGTGGACGACGTACCTGGACATCGCAAAGAGGATCGAAGGAGACGTTTGCGCTCGCCTTGGCGTGCGTCCCCACAAAGCACCTTCCGCAAGCGGCTCCTCTATGCACAGCACCCTCTCGACAGACGCCGCGTGCGAGATGGCGGTCGAGCGTGCGTCGATGTCAAAGTCCAGCGTGCGCAAGGTTCAAATCGCCGGAAACGCATTTGACGTTGCGTACTCCGAGGCCTCAAAGAGCGCTCCCTGCAGCGTGTCACTCAAGCGACTCGGTCGTGTGTGGGACGCGCCGTCGAATGCGTTCAAGGAAGACCTGTCTGTTGGCGGACGCTTCCTGTCCGACTTTGCACGCATCGTTACCGACAGAGGTCTGTCCGCCGCGATACGAGTCAACTTGGGCGACAAGACCATCAAGTACACTACCAAAGATGCCGCCCTGAAAGCGATGCGCATACTGGTTGAATACATGACCGAATACAACAAGAGCCGGCGGATGCGCAAAAACACGACCGTTCTGAAGGTCAACTCCAAGCCCGAGACTGACAGTCGGAGAGTTGCCAAGCGGTCGAGAGCCGCCTCTCACGCGCCCCTGCACGCGTAGTAACAGAGTTATCCTTGTGTATGTTAACTCAAATACGACGATACACACACTTGAACGACGCCGAAGTAGGGGCCGCGGACGAGTTCAGGCGTCACGTGGAGTAGGGTACGGGCGGCGTTTGAGCCTGCTCTCGCCGCCTCCCGTGAGGTCACAGCGCAGCTGAGCGTGAGTTTGCGACATGCCGTATCCGCATGATCATATTTCTTACATCTAGTTTGGATAACGCCGTGCTCATTTCAGTCCCCCAAAATGATTAGAACGTTAGTAGTTCGTCTTCCTCATCTTGAATCAAAGACGCAAACTGCTGGTTGGTGATGAGCGCCTCTAGGATGCTGTTGTGGTACTGCATAATAGTCAGGATCAACCCTAACTCCTGTACGGTTTCGAGTTTAGCCCGATTCGCTGGATATGGAATCTTCTTCTGTAGAAGTCGAAGGACTTGTCCGGTCTCGGAGCGCTTACTCATATATTCACTTTTAAGTTCTTCCATCTCGTCCTGCGTGAGAGAAACGTAGTCTTCGACTGGGAAGAGGTCGGCAAGACTAGAGGAGGTGTGTGCGTGGTCTTCGAAGAAGCGCATGGCATCGTCTATCAGCTCCTCCGAGAATCCTCTGGACATTGATTCCAGCTTTTTCCGTGTGCGCAGCTTTTCGTATTCGTAATACGCCACCGCGCTGTATGCATACGGATTTGGGTGATCTAGGTTGTTGTCTGGAGGCGACTTGTTCCTGCCTTCCAACATGGTCAACGTCTGGTTTTTAAACGTTTCCTTGCAAAACGGACACTCCACGTCGACCCTCTGGTTCATGGCGCGGATGTAGCACTCCTCCAAACACACCTTGTGAAAGACGTGGCGGTTGGTACACGCTTCCATCAGAAATTCGGGAAGACCATCGAGGCTGTAGCCAACACCGTAATGTTCGACCCAAGGCCTCCACGGTCGCTCGGCGCTCAACTCGTTTAAACACACGCTGCACTCCTCCGAGTGGTTGGCATCGTAATATTGCCTGGAAACCCCCACCGACGCCTGCGGACGGCGACAGCGCCCACAGCTGGGCCCGTGCAGGCTGAGACGGCCCAAGCCGGGTAACATGGCTTCCTCTACGGTTGACAGGGTTTGTGCACTTATCACCCAGCGTCGGTGTCCAAGCCCTCGATGCCGGTGTTCAAAATCACGCGCATGTCCGCCATATGAGTTGGTGTGTCTTTGCTGTGGCATCCAACGGAAAGATCGTGACGGATGTCCGGAGGACCAAGATCTTTGACGCCGATGTGGGTCGCGGTGTCGAAGTCGATGGGAGAGACGGTGTGCGCATTCATGAGGTCAACGCGCGCCGCTTTGTGCTTGTGGCAGCGGATCATCCACTCGTGAGCGCAGTACGCTTCTTGCCCAGACGCCGCCACCCATTGACCGTCTTCACCTTTTTGTGCTTGCGCCACCACTTGCGCCTGGCCTCAGTTTTCTACTTACGGCGCCGAGTAGGCTTGGGCTTACAAACTCTTCGCAACCGGCCATGTGTATCTGGAACAGCGGCCCGGCCATCGAGCGTGGCATGTCCGGCAAGCGGGCCAAGAAGTCGGCACCTCGGGGGCCGACCGTGTTGGATGAAGTGCTATCCCACTGCAGCGACCTGCCCGAGCTTTTGGTAGCGGGACTGTTTGATGGCATCAAAAGCTCGCCTCCCAAGAACGGGAAGGAGCAAAATTGCAATGCCAACTTGATTGCCACGTATCGCGTGCTCAACTCCGAATTCAGGACGCTCATGGACGCGCGTATCATAGAAGAGTTCACTGCCTTCAAAGAGTGCGCGTTCAAGCTGTTCGACGCCACCTATCAACTGTTACTTCGTCGCGATACGTCATGTTCTCGGGATGCGGCTGGCGGGCCACGCGCCTTCTTTTTGGCTTCTTCTTGCTAGTGGGCGGGGCTTGGCTGTCTTGGGTTTGGGCTCCCCGTCGGTGTCGTACTCTGTGTCGGAGCTGTCGACGGGCTTGTCGTCCCCCGCATCGTCGACTTCCGTACTGATGACGACTGCCGACTTCTTGCCTCCCCCCTTAGGCAGTCCCCGCAGTTCCTGTTCGGCGTCCGTACCATTGTGGTAGCGCCCCGCAGTCTCGTAGGCTGTGATCACGAAGCAAAACGCCAGCTGCATCTCGGCGCCACGAACACCGCTCCGACCCTTGCCCATGAGCCCAGCTGTAGGCCAATCCTGTCCAACTCCCAGTACAGAAAATTCCTCGAAGTTCTGCGCCGCTAGAACCCCTGCAGCAACCGGTACCCCCCCGGTGCCGAGTCCACACCCCTCCACCACCGCAAGCCAAGCATCACAATGTCGGACGAGGATAACCACTCTGACTTTCTGATTGCTGAGGAGGACGAGGAGGAGTACGAGGCGGCGGAGGACACGGCAGAGGGTGCCGAGAGCGAAGGCGCAGGGGAGGAGGGGGAGGGCGCACAGGCCGCGGCTGGCAAGGCCGATGAGGAAGGAGGCACTGACAGCGCCGACATCTCTGACTACTTCATTCAGCACGGCGCTCACCGCGAGTACCGCGTCCCTGCCCGCCTCATTCAGCACGAGGCTCCGAGGAACATGAAGGTGAAGGATGGCCGCCACATCGGCGACATGGTTGCCTCGCGCGCTGGCAAAACCTGGGAGGGCTTGATGTGGTTCCACATCAGCATGATCGGCGGCGAGAACATCTTGTTTCAGGAGGAGAGCGCCCCACACGTCTGCTTCGACCCGCCCGAAGGCGATGACACGGAAACGGACGACTCGCACTGGCTGCGCCCGATCCCTGCCAAGGTCATGGAGTACCACATCCCGCTGTGGAAGGCGGCCATCAATGAGAAGTACGCCTCCAGGCCCGACAAGGTGAAGGAGGTCTTTGACAGGTACAAGAAGGTGCTCAAGTGGACCGCGGACAAGCTTTCGGGCCAGCGCCTCGACCCCAAGAACTTCACCGTGGGAAAGGGAGGGTTCGTGCCGCTTTCGATCGGAGTGAAGCTCAAGTCGATCCGCGTCGCACCGGAGCCCGTGCCGCGCAACTGTGGTGGAAAGGGAGAGACCTCGTCGCACGGCACCAAGCTGACGAGCGTCATCTCCAAGTCAGACAAGAGCAAGGGTGTGTCCAGCGTCGCGGTCGACGTGCAGAGCGACGCCCCCGACGTCACGGCCATGCCGTACGCCCGCGTCATCCGCATCGGACCGGTCGGCACCAGCAGCACCTACATTATCGACGGCGTTGTCTACGCTACGCTCATGGCCTAGGCCAGAAATAAGATGGGGCGAGCGGGGTTGGGGTAGAATGGTCAGGTAATATGAGCGCACGCGACCGCTTGTGGCCATCTCAAGACCAACGGGATGGGGGGGTGTGCGTGTGAGGAGAAGGGCCACAGACATGGGGTTCGCGCTCGTGGAAGTAGCCAGCGTGCGTGAGCGTGAGCGACGTTCAGGACCACAGGGTCCGAAACGCTGGTTCGAGAGGCACAGCTGCGTGAGGGAACCGTGCGTGCGGCGCGCATCTACACACACACGTAGTCAATCTGGTGTAAAGGCATGTACTAACGTGCTACCAAGGTTCAGCGCGACCGATACAAAAATCACAACACCATCACACCATCACACCTGGACATGGTGGACAAGCTTATGGGCTTTCTCAATTCACGCACCGATCAATTGGCCGCGAACATGGCAGAGGACAAGTGTGTGGCCCTCAAGCGTAAAGATCTCGATCGCAACATCATCGGACTTGAGAAGACGCTGTCGGCGCTCAAAGAAAAGTAAAGGTCTACCTCTAATGCATAACTCTAATTGTTGACATCATAGTTGATACGAGCGTGGGCGGAGATGCTTCCGCGTTCGCATTTCCCCGCAAGCGGTGGTCGAGACGAGAGAGCGAGTTGTTGACCATCGTGGCGCCTGAAGCCTGTTGCGCGACGCGGTGTAGGAGGTTGTTTAATGTGTGTGTGTGTGTTGTTATGTTGTTGTAACAACATACACACATACTAATCATACGACGCATCCGAAACCGCCCACCACACCCTGAAACCGCTCCAACTCGACTCGCGATTGTTAGGTTTCTTTGACCGCACCCGGCTCGCCAGCAGCAGACCGCTTCCCAAGGAGATGAGTATCGTCTGCCAAGACGAGCCGTCTTGTGACACGTGACACTTAGAGACCTTCAGAAAAAAGGCATAAGGTGAGAGAAAAAAAATCCTCTCCCCCACGCCGGTGGAGAAGTTTTTTTGAGAAGGCCCTACCCTGTTGAGACACCCCCCGATACGTGTCACCTGTCACCGCGGCTCCCCCCCGTCCCCTGCCCCACCGGCCACCCCCCCCACCCGGCTCGCCAGCAGCAGACCGCCTCCTGAGGAGATAAGCATCGCCTGCCAAGAGGTAGGTAGCACGGACCAAGAAGGGAGCGACGCCCCCGCTAGCCGACGCTAGAGGAACCACGATCTTGCCCGCAAGTCAGAAAACAGCGCGGTCCCCGATGAGCGCAGGAGACGAGGCGAACGCCACAAACCTTATCCTGCTCCCGTCTCTCAGCTTCGGAACACCCTTCTCGTTGCAGCCCGATGGCAAGCAAGTCTTCGTCACGCCGACTGGCAAGCTCGTCTGCCCACACGGCGAGCTATCGAGCACCATCTGCTATTGGCTGGCGGCGGAGAAGAAGGCGCGGCTCGAGGGCTTGCAGCTGCCACCGCGTGGTGGCTCCCGTGGCCAGAGCATCTGCGACTGCCAGACCACCGAAGGGCTGAACGTCACGCCCGATCCCTCCACGATGCTGCCCTCGCCACCCGACTCGCTGTTCGGCTTCCTGGAGGACGCTGGCGCGGAGCTCATAAAGGTCAAAGGCCGCGATGCGCGACGCATCCCGCACATTCCAGGGCCGACGTTTGTGACGGCTCACGGCAGGCTGTGCTGCCGCCATGGGGCTAGCCGCGCGTCGCTGTGCAAGAAGCAGAAGCTTGCGCCGTCGTCGCGTCGGCCGGCGTGCCAGTGCGTGCTCAAGCCGCTGCCTGCGCGGTCGGGACTCAGGGACTTGCAGTTGGGCAAATGGCCATCGGGCAAAGCGGTGCTGCAGACCGCACCCTCGCAGTGACGAGTGTACGCGGGCGGCATGCACGTGTGCGTGTGTGTGCGCGCCGCGCGCTGTGCACCCCTTTGGCATGGTCGCGTAAAATGGTTGCGAGAGTTTTTGCTTGCTTTCATGTTCTCCATACAAGTTAACGTTTCATGGATTGGTCAGGTAGGAACTACACAGTAGTCCGCCTAACACAACTAGCGCGTGCCTCGTATCGTAATCTAATGCAGATAGTGTGCGTCGCCGCCACCGCCAAGCCCCCCCTGCCTCCATCCCCACCACCCCATCATCCACTGATGATACTGATCACGTTTTTAAGATCACGTTCTTATGGATCAAAACTTGCCGTCCCACCCCCACACACAGTGTCGTCGCAACGATGCCCACCGCTCCCCCGCGCTGGCGCGACCTCGCTACGAGTAGTCTCGCTCCGCCGCGTTGCGTGCGGCACGCTCCGCCGCCTCCGCTGCGGCGATCAGAGCCTCGTCAGAGGGCTCCTCCTCGTCCGCAATGCCGTCGGACGCGGGCGGGTGCGGGCAGAAGCTCGCAACCTCGGCTTCGCAGTCGATCGACGCCGCTGGCTGCGCGGGCGCGGCGCTTGGTGCCACCGCCTCTAGTTTGTGCGTCGTCGACACGTACAACGGCGCCGTTTCCGGAGCCGTTACGTTTTCAGAGGGCGGCGCCGTGGCAACGAGTGTAGTTTGGCTGACAACAACTAGGTGTTGAATACTCACCGGCACTCCGACCCCCTTAATGTACAAATGGGGGTAAATGTACGGGGGTGGGGTAAAAGTGCATGGCAGTGCCGTGTACAAATATGTGGGGACTCGGGCTAGGACCGGCAACCACACCCACGCTTAAAGACCATCACGCCTCCGCCGCCGCTCCCTCCTGCGTGTGAGTCTGCTCGCTCTCCTGCGAGTCAAAGTCACCTGTGCACCAGCAGCACATGCACTGGGCACACCCGTCCCAGTCTACGCCCGGAACCATGCCGCACTTGGTGCGGAACCCAGTCTTGGCCGCTTTGACCGGAGGATCATCGTCCGTCTCATCGACCTCCTCCACGCCACGCTTGTTATTCTCCTGGACCCTCGTTCCACCGTCTTCGTCGTCGCTGTCGTCACTGTCCGACTCGTCACTTCCGGGCACGTAGGGGTCATCGACCGGGCAGCCATGCTTGTAGAAGACGCGCTTGGCGTACTCCGAGCAGCTGTCGACGCACACCTTTACAATGTGGCCCTTGAGGTCGGGAAAAAAGCTGCCCTTGAGAAAGCGGAAGCCCATGGGCGCTCCGTCGTCGGAGTCGGAGTCGTCTTCCTCTCCAGTGAAGTGGTTTGCGAGGTCCTCGGCCGTGGCATCGGCCAGGTCCCTGTAGGAGGTTTCAGAGCGCGTGTCGTCAATGTCCGCGGGAGCGGAGTCCGGCGCCACGGCCTGGTCCTCAGGAGCGGGTCGTTCGGCGGTCGGCCAAACTGAGCTCATAGTGAACCTCCCTGCTTCTTCAGCCTGCCTTCCCTATTAAGAACTACGTTTTTCCAACGCGCGTTAAACTAGGCTCGACCATCCCGTGGCGCCGGGTGGTGATTGAGTAAAAAGACTATCCACTGCCTGGCCTACAGTACAAACGGTTTGGAAAAGGCTCGCGCTCGTGACGACTGCCAATCCCCACCTACCTGCCCTGCAGGCGACATCCACTCCTGAGGGTATTAATCGTGGTGCCGTATGTCTGGCTCTGGATCTGTCCACCCCACGAATCCCGCGAACCCCGCCGGCCTAAAAGACCCCACCCAGTTCCGCGCGTTGATCGCCAATGCGGCAGAATACCTACTGAAGCACTTCAACGGGGTCAATTCGCAGACGCGCGATGTGGCGCAGCGCACGAGCAACAACCGGTCGATCAAGGAGCGGCAACTCGGCTTGCTATGGTGCCTCCGGTGCGAGGCCATGACTCAGGTCACCAGCGCGGGCCTTCAGGTCGGTGACTGCACACAGGCAACCAACCTGGCCCGTCGCGCGTCCGAGGTCTTCAAGGACCCGGATCACCTCAAGGCAGCCCGTGCATCTTACGACTTTGTCATGTCTGTCGGTGGCATCGACAAGCTGGAGGAGTACAAGAAGAAGAGCGAGGCGATCCAGGGCCGCAAGCTCGACGACTCTCTGCTTGGGTACATCGAGGTGCTTGAGAAGTACAAGATGGGCATCGGGTCCGTGCTCATGATGGTCTGGCAATGCGGCAGCAAGTCGTTCGTCCGCGTCGTCGATCAGTTCAGCGACTCCGATATGAGCACCTGCATCTGCGTTCGGTTCCTGGTCAACTCCAAGGAGGGCAAGGCCATGTACACCGTCGTGCCCATCACCACCATCAACTTGAACTGCACGATTGCCACGGGTGCCAACCTGCAGAAGCTGTTCGACGAAGTCTGTGAGTGCCATAACATCAATAAGCTCTACGACCTGCATATGGCCAACGCCCCGCTCCGCAGCCGCTACTCCGAGCACGACTTTGCCTGTGCCGTGGTCCAGCAGTCGCGTGACGGCATCGAGGAGTCGCCTGGTCTGACCAAGATCCTTGCTCCATGCGGCAGCTCGCACGCCGCGATGTCCAATAAGCAGGGCAAGATGCCCCTGGACGCGTCGTCTTTGAAGAAGCGTGCGGACGCCGTAAGCCTGGCAAAGGCGGCCGACGAGTCCGACGACGAGCCCATGTTCGTCCAGGAGAGCACCCGCGAGGAGCGCGAGCGCCGTGGTCAGCTCGAGGCCATCTGGCTCGAGTGAAGCATGCAGCTATATGCCTCGGGAAGCTCCGGGAGGCCTGGACGATGTCGTCTTTGGCCATGTTGCTGAGGTAGAGGACGACAGCACATTCGAATTCCAGGCAGGCGGCGACAACCGCGTAATTATGAACTAGTATTTCAAAAGGTTACTACAGGTGACGGCGTCCGATCGGACACGCCTCCGCAGTACAACCCACGCCCCCTTAACTACCGTACATTTTTCGCTTTAGGCCTTCAGCGTTGCAAGCCGTTTCAGACGGTCTTTCTTAACCATGTCCAGGGCGCGGGCGTGCAGCATCTCGGCGCTGTTGTCGTGGCTGGGATCACGGGCAAACAGACACGTGTCGGGGAGCGCAGACCCGGTGACGACTCCGACTAGCTTTGAAAACATTGACCTATCCGGCTGCATGCTCAGTGACCCATTCGAGGCCACCACGCCGTCGCGGACAGTGCAGTCCATGTCGGAAACCAACTCGGCCATGGCCTTGGACAGATCGGAGTTTTCGCGCATGTCTGAGTTGGCCGCAAGATAGGCCAGGAACGCCGACGCGTTCGTGGGCTTGCTTTGCATGTTCCGGGCTGCTTTTACAAAACCCGATGGATCGCTATCGTCTAGAAGGTGGCTCCACAGCACGTCAGAGATGTGCGGGCCGTAAGTGCAGTGCGCAAATGCGACCAGAAGCATGCAGTGCATGACGAACGAAGTCTCGAAGCTGAACGATGCGTCCCTCACGCGGGTGGTGAAGACGGAGTTGAAGTCTGTGAGCTTGGGCACGCCGTCCAAATAATCTTTCGACACGGGCATGAAGCCGGTTCCCTCCAGTGTCCAGTTGTCGCCCGACGCAACAAGCTTGGGACAGAACACTATGCTCTCGGGCGTCATGTTGAGCTTCACCGTCGAGTAGCCGTCTTCGAGGATGATCATCTCGAAGATGGTGGCAAACACAGACAAGCACGCACCCGACAGCACGCCTATCAAGTGGTTCTTGCGAGACTCGACCGGTGCCTGGTTGATCGCATGCATGAGGCTGCCCAGACTGAATGTGCTGATCTGGGTCACTGTGACCATTGAGGTGACGTCGGAGGCCGGCTTGGCGGTCTGAATGTCCGACGGCACGTACGCCATCGCCGACTGTCCCCACTCCACAGCAGATGCTACCTTGTCCTCTCCGTGAGTAAAGAAGACTGCGATCACGCACGGAGCAACACCCTTGCGCGCCATTTGAAACAAGAATGTCAGCTCGTTGGCGCACAAGGCCACCCGCTTCTCGTTGTCGGGGTACCTGACCGGCTCGTCGGGAGCGCCGTAGGGCAGCGTGCGTATCTCAACGCGGACGCCGCCGTCCAGGTAGGGATCCATGTCCGCAGGCTTGAGATCGTAGGCATCACCCTCAGGAAGAAACTTGGGCACTCCCTCCGCAAGCATGTTGGCCTCGAATACAAGCCTGTTGTTGGAGTGCGAGCGTTTCGTCTTGTTTGCGTTGAACAGATCTGCGTTGCTCGCTAGGTTTTGAAGCCAGTAGCTTGGATGCCCACACGCTGACGACCGGGAAAGCGCCACCGTCTTTGCACTCACGGGCACGCTGGCCATAACGCCACGCTCGGTGTTCAGGTGCTTCTGGATCCACTCGACTGCAACAACGTCTGGGGGCTTCGTCGTCGGTTGCCCCGTGGCTGCTGTACGGCCTGGTCCCAACGGGCTTCTCCGCGGGCGCTGCTTGCGCTTCATGCGGTAGGTCACCACTCGTGCACCGTCGGTCCACTTTGTCTCCGGGCCGGCAACACTGGCTTCGATTTCGTACAATTGAGGTACCACCTCCCCGCTCGTGACTGAGCAGATGGCTTCGGGAAGGCTTAGCACGCGCTTGTCTACCCTCCGCATCGCAGACTCGCGCATCTTTGGTGGTACAGTCGAAGCAACAACTTATGGTTTAGCGGCAACGTTATGTGCCGTCACATATTTTACCGTACTGATTTACGGCGCTTTCTTCCGTCAGCGCGCCAACTCGGTTTCATGGCGCCGAGTTCGTAAATGCACCGTGACTCCGTTACTGAAGTAGTGACTTGGAAAGAAGGAGCACGCATTCACAGAACCCCGAGTAGCCATGGCTTTTGTACTTGACCTTCGGATTTCCGATTTTGTCTGTGAAGTATACCACCCAGTCGCCCGTGTCCGAGACCAATCCCAGGCGCGAGACCAAAGGCGCGATGGGCGCGCTGTCAATAAATGGCAGAACGACCCGCCCACCGAACGCATTTCCCTTGCGTATATCATCCCTGTGCTTGGAAATAACCAACGCAAGGCCAGCAAGAAGTGCACTCATCTTGTGAACCGGGTCGGGGTCGGTCTCGAAGCTCCATACCGCTCCCCTCATGGCCGCTTCGTGCGCATGGTTCAGTATTTCCGGATACTGCTTCGTTGCGGCGGCATTGGACTCGCGATTCAAGCACACGCACCTGCGCACGCCCACCGCTTTCGTTGGAAGCTTGAACGAAAGAATCATGTCGCGCAGGATGGCCTGGCCCGCCTCACTCTCCGCGGCGTCTGCAAGAGCCATGAGCTTCTCGTCCTGCATCTCGTTCGCGGCGTTGAGCATCCCCACAGTTTCCAGCGTCAGGAACGCGCGAGGGTCCTCCTCTGTCGAGCACCTCGACGGTCGAGTGGCATTGGTAAGCAACGAGTCCATCATCATAGACGCACTGGACCTCAGGAATACCTCAGAGAGTGTCGCCATCTGCTGAATGGCGTTCTCTTCCTTGACGTAGCGCGCCTCCCTCAGCGCGGCCTTGCTGACCGAAGCGTCACTTCGCAGAACGGTGGCCCACGACGACGCCGACTGCGCTTCGCCAACCATCTCGATGCGCTCAGCCAGGCTTCTTGCTTGCCATGCGGCAATCAGTTGCGTTTCATTGCGCATGTGCATTCGCCTCCGCTTACTAGGTCGTCCGTCGTCTCCTGTGGCTGCTTCGTTCTGGCCCGCTTCATTCAAGCTACCCTCCCCGCCCTCCCCGCCCTCCTCGCCATCGCGGTCGCGATCGTAGTCCATGCCGTCTGCGTTGTACGATGACGGGTTGTCTGCCATGACCAACAAAGAAAATAGCAACGTCTGCGTCGTTTTCAGCAAGGCTACTTGTTCATCGGTGTCGATATCAAACGTGGTGCGCTTCATGCACATGATGCCGCCACACAAGAGTGCCAACTTGGAAGTCTGGGTCAATGTTGCACCCCTCAACAGTGCATCTCTTACTTTTAGCATTGAGGACGCCGCTTTCTTGTGTGACGACACCGTCAACGGTTTGTCCAACGGCGTGGTTAGACGTTTATGTATCAGCACACAAACTGCATCCACTTCTCGTTCGTCCGAGTCTACGGACGGCGCGGCTCCGCTGCTTTCAGACATTCCGCCGACAATGAACCAGACCAAGCCTTGCTGTCCTAACACGCAACCCTCCACACACGAGCGCTTAGCGATGCACGCGAGTTCACACACGAATGTCTGTTTGCGCCCTTGGGGTTCACCCTCTCAGATGACTAGCCCGGACGCCTGCAAGGCGTCCGTCGAGAGCAGTGCCGCGTTTGCCATCAATGCTTTAGCAATGCTAGGTGGAAGCGGCGGAAGCTCCATCATCAAATCGTCCACGCTTCCAGGATTGAGGACCGGAGCACCCGCAACGAGTGTGTCGGGGATGGAGCTCGCTCCGGCCCCGCCCGAGCGCTGACCGTGCGCGCCATATGCGGCACCGGGATTGTCAGAGGTATCCTCCTCCGAGAATGTGCCGTCTTCTGCCAAGAAGCGGCAGGCATCTACGATGCGTCCGGTGCTGCGCCAGCGACCGCCCTGGCTCTCGAGATTGGAGAGATCGTCGTCGACGATGGCTTTGGAGACGGACAGCTTGTCGCCGTGCACCATGTTGATGGCAAAGTCCACAGAGCCGGCGGCGATCAGGTGCTTCACCTTCACTGGGTGCTCCTGGCCGATGCGGTGGACGCGCTTGGCGGTCTGCAGAACTTGCATCGGAGAGAAGGGGCGAGACCCCCAGAAGACTACCGCGTTGGAGCCTGGAACGAGATGTAGGCCGGTGCCTCCAGCGTCGATGGACATGAGCATCACGGTGCGCGACCCACCCAGAAAGCGCTCGACGGCGCTTGTGCGTTGCGTCTGTCGCAGCTCGCCCGTGTAGAGGATGATGTCCCCGACCTCGGGGCACGTGCGCTTCAGGTACTCCATGGCAATCTTCAGCAGCGAGGTGTGGCAGGCGGCCACCATGACGCGGTCCACCCCCTTCTCGTTCAGATCGAGCAGCGTGTTGCGCAGCGCGATTAGAGCGCCCGTGTCGTTCATGGACGCCTCGTTGATGAGGTTCTGGTCCTTCTGGAGCTCGCAAGCGCCCATGCGAGCAAGCAGGGGCGACACGAGGAACTGCTGCAAGGTCTGCAGGTAAGACATGAGCTTGTTCATCTCCTGCGCACTCGCGCGGTTGCCTTTGCGCTCGATAGAGAAGCGAAGCCGCCGGGCACGGCCCAGTATGTCATTGTATTCTGCGACGTGCTCGGGGTCGACGTTGACCTCAAAGCTCTCCGTCACGTGCGTGATGGGCGGGAGGTTCAGAATGTCGTCCGAGACGGCGTCGACGTAGGCCTGGTTGAACTCGGTGATCGACTCGATGTTGACACATTGGCGCTTGCGGTCCTTGAACCAGCGGTTCCACGTCTTCCACTCCTCGGGCAGGTCCATGGCAGTCGCGAGCCCCATCATGTCGTCCGGCTTGTTGAAGACGGGGGTGGCGGTTAGGCCGATAACTTCGTCCGCCGCCTTGGAGACGAGCTCGTGACCCTTGGTCCAGCCGGTGAGGCAATTGCGCATGAAGTGTCTGAGAGGGACACTCGCCGCTGATGTGTCAGTGAAAGAAGCCACCCACAATTGCAGTGGCCAGGAAATGGCGCGGCACCACCCCAGTCGCGTGGAATGGGGTCGTCCCTGTGTGGAGGTTCGAGGGCGTTAACTTACAATTCATCGATGCCCACCAGAGTGTACTCCGCCTCGAACAGCGGGTGCAGTGGAACGCCCGGCTTGCGGTCCCACTGCGAGACCCAGTGGTTGCGCTCGTTGCGGTGATGCGCTTGCACCCACTCGTGGCAGCTCGACCACGCGCGGCCCACGGTCTCCTTGGTAACGATCAGGATGTCGTGATTTGCAATGCTATCCTTGGTGAGCTTGCTTTCCCGGTTGGTGAACAGTATGCGCTTCGGCGAGATGTCCAGCGTGTCGCGAACCGCGTTGTGCCACTGTTGAAGACACGAGGTGGGAACCGAAATGAGCACTTTCTGGCGCTTGCCGCGTCGAGTGATGTGGCGCGCAGCCACGTGAAGCAGGAAGGTGAACGTCTTGCCGGTTCCAGGAGCGTGCACCATCATCAGACGACGCGTGTTGCCGTTGATCATGCGCTTCACAAACTTGCGCTGGTGCGGGTAGGGCATGTTGGCCCGTCCTATCTTGCCGCCGTCGGCTCGGGAACGCTCACGGAGCAGGCCGGGGGCATGCTCTTTGCCGATAAGAGCCTCAGTGAACCGTGACATCTTGTCCTCCGGCTTGGTCTTCTTCCCTTCTTTTACGGGGGCTTCTTTGCGCATCGCCTTTGCAATCTGCTGGTCGGTCGTGGGGGGGTTTGCTGCGCGCTTGCCCTCCGCCTTGCTCGACGGCTCGGCATTCTCAGAAGCAACGGCGCCACGAGAAGCAGCCTCAGGAGAGGGTAGACGGCATTGGGATGGAAAGACATTGTCGGGGCCTTGCACTGCGGCCATCGCGACACTCTCTCGTTATTGCTATCTATCGGCGTAGCCGGCATGTAATCAATTCGATGGGCAAGCCTCATGTGGCGCCGGAGAAGGGCAAAGTGTGGCAACCAGAGAGCAAGCTAAGCGAAACTGCGTCCAAATACACCAATGCGTTCGGGACAGGTGCCTTCTTGTTTTCTGCGGGGTTTTGCAAGGACTTGGTCGACTGCGCAAACGCACTGTTTTTGGTTGCAGGGCCGTTCAAAGAGCACTTGCACAAGGGACTGCTGGTGGAGCGCGAAGGGGTGCCGACCACCCAAAACCAGGCACCAAAGCCTACGGGCTCCTTGCCCAAATCCAACACACAGCCCGAGAGGACAGCAAAGGATACCAAACAGTTCGTGCTCTCGCCTCCGTCTGACGGACACTCGTGGGGGGCACAACTGTTTCACGTAGGAAGTACAACGTGTCAGCAGTGTGTGCATTGTGGCGCTTTAGCACAAAGGATCAAACTCACTTCCTCAAAGAGGGGTCACGCGTTGATGAGAGGAAACACGGTGTGTCCAACCTTGGTCCGGGCACGGTAGTCGTAGCGAGAATCGAGTGTATCTCCTGAGTGCCGAAGCGAAAAGTCGGCACCGGTTTCCTAATATGGGTATGGCGGTTACGCTTCCGGTGGAGTGCCGGATACCGGCACTCCACCGGAAGGCCCGCCGATGATTGCGATCTCGGCGCCCCGTGTCTAGTGATCCGTCAGATTTAATGAGTCGATGCGCTTACAGATGAAGCCGGCGCCTTGGTACTACGCGAGCACGACTGGCCACATATCGCTAGGCTGGAAGATGCAAAGCGACCACGACGAGAAGCACAGGAGCTGGGAAGTGCAGAGGCATGCGTGAACCCGGCGCCGTAGATCCGTTGCTCGAGTACTACTGCACATTCTTCCCAGTCGATGCGCTGTGTGAACTTCTCGGGCGAGAGTGGAGGGGCAGTAATCAGCTGCACAAACGCGAGCTGTGCATCGAGAACGTCGACCATTGCTACATACGCTGGCTCAGCGTGTCAGGCCCGGCAGAGCTTCGGTCATTGTTCAGAAAGAAGAAGGCCGAGAAGTTCCACACGGGTGCGATCTTCAGCGGAGAGCCGCGGACGAAGAAGAATGGCGTGACGATAGAGCCTATTGAGCGCGAGCTTGTGATGGACATAGACGTCAACGACTACGAGGTGTGGGGCATTGACGCTAACGACAAGGATTCTTGCGACTACGCATGGCCAGTCGTGGCGTTCGGAATGAAGATGGTGAAGCACGTACTCAACAATCACTTTGGGTTCGAGAACATGTTGTTGGTGTACAGCGGCCGCCGCGGAGCGCACATGTCCGTCTACGACGCAAGGGCGTGTGCGCTGACGGACGAGGCACGCAGCGCGATCGTGTCCTACTTGCAGCCCCGTGACAGACCTTGTAAGTCTGGCAGGCTGTGCTATTCTCGCATCCTGGAGTCGGGAGGGTTCACGGAACTCTTCGAGTCGCACGTTCTACCGTTCTGGTCAAACTTTTGTTTGAAGCCACGAGAGAAAGGGGGCATGGGTGTCTTGGACGGTCCCCTCGATAAGGAAGCCTTCATGGACCTGTTCGCCGACCAGCACGCCCGCAAGACTCTCACGCTCATCAACGACAACGGAGCACAGACGTGGAGAAAGCTGACAAAGTACGCCAACGAGTCAAAGTTCGTGGAGTCGACATGGTCTGCACTGAAGGATACCGTGATGTGCTACCTCTGGCCGCGCCTGGACGGCGCGGTGAGCAAGCGCCGCAACCACCTTAGCAAATCGGTATTCAGCATCCATCCCAAAACCGGTCGCGTTTGCGTTCCAATCAAAGGAGACTCGTTCCTGTTCAAGCCTGCAAGCTGCCCCAAATACGAGGATCTAGTCCGAGGCGATGAATCCGCCACAGCATCGTTCAAGGCCGCCGTGTCCATCCTGCAGCGATTCGTAAAGACTATGAAGTCTGCGAGCTCAGAATCCTGGTCGCCTCCTCGTATTGAGGTTGGTCCGTGCAGCGTCTATTCCATGGCATCTCGCAAGCGTGGCCGCGAAGAGCAAGAATGCGAGAACGACTCCCTGGCCAACCAGTACTGCTTCAGAGACCGCAAGCGCTTCCACGCGGACACCATTCGCGTTTTCTGTGCCTTGGCATCCGACGCAGATCCGACGAGCGTGTCGGTGTTCTTTTACACAACGCTGGCCGATCCGTGCGTAGGCGAGGTGCTTCCCGGATACGCCCCACCGTTCCGCAAGCCCGGAGCCTTCCCCGTCGATTACTTTGTCAACTGCGTACGCAAGGCGTCTTCCCGCCCCGGAGTAGAAGTCGTCATCGACAGGGCCTACACTTGCGTGCTCTTCCACCCTCGCCAGATGAGCAAGCAGTTGTGTGAGCAACGCATGGGGCGTCTTGTCGACCGCTTGCTGGACCCGAACGCTCTCACCACCGTCAACGCAAAGTGGGACGACGGTGCGTTGTCTGTCATGATGAACGACCAGGTGAAGGAGGTGTGGGAGACCCAATACATCCATTTTAGCTGATAAGATGTCCGTTCACACTGGTTTTTTCTGTGTTCACATTGTCCGATCGGAAGCCGTAACCTGTATACAGTTGATATAACACATAGTTCAGATCTCCCCGTGTGCGTATTTAGACCAAAGGCCGGGCCCATACGCGGCAAGCGCCTCCTCACCGGCCTTGATGTCGCGCGAGGTGACAACTGCCAGGGCAGCTCCGCCCAGCGGAATGAAGTGGCAGTTTTGCTTACGTGTGGATTTGTCCACGTATCTCAGCACCTCGTCCACGTCAAAGTCCTTTTTCAGGATGCAGGCACGGTCGTTAGGGTACGCACTGGCCGGCGCCACGGTTCGTATGACCATCTACCCGTCTACAAGCCGGGGAGACCAATAGACACAACCCAACAACGCAAACAACACACAAGGTAACTTCCTTGCAACTCCTACCGGTCCTCGTCCCGTTACCCTTTCCTGCGGTCTACGCCGTGGCGCCGGCAAACAACTAACCCACCCGTACAACCCGTGGTGCTCATGCAGGGACATGTGCCTCCTCTTCGACTACGTGGACGTGCGCGCCCAAGTGCTCACCGACACCATCAAGGGTGCCGCGGACGCGGCCAAAAAGCTCGCCTTATCGCAGCACGACGATGGAAGCTGCGACAACCTCCAGATCGGCATAATCAGCACAACGGAGGGCGTGGACGTGATCAGCCGCCTACCAGTTAAGAGCAAGACGGCCAAGATCGCGATGTACAGCATACCTTCCGAGTGCCTGGGTGAGGGCGACAAGTACTTTGTCAAATGCGACAAGATCTCGTGCGTTGCACACTACCTCAATGCGTGGATGAACCCCGGTGACCATGTGGAAATCCCGGTCGATGTCGAGATACCCATCTACCGCGGCATTGGCGGTGGCGGCGGCGAGTCCGCCTCTGCCGAGAAGGCATATACGCGCCCGACCTACACGTTCCCTGAGGGCAAGTGCATCACCGATACTAACGGCACCAAGTTCCTCTTCAAGTCGGGTGCGTTCGCCAAGACCGACAAGGAGATTGACGCGGGCGTCATGGATGGCACCTTCCGTGACATTAGCGACTACCTGCTGAGCATGAAGGACGCCGCGTGGACGGAGTTCAAGCGCCAGCTCAAGAACAACGGGATAAGGATGAGCATGCTGTTCGGGTGCACCGGAGAATTCGAGAAGGACGGCACCGAGGTGGTAGAGCCTGAGGCCGCAGTCGTCTTCATGGACCTCCTCTATCCCAACCTTGTCCCGGGCCACGACATCCTCGTCTGCTTGCCTCCGGCGAAGGACGGCGAGCTCGTGATGGAGGCTGCATTCAACGTGCGCCTGTCGTACCCGCACTTCCCTGGCAAGGTTGCAATCATGGGCGCTCAACACAACGACATGGCCACTGAGTGGTCTGAGCAGAAAGTCGAGGAGAACTTCTACATCTACTCCAACATGGAGCTAATCTGCAGTATCAACAACCCGGAGACCACGACCACTGTTCCGGTCCTGCTGCACAAGGCCGATTCGTTCCTGCCCCAAAATAATGTCACGAACGGTCGCTTCTCGAGCGACCTTGTGCAGGCCAAATACGACGCCTTGATTGCCAGTGACCAGAGACCGGATGTGGAGGCCTGGTACATGGGGTGCAAGGAGTTCCAGGGTCAGTGCCGCGATAAGCTGTTTGAGCAACTCAAATCCGACGGCGCGTCCTACGGCCTCAAAGCCTTCAACCAGGACAAAGTGTACGCCACCAATCTCATCGGCATGAATATCCCCAAGATCACGACGTTCGTCACCGCAAACATCATCAACTGCGTTGAGCAGGCGTCGGCTGAGAATGTGGTGGCTGGCATGAAGCGCATGCAGGCCGAGGAGTCGTCGTCTCCTCCTAAGCGTGCTGCAGCCGCGCCTGTCGAGGTCTCCGACGCGGACATGGTTCCGGCTTCTCGGGAAGAGGACGCTACCCATTCGCAGCCGTCCGAGGATGAGCTCTCTGTGTCCGAGGCCGCGGAGGCCGCGCTTCAGAAGGCGCTTGCCAAGCTTATCATGAAGCCCAAACCTGGCACCGAGGCCATGGTGGCGTACCTCGCAAAGAGCATGAACGAGAGCTACATGCTCCGCGCTGTTGACGGCGTTGACTTCCAGATCATGACAGATGAGCACAAGATGCAGATCGCCCTGATTATCGAGAGCATGGCCGATTAGCCACAAGACTGTGCTATGCAACGCGCTCCCCTGGCGTGTGTAAATGGAAGGCAAGCCAGTCGTTTGCATGTCCTACTACCGCGTGTGTCTGGCAGTGGGGGGACAGCTGCGACGGTGGCATGCGCACAAAGCGGCATGCTCGTAGTGAAGAAGCCCAGCTTCGTGGGCGAGGAGCCTGTAAGGGTTGCGGATGCGGTAGGATGGGTCGTATATTCCGACTATGGTCTGGGAAACGTCACAGTGTACTCGGACGGCAGTGGCCGCGCCCCGCTAAGTTGCCTTCATAAGAGGTTTGATCATTTGCAATACAAACAAGGTCCGATGGAGTCTCCGTCGCTGACGCACCGTCGCTCAGCGTCTCCCGTGTCACCGACACTCCGGGAGAGGAACCGGTTCATTAACCCGTCGCTGCTTCCGGAGGCGCTGATACAGTCCCCCGAGCAACAACCGCATTCGTCCTCGGAAGCGATGCAGCTTTCCATACCGGAAGTGCAACTTCCCACCATCTCGCAGAGGGCTGCCTCTGTGCCAGTGCCGGTCGGCCCGCCGCCGTTGCCCTCTGGGGGACCGACTCAGCTTCTGTCCAACGAGTCTGCAATCGACGCTGATGAGGAGTACAGCCGAGACGAGGAGTTGCTCAACCAGTTCATCAAACTGCACCCAATGTTGAGCATGTACGCTACACACCCAACGCTTGGTAAAAGTGCACGCTCTAACTTTTTGCCACTGTTGCTTTCGCAGGGAAGCCACGACGTCGCGCACCTTGCAGCTCGTTTGTGGTATGCTGGAGAAGGCCCACGTCCGCATCCCCGAGCTGGAGGAGGTCGGCAAGGCACACGACGACCAGTTCTTGTCAGAGGCCAAATCCGAGATCGGAGAGCGTCCGTGCGTGTGCGGCCAGCGGTGCCTGGCGAACCACATGGCGAAGGTACGCTACGGTCCGGCTACGAACAAGGGCTTCGTCTGCAAGGAGTTCCTCCTTCCTAGCCAGCTCCGGGACTTCCTCGACGGCAAGGGGCTTCCGCCTGTGCAGCAAAAGTGCCTGCTATGTTCTCGTTACTGGCTCAACTATATTTACATATTGGTACGTGCCCCATCCTAACCAACGCATCACACACGCACACTATGCAAATGAGTTCTCTGGCTTTGGGTAATGCTTTCTCGACCAATGGAACATGATCGCTCCTTCTTCAACGGTGGGCAAACGATGTTCAAACGTTGCCATGTGCTTCGCAGGCTCGCACGGACAGCAATTTTAAGATCCCGTCATCCATGTCGGTTCAGACCTTCCAGAACAAGGTTGGGGGGCTTCCCGGCGATGCAGAGATCTGCTCCTCCGCGAGTAGCATGCCAACTCACACCAGCCTTGTCGCGTGTCGAGACGGCTACCGCCCCCATGCAATGCTCTTTGTAGACGAGGACTTTGCACAGCGAGCGCCGCAGCGAGAGTCTTCGCTGTCTGCTTTGTGCTTCAAGCCCGTGTTACGCTTCTGCTCCACACACTATCGCTACGTGTCGGACGATGACGGAAAGACGCGCATAGTGCAAGTTGGTATAGGCATAGACGAACACCTGGATGGTCTGGGTTTTCGGCAGCCGCTCTCGCAGGAGGCAGCCTCGGGAGCGGCGAGACCAATGCCACAGTGAACAACGAGCTTCGGCCATTGAGCATCGATTTCGAAGATGCTGGGACGATCGAAGCCCTGCTACGCACTTGTCGTGTGATGGCCGACGAGTTTGATGTGCCGGACATGCCATCGTGGATACTGAGCAGCAGTATGGAGCTTGTGATTGGGAGTGATCTTCATGTGGGCTGCAAAGGAAGCGTGGAAATACTTGAAGAAGCACGTGGGGTCGTTCCACGTCTCGCCGCACTGGAGCGGACATTGCTCGCGCGCCTTGAAGGACACGACTCGGCACAGTCACCAACGGCACAGTCCTCGTACGACTCCCAGTGCGTGCACACCGTGTGCCTGGCTCGCCTTCTTCTAGGCGCCTGCTGCGAGGCGTTCGTTGCTCTCAGAAGTAGCGAGATTGCCAGACCAGGAACGCGTCCAAAGGCAATAGGAACGTGTCAACAGATGGCTCGGTTGTACAAGGACTCTTGTCACGCCGCAGTGTGGACGTCTGCCCACGCTCATTACATCCACGACCTGCTCACCTACGGCATCACGGTGAACGGCCCGTCTCTCTATAGTTCGGCAAACGAGTTGGTGGAGCTGGATTTGTCTGAGCTCTACTCTCATCGTTTCAGCAGCCGCCGGTCAGACTCCAGCGCCTCCAGCGCCTCCAACAGCTTGTTGTCACTGATGACCCGCTGCACGAACCCTGGGTCGCGTGGATGGGACGGCATACTGTCTACCATGCTGGATGAGAACACCGGAACAAAGCGCATATGCTGCAACGCTCTGATGATCTCCCTGACCGGTATGAACTCCTGTATCCACCCCGCTTGGAGACTGCACTGGAAAAGGAGGCTTGCACTGTCACTTCACCTAGGATGCAATGGCCTATTCAATCAGATGTTGCCACTGTGCAATCACCCGACCGCGTTCAAGGAGTGTGTTCGTAGAATGGTGTCGAACACGACGTCGTCGGCGTACGCAAGCAACTCTGCGCTCGCGCACCTCGAGCACCCGGTTGCGCTTTTGTCCTCTGCTCCTTTCAAGCTGCCAATCGATGGCCTGGAGTGCTCTTCTACCGCGTTTGCCAACGCCGGTCGTAAGATCTATGAGTCTAGGGGTTCGACCAGCATACAGGATGCCATCAAACACGCGTTTGCGACGCTGAACTCAGCTTCGTCCGAGGAAGCGCAGATCGGCGTGCTGCAATGGAACCCTGGATACTTAGGTGCGCGCCATTCAAACTACACCTTTCCCTTCCCTGTCCCGCACTACACAACGCAAGCGACGGGGACAGTCTACCACTTGCTACAACCACTGCTCAGCGCATGTTTTGGCAGGCAAGGGCACGGCGAACATACACCACAAGGTTCCCGCAACTTCGGTGGCTGCGTCGGTGTGGTCCATGGCATTCAGGTGCAACTTCATCCCGTTCTGGTCCCACAGCGCGTCGCACAACCTGAGAGCGGCCAGGCTGGACCCCCACCAGTACGAAGCCATTCACGAAATGAACGCGGCGACCAATCTCACTCTGCTTCTCACAGACTCAGAGCGTATGGAAATACAGAGGCTTGCGCTCCACCGGCCGTCTTCCGGTTTGATGACTCTGGAAGAGGTGTCAAAGTTGCTTGGCATAAGCAACGTCAGGGGGTCGTCGTGCAATGGTGGTTCAAAAGGGGCCATCGATTCGATACGAACACTAGGTGACGCAGGTAGCAAGGGAGCAGCCAAGATATTGCATTTCTGTCGCGTTGCTCACATATCGGAGGACGTTCTCGTGTACGACCTTGGCAGCAAAACGAGAAGCATGCAGGCGAAGGCGTTGTACAAACGCGTGCTGGCTGACGAGTGCTTTGGAACGGCACCTTCCAGCATAGAAGAGATGCTGGAGATGGTGCCGAAGCATTCTAGTCACCTGTGTGCTTGTGTCGAGTGCAAACGAGTTTCGAACGCAGTCGCCAGTGACGGTGGGTCAACGTGGAACGTCAGCTTCAACGAGATTGGAACAAGTGGATCGATGCTGTCGATGGATTGCGATACCAATGAGACCGAACTCAAGTGCGCAAAGAGGCCGTCTGCGTCTCTAAAGACGGCCGTGGCGTTCGAGGAGCAGATGTCCATCTGTGCGATAGAGTCCATGGAGTGCAACGAGCACTCCATCGTATCAATGATATGCGACAACTCAACCGGGTCTGGTTCCGGGACGTCGGCGAGAGTCAGGAGAGATTCGAAGATTGCTCTGGAACAGCGATGCAGCTCTGTGGCCTGTGGCCACGAGTGCATGCTCACCATACCCCTCGTCGGGCGCGCGGTTCGATTGTGGAACAATTGGTACGCTCTTTGCTCTTTCTGTGGGTGCTGTGTGAGGTTTCTTCCTCCCAACAAGTACCACTCGCAAATCTGCTGCATGCGATGCGACTTCAATATGCTCAACCGCAGCTTGAAGCCCGATAGCAGTGCACCCGACTCCGTGTCTTCGGCGGTGGTCAGTTGCCGCTACTGCGGGAAGGCTGACCCCATGAGATCTGGAGCGCGTTGGCGGTTGGTGAAGGCACCGCTCGACAAGTCTGGGAGAAACGCAACGCTGCCACCGCCCTTGCGGACGGTGCACTTTTGCCCGAAACACTTCCGCTCGTGGATTCCTAGTTGCATTAAAACGACGGAGACTCGGGTGATACTTTCGCACATCGTATACGGAGCAAAGCCCTGCTTCGACCCTACGGCCCGGCCGGACGAGGAAGACGTCCCCTCTACAACGAAGCGCAAGCGGTGCAAGCTACGCGGAAAGCGATGAACACCACCCGCAATCGAGCTTGGCGCCCATGAGCCTGGCTACAACATGCTGGATTGACGCTGTCGTCTTTTTGTCCAGTCCCACACGCCAGGGACTGCACGAGTGCGAAGAGGAGTCGGCACCATGTACCACGCGCGCGTAGAAAAGCGTAGTGCCGTTGCTGACGTGCAGTTTGCAGACCGCAACTTTGTTTCCGGTAACACCCGCACATTGTATAGTAGTGTTGTCCGTGGTGTGTAATACAATGACCGAGTCGGCTGATGTGGTAGAGCGTGTATGTTCGTCTTTTGTAATGCATTGTCCAACCCGCTCTGGAGCAGCGAGCTGGCTGCGCGGCACCACCACCAACCCACGGGGTTCTTCCACGTCCAAGGAACCAGACAGTTCGTCCACGTAAAACGCGCGGTGTCCGTGTGCGTCTCGCGCCTTGGAGAGTCTTCTTTTGGCTGTCAGCACATCTTCGTGATAGATTAGGTTGGTTTCGCTAGCAAAGGACATAGCGTGGAAGGGCGGAGAGGTTAGGGTGGGGTGGCTCGCGGCCTTGCGGTTGCGCTTTGTTCGTCCTAGTTTGCGGATCAAGCGCCGGGTGGCACGGTCGGCACGGCGGTCGGACTTTGCGAGTCGCTCCAGCGCGTGTACGTCACCCTTGGCCATGATGGCCGTGGCAATATTCGGTGGAGAATGCTCACCGTTCACTCGCGCAACAATAGCGGAGAGTGCAGGCTTGCTGTCTTCAATCGTCGGGTGCATCAAACGACAATTGGAAAGCCGCGGTGAAAAGCGACCGCCGCCGTCGGACTCTCCAGGGTGGGTGAGCGTGGACCCGCAACCTGCGACGAGACGCTCTTTTGTTGTTCAGACCGAGGAGGAGCTGGAGGAACAGAAGAGCATTGGAACGACATTCGAGCACACAAAGTATGTTCTGAGCTCCATAGTGATGCTCACTGCCATGCCCGCGTGGCTTGTAGAAGTGATTCCGCTGGCAAGAGATGAGATGAAAGACGTCCTGGTGATGGCAGTCACCGTGTTTCTTCAGATCATGCACCTGGCGAACGAGCAAGAATTCAGTTCGTGGGACAGCAGCGAGCTCAAGATTCGCATTGCGCTCGCCATGAGCATCTCCGTGTCCATCAAGTACGTCATGGACGCCCAGCCACTGGGTCCCATGTTCGTACTGTCGTGCTTGCTCAAACCGGAAGAAACAAACATCTGTGCAGAGCAGCTGCGAGAGTACGTAGCGAAATACGAATGTGTTGTGTTGAAGAACGTCTCGTTGTACAGATGCTACTTCAATCACCATATGTGGGCACACTGGGTGCTCTCGGACATGCTGTCGACGGCAAGGATCAGCAGCAACGTCGCCACTCACATGGAGGAGCTCATATTTTTCTTTTCATTCCACGTGTCACAGTGGCTACCGGAATACTGTTCTATTGGAAAGTGCTACATCGGACCCGCACTCGTACTACTATCTCTAGAGTGTCTGAACGTATCGGGGTTTTCTGTTGCGGGATCGGAGCCATGCGGCGACTTGCAGAGCTACAAGCTAGCATCGAAAATGGCCGCTGATGTCTCAGCACGTGACACGAGCCTTATGCAGAAAATGCTGAACATGCCGTTCACGGACAGTACCTCGTGGCAGATACGAGCCACTACGCAGGGCAACATCAAAAGAGCAACAGTGAACTTGGACAAGTGGGCGACCTCAATGGCGCGATACGCCCCGTATCGGTAGAAGAAGTGCAGAGTCGTCCGAGCGTACTCTCCTGCCTTGCATTGGCTCAAACCTGTTCCTGAGCGCAGACTTCTGTGCTTCTATACATGTGCGTACCTGGAGGTTGGCAACGCATAACACAAACGTCACTACTGCCGTAACACTTGCCGCCACAAAAACAATCTCCATCCGACAATTTATTGTACTCTGCGCTATACTCATAAGACTAAGAGTGCCGATGGGTAGCGGGGACAGTCACTGTGAGCACTACGAGCACTATGAGCGCGTGTGTGGAGTCTTTTCCTCCCGAAGTGTCGTCGTTGGATTCACGGGAAGGTCATGTTTCAACGGGAGTGCGCGTAGAGCACAGTTTGTTCCTGGGGTCTATGAAGATGTGTTTGCGCAAACAAGCGCATCAGCTCTCCCGCTGCATAGGCAGATGTGGGCGCGTCCACTTGGTCGGCTCGATCTACAGTGGTGTCATCGGGAACGCTCTTAGGACCATGAGGCTCCATGCAGACAAGCTGGTGAAAGGCTGCTCACAAGACGACGCTCGCTTCTTTGTGTTTGTCATCGAGTCCTTGACTCTAGACGGTGCGTTCATGTCGCTTTGCTCCACCTGGAGGTTCTCTCCGTACGAGCCACTCGAGGAACAGAACAAGGAGGTGTGGTTGATTTGTCGCGCTCTGTTCGACCTCCCGGCGTCGTGTGCCCAAGAAGCGTGCGAGCGGCTGTGCGTCGAGTCGCCAAAGTGCATGGCAATGTGCGGGTTTCTTGCTCTCATGACAAGGACTCCGCTCGCTTTGGGGTTGTTTGCTCACGGCGGGGGTCGCTACGGGGACTTTCCCATAGCTCGCGCGGCGTTGTGCCATGTCGACCCTGTGCACTCCAGGTCCTTGGTGTCCATCATTTCCAAATGCGTGATCGGAACCAACGAGCTCTTCTCGAGCGACGTCTGCCGATGCATACTAGCTGTCGAGAAGGAGGCTGCGTGCAGTTGGACGGAGCAGCTGTGTGTCAAGCCCGCGGATGCCGATACGGAAAAGCAGTCTTTGGAAGAGATAGCATACGCAGACCAAACGGAGCATGGAGCTGACTGGATGCGGCTTTCTGTGCTTGCAAGGAGCAGGCTACTCGAGTCCACTGAAAACACTGAGCAGGCCAGGGCTTGGAGAACGCTGTGGGAAAGCGTGGCACACACCGCGGAAATGGCGTACGTGGTGGTCTCCAGGAGGTCCTGCGTTCCGTTTGTCGTGCTTTGGGTGCACACACACACGGGCTTTGTATGTTTCGCGCGCCAGCTCAATGTGTCGGGAGACTACAGGAGCTGGACCGATGCATGTGCCAAGGAGTTGGAAGGCAGCGTTCGATCGAGCTTTGCGGCGACCAACAGAGAGCCGGTCGTTCCGGTGAGCCGTCGCAGCAAGACGTATTCCATCGACGTACGCGACAACGACGATCGGTGGGACTTGGAGTGCTGCGATAGTGCCAGCGAAAGTGTGATGGCGACGGTGAACGCAGCCAGAGAGTGTGACTCTTCTTGCTTCATGATGGCACAGGGATCTTTTAGGGGCGTTGTGTCAGTTTGCTTTGTTAGTTTTAGACTTTAAGGTGCATTAACAAGACTATCCGTTTTCAACGCAGTCGTGTCTCGCCCTCCCGTCTTAAGCTTACGCACGCACACACCCCGGTCCAAGCGTGCTCAAGGCCACCCCCGCTGCAAGAGCGGGCACCACGATCGACCACGGTCGGTGATGAAGTAGGCCATTTGCGCCCCGTCTACTCACCCGTAGCGCGGTCTCTTGCGAGCCTGCTCGCCGCAAGGCGCGCGTGATGTCTCCCACATATCCTCATCGTCAAGCTTGTCGTTGTCCGGTGTGGCCACGTCTTCAAACTCGTCGTCGTCGTCTTGGACCTGTGCCAGTGCCCAGTGCCCAGTCGCTCCCGACCCCGGCGGAAGAGGAGGGGGCTGGAACGCGTCTTCGTCGCCGTCTTCATAGTCGTATGCGCCGTTTTCGGAGCCCTGCATTGAATCCGACTTTGTCTGGATGCTGAAAGTCAGCTGCAGGCACTCCCACAGAGGGCCGCAGCTCTCGATGCACTTGATGAAGCTCATGGCAAATGCAATCTGCTGGCCCATGATCATGCGAGCGTGCGACATGCCATCGCGAATCGGGCCGACCGGACCAATGACAGTAGCCGCCAGTGGGTAGAAGTGCCCGAGCTTTTTCTCGAAGCAACGTCTGAACACGTTCACCGCCTCGTGGGTGCGGCACACGAAAGACGTCTCTTTGACGAGGCGCTTCTCGGCCTTGAGGTCCTCAGTGTCTTCGTCGTCGTCGTCGTCGGGGTCGAGGCTCGCATCGTGAGGAATGGGGTAAAAATCAGGGAGGCGGCAGAGCGCCGAGATAAACGCCTGGCCGGCAGGGGGATACAATATCGTGGATATGAGCATCCCTCCGACAATGTCGCGCCACGGCTTCTCCACGTTATCGCCCGTGGTCTTCTTGCTCTCCGGGCTCCGGCGGTTGTGCTCGATCAAATGCGTCACGTTCATCTTGCGGCAGCGCGCGTACTTGAGGCACGGAAGAGTCTGCAGGGCGATGATGTACATACGGCGCAGGTCCTTGCGGCCCTCGTGGAGAGAAGCCGTGACACCAAGCTTGATGGGCGGCAGCTTGTCGAGGGTCGGGTCGATATCCGCCAGTAGCATCTCCTTCACCGACATCATGAACATGCACGCCGAAAGCCGAGTGGCCACGAGGTCGCTCTTCTCGTGCGTCTTACGCACGCTGCTCTCCTCGAGGATGCGGCTGGTGATCTTGGTGGACTTGCACGCCTTGCTGGTCTGGTCCTGCGTCTCGGTGGTCGCGTTCGGAAAGGGCAAGACGCGCTCCCTGGAGATGCGCGCACCGAAGCTGGCAAACATCTTCTTGATCGAGTTCTCAACGTGCGGGGCGAACTTGAAAGGGCCCCGAACACTTGGCTTGCTGTCGTCGGCGTCGTCGACGAGGCGCGATATGGCACCCGAGAAGACGATGCAGGCCGCGGTCAGGATGTTGCTGCCACCGACCGATATGTCGTGCATCTCAAGCCGGCAGCTCACAAGGAACTGGCTCGCCAGCCACAGAGACGCGTTGGTATTGCCCTCAAGGTCGTTGTCGATCCGGAACTGACGCCACTTCTGGCGCACGGTCTTGTCTGGCTTGTCGATGCAGAATGCGTCGTGCGTGAAGGCGCTCGAGAGGAGAGAGAACTTGTCCGCGCAGCGCGCGCCGCCTTCGAACCAGGTCGCGAGGTAATCGATGATGTCGGTGTTGGCACCGGGAGCGTCGGGGCGGTCTCCGCAGTGCATCTTCTTGTTGGCGATGTCGAGAACCTTGCAGTACATTGCGGCCGCTTCCTTCCACTGCGGGAGCTTGGATGCTTCGGCCTGGATCGCCGCGTTCATGGTTGCATCGGAAGCCCGCTTGCCACCGGAGCTCGCAGCTGCCTGAGGCAGAGTCGACGCCCTTGCGCACACTCGGTTGGCGACTGCCTCGGAGGAGGCGAGCCACAGGTTGAGCTTGGCCATGGATATAATCGCACAGACGGTGTAGACCACGCGCTTCATGCTGACCATGTTGCTGCTGGAGTCGAAAACCCCGGCTACCTGAGCGCTGGTGCCAAACGCATCGTGCGGAGACTCCTTCCTGGGACCGTAGAAGCGCGCAGCGATCGCATTGGCGCAGCGCATCCGGTTGCCGTCGAAGATGGTGGGAAACATGAAGCAGTTCATGAACAGCTTGGTCGGCTCCTTGCCGTTGTTCAGGAATGCCACGAGCTCCTGGTCTGTCTTGAGAGTGAGCTCCTTGAGGTTGGAAAGACCCTTGTCGAAGTTGTCGAACATCTTGTCGGCGGTGGCGTAGGCCTGCTGCGCGTGAGCGTTGCCGCTGCGCATGAAGCTGCACATCTTGCTTCCAAGCTGAGCCTCCATGCAGCGAGAGATCTTTGAGTACTCGCGCTGTGTCGATGAGTGAGTGCTCGATTGGCCGATGAAGCAGCAGGTGCGAAGCATATCCACCATGCACATGTCCAGACGATGCACATCGTTGTCGGACATGCGCGCGCCGTCGTGGTACTTTATGGGGTCGTAGACCGCGTGCTCCAGGACCGCGTAGGAGACGATGAGCGCGGAGCGGAAGGTATCGGCGCAGTCACTGGAGACGGATTCTTCGCGATTGAACGCGATGTTGGCAATCATGTTGTTGTACATGTCGCACACTCCCCGCCCGTCCTTGTCCACGGTGCATGAGAGGCCGGCTTGGATGCTGTACAGACTCGGGAAGTGACGCGAGAGTATCAGCATCTTGATCATCAGGTCGGAGCATTCAAACTCGGTGTTGGCCCTGCGCAAGTCAGAGTCGGTGCCCGAGGCTGGACCAGCGAACAAGGCGTCCATCTGCATCTGAACCATAGGCATGGGCAGCGACGCGGGGGCCACGGGAATGGCCAGTGCCGAATCGGCGCCGCCGGCGCCGCCGGCGCCGGCGGCGCCGGCGCCGTCCTCGAGGTACGCCTGATCCATCTCCTCTACAGCATTCTGTCCGCGCGTAGGCATTTGGGTGTTCATGGCAGGATGAGGGAGCTCGTTGACAGGAACGCCCGCCTGGGCCTCTGTGCGCAGGGCCATGAGCGTCGGCGAGCCGAGATCTGCAAGAACGCCGTCGGGTGACATTTACGGCGCCTTGTGTGTTGGTGGTGTCAGGCGCCACGGGACCTTACCTCAGGAGTGGGTCAAGCGCAGACTGCCGTAAAAAGAGAGATAAGAGAGAGACTTCTCTCCTCCCTCCTTTTTGTTCTTCGGTAATTACCTCCAGATACTAGCGAGGTCAATGGCCAAAGGTCAGCAGACAATCGTGGCGCCGGGATGACCCATGCAGCGCTGACCAACACTCGGCGGCAACTAGGACCATACTGGGGGGTAACGGCGCCGTGATTATGTTTGCCCACCATTTAAGCTACAAGCATGTGATAGAAACAGTACCTAACATTCAGACGCGGTCTTATACTATGGACGCTCTTTCGCTCGTGGACATGCTCCCCTTCTTCGAGGCGCCGAAACAAGACACGAGCCCGATAAAGACGCACTTACGACACCACACAATTTTCACAGTGGACACAGCTTTGAACCGCAAGGACCGCATCCGAAAGCCAAGTGTGCGAGCGAAGGAGCACAGGTGCGGTGGTGGCAAGAGAGATGCCAATGAGCGCTCTCAGGCGGTGTGTCAGGCTATCGACACTTCCCACTTTCTCTGGTGCAGCGAGGACGCATCTTTCTTGTTCAGGCCGCTCGACCCCGACGCGGCGGACAGGTGCGCAAAGGGTGTGCTACCCCACGACCCCGATCAGCTCGACGCGGAAGAGTACGACGAGTTGCAGCTTATTTACGAAAGTTTGGACATGGGTTCGTGTTGAGAACCACTGTGCTTCAGGGGTTTGTCGCTCCGAGCGTGGGGAAGAACTCGTCTAGAGTTTGAACCAGAAAGTTGCAGCGGTCGTTTCCAATTGGATGCACTTCTACGGGTGGCTGATAGTACCACCAAGGTTGTCTGCTGCACCACACCTGACAGTGATGTAGATCAAAATTCTGTCTCGAGACCATCCCTGTAGAAAGAACAGTTACCGCAGCGAAGACGTCGGCGTACGCCTCGCTGTGCGTCCATGAGTAGTAGTGCTTAAGCAGCGACCCGTACAGACCCGATCTGGTCAGCCCAGAGAGCTGCGCAAAGTGTGCGAACTCGTGTGCTATCACAAAGAGCCCGCGTGCGTAGATGGAAGGGTCGTCGTATTGGGGGTCGAGAAGGGGCCTGTGAGCCAACCCGAGGAAGTAGATGGTGCAGTATGTGTTGTGTAGATTTGTGGCGTAGGCATTCCATGCAAGCTGAGACCATGCGACGTTGTGGTCGCATTTTGAATAGGAAGACCCCGCCTTTACCGGGTCGAGTATGTTGCTCTTGTACTGCGCGCGGGCCTGTTTCATCAACATCAAAAACATGCCGTCGTCGCTGGTGAGTTCCCCCCTCGGGATGGCGTGCGCCTTGCCGGCCCAGGACCCTCGGGGCGCGCCGACTATGCGCAGGCCTGCATTCGCCACAATCGTGGCGAACTCAGAGGAATTTGTGAGCGTCTCGTTGAGGGGGCTCGTCTTGGCGGCTATCCCCGATGCTACGCGCACTGCAAGGACCATGGCCTGCAACTTTGAGTAGAAGTCGTCAGGCACCGCATACGAGAATCGCGCTTCTTCCACCTCTTCGGAGAATATGAGACGCATGATGGCGAGACAGTCTAAAGATGGGTCACCAACGCCGCCACTGGTTGCGGTGACGCTCGCGAGCGTGATCATGGTCGACTGTTCTATGTCTTTGGCTTCCGCAGTGTCGACCGACCTGTTTGCAGAGAGGCGCGCAAGCGTGTCGGCCACGGGCTTGGATGCCTTGATGCGGCTGATCTCCCCTCCTAAGAGACTGTACATGTTGTACATGGAAGGGTCGGTGTCGTAGGTCACAAAGGATGCATACGTCTCGTATGAGCAAAACGCCGCGAGTCCCCTGAGATAGGAGATTGCCTTGGGCGGATTTTGGTTGTAGTACTTGAGAGCCGCTCCTACCAGTGTGGTCTCAAAAACCGTCGACGCCTCTGTGAACTTGTAGGACTCGTCCGCCGACGCTCCTATCAGCAGCTGCACCTTTTGTGCCGTAGTGAGGTTTGGAGCGTTCTCCGTCATGTAATCGTATTGTATAGACTGCCTGGCCTCTTCTGCGTCCGTCTGAATGCTCACGGGCTCATTAAAAACATGGAGAGAAGACGACAGCACATCCGCGGAAAAGAGCCACCCACTAAAGATGCCGATGGTGTACTCCGAGCCGCCGACGTAGGCCCCCGCCCCCGCTGGGCCCTCGCAGTAGTGGCTCATGTGGTATCCAAGCACCCTGAGGAAGCCATTGGCGTCCACCGCCGTGCTCTCTATGTTGTTGTCGTAGTGGCTGTAGGACCACGCGGCCGCGGCGCGCAGCGCAGCCGGGCCAGCAGTAGCGGTGCGCTCACATTCTGCTCTAAACCTGGCCATCCCGCTCGTCGCCGTCCGCGAGGACGCGGTGGCAGCATCCTCTGCGTGAGTGATTTCCTCCGCCCAGTTCTCATTGTCATAAGACCCACGACGATAGACTTGGAGCCAGTCGTTCCCCGTTTCCATCCACTTGCCACATGCACGGGTCGCGGCCGTGGAACCGTCGGGGTCCATGATCTCGCGGTTGATGGCGTCGGGGTAAGGAAAGAATGGGACGCATTCAACCGCCCCCGTATGCGGGTTGGCATGTGTGCGGTCGCCTGGAGAGCATAGACCGCGAAGCATGTTCGAGAGCGCTTCTGGGGACGACGCATTCAGCAAGTATACTGCGTCGGTATAGACTCCCACCTTGTTTGAGAACGTGCAGAACAGGTCCGGGTCTGGACTGCATGAATTTTTAGACTCGCAGTCAGCCTTTGCGTTGCACGTGGACCAGGCACACACGATGCTAGAGATCAACCCACCCGTAAGCACTAACAAGTACTGGTTGGTCGCGTTGACAATGTACCGTGGCGCTTCTCCATTCATGGCACCCTCTACACATGTGATATCTATCATTCATATCTTCTTCATAGCGGCTCACTCGCGCATGGGAGACGGGCATGTTGATGCCGCAGAACTGGCGGATCTACAGTGTTGATGCACACACACATCGCACTCCACAGGTGCACGCTCTGCATCTGACCCTCGGTTCGTCGTCGCGCACTACACTCCGCCTACCCAGAACTTCCGTGGGCTCCAGACAAGCACTTCCCTCATCCACGACCGACCCCTATACTCAAGCACCACATATGCACAATTGTTCCGATGTGCGCTCTGCAACTGGCCCTCAGGCCGTCGTCGCTCACCGTAGCTCACCTCCCCTCACCCCCCCCCCCCCCCCCCCCTTCCCCCTCCCCAGACGCGCAAGTGTCGCAGTGGCCTCAGGGACGCGTGCGGCGTGCGGCGTGCGGCGTGCGGCGTGCGGCGTGCAACTCAGGCGTCGCCCGCGCCCTCCGCCTCGGCGGCCGCGGCGTCGACCGCGCCGCCCGCCGAGGTGCCCGCCTCCGTGGCGGGGTACTTCGCGAAGAGGGCCTCGGCCAGCAGGTTGTCGTTGGCCAGCCGTTCCACGTCCTCGTCCGCAACTCCAACGTGGCGGAGCAGGGCCATGCACTGCTGGATGATGTTCGAGTAGACCTTGAGCTTCTCCGCGCCCTCCTTGCGCGCCTGCTGCACGCACTTCTTCTTGGACTTGGCCTCGGCCTCGGCGCGCGCCTTGGCCTGGTCGCGCTCCTTCACCACGGCGTCGTAGTTCTTGAGCTTGTCCTTGTTGGACACCCTGGTCGCCTCCGCCTCGGTCTTCTCCACCTCGAGGTGCGCGATCCAGTCGGCGGTCGACTTGCCCGTCTGCAGGAACTGGCGGTACTTCTTCTCCAGCTTCTTGGGGCACTTGTAGTTGATCGCCTGGCGCTCCGCCTCGTCGGCGGGGCCGGTCGCGCCGCCCTCGCCGCCCTCGCCGCCCTCGCCGCCCTCGCCGCCCTCG
>Ga0129324_10000326_pt1 | contig 35192 bp, 39 predicted proteins | sample CPBDNA_7_FD_96879 | JGI IMG/M metagenome (GOLD analysis project Ga0129324, IMG submission 96879) | Freshwater to marine salinity gradient microbial communities from Chesapeake Bay, USA - CPBay_Spr_15_0.2_DNA | ecosystem: Environmental > Aquatic > Marine > Coastal | place: USA: Chesapeake Bay...
GAGGCCCAATTTTACTCGCCAGTCCAAATCGAACAGATTGCTCAATTGGTGGATGATTTGGCGATTGATGTGTTCGCATTTGGGATTTTGACCGATTTTCGAACCAAACTTTTCCCGGGCTCAGCCCGTTTATTGGAACTATCTGATCGCGTTCAGTACCTACAAGTTGAAGCACTATGTTGGTGTGGAACTCGCGCCCTACATAATGCTCGTACCGTGGACGGTGAGATGACCACGGAAGGGGATCAGGTGCTCGTGGGAGATGTATCAAGTACAAGCGAGACTTCCTATGAAGTACTCTGTCGGCGTCACTATCGCGCCCGACTCACAAAGCACAAGTCACATAATGCTCACATGTCCGGCAATCCACTTCCATTTGACACTGTGTAGGGCTTAACGCCATCACTTAGTCGTCGGGAGAGTTTGCACCAAAGAGAATTTCATCCCAGCTAGGTACCTTGGCGCGACCCTTCTTTGCCCTCTTCGGGACAGGTTTAGCCGCGGCGGGTGGAGTTGGTACATGAGGTACATCTACTTCAGGCTCTTCGATTTCGAATAACTCGGGAACAGCACTCAACTTGACGGGGGCAATGATTTTTTCTTCGACACCGATATCTGCGCTGGATTCAATCCTTGGCCTTGCGTGACCCGAGGTCGTGTCAACGATAATCGTGGACTCAACGGCCGATGCATTCTGTAAATCGCGGGTCGGTTCCAGACCCATTAATGTGCGAGCCGTTGGGTTCACCGGATTCACGGATTTTCCAACCGGTTCATAGGACCATTGGGCACTTTCAACAATCCCGGGCGCAAATAATTGCACCAGCCATTGTCCATCCTGGTACGAGCTGTCCCAGTGAAGTTCCTCCGGCTTTAGATCGAGGGCGTTACAGATGACGCTTTCGAGAGTGTCGCTCCCACGGGCATGATGGAGTTGCACTTCGCTGGCGCACTGAGCGACGTATGCACGTTCACGAAGAGGAGGCTCGGCATAACGGATCACCCGTTGTACATCCCAGCCGGTTTCCTGCGCCACGAGTTCGGGAGACTCACCAGCACGAACACGCTGCTGAACTTCACGAGGACTTAGGGGATTCAGGGGACACTCCTAATGCTCAGCCGGCGAACACGGACTTCTGGTCAAAAAATTACAACAATTCGGTGCGAGCCTAACTTACTCGACGTCACGTTCGTGCAGAAACGCGCCGGGTGCTGGTCCAGGTATCGGCTCTTGATTGAGTGAAACGGGGACGGTCCAATCTAGGGCATAGCCTCGGGTAGCAATGGCCCTGTTCCATCGGGGTTGGGCAAGGAGCGTCGCTGCCAGCGCCAAGGCTGCACCCAACGAGCCGAAACCGAATGCGTAGGCAGTTCCAAAGCGATCTATGAGCACGCCGCTCAAGAAAGCACCGAGGGCAAACCCAGCAGCCATGCCTGAATTCGTCCACGTGAGTCCCTCTGTGAGCAACTTTGGCGGAACTAGCCGCTGGGTGAGCGAAAAAGTGCAGATCAGGGTGGGTGCTATGGCAAACCCCGAGAGGGTCGCCACCATGATGAGTAACGGAGGGGAAGTTATGAGAGCTAAGGGCATGACCACGATCGTTAAGGCGAGTGTCGTGTAAACCAACTGACGCGATAGTGGGGCGCTCACGTGGCGGCTGCCGTAGACCAGGCCACCAACCATGGAACTTGCCGCCCACAGCGCTAACGTGAGTCCTGCTAATTGCGGGGTTCCTGCCTCTTGCATGAAAGCGACCACCGCTACCTCAAAAGTACCAAACAACGCCCCAACACCCAGTGCCACAATGATGGTTGAAGACATACCCACAAAGCGGAGGGCGGATCCTTCACTCTTGTGTTCGGACCGAGTGAAAGGGGGTGGCGATGTCTCGCCCAGAGAAGCTAACAACAGGGCACCCACAAGGGTGATAACTGCGCCCACCAAAATGGGACTTGCGAAACTAACACCAAACGCGAGTGCGACAGCAACAAGTGGCCCAATGGTAAACATTAGTTCATCAAGAATACTTTCCCACGCAAATGCACTATGTAGTAGTCGCTCGTTTTTGTTCGTGAGAAATGCCCAACGCGTGCGTACAAATGACCCGAAGGATGGGAAGCTTGCACCGGCTATTACAGCGAGGACGGTTTGCCAGACTCGAGAAAAGTCGTTCGAGACAGAGTAAACAAAAGCAAATAATGTGATCGCGAAAATAGTCGGTAGGACAATAAGCACGATTCGTTGACCATATCGATCACTCATGCGGCTCGAAGCAACGGCGGCAAGTGCTGCTGTAAGTGTGAATGAAGCCTGAATGAAACCCGCAAATGCATAAGAACCGGTGGTATTGCTGATGAAAAGCAAAATCGCCAACCCGATCATTGCAAGGGGAATTCGGGCAAGGAAGCCCGCACCCGAGAACTTTGCGGCACCAGGAAGCCTCAAAGCATGGGCATAAGGTTCGTAAACAGATTTAAACATGGCATGTGAACGCTACCGCTAACACACAGTACAAGCAGTATTGGTGTGCGTGTGACAGGCTTAAGTCATGATTGCCTCCCTTGGATCGCTGTTGAATCAGCATGAGATCGGTCAACTGGCTTGGGAATGTGCCCAGAATGCAGGTGACTTTTTAAAGAATGAGCGTCCCCGAAATATCAATATCGATACTAAATCGAGCGGCTCCGACCTTGTTAGTGAAATGGACCGTGGGGCAGAAGCCCTGATCGTGGATCTGATAACTGCGTCTAGGCCAAATGACTCGATTCTGGGGGAGGAGGGTTCGAATCGAATAGGTACCTCTGGAGTGCGGTGGATTATTGACCCATTGGATGGAACGGTGAATTACTTATTTGGGATTCCGCTCTGGGGGGTTTCTATCGCGGTAGAAGTTGATGGGGTTGTCGAGGTGGGCGTTATTGCAATTCCCGAGACAAATAAGAGTTACGTGGGCATTGCAGGTGTGGGCTCTTTTTGCGTCAGTGGTGAATCCCTGGCAGAGCTCAATGTTCGTCGTGGCAGTCAGATTCACAACTCCCTACTTGCGACTGGTTTTGGTTACTCACCCGTGCGTCGCGGACTACAGGCAGATGTAGTTGCCTCAGTACTTCCTCAGATTGCCGATATCCGGCGATCCGGGTGTGCCGTTGTTGACCTGTGCTGGTTGGCCAGTGGCTTCATTGACGGCTACTTTGAAATAGGACTCAATCCTTGGGATTACTCGGCTGGTGTCTTAATTGTTTCTCTTGCAGGAGGTCGCGTGGAAGCTCCAATCGATGACGACCTCGGTAATCTCTTGATCTCGAGTACACCTGAGATTTTTGAAGAACTAAATCAGATACTGATCGCAGCGGGTGCCCACGACCTCTTAATCAAGGAGTCTCAAATCCTCTGAGTACCAACTCGCATTTCGAATATATATCTGGGCAGAGTGTTCAATATCCTCGTTGGTCACAACTCCCTGTGTAATCGTTGCCGGTACACCAAGGGCCCGCGCATTCGGCGGAACTATTTTGTTGTTTCCTACAAGTGCACATGCGCCTACAAGCGCTGTCGGGCCGACGACCGCGTTATGCAATACAACTGCGTGCGAGCCAATGAGTGAACCTGATTCAATGCGGCAGCCTTCTAGGTGGACTCCATGCCCTATTACGCAGCGGTCTCCCACCACGGTGTCATAGGTTGACGTGCAATGGATAACAGAACCATCCTGTATCGAGGTTCCGGATCCAATCACGATCTTTCCGTGATCTGCTCGCAAAACTGCACATGGCCAAATGCTTGAACTCGGCCCCACGGTTACATCACCGATAACCACCGCGTCTGGATGAACGAATGCGGTTGGATCGATCCGCGGTGTTTTCTCCCCTAGCGCATAAATTGGCATATCATTTCCCCTCACGAGAAGATCTTTTATAGAGATGACAGTCTAGACGGGCACCCACCTGCACACTTCTAAAGACGATGAGGCACAATCTGCGCGCAACCCGGAAGTTAATCTTGGGGGACCGTGAACCGAAGGGAATGAGACACTATGGCAACCGATTACGACGCCCCTCGAAAGACTGATGAGGAGCTCGCTGAGGACAGTCTGGAAGAGCTCAAAGCCCAGCGTGCTGAAAAGGCTTCATCCCCGGTTGACGTTGATGAAGCAGAGCTTGCGGAGTCAATCGAGTTGCCGGGGGCAGATCTCTCAGGTGAAAACCTCTCGGTTGAGGTTGTCCCCAAACAAACCGATGAATTCACCTGTATGTCCTGTTTTCTGGTGCACCACCAAAGCCAGTTAGATCACGAAGGTAAATCCGGACCCATATGTAAAGAGTGTGCCTAGCCTTTTCGAGCGAGGAATCTAAAGACAGCCACTTCAACGACAGCTGCACTGGCGGAAGTGATTGCGGCCCACGCAAGGGCGGAGCCAAGTTTGACCTGTGTGTCCTGCGAATTGGGGGCGGGGTGGCCGCTCACCTTGCGATATCCACTATCGAGGGCTTTGCGGACCGCCCACGTTGCTCCGATCACAATCAGGGGCGCAAGGACGTGAACCATCAACTGGTTTTCACCTGAAGGGTGAATATTCAACGCTGATTCATCATTATTAATTGATCGAGCATGTGAATCTGACATGGTGCTTTTCTACCACCGCTCCAGAAACTAACTAATCTTGGGTCCTTGGGCTGATAAAATTGCTTCGATCAATCTTTCCGGAGTCCTGCTTGACAGGCACCAATTTCTATGGGGATCCATGGGATCAGAGATTTCCAGCTCAACAACGGGGAGTTTTCCTTGGATTAGTTGAAAGGCCGTGTCATTGCGCGTACCCCGCGCAACCTCACGTTGCTCTTCGAGTGTGAGTTCACGGGCATAGCGAATGTCAGCGAGGCTGATCCTTGCTCGACCAGCGCAGAGAAGTGAGTTACCCGCGTGGCCTTCAATTCGGATTTGTGGGGCAGTTGTGACCGCGAAAATGACATAAATTGCACTGATTATTAACGCAAGAAAAATTCCGACAAGGGAACCGAAGGCGGCGGAATAGGCAATTCCGACCATGAGAAAAAGCCCGAAACTGAGCAACAGAATGGTTGCACCAGGCAACAGTCGTTCGCGGTAAAGCATCCTCGGAGTATGGTGCATGTGTCATGTCTACAAAACCCTCGGCATCCCATATCCCTCCAGGGGCTAGCCTGCCTCAGCGTGCGGCTCATGCGCCTCAATTTGGTGACCAAATTCCTTCACACTTTAAATCCTGCTTTGGGTGCGGTGACGATCATGAAACTGGTTTACACATGCTGATGTTCGCCGGCTCAGATCTCAGTATTGAGGGAACGTTCACGGTCACCAAGCATCATCAGGGAGCCCCCGGGTTGGCGCATGGTGGGCTGCTTAGCGCGGCTCTCGACGAAGTTTTGGGCTCATTGAATTGGCTATTGGGCGACCCAGCCGTGACGGGCAGGTTGGAGTGTGAATACCGCGTTCCCGTGCCGGTGGGTTCTGTGCTTCACCTCCGAGCTGAAATCTTGGGCAAGGAAAGAAGAAAGATATATGCGGTGGCTACAGCACACCTCAATAGTGCCGAAGGGCCGGTCGCCGTAGTTGCCCATGCAATTTTCATTCAAGTTAGCGTCGAACACTTCCTCAAAAACGGTGACAGATCTCATGCAAAAGATGGCGTAATTGCTGAACATGACTTTGAAGTAAATCCATGATGCGCGAAGTATTAATTCAGCGTCTCGATCCTGATTTGCCGCTCCCACAATGTGAATATCCAGGTGACGCTGGACTCGACCTGCGGGCACGTTTTGATGTGGAGTTAGCGCCGGGACAAAGATTGCTTATTCCTACTGGCATCTCGATCGCCCTGCCACCCGGTTTAGTTGGTCTCATCAATCCGCGTAGCGGACTGGCCTTGAGAACTGGATTCACACTAGTCAATGCACCCGGCACCATCGATGCAGGATTTCGCGGCGAGATTTCTGTAATCGGCCTCAACTCAGATAAAGACACGACAGTTCAAATCGGACGTGGCGATCGAATCGCCCAACTTGTCATTCAACAATTGCCCGTTTTCAGGCTAATTGAGGTTGGCGAGTTGCCAGGAGCGGTGAGAAGTGAGCAGGGATTCGGTTCAAGTGGAGGATTTCAGCACAGACCGACACAGGGGTAGTGATCTGACGTTCACCCTGAGAGGATAGATACATGACGTACCGCAGAGGCATTGATGGTGGCCCATGGGATGAAACTGATTCGGATGCTCCTAGTGAGGATCTCGATTCCGGGCGAGCCATAAATTTTGGGGCGTTGCGGCTTCAAGTTCCGCAAGGCGTCGAGGTGCAGGTTCAAGCTGATCAGACCTCAGGCCGAATTACGCAATTGACACTGCGTGATGGTGAGAGCGGCATGCAACTTCAACCATACGCATCTCGTAAATCTGGCGGCATGTGGCCCGAAGTTATTGACTCACTGAAGTCATCCATAAATGCCTCAGGCGGATTGGTGGAAACCGCTCAGGGAGAATTTGGCACAGAGGTAGTTGCTCAAATTCAGTCATCCGGTCAAAGTGGTTCCTTACAACCCGCTCGATTCGTAGGAGTTGATGGCCCACGGTGGTTTTTACGAGCCGTGTTCATGGGTAAGGCAGCTCGGGACAGCCAGGCGGCCATTCGACTCACTGAAATTTTCTCGAGTGCTTTTGTTGTGCGTGGCGGTTCAGCCATGGCACCGGGTGCGCCATTGGTTATGAATTTGCCCCCGAATACCGCTACCGATCAAGCATCACCCGTGAGTTCCCCCAACCTCAACCCATTTGTACGTGGTCCTGAGATTACAGAGACCCGCTGATTTACATGAATGCGATAAGCCGGGCGTACCGAAAGTTCACTGCTTCAACGGCTGAACTTGAGTCACGGGAGCTACAAGACCAATTTGGGGCACTAGCTGAGGTTGAAACACAGCCGATTGGGCAATGCCAACCTGGCTCCCAGGTCGAGGTCGTCGGGAGCATTCGTAGTGTCAGCGTTCAACCATCCCTCAAGTCACCCTCACTCGAGATTGAACTCTATGACGGATCGGGTGTTGTAACGGTAGTTTGGATGGGGCGTCGAACGATTCCGGGAATTGTTGCAGGACGAACAGTGAAGGTATGTGGACGTTTGACATGCAATACCGATCGCCCGATTATTTTCAATCCTCGATATGAATTGAGACCCCTGTCCAGATGAGTAATGACGAGCAACTAGAGCCTGATTCAGAGCCAGATATTCATTCTGGCACGCATCCTGGCATTGAACACTTGACCGTTGAAGACATTCGTGTCGAGCGCATCATGCTTGATAAGGCAATTGGTGGGTGGCGGGGCCTATTTGACAGTGGTGCACCGACACTCGTTTTCGTAATTGTCTATCTGATTCAACCAGACAACTTGCAGATTGCCCTTTGGGCCGCCTTGACCGTTGGTGTTGTAATTGCCGTCTATCGCATGATTCGCAAAGACTCCCTCCAGCAAGTTGCAGCAGGACTGGTTGGCGTGGGTATTGCTGCTGGTTTTTCCGCGTGGACTGGGAAAGCCGAAAACTTCTTTCTTCCGGGCTTGCTGACAAATGCTGCCTATGGCACGGTTTTTCTCATTTCTATTTTGGTGCGCTGGCCTCTTTTGGGAGTTTTTCTTGGCTTCTTCAGCGGAACAGGCATGAAATGGCGAACCGTTCCCGAATTCAGTCGCGCTGCTGCCGCCGCAACCTGGATCTGGGTTGGCATGTTCTTCTTGCGATTATCGGTACAACTTCCCATGTTCCTGGCTGGTGCAATCGGCGCACTCGGAGTCCTGAAAGTTGTTATGGGCTGGCCGTTATTTTTGGCCGCCGCCTACTTCACATATCGATTATTGCAACCGATCTACAATAAATTGGAAGCGGCAAAACCTCAGGAATGACCCAGCATCTGCTGCAATGCGGATTCCTGTCGAGGGGAAGCCACGAAAATTAGTTCATCTCCCACCTCTAATGGATCATCAGCGGTCGGTGCTATTACTCGATCACCCCGAACGATTGCCACGAGAGCAGTGTCCTCCGGCCAATTTTGAGCCCCAACTCTTTGACCAGCAACGGGAGAGTCCGATGCCAAGGTGATTTCAAGAAGATCTGCCTCTCCTTGCCGAAATGAGAAAAGGCGAACTAAGTCGCCCACTGAAACGGCCTCCTCAACGAGAGCCGACAGCATTCGTGGAGTGGAAACTGCTACGTCAACACCCCAAGTTGAATCAAACATCCACTCATTCTTCGGGTGATTGACTCGAGCAACTACGCGAGGAACTCCGAATTCCGTTTTGGCCAAAAGTGAAACCACCAAATTTGCTTTGTCATCACCTGTAGCAGCCACGACCACATCACACTCGAAAAGACGGGCTTCCTCCAGTGCGCTTACCTCGCATGCGTCAGCCATAAGGACCTCGGCGCCCTCAACCACTCCTGGCCGGGCCAATGCCGCGTCCCGGTCAAGGATAAGGATTTGATGACCGTTTTGAATGAGTTCTCGAGCGATTGCACGCCCTACTTTTCCCGCACCTGCAATTGCAACCCTCATGAATTACCCGTCTCCCCGAAGAGCGCAATGTCTTCAATTCGTTCGCGTTCTGTAGGTGGAAAAAGCAAGTGAACGGCGTCATCTTGTTGGATTACCAGACTTGAATTGGGAAGTACAGTCGCGCCATACCGGGTAACAAATGCAATGCGAGCACCTGTTGTTTCTTCGAGTTCGCTGGCGTTGCGCCCGAGCCACCGTTCATGCAGGGGCATTTCGGCCAAAGTCATGGTCCCTGTGGGGTCGGTGAATTCTTCCGTGGCTCCTGTGGGCATTACCGCTTTCATGATTTGAGTTGCTGTCCAGGAGACGGTTGCCACCGTCGGAATGCCTAGGCGTTGGTAAACGGCGGCCCTTTTTGGATCGTAAATACGTGCAATAACGTGCTCTACGCCATATGTTTCCCGAGCGACCCTAGCGCCTAGAATATTGGTATTGTCGCCACTACTCACAGCCGCAAATGCGTTTGCTCGGTTAATGCCCGCAGACTCCAAAGTCTCGCGGTCAAAGCCAACTCCCTTGACGGTGACTCCCGCAAAATTTCCGCTTAACTTACGAAATGCCGCCGCCTCTTGGTCAATGATCGCGACGGAATGGCCTTGCTCATCCAACCAAGTGGCCAGAAGGGAACCAACTCGGCCGCAACCCAGAATCACAATATGCACGTTCATACGCTACACGCCTGTGCTGGCACTTGGTCCACCAATATGAGACGGGTCTACGCTTGGGGATCGTGTCGATCGCAGATGGATTGAAGAGAGCGGTTTTGGGCAGGGCCCTCCGTAGCGATCGTCTCTCGGAAACCTTGCTTCCCAAGCGAATCGCTTTGCCGGTTTTTGCCAGTGATGCCCTCTCATCGAACGCGTATGCGACCCAAGAAATCCTGCTTGTTCTCTCACTTGGCGGAGCTTCATTATTTGCATTTGGACCATGGATTGCTGCTTGTGTTGTTTTGGTGTACTTCATCGTTATCGCCTCATACCGACAGAATGTGCGCGCCTATCCCAACGGTGGGGGAGACTACGACGTTGTTTCAGCCAATTTAGGCCCACGTTGGGGCGTGTTTGTTGCAAGCGCGCTTCTGATCGACTACGTGCTCACAGTGGCAGTCTCGGTTTCAGCGGCGATAGCAAATTTAGGCTCCACGATTGGTTTCGTGGAGCAGCACAATGTTTGGTTTGCCGTTGGGGCGGTCATTATTATTACGCTCCTTAATTTGCGGGGAGTTAAGGAATCGGGCGGTATGTTCGCTATGCCCACTTACATTTTCATCGGCTCAATATTCATAATGATCGGCGTCGCAATTTTTAAGGCGATTACAGGCCAACCTATGCTGGCGGAGAGTTCCAGCTGGGAAATTTCGCAGGAGGGAACACTAACTGGCTTTGCACTAATATTTTTGCTTGCGAGATCTTTCAGTTCTGGAACTACAGCGCTGACGGGCATTGAGGCAGTTGCCAACGGTGTACCGGCTTTTAAAGAGCCAAAATCAAAAAATGCTGCGACCACGCTCCTGTTACTGGGGGTTATCAGCATGCTGATGTTCAGCGGTATTACATGGTTGGCCATGAAAACGGGTGTGAAAGTAGCTCAATCTGACGCAGACTTGATTGGGCTCCCATTAGGAGAAACGCAGAAAACGGTGATTATCCAGGTGGCAGCAGCCGTTTTCGATAATGCGGGTTGGGCTGTTTTATTCATATCGCTCGCAACCGCTCTGATCCTGGCATTAGCGGCGAACACGGCATTTAATGGATTTCCCGTAATGGGTTCAATCTTGGCGCGTGACGGCTACCTTCCTCGTCAACTGCACACGCGGGGTGACCGACTTGCCTTCAGTAACGGGATTTTTGTGCTGGCTGGCATGGCGATACTTCTGATTATAGGGTTTCAGGCAGACGTCACAAAACTAATTCAGTTGTACATTATTGGTGTTTTTATCGCATTTACCCTCAGCCAGTTCAGCATGATTCGTCACTGGGGCAAGTTGCTCAAGTCAGAGACTAATCACAGGGAGCGTCAACGTTTTATTCGTTCGCGAGTAGTAAATACCATAGGTTTCGCTATGACCGGAACGGTTTTAGTGATTGTTGTGGTTACCAAATTTATCAACGGTGCCTGGATTGTGATCGTCGCTTTGCCCATTATTTTTTATGTCATGCTACGGATTCATAGACATTACGACAAGGTTCGAAGGGAGCTTTCCACCCTCGAAACAGATCACGTGATGTTGCCTGCGCGCGTCCATGCCCTCGTGTTAGTTTCGAAGATTGACAAGCCGACATTGCGCGCGATCGCTTACGCGCGCGCCAGTCGCCCAACGGTAATTGAGGCGGTCACCGCGAATGTGGATGATTCGGATACGGAGCGGCTTCAGCAGGACTGGGTTCGCAGGGATATCCCGGTGGCACTCCGCATTCTTGATTCCCCGTATCGAGAGATAACAAGTCCAATAATTGACTATGTAAAAGAAATCCGCTCCGAATCCCCGAATGACTTGATCGCAGTATTCGTCCCCCAATATGTGGTCGGACACTGGTGGGAACAGGTCTTGCACAATCAGTCGGCATTGAGGCTAAAAAGCCGCTTGCTGTTCTCGAACTCTGTAATGGTCATAAGTGTCCCATGGCAATTGGAATCAAGTGAGCATAGTCTTGAAAATGACTTCTAAAGGCGCACTGGAGATAGGGAAGAGATATACGGCCCTAGTCGGCAATATTGCCCATGGTGGCCACTTTGTGACTCACGTTGAAGGTTGTGTTGTTTTTGTTCGGGGCGCCTTAACGGGCGAGGAGGCAATTATTGAGATCACACACAAGAGGCAAAAGGTTTATTTCGGTGTGGCACAAGAAATTTTGAGGGCATCCGATTTTCGCGTGGCTCCCAACTGTGAGGCTAGCCAATTTTGTGGCGGTTGCGATTTCCAATTTATCGTTCCAGAGCATCAACGCTCCCTCAAAACCACAGTGCTCAAGGATTCATTACAACGTTTCGCTTCTCTTCCCGAACCTGAAGTAGACCAAATTATTGGGGCCGGAGTCCGCGCATTGGGTGATTCATCCGGGTTGGGTTGGCGCGAACGCGCACGTTTTGAGTGGAATGGCGACTGGAAAATGCATCAGTATCGCAGCAACTTAATGGTTAGCACGCCCGACTGCGCAACCATCACACCCGAAATCAAGAATCAACTCGTTGCATTGGAACAACTTGGGGGACTTCCATCAGGGGAGTACACCTTTGCGCAAGGGATTGAGGGAGTCAGTGTTATAGGACCCTCAGGTCACGTGGCCGGACCGCATTCGGTGAAAAGAGAGTTTGCCGGCAGTGAATGGGAAAGCAACCCACGTGATTTTTGGCAGTCCAATGCAGCGCTGTTGCCTGAAGTGGCTCGGGCCATCCAAGACTCAGGGACCGTTTCATTGGGAGCTACGTGGTGGGATTTGTACGCCGGTTCGGGTGTCTTTACTCAACTACTTGCCGATGCAGTGGGCGAGACCGGAGCAGTTACCAGCGTGGAGGGAAACAGGAACGCTTCTCAACTTGCACGTGAGCGCTTTGCGGTAACGACAAAATCGCATAAAGCGCCAGTACGTGTGATCAACAGTAGTGTCGAATCCTTCGTGGATAGAGTTCGTGAGGAAGGGAATACACCCGATGGGGTTTTCCTTGACCCGCCTCGTTCGGGCGCTGGAATTTCAGTGTGTGAAATGTTACTGGGAATCGCACCAGAGTGGATCTTGTATCTGGCGTGTGATCCCGTTGCTTTGGCAAGAGACGCCAAGGTCTTATGCGCGAGTGGCGAATATGCGTTGAGAAGTGTGAGCGCTTGGGATGCCTTCCCGATGACGCATCACTTTGAATCATTGGCTGTGTTTAAGAGCACTAAAGTATCTTGACGTCAAGATACTTGTGATACCTTGGCGTCAAGAAATCTAAGCCGGGAGGTCTTGTGACTAGTTTGAATTCGTTCTCCGCAAAGGAAACCCTCACTGTTGGTGGTGAGGAATTCGAAATTTTCGCTATCGACGCAGTGCCTGGCAGTAAGAATTTGCCGTTTACCCACAAGATTTTGCTCGAGAATCTGTTACGAACCGAAGACGGTGTCAACGTCACGGCTGAGACTATTCGAGCCTTGGGCAATTGGGATGCTACGGCAGAGCCCACAGAGGAGATTCAATTCACGCCCTCGCGGGTGGTCTTACAGGACTTTACCGGAGTTCCGGTAGTCGTTGACCTGGCCACAATGCGCGAGGCAGTTATTGAACTCGGTGGAAACCCCGACAAGATCGAGCCGCTTAATCCAGTTGAATTGGTCATTGACCATTCCGTGATCGCGGATTTCTTCGGTACCCCCGATGCTGCGGACCGAAATGTGGATCTTGAGTACCAACGCAATAAGGAGCGTTACCAGTTTTTACGCTGGGGACAAAGTGCATTTGACGAATTCAAGGTAGTTCCTCCCGGCACCGGAATTGTGCATCAAGTAAATATTGAAAATTTGGCGCGCGTGATTATGGCGCGCGGGGGACAGGCATACCCCGACACGGTCGTGGGAACCGACTCGCACACCACGATGGTGAATGGTCTTGGTGTACTTGGCTGGGGTGTTGGCGGAATCGAAGCCGAGGCGGCGATGCTGGGTCAGTCCGTCTCGATGCTCATACCTCGGGTTCTTGGTTTCAAGCTCACCGGGGAACTACCTCCCGGTGCGACGGCCACAGACTTGGTCCTCACCATTACGGAAATGCTGCGTGAGCGTGGTGTCGTTGGAAAGTTCGTCGAATTCTATGGGGACGGTATTGGCTCAGTCCCACTTGCTAATCGCGCAACTATTGGAAATATGAGTCCCGAATACGGCAGCACCGTGGCCATCTTCCCCATTGACCAAGTCACATTGAATTACCTCGCCTTGACGGGACGTACCCCCGAGTCAATTGAACTCGTAAAAGCTTATGCCCAGCGACAGGGCCTGTGGCATGACACTTCTGCGCATGCGACCTATTCGGATTCTATTGAGTTAGATATGAGCACCGTGGTGCCCAGTTTGGCTGGACCAAAGCGGCCACAGGATCGGGTTATTCTGGCGCAGTCGAAACCAATGTTTAGAAAAGCACTTGGGGATTTCACGGAAACGCCGGAAGACAAGGTTCGGATCGAAATAGCAGGTGAATCCGTAGAAATTGGGCATGGCGCCGTGGGTGTTGCCGCTATCACTTCATGCACGAACACTTCCAATCCGTCCGTGATGCTAGGTGCGGGGCTACTGGCAAAACGGGCGGTCGAACGTGGCCTCACGCGTAAGCCATGGGTTAAAACAACCTTGGCGCCAGGGTCAAAGGTAGTGACGGATTATTACGAAAAGTCTGGTCTGCTGCCATATTTGGAAAAACTGGGTTTCAATGTTGTTGGGTATGGGTGTACAACATGTATTGGAAACTCGGGTCCATTAATTCCGGCACTATCCGCGGCAATTAGTTCACATGACCTCGTCGTCAGTTCGGTGTTGAGTGGAAACAGGAATTTCGAGGGTCGAATCAACCCGGAGATCAAAATGAACTACTTGGCATCACCGCCGCTCGTTGTGGCGTACGCAATTGCCGGAACGATGGATATCGATCTAGACAACGACCCTCTTGGTTATGACGAAGACGGAACACCAGTCTTTCTGGCGGATATCTGGCCATCGTCGACCGAAATTGAGCAGGTGATTGCCGATTCAATTGATTCACAAATGTATATCGAGCGGTACCGCGATGTTTTCGCCGGTGATGAAGCGTGGAGATCGCTCCCGACTCCAACCGGCAGCATCTTTCAATGGGATTCACAAAGCACCTACGTTCGACGTCCTCCCTATTTTGAAGGAATGAAACGCGAACCGTCACCTGTGTCCGATATCAGTGGGGCGCGGGTTCTCGCCTGGTTGGGTGACTCCGTTACAACCGATCATATTTCACCGGCAGGGTCAATAAAGGCTGATTCTCCGGCTGGAACTTATTTAAGCGAACATGGAATCGAACGTAAGGATTTTAACTCTTACGGATCACGTCGCGGTAATCATGAGGTAATGATTCGGGGGACCTTCGCCAATATTCGACTCAAGAACCTGATTGCCCCGGGAACTGAAGGCGGCGTCACAATTGATTACACCGATCCCAGTGGGCCCGTATCAACGATCTATGACGCAGCAATGAATTACAAAAACGAGAATATCCCTTTGATCATTTTGGCTGGCAAAGAATACGGTTCAGGTTCCAGTCGTGACTGGGCCGCGAAGGGAACAGCTCTTCTCGGTGTCCGGGCGGTCATAGCGGAGTCGTATGAACGAATTCACCGATCCAATTTGATTGGTATGGGCGTGTTACCACTGCAATTCGTTGATGGCGAGAGTGCCCATACCCTTGGGTTAACGGGCAGTGAGGAATTTGCTATCGCGGGTGTTACCGAACTCAACAGCGGCGTGATACCGAAGCAATTGATGGTGAGTGCCACAACATCACAAGGCAGCATTATTGAATTTCCAGCGATTCTGCGGATCGACACCCCAGGTGAAGCAGACTATTATCGAAATGGCGGAATCCTGCAGTACGTCCTTCGTTCACTGTTGTGACCAATGCGCCAGTCGGATGGCCAGTAGATCTGGTGTCTTCTTTCAGCCCCGAGTTTGCTGGTCAGGTCTCCCGTTGGTTATTGGACCGTCTGCCGGGTGAGTTTCGTGATACAAAGATAAGAAACGAGCCAGTTGCCCTAGCGTGGGTACTTCAAGAACGTGTTCGAAGTGATATTGACCTGATGCGTCGTCTGTACGCCACAGCGCGTATGAGTTCGGGCTCAGCCAATCCTTCAGTCCTGCTTGAGGCTCTCAGCGAGATTGGAGCTCAATTATTGCGTACTGAGCGCGAGGTGAGTGTTGTTGTGAGTGCCATCACCGCACTGGATCACAGCAAGTTAAGCACTTCTGATCTAGACTAAGTAGGTGCGTTATTTGGAGGCTATCCGCGATCCCCGAGACGTTCGTGCGCTCCCTGCCGAAAAACTTCCCGAGCTAGCGAGGGAGATTCGCGCTTTTTTGGTCGAGAAGGTCTCTGCTACGGGTGGCCACCTAGGACCGAATCTAGGCGTTGTTGAACTCAGCATCGCGCTTCATCGAGTTTTTCGATCACCGGAAGATGCCATAATCTGGGATACAGGTCATCAGGCCTATGTGCATAAGATCCTTACGGGGCGCGCTGCAGATTTTGATTCGCTTCGCCAGGAAGACGGCATTAGTGGTTACCCCAGCCGTAGTGAGAGCCCTCATGACATTGTCGAAAATTCACATGCTTCTACAGCCCTGTCCTATGCAGATGGACTTGCTAAAGCTTGGCAACAGCGCGGACTCTTAGGGGAGCAGCATGTCGTTGCGGTTATCGGCGACGGGGCCCTAACCGGTGGCATGGCTTGGGAGGCTCTCAATAATATTGCTACGGGGGAAAGGCCTGTCGTCATTGTGGTCAATGACAATGCGAGATCGTATTCACCAACTATCGGTGGCCTGGCCCATCACCTGAATAGTCTGCGGACAGCACCGAACTACGAAAAGGTGATGGGTTGGGGCAAGCGAGTGCTTCTGCGTACCCCGGTTGTTGGCCCCCCTGTTTTCGATGCGTTGCACGGTATGAAAAAAGGTGTGAAGGATGTAGTTGCGCCACAAGGAATGTTTGAGGATCTTGGCCTGAAGTATGTCGGTCCAGTTAATGGTCACGATGAAGCCGAGGTTGAGTTCGCTTTAAGCAGGGCTCGCGATTTCGAAGCACCTGTGATTGTCCATGTGATTACGCACAAAGGGCAGGGTTACGCGCCCGCAGAAGCTGACGAAGCGGACCGTTTTCACGGTGTCGGTGTGATCGATCCTGAGACTGGACTGCCAATTTCTGCGGCTGGGCGAAGTTGGACCAAGGCATTTTCCGATGAACTGGTGTCCATTGGTCGAGTTCGTCCTGACGTTGTCGCCATCACCGCGGCGATGTTGGGCCCCACGGGGCTGGATCAGTTTGCTCAGGAGTTTCCAACTCGTATTTTCGACGTGGGTATTGCCGAGCAACATGCTGCCACGAGTGCTGCAGGTTTGGCCTATGGTGGAATGCACCCAGTTGTAGCACTTTATGCCACATTTTTGAATCGGGCTTTTGACCAAGTGCTCATGGATTGTGCACTTCACAAGGCTGGGGTGACTTTTGTCCTGGACCGTGCTGGTATTACCGGTGACGACGGAGCTAGCCACAATGGCGTCTGGGATATGTCTATGCTGCAGATAGTGCCAGGGCTGCAGATCGCAGCACCTCGTGATGAATCAACTCTCAAGCAAGCTCTCCGTGAGGCAGTTGATATCAACGATGCACCCTCAGTAGTTCGATTTTCTAAGGGCGCAGTCCCTCAGGATATTCCTGCGTTGGCCCGGGAGGGCTGCGTGGATATTCTTGCGCGTCACGCAAATCCTGAAGTCTGTATTGTCGCTATCGGTTCCTTCGCACAACTCGGGATAGACGTGTGCGAAGGATTAAAGGCTCAAGGTATTGGGGCCCAGGTACTGGATCCACGTTGGGTGAAGCCGATACCGCAATATGTACTAGAGCAGTCGGCAAAAGCGACTCTGGTTGTGGTGATCGAGGATGGCATTAGGGCCGGTGGCGTAGGTGCTGCGTTAAGTCAGGCCTTGCGAGATTCAGACGTGGACGTTCCCCTGCGAAACTTTGGTTCCCCACTTGCCTTCTTGGATCACGCCAAGCGAGACTCGATTCTCGCCGAATTTGGACTCACGGCTCAGGCCATTACGCGGTCAATAACCGAGTGGATGGCCAGTAATGAGCCGGGAGAAATTGTCGACGATTCGATTACACAGGAACGCTAGCAACGCCTTGGGCTAAAAATCGAGGTTCACTGTAACCTTCGCGGTCAAGGTATGGGGTGATCCCACCGAGCCAGAAAGGCCAACCGGCCCCAAGAATCATGCACAAATCTAGGTCAGCAGCCTCGGCTACCACTCCTTCATCGAGCATGATTCGGGCTTCCTGAGCTAGGGCCCTCAGTGCTCTATCCCTGATCTGCCCCGGGGTCATGGTGCTGGGTGCATCGCCAAAGATTTCCAAAACTCGTGGGTCTACCGACTTGTTGCCAGTTTCATCCCACAACCAGACTCCGGGCAAGCCTGCGGCAACCAGTTCACCCATTTTTTCCGAGGCGTGGAATCGATCGGGAAAGTGCCCGGTGAGGGTTTCGGCCACGTGTTGGGCAACTGCTGGACCTACCATTTGTACAAGAACAAATGGTTCCATGGGTAACCCCATCTCATGAACGGCCGCATCAGCGTCAGCAAAACTTGCCCCCTCATCCACGCAAGCAATGATTTCGCCGAGGAAGCGATTGAGTAGACGGTTGACAACAAATGCAGGTCGATCCGCCACTAAGACACATGACTTTTTGAGACCTTTACCTACAGCGAACGCGGTCGCCAACGTGGCGTCATTTGTTTTGCCAGCACGTGCAATTTCGAGAAGAGGCATGAGTGCAACCGGATTAAAGAAATGGAATCCAACAACTCTCTCTGGGTGTTGTAATTCCGATGCCATCTCGGTGACAGAGAGTGAAGAGGTGTTCGTTGCCAAAATACAGTCCGGTCGCACCACTTCTTCCAGTTGTGCAAATACCGTTTTCTTAATACCCAATTCCTCAAAGACCGCCTCAATGACAAAGTCTGCATCAGCAAACGAGCGTTTGTCCGTGGTGCCTGTGATTAAAGCTTTAAGCCGGTTGCATTTATCGGGGGAGAGCCGACCCTTGCCGAGCAATTTGTCCAACTCTGCGTGGACATACCCGACACCTTTGTCCACTCGTTCCTGATCGAGATCGGTCATCACTACAGGAACCATGAGATTACGAGTGAAGAGCAATGCAAGCTGACTCGCCATAAGTCCTGCGCCAACGATTCCGACTTTTTTCACGGGAAGTGCGAGGGACTTGTCGGGAACTCCGACAGGGCGCTTGGCACGCTTTTGAACCAAATCAAATGCATACAGCGATGCCCGTAGTGGATCTGACATGACGAGGTCGGTCAAGGCTTGATCTTCAGCGTCAAACCCCTCGCTGCGAGTGGCCGTTTTTGCCGCAGCAACAAGATCAAGGGCCATGTATGGCGCGCGGGTTGCCCCGTGGATGCGGGAGTCAACAGATGCGCGCACCGCATCAACGACTTCATCCCAGTTTTCTCGGTCAATTGGTGGTCGCTCGACTGTGATCGAGTTCGTGAGTACCTTTGATGCCCAAAGGATTGACTGCTCGAGAAAGTCAGCGGGCTCAAACATGACGTCCATAACGCCGAGATCAACTGATTGTTTGGGCTTCATTTGCTTGTTCTGACTCATTGAGTTGTTGATTATTATTTCGAGAGCATTTTTTGGTCCAACCAGATTCGGTAGCAACCAAGCACCACCCCAGCCAGGAATTAAGCCGAGGAAGACTTCCGGAAGTGACAATGCCGCGGCATCGGATGAAACAGTTCGGTAGTTGCAATGCAATGCAAGTTCCAGTCCACCACCCATGGCAGCACCATTAACAAACGCAAACGTGGGTACCGAAAACTCACCGAAACGTCGCATTACATCATGCCCTAATTTTCCAAAAGACGCGATGATCTTCGGGTCATTGACCAGGCTCATGGCAGAGAGGTCCGCACCTACAGCGAACACGAATGGCTTTCCTGTGATGCCGACTGCGGCTACGTCAGCACGTGCCGCGATTTCGTCTAACGCTCTGTTGAGCGATACGAGTCCGCCCGGGCCGAAAGTTGATGGGCGAGTGTGGTCTTTGCCATTATCCAGCGTGATCAGTGCCATCGTGCCAGCACCAAGTGGCATATCGAAATACCGAACTCGTGATTCGGTGACGATTTCCTCGGGATTAACTACTGAAGTTGGTCCTTGTGATTCGCTCATGCCTTACTCCCTGAAAGATTTTCCCAAATGACTGTTCCACCCATGCCCAAGCCAATACACATTGTGGTGATTCCATATTTTGCATTCGGATTCATTGTGAAATCCATGGCTAGGTTATTCATCAATCGAATACCGCTGGATGCCAACGGGTGTCCAACAGCGATTGCACCACCCATGGGGTTCACTCGTGGGTCGTGGTCATCAATTCCAAAATGGTCAAGGAACGCCAATACCTGAATCGCGAAAGCTTCATTGACTTCAAATAAATCAATGTCGGCGATTGTGAGACCCGTCCGAGCCAATGCTTTTTCGGTACTGGGAACTGGACCGACTCCCATTACTTCGGGTTCAACGCCGGCGAACGCGAAGCCAACCATGCGCATTTTCTTCGAGAGTCCCAATTGGTCGGCAACTTCCTCGTTCGCCAACAGGGCTGCTGTTGCTCCGTCCGAGAGACCCGAGGCATTACCCGCACTCACGCGACCATGTGGCCGGAAGGGTGTCTTCAAATTTGCCAAACCTTCGAGGGTTGTGCCTGGTCTGGGAGATTCATCCTCACTGACTAGGACACTGCCCAGTTCAGTGCTGCGTGCGACCACCGGAACCAAATCAGGCTGGATTAAACCATTGGCATATGCCTTGGCTGTCTTCTCCTGTGAGCCAAGTGCGAAAGCGTCGGCACGTTCCTTGGTCAAGTGTGGAAAACGGTCATGCAGGTTCTCTGCTGTCATGCCCATGGCCATGGCTTCTGGGTCAACGATTCGTTCTGACAGGTAACGAGGATTGGGATCCATTCCTTCACCCATGGGGTGATGTGTCATGTGTTCAACTCCACCTGCCAGCGCAAGGTCATAAGCACCCGCCATGATCGCACTTGACAGGGTCGTAACCGCGGTCATTGCGCCAGCACACCAACGGTCGACCGAGTAGCCCGGAACAGTGTTGGGCAGACCCGCTAAGAGGGACGCAGAGCGCCCAATATTCATTCCTTGGTCACCTGTTTGGCTGGCGGCCGCAATTGCAACGTCGTCAATTTTCTCGGGTGGCAGGGTGGGATTTCGTCGAAGTAATTCCCGCATTACCTTCACAATCAAGTCATCGGCTCGGGTCTGAGCGTAAAGGCTCCCTGCTCGAGCAAATGGGGTTCGGGCTCCGTCAACGAAAACAACACTGGCACGTTCAGTCATAGATCCTCCTTGTGAGATTCCTATGTTACCCGCAAGTAACTTATTTCAGCACGTACTTCTGTATTTGCCTTCACGAAGTCCCCTTAGAAAATGTGGCGGGGAATAATCAAATTACATCTTCGAAGGTCATTTGGTCGGGTCGTCGTGATCGGGCTGCGAGTAAAACGGGCAGGACGAGCTCGCACTGCCATGCTCGAGCACCGCCCTCGGTCAACAAATCGCGGTAGAACTGCGGATCATCGACGGGTTCATTCCAACAGGCCCGTCGGACTAGATCGGGCTGCATCAGGTTCTCCGTGGGAATATTCAACTCCTTGGAAATGCGCGTCAATTCAAGTCGTGTGAATTCAAGTCGAGCATGAGCACCTGGGTTCTTGTCCGCCCAGGCTTTGGGTGGCGGCGGACCATCACTTCTCAGCGGGGGCTTGGGGAGTTCGGACTCAGGTAGTCCTCGAGCCCGTTGTACGGCAGCAACCCATTGTTTTTCATAGCGCCCCGCGCCGCGGCCGTTAAAGCCTTGAACCTTGAGCAATTGATCCGCGGGTTTAGCCAGAGCAGCGGATAAAATCGCACGATCAGGCAAAATCCGGCCCGGTGCGATGTCGCGCCGACGGGCAATGTCATCGCGAGTAAGCCATAGTTCACGCACGATACCGCGGGCCAGCGGGGTTTTCGCTCCGTGGACCCCAGAAGTGCGTCGCCATGCTTCTCCCTTGTGTTCGCGGGGCCGCCACGACAGTAAAGCATCAAATTCTTGCTGTGCGTACTCACGTTTGCCACTTTCATCCAGACTTGCTGCCAGTGCATCGCGCAGTTCGATGAGTAATTCCACATCTAGCGCGGCGTATCTCAACATTGCGGTCGAAAATGGTCGTTGGGACCAATCTGCAGCACCGTGACCTTTTTCAAGGTAAACCCCGAGTTCGTTTTCCATCAGGGGACCCAGCCCAACACGCTCACGACCAAGTATTCGACCGGCGAGCTCTGTATCAAAAAGTGCGCTTGGCGTTAACCCAACCTCACGCAGGCATTCAAGATCTTGGGTTGCGGCATGCAAGATCCATTCAACACCAATGGTTGACTCGGCAATTGGGCTTAAATCTGGGCAGGCAATTGGGTCAATGAGTGCGGTGCCAGAGCCGTTCCTTCGAATTTGAATTAAATATGCCTTTTGTGAATATGTGTACCCAGAAGCACGCTCAGCGTCGAGTGCAAGTGGCCCGTATCCGCCTGCAAGAGCCTGAGCGTATTCAACAAGGGCAGCTTGCGTGGTAATTAATTCAGGGACAGGCTCGCGCGTTTCATGGGGGATTTTGACTTCAGCCTCTGGCTGGGCCTCTGAAACTGAACTTTCAGAACCCTCCAAATTCTCCACGTCTTTCACGTCTTCCACATTCGTCACGTTAGCCGCGGCGTCGCGCGTGTGCAACATGGGCAACGCCTTCAGGTAATGGCACTAACCCACCTGCGAAACACAATACGTCAATCCACGCCGATAGATGGGTGCCTAAGTTGTCTACGGGGGCACCGGATTCATCTTCAATCGGGGTCCATGACGACCGAACTTCAACAAAACCATCAGCTGGGCGATCCGATAAAGTTCCAAAGGACTGACCAAAATTGGAAGTGACCGTGCCACCTAGTTCGGTGATTTGCAGGCCACCGGTGCTCTCAAGGATCCAACTCCATGCAACCTCGCGGACGAGGTCATCGTTTAATAAGTCCGATTCAAGCTGAGCTCGAGCAAAAATAACCGCCCGAAATGTGCCATTCCATTCATCAACACCATCTGGGTCGTGAAGCAGGACAAATCTGCCGGAGAAGGCGTCACTGTCGACATCTGTCGGTTCAGCCGTCATGGCCAAAGCAAAGGGTGCTAGTCGGCTCGGTGCTGGAACCTGGGTCAAAGTGATGTCTGGGCGAACGAGGGCAGAGCTGATCTGCTCAATGGTCAGCGCAAACTGATCAGCTGCAGGAGTTACGGTTCGCATCGCTTAAGACTAATGAGACGGGTGGGATTGCTGGGACTGGCGCGCCGCTATTGGGAATCAAAATTCACCGAGATTGAGTTTATGCAGTAGCGCTGATCCGTGGGGGTCCCAAAGCCTTCTCCCTCGAATACATGCCCTAGGTGGCCGCCGCACGCGGCGCAGCGAACTTCCGTGCGAATGGCACCCATGCTCCTGTCCTCAAGGTAGACAACGGAGTCTTTTGCCAAGGGTTCATAGAAACTGGGCCACCCGCAGTGTGAGTCGAACTTGGTCTCGCTGGTGAACAGTTCAGCGCCACAGGCGCGACACGAGTATGAACCCGCTCGTTTCTCGTTGGTGAACTCACCTTGATAAGCGGGTTCAGTCCCCGCTTCACGCAAAACGCGATACTCCTCCGGACTTAAGCGCTCCCGCCATTCATCCTCGGACAGAACAGTTTCATAAGGTGTTCCATCAGGTCGTTGTGCGCCGTCTCGAGCCGGTGTTGAAGAACCCATGTTCCAAGGGTAACTCTCAAGGGATTTTCGCGCTCATCCGTGCTCCGTGCAAATTTATGTGTGAAGATGACCCCGTGATGGAACTTCTGGAAAACTCCGGTGCATGGCTGTCAACTAACGATCTGGATAACGCCAGGGCCAATCTGCCAATTGTCTACATTGATGCGATCCCTGTGCGGGTTGACGCCAACGGTGAAGTGACCGAGGTGGGTTTGCTTCTTCGCGTTTTACCCGACGGCACCATTAGTCGAGCGGTCGTTTCAGGGCGCGTTTTGTACCGGGAGCGAGTGCGCGACGCAATCATGAGACATCTGGAGAAAGATTTAGGGCCGATGGCCTTTCCGAAATTGCCTGCCTCACCGCAACCTTTCACCGTTGTCGAGTATTTCCCGGACGAAAGCGTGACCGGTTTCCATGATCCACGTCAGCACGCAATTTCACTGGCCTACATAGTTCCTATTGAAGGTGATTGCGCGCCATCGCAGGATTCACTTGATCTGATTTGGGTGACCCCGGATGCCGCAACCAGCCCGGAGTTTGAATTGGAAATGGTGGGTGGTCAAGGACGATTGGTCCGAATGGCATTAGCCCATTGCGGGTTGCTGCCTTAGATCAACATCATTTATTAGCAGGAAACTGGGGTGTCACTTTATTGATCTTTCCCAGGAGTGCAGCTGCTAAATCTTCACGGCCAAATGCATGTGCCATCTCGATAAAGGCATCGTCCGCGCTGTTATTGAAATCCGAATTCAAAGCCCGGACCAACTGGGCCTTAATAACGGCCATTGAGGCTGGTGAACAATTGGTAATTAGGTCATTTGCGCAGGCATAGGCATCTGCTAAAGGATCATCACTTGCTGCAATTACAAGCCCGTACTCCAGCGCGTCTGTTCCTGTGAATGTTCGACCCGTAATCAAGATATCTGTTGCCCGAGCCAGCCCCACCAATCGAGGGAGCAACCAGGCAATTCCGTACTCAGCGATGAGTCCCAGACGCGAAAATGTGGAACTAAGTTTGGCGTCAGATTTGGCGAAGCGGAAATCAGCACTCATCGCGATCACAAAGCCTAATCCCGCTGCTGGGCCATTTATGGCGGTGATTACGGGGGTCGACAGGTGGAGGTATTTTCCTGGAACAGTTTTGTGGCTTTGCCCCTGCAGGAAGCCTTGAACAAGTTGCGGGTCTTCGCCCAAGATACTCAAATCAGCTCCGGAGCAAAACCCGCGACCGGCTCCGGTAACAACAATGGCCCGAACGTCAGGATCAGAGTCTGCGAAATCAAGAAGGTCAGAATACGTGTGGATCATGTCGGGGAGTAGGGCATTTAGTCGGTCAGGACGGTTAAATGTAATTGTGGCGATGTGAGCATCCACGGCATAAGTGACAAATTGCGTAGCAGGAGAGGGAGTCATGCGCTATTCATATCAGCAACACCCCAATTTTGGTTTGAATGAGGTTAAATTGATGGAGTGTGTATTTGCACTGGCTTCTCGCTATGGCAAATATCTGCAAAACGGTTGATTGAATTATTCATCTAAGAAATGAAAGTTGAGGAACCCATGACGAATGCTTTTGGAACATCGGAACCGAAAAAAGGTATGCGCATAACTTGGCGTGGAATAGTGCTCATCATCATCGGCTTTTTCCTTGCCCTCTTTGCAGTTCAAAATTTGAACACCGCGAAAGTGAGTTTCCTTGGCATGGATTTTGAAATCTTTGTTTGGATAATTGTGACTGTTTCATTCCTATTGGGAATGTTGCTTGGGGGAGTAGTTCGCGGTACTGCGCGCAAGTTACGAAAACCCCAACTGGAAAGTGGAAAATGACCTAGTAATCGTAAGGATCAATCCCTAAAAGGGTTTCGTCTTCAGGGGTGGTTGATTTAGCCACTTCCTCGAATTGGTCAAACTGTGGATTTTCTTTATCTTGATCGGTTTCGTCATCCACGTATTCGTCAGTGTCGATAAAGTGCATGGCGGCAACCTCAACACTTACAATTGGCCTCGCGGTCATTCCGCCTGCATGCATTGGATCATCACTTGAGTCCACGCCATCCTCACTTGCCAAGAGATACTCGGTGTCTTCGAGCGGGTAGTTCAATCCGTCTAATGAGCCCTCACCCCCGTATTCCCCCGTGTCTCCAATGAGCGAATTGCGAATTGCTTCAGCCTCCATAATCATTGTGAGTCGGTCTGCCGCATCAGCGATGTCACCTGGCTCACCTGCAACACCGTTTGTGGCGCGCATTACTCGGTCTGGGTCGGTTTCGTATGCAGGGTTCGACATAGAATCAATGTACCCCGAAAAGTCGCACGAACACTTACTCAATTGCAATCTAGGGCTGGCAGGCGAACCCTTACTCGACATGCCAGACTAGGGGCATGACTGCGATGCTCGACGATGTTTCCACCTTGAACCTGCTAAATGAATTAGAGCCCATCGTTGAACGGGAGCTAAATCGTCACATTGCGATCGCCAAAGAGTGGTTCCCGCATGATTACATCCCATGGGATGAAGCTCGTAACTTCGCACATCTCGGCGGGCAAGATTGGACGCCCGAAGAGAGGCGGTTCAGTGAGGCAGCGCGAACAAGTTTAATTGTTAACCTACTCACCGAAGATAACTTGCCAAGTTACCATCACGAAATTGCATCCATCTTCGGTCGTGATGGAGCATGGGGTGAGTGGGTTGGCCGCTGGACAGCGGAAGAGGGTCGACACGGAACCGCCATTCGCGATTACTTAGTTGTCACGCGTGCGGTAGATCCTGTGGAACTCGAAAGGGCTCGCATGGTCCACATGCAGGAAGGTTTCCAAGCAATTCATCCGGGTATCTTGGCTGGATTGTCATATGTGTCTTTTCAAGAGCTCGCAACGCGCGTTTCACATCGAAATACTGGTGTGGCGACGGGTGACCCCATTGGTGAAGCCCTCCTGCAACGCATAGCCCTTGATGAAAATTTGCACATGATTTTTTATCGTAACCTGCTTGACTCTGCACTGGAGTTGCAGCCAGATGCAACCATGAGTGCCATTCTGGCCAGCGTCAGGGATTTTGCAATGCCCGGCAACGGTATCGAAGGATTCCAGCGGAAAGCGGTGGAAATCGCTGTCGCTGGGATTTACGACCTAAAGCAACACCGCGATGAAGTGATTATGCCCGTCTTGCGCAAGTGGAAAATCTTCGAGCGTAATGATTTCGGCGCAGAAGGAAATGCTGCACGCGATCAATTGGCGGAACTGCTGGCTGATATGGACGTTAACGTCAGTCGATTTGAGGAGCGACGTGAAGCCCTCCGAATCAGATTTGCCGCCAGAGATTAAACAGCGGTTGACAACTGGCCTGGGGACATCCCCCATGGCTTGGGAACTTGTGGATTGGGAACGGCGTGTGGACAGTGCCCTTCACGAGGACAACAAAAATATGCTGAGAGATTTGTATCGAGAACTTTCGACACTTGTCCCACCAGAAAGAGTCAGTTCCGAATGGTTAAGAGTCGTATCCGGCTGGGATGCTCGGGCAAAAACGGGTTAAATATTGTCGGCTTTCGCTGTTAACCGATTTCAGGAAGGCCCGTGACGGCGATAGTCGTCTCGCCTTCCGTCTCCCCAACTACGACAGATACGAACATTCCCATAGCCGAATAGTCACGCATGATCGCACCGTCGAGATTTGTTTCTTGATTGAGTGCATACCCTTCGGCGATCAGTAATTGACCGTAGTCATCCGCCACCTGCGCGGCCGGACCGTCCACAACCCACATTGCGTAGGCCGTCCCGTCGGTTTGAACGGTTGCCATGGCGAGGGTTCCTGAGCGCGGAACCGGCAGCGGCCAGTTCTCCGGCAATGCAATGTCTGCACCGACCACCATCTCGTTTCCCTGCTCATCCTTGATACTGACGTTGCCTTCTTCAATGTCGACGTCACCACCGATAGCGTTTTCTGCGAACTGCTCAACCGCCTGTTCGGCACCTTCACCGCACGCCGTTAACGCGGGTGTGAAAATTAGTGTCAGCGTCGCGATAGCGGCAATCGAGCGTTGACGAATCATCATTGCGTCCCCCTCTAGTAGACGTCGCTAACGCTAAGTCACTATTAGAGATGATTTCCGGCCGTGAGCTTCAACCTGACCGGTCATGAACATCTAAACTTCGGGGCTTGAAATGCAGGTTAACCGCGCAAGTGGTGTGCATTAAGCAACTACCAGGAGTGTCCGAGGGGGGACTTGAACCCCCATACCCTTTCGGGCACTAGCACCTCAAGCTAGCGCGTCTACCTATTCCGCCACCCGGACTGGGTGCCGCTTGCGCGGCGAAGGGTAACTATACAGACGCCCCTTTCAACGTTGAATCCGGATTGAGTCCTGTACTGATGTCGGTCCGGGATGTAACTAATAGTGCCGAATTCGCTGCGCAAATCAGGTGTACCCGCCTCGACGGGCATCAAGGTGGCATGATCAACGCATGAGCCAGGAATCTGAAGGGTTTGTGCTAAGTGCAGAGTCAAAATCTGCGATGGAAACAGATGTAGTCACTCTTACCCAAGAATTAATCAGAATTGACTCAAGTAACTGGGGGGATTCGCCTGAAACAAAGGGTGAGGCGGAAGTCGCCGATTATTGTGCCCAGCGACTGCGTGAAGTTGGGTATGACCCCCAAATTTATTCAACGACATCTGATTCTCGCAGGGGAGTGCACCTAAGAATTCCTGGGACCGATTCAAGTGCTGATGCCCTCGTTGTGCACGGGCACCTAGACGTGGTGCCGGCTATTGCGGCCGATTGGACTCACCCACCTTTTGGCGGGGAGATCCATGACGGATTCATTTGGGGTCGCGGCGCCGTAGACATGAAAGATATGGACGCCATGATCCTCGCGGTGTTGCGTCATTGGGCTAAAGAAGGCATTAGACCGCGCCGCGATTTGATCATTGCGTTTTTTCCTGACGAAGAAGCAGGCATGCATCACGGCTCCTCCTGGGTCGTTGCAAACCGTCCCGAGTTCTTTGAAGGAGCCACAGAGGCAATCGGTGAAGTGGGTGGCTTCTCAATCTCTGTTCGCGACGACCTGCGCTTGTATCCGATTCAGACGGCTGAGAAAGGTATCCGATGGCTCCGCCTGCGCGCCGCAGCGCGCGCAGGCCACGGCTCGATGATCCACACGGATAACGCGGTGACCGAGTTAGCGCGGATCGTAACGCGAATTGGCGAACACAAGTGGCCTGTTCGTCGGACACGAACGGTGGACGCATTTCTCGCCGAACTCAGTGATGCTTACGGGGTTGAGATTGACGGAAGCGATACCGACGAATTGGTGTCCAAGTTAGGAACACTCGGACTGTTGGTCGGCGCCACGCTGCAAAACACGGCGAATCCGACCATGCTTAGCGCGGGGTACAAAGTGAATGTGATTCCCTCTGAAGCTACCGCGTATATCGATGGTCGGGTACTGCCAGGGTTCGAAGGAGAATTTGACCAAACAATTCGTGAGCTTGTTGGAGAGCACATCAACGTTGAGTCAGTAAGTTCTGACATCGCGATTGAATCTGCTTTTGAGACCGCAACTTTTGATTTAATGGCCAGTGTCTTGAGGCACGAGGATCCGGGTGCACGAGCAGTTCCCTACATGATCTCGGGTGGAACTGATGCCAAAGCGCTCAGCAAAATAGAAATTGATTGTTACGGGTTCTCCCCACTGCGAATGCCACCTGACCTTGACTACTGGCGACTTTTTCATGGGGTTGACGAGCGTGTGCCAATTGATGGTTTGCAGTTCGGGGCCCGCACTCTTGACCGATTCCTGCGCTCGGTTTAATTATATTTTTTGAAAAGAGACACGATTTAAAGGGAACTTGCGACCCGGTACACCTTTCGGCGGAGTCGCACCTTCTTTCGACCATCGCGAAAAATCCTCGTCTGATCCAATTCCCAGCGTCCCCGTTCTGCCTTAAAAGTGAGTAGTTGACGGGTTTCCTCTCGGTCACTGTCTCGAGAGAAGCTTATTTCGCGAAACTCCCAGACTGGCTCGGCGCGGAAGGATCGCTTCATCTGCGTTGTGCCCAACCTGATTCGGGGTAGCCCATATGTGGTTCAGAGACGTCATTGAGTGCAGAAGTTATTTCTTCAGGTAGTTCAAGTTCCTCAGCACCCAACGCCATGAGTAACTGTGCATTTGTTCGAGCACCCAGAATAGGAGCGATAACACCGGGGCGATCCCGCAACCATGCAAGTGCGACTTCCGCCGGACTGGCATCTAGACCCTGAGCGGCAGTTGCGAGTGCATCGACAATTCTTTTTGCTCGTTCGTCTGAATAGACATTGACAAAAGCGCTGGTATCAGCGGATGCACCACGAGAGTCGATGGGAATTGAATGGCGGTACTTCCCAGTGAGAACGCCTCTCCCTAAGGGAGACCAGGGCAGTATTCCAATTCCCAGTGACTTGGCAGCAGGAACAATTTCCCTTTCCACTCCGCGCTCAAGGAGCGAGTACTCCATCTGGGTTGTAATCAATGGAACTGAATTGGGTTTGACCTGCTGCATTGTGCAAGCTCGCGCTGTTTGCCAGCCGCAATAGTTCGAAACCCCCGCATAGCGAACTTTGCCAGAAGCAATAGCCGAATCGATCGCAGAGAGCGTCTCCTCAATAGGGGTATGCGAATCCCAGGCATGCATTTGCCACAGGTCTATGTGTTCAACGTCTAATCGCTTAAGGCTGCGGTCAAGAGCATCAAGGAGATGTCTGCGGCTGGCATCGAATCTTCGTTCGGTATTTGGTAGCGAGACAGCCTTAGTGGCTAAGACAATTGAATCACGGCACTCGAATTCTTGAATGAGGGTTCCCAGCATTTCTTCACTGACACCTTCGCCATAAACGTCGGCCGTGTCAATGAGAGATCCGCCAGCATCGAGGAATGCTGCCAACTGATCCCGGGCTTCATATTCATCTGTTGTCCTGCCCCAGGTCATAGTGCCCAGTGCCAATCGCCCAACTCGAATACCCGAATTACCCAATGGCCGTTGCTGCATGGCACAACCGTAGACCCATATGGCGCAAAAGTTGGGATCGCAGGCCGTAGGCTGCCACCATGAAACTCTCAGTCAACCTTGGATATTGGGGCGCCGGAAATGATGCAGATAACTTGGAGGTGGCCAGGGAGGCAGACCGCCTGGGCTATTCGTGCGTGTGGGCCGCAGAAGCATATGGTTCAGATGCCGCCACGGTCCTGACATGGATTGCGGCTCAAACCACACAAATAGACGTGGGCAGCGCAATTTTCCAGATTCCGGGCAGAACCCCAGCAAATACCGCGATGACGGCCGCAACATTGGACACCCTGTCCGGTGGTCGCTTTCGACTTGGACTTGGTGTTTCCGGTCCACAAGTTTCCGAAGGCTGGCACGGTGTCCGATTCACAAAGCCCCTGCAACGCACGCGTGAATACGTTGACATTGTGCGGATGGCGCTCTCGCGTCAACGGGTTAAATACGATGGTGAATTTTTCACATTGCCCCTTCCTGACGGTCCGGGTAAGGCTCTCACCCTGACGGTTCACCCAGTTCGAGAGAACATTCCCATTTACTTGGCCTCCATTGGTCCCAAAAATCTTGAACTCACGGGTGAGATAGCGGACGGTTGGTTGGCTATCTTTTTCTCGCCCGAGCATGCAGCTGAACTCATGAAGCCACTTATTACTGGTCGTGAAAAATCTGGGAAAACAATGGCAGGCTTCGACGTTGTACCAACGGTGCCCGTGGTTCCGGGAACCAGTGTTGAAGAATGCGCCAATTTCGTGCGCCCCTATGCAGCTCTTTATATCGGCGGTATGGGTGCTCGAGATAAAAACTTTTACAACCAGCTAGCCACACGGATGGGTTACGAAGAGGCTGCTATCGAAATTCAAGAGCGCTATATGTCAAAGGATTATGCCGGCGCTGCTGCTGCTGTCCCAATCGAATTTATTGACGCAACGTCACTGATTGGACCGCCAGATCGAATTGCCAAGCGGCTGCCGGCATATGCCGGCGCTGGGGTTACGAATCTGAGCGTGGCCTCATTTGCTGGAACTTTGAAGGAGCGTGTTGGCACCTTGCACGTGATGAAGGAAGTTCTCAAGAGTTCTGGTCTGGGTGATCTGGATGCGAACACCAGCGATTAATGGACATGTCGTGGTTTGAAGCCATCGTCTTAGGTGGGCTTCAGGGTTTGACCGAATTCCTTCCCATATCGTCGTCCGCTCACCTCCTTATTTTTAGTCAGTTTTTTGGGTGGTCTGATCCAGGGGCGGCATTCACCGCGGTGAGCCAAATTGGCACCGAACTGGCCGTAATTCTGTATTTTTGGCGTGACATCAGACGGATCGTGTCTACTTGGTTCAGATCATTGGCCAACCCAGAAATGCGCAAGGAACTTGATGCCCGAATGGGCTGGTACGTGATAGTAGGTACGATTCCAGTTGCAGTTCTAGGTTTTACGTTTTCCCGACAAATTGAGACCACTGCCCGAAATCTGTACTTAGTCGCCACGATGTTAATTATTTTTGGAATCATCTTGGGCCTTGCAGATTATTATGGTCGAAAAATTAAATCAATTAATCGTTTGAAACTCCCCGATGCCTTGGCATTCGGTTTTGGTCAAGCGCTCGCGCTAATTCCTGGAGTTTCGCGTTCAGGTGCAACGATTACCACGGGTTTGGCTTTGGGTTACGACCGAGTCGCAGCAACACGCTACGCATTCTTGCTGGCAATTCCAGCGGTTCTGGGTTCTGGACTCTATGAAGCAACAAAGATCTCTGAGCAACAAAACGCGGAGTGGGGACAAACCATTCTTGCCACAATAATTGCTTTTTTTGTTGGTCTTGGCGTAATAGCTTGGCTACTGCGATGGTTGACCACACGTACATACACCCCATTTGTGATTTACAGGATTGTTCTTGGAGTTGTAGTGCTCGTGTTGCTTTCGACGGGAACTCTAACTTCAGGTGTTTAGAGCCAGCCACTTTTCTTGAACCCACGAAACAGTAAGCCGCAGGTTACTGCCATGAAAATCAAAACAATTGGATATCCAAAGTCGGATCTCAGTTCCGGCATGTTTTCGAAATTCATCCCAAAGATTCCCGCAGTCAAGGTAGGAACAGCAGCAATCGCTACCCATGCTGAAATTTTGCGCATATCGGTGTTTTGGTTCAAATCTTGGAGCGCGGTTGACGCCATCAGCATCGTCAGTAACGCATTATCGGTACTCTCAACGATGTCATCCACGCGAAGAATATGTTCGCCAATGTCAGCGAAAAACGGTTCTAATTGTTTTGGAATAGATTCATCCGTCTCATTGGCAAATTTCTGCGCAGCATTGACGAGAGGTGACACGGACTGACTCACTGCGATGTTTTCACGTTTGAGTTGGTAAATATTTTTCGTGGTTTGCGCCGTTGGTTTCATAGAAAAAACATCTTGCTCGATTTCACGCATATCCTCATGGACTTCTTCGGCAACGGCAAGATACGAGTCAACCGTGATGTCCATGACTGCATACAGAACAGCCAGGGGTCCATGAGTTCTCAGTCGTTCACTATGGGACATTCGCTCACGCACGTTTGTGAGGTCACCTGCAGCACCAAATCGGACAGTTATGGCGAACCACTCACCAACGAAAACCGACGTTTGACCCGTTGTTACCTCTTTGCTGTTGGCGTCATAGGACAAGGTCTTGAATAGTGCAAATCCCTCACCCTCACTGAGGTCAAACTTGGCTCTTTGGGCCACATTTGCAGCGTCTTCAACGTCAAGTGGTTCAAGGCCAAAAAGTTCTGTCACCAGGCGGAGCTCTGATTGGGTAGGGGCAACTAACCCCAGCCAGACAAATGAGCCTGGATCTGCCTTAACGTGAGAGATAAGTTGTGAAATTGCCGCTCGAGCATCGTGTGCTGTGGCATCGTCGTCACTGACTAGGTCGATCGGTTCTTTGTGCTGATGCTCAAACTGGCCATCTGCTGAGTACCGTCCCATACGCCGAATCATGTGCGCATTGTGTCAGTCAAAGGCGTTCTCTTTCTGCCCCACGCGAACACCTCAACAATAAATGACCCCAAAAATGCTCTCGGCACTACGTTAGGGGACATGGCCACGGTTCTGTTAGTTCGTCATGGGCGGACAAGTGCCAATGAGGCGGGAATATTGGCAGGATCTGCTCCTGGGACGGTTCTCGACAGCCGAGGAATCGAGCAGGCACAGGCATTGGCCGAAATTTTGGCGGGCTATGAAGTTTCTGCCATTATCGCGTCTCCCTTGGAACGCACGATGCAAACAGCTGAGTTTCTTGCGACATCCCTTGTAAATAATTCTGGTACCGCATTGGAAATTTCCAGTGAACCAGCACTCGCCGAGTGTGAGTACGGTGATTGGACTGGTCGTAGTTTGGCTGAACTTGCGCAGGAGGAAATGTGGCGAGCCGTCCAAGACCACCCTGCATCTGTCGTTTTCCCTGGTACCGACGGAGAATCAATGGCAAATATGGCCCAGAGAGCCGTGGGAGCTATCCGGCGATGGAATGACCTTTTGGGACCTGATGCCGTTTATGTAGCCGTCTCCCACGGAGACGTCATCAAAGCCATTATTGCTGACGCACTCGGAATGCACCTTGACCTGTTTCAAAGAATAGGGGCTGACCCATGCTCGGTCAGTGTCGTCAATTACACACCCTCCAGGCCTTTCGTTTTGAGCATTAATGGCAACGGCTCAGATGTCCGCCGGCACGTGAGGGTTGCCCACAAAACAAAAAGTGATGCACCGGTGGGTGGTGGATCCGGTGACTAGGCGAATCATTGAATATCGTTTACCTGAACGCTTTGTCGTTGGGACTGTAGGCATGCCGGGGGAGCGAACTTTTTATTTGCAGGCGAAATCTGCAGGCGCCCTTACTGCGGTAGCTTTTGAGAAACAACAAGCAATGGTCCTCGCAGAAAGAATCAATGATTTACTCGATGAAGTGCGAATCAGTCGGGATCCCGGTGGCGTCGTTCCAGAAAGTGCACCACATGAACTTTTGGACGCGGAGCCCTTAGATATGCCCCTCCTTGAGGAATTCCGCGTGGGAGCTATGGCTTTAGGTTGGGATGAAGGGAGTTCCTGCGTTGTCATTGAAGCGCACGCAATCGCTGAAGAGAGTGATCAAGTACCTGAACTAGGTGAAGACGGAGATGAAGGACCCGACACACTTCGTGTTTGGCTTAGTGCGCCGTATGCCCGCGCATTTGCTGATCGAACCCATCGAGTAGCGGAATCTGGACGCCCACCTTGTCCCTTCTGCCAACAGCCTCTTGATTCAGAGGGTCACATTTGTCCGAGGGCCAATGGGTACAAGCGGCGAGATATCTAATTCGATTTTCAAGGGAACCCTTGAACCCATTGGGCAGTTGCGCGGTGCAAGTAACGGTTCACTTTTATGCAAGGACTCATCAGAATCCCTTTTCGTGTACAAACCAATCGCGGGTGAGCGTCCGCTGTGGGATTTCCCTGACAACACACTATCCGGACGCGAAGTAGCGGCGGCAAATCTTGATGTGATGTTGGATTGGAATTTGGTCCCACCAACTCGCTGGATTTCCGATGGGCCGGTGGGTCCAGGCATGGTGCAGAAATGGATTGAAGAAATTGACGAACTTCGCCCCGTAAATATCTTTGAAACCGATCGAGTTCCGACAGGATGGCTCTCAATTTTAGATGCAGTCGATCAAACAGGAAGACCAGTGACACTGGCTCATGAGGACAACGAAGCTCTCATGCGGATGGCCTTGTTTGATGCGATCGTGAACAATGCGGATCGCAAGGCCGGGCATATTCTGGCAGATGAGAACGGTCGGATCTTCGCGATTGATCATGGTGTGTGTTTCAATGAAGAGCCGAAATTGCGCACTGTCCTTTGGGGTTGGGTAGACAAACCAATTTGGGAGCCCCATTTGACAAGCCTTCGGCAATTGCA
>Ga0129324_10000327_pt1 | contig 35170 bp, 42 predicted proteins | sample CPBDNA_7_FD_96879 | JGI IMG/M metagenome (GOLD analysis project Ga0129324, IMG submission 96879) | Freshwater to marine salinity gradient microbial communities from Chesapeake Bay, USA - CPBay_Spr_15_0.2_DNA | ecosystem: Environmental > Aquatic > Marine > Coastal | place: USA: Chesapeake Bay...
ATATCATTTAGTTATTACTAGACTTGTCAAAGCAAGCATTATTGATAAAGCAAAATCAATTCTACGTCGACAATTAAAAGCATTAAGTAAATATTTAATCGGACTGACTGCAAGGTGACTAGCAAGCTAATTAGAATAGGCAACAGACTGCAAATAGTCGTTCAGGTTGTCCCGCGTTAAATAGAGTAGTAGAGACTTGCGTTGATATAACAGAGTGCTAAAATGTAGAGCGGTATATTACGTAAGTGTATATCAATAGATATTTTTTATTATTCGTTTTTGGTTATGCTAAAACAGTTTAATAAGTATGTATGAGTTATCTATAAAATAATAATAGGGTAGGTAGTTTAAATATTACCTACCCTTTTTTACTGTTGAAAGCCTTGCTTTAAGAATACTATCTCCAGTATTCTTTGAGCAGGGTTTTTGACCTTGCATTATTGAAACTTAAATGACCTTAGGAGGGTTAAAAAATGACTACTTTTAATATTGCAAATGTTACTTCAAAATTTACTACATCACTAGGCAATGGTCGATTAATGGGATCATTGTTTAAGAGTGCTATCGATCATGTTGTTGAGACTAGAGACACTACAGTCATTGTTAAAATGATTAATAGTGCTAATAAAAAGAATGATAGTGTTGCAGTAAGAAGTATTAAGAATACTTTTAGTGCAATCTTTATTGGTGCTAAGTTTGTGACTGATAAAAAGACTAAAAATTTATCAATTAAAATTAAAGGCACTAAAACTTCTAATAGTGCGATTGATAATCTTAATTCTTTAGTCGCTGATAATGCGTCAATGCGTGGTGATAATTGGAGTAAAGCTTTTAACAGTACAGAAAATAAACCTAAGACTGCTGTTGATGGTGCTAAGAATTTACTAGCGTTTATTAATAAGCATAACGTATCATTAAATGATATTGTTAAAGAAGTTAAAAAGCTTCAAGTAGAAGCTAAGAAAAAAGAACTAGCGTTACAAGTTATTGATAAAGAAGCTAGTTAAGCTATTGAATTTATTAATAAATATTGGTGATAAGCCTAGTTAGTTTCTAGGCTTTGATCCTATGTTTATAAGTAAACTGGGTTCTTATAAATATATGTGAGCTATTCGGCTGCACAAGTGTGTCTATACCCAGGTATCAAGTAATAGGTGATGAATGAATGATGCAAGTGATGAGGTGTATCTAGCTATGCCTAAGGCTCTAAAGGCTAGAGGTTTCCTAGCAGTAGAATGTAATGGAAAGCTATTTTATATTAAAGTAATGGGTAAAAATCAGTGTGTCTTAGACTCTGAATGGATAGAGAATAGTGTGGTTGATAGACAGATGTTAAGCCATGTTGATGAGGAGATAAGAAGCTATGGATATTGATGTAGTATGGGTAGCAGTATCAGTGTATATGATAGTGCTAGTAGGGTATGGATCTTACTTACTAAGAGGGTGGATTCGTATGAGAAGAGAGCATCGTGATGCTTGGGAAAGATATTACAGAGGAGGAGAAAAATAGATGAGTAAAATTATAGTTGATGGATCGTTCTATGTGGAAGCACAAGTTACGATTACAAATAACTTGCTTAGGTATCTAGGAAAGGAAGATATTATTGACGATCCTAGCCAGTATTCTGCTTATTACGATATGGTAGATGATTGGCTAAGTGAGATTGGATTAATTTCTATTATGAACCCTGATATAAGTCATAAGCATTTCTTTGATCTCAGGGTTCAGCAAGTATCAACAAATATGGAGGATAGGGAATGAAATGTGGAGTATGTAGATCCAGAAAATTTGTAATAAGAGTTGCTGCAAATGTGCGTGGCAAGAATTATTATAAGTGTAAGTCTTGTGGTTGGAGATGGACAAGTACTATTAATAATGGTAGGTCTATGTTTATTGATGAGAACCCTTGGACTAAAGAAGATTGGATTGATATGAACAATCTAAATACAAGTGAACCCTTCATATGTATACTGGAGGAGAAGTTTTATGATTAAAGAAAGGAGGATTAATGTACTATTATGATGTATGTGAGCCTGGATATTGGTGGGTTACTACTGCTATTGAAGTAGTATTTGTACTTGCTATTATCTATTTAAGTATAAAAATTTATAAACTTTTGAGGAGAAAGTAAATGAATGATTATGTTGTAGCTATCGCTGAAGATCCCTATGTTTACAGGGAAGACAGTGGTATTAATATTCAAGAGGATCTAAACCTTAAGAAGGGTACTAGATTTGAATTGATCAAAGAAATACTTGATGGTCATGAGCCAAGAGGTATGGTGTGTATTGAAGGTAAGTATTATACTGTTACCTTAAACCCTAAGTATGGTTGGGTATTGAGAAAACAGAAACTTATCTATACAGACTATGAGTATAGTAATACTGAGACACATAAGTATGCTCAGGCAGTCAATGACTTTGGTGTTACTCAACAAATGATTGATGATCATTGGACTAAGTATAGAATAGATGGTGGTATGTTGAGTAGTAGAATCTTCAACCATAATGATCACAGAGATCGTAAGTTAGCATCGTTTCTAAGTGAGATTATAGATCAATTTGTAGATGAAGACTTAGGGTATAGTCATAGTGATTTATACAATAGGTATTGGTTAGACTTCTACTTTGCATTGTCTTTGTATAGACCTAGAAGATCGGAGAGATTTCCTGGAAAAATTACTGTATACAAAGATCACCAGTCTTATGTAGATGATAAGCAGACTGCACTCAGGCCAGGTCGTGCCTTCTCTATACTGTTTCCATACTTAGATGCTGCACAGATAGGCATCATTGTTGACTCATATAGAACTAGGTTTTCTCCTAGACAGTTTGAGTTACATACTTCTACACAACTTGAGGACTTTGTATGGGCTTACAAGCATGATCATTGTAAGTATGAAGATCCAAGTACAAGTATGGAGAGAAAAAGTTTAGCTACTTCTTGTATGAGAGGTGATGGTTTCAATCATCTTGATCACCACCCAGCAGAGTTCTATGCATCAGGTGACTTCATGATTGTATGGCTTACTACACCTGATGGTCTGATAGGTGGTAGGTGTGTTGTTAGGCTACCTTATATTAAGTACAGTACATATAAATATGATGGTGTATTACAGTATCCTTTTGATTATGAGGTAACAGCACACATTGCTGCACCTGTATATGGTACTTGTGATACAAGTATTAATATGATAGAAGAGTATCTGGACAGTATTGGTGCAGATAGATCTTGTCACGGTGGTGGTTGGATCGGTGCTAAATTACTTGCACTAGTCAATAGTAATGATAGATACTATGGTGCATACATAGACTTAGAACCTAGAATGCTTAGTAGAGTAGGTGATTACTTAATCATAGACAGTAATGGTGATCTATCAGCTGAGGATACTGGCGGTATGGTAGGTAATTATCATGAGTACTATTGTTCAAGTTGTGATGAAGGTCTTGATGAGTATGATCAGTATTACTCAGATGAGTTAGGTGAGACTTTCTGTGAGTCTTGTTACCATGACAGACATACGCATTGTGAGTGCTGCGATGAGTCTTATCTTAATGATAATATACATGATGCTTCGAGAATGGTTACATGGACAGATACAAATGATAAGGGTAATCGTATAGTAAGAACTAGTAGAAGAGATGTGACCGTTTGTGAACATTGTTTAACGGAGGATTACAGATACTGTGAAGAAGAAGATGAGCATTGGGACAATGAAGATGTTGCATATATTGAAGATGAAGACATCTATGTACCTATTCATTTACTAGAAGAGAAAGGATTTAAAGAGCAAGAAGATGGTGAATATAAAAGAGAAGGAGAATAAAAATATGTTTAGTTTAATAGATATGCTTAGGTATAGAAGACCTGAGGGTGGTGTAACACAGATGAACTTTTGTTTAAGGTTCTTGACACCTGTATTTGGTGGAGCAGATGTGCATGGTAACTATATACTATCAATACCAAAATCAGATGGGCAGCAATCTAATCTATGCTTTACTGCACATCATGATACAGTACATAAAGAAGAGGGTATGCAGAAAGTATTTGTTAAAGATAACATAGCATTTGTAGAGGATAAAAAATCTAACTGCTTAGGTGCTGACTGTACCACTGGTATTTGGATTATGCTGAACATGATTGAAGCTAAAGTTCCAGGTGTATATGTTGTTCATGCCGGTGAAGAGTCAGGTTGTATTGGTAGTAATAGACTAGTAGCTGATGAACCAGAATGGTTGAAGTCTATTGATGCAGTTATATCATTTGATAGAAGAGGAGATAACTCTATTGTTACACACCAGATGAGTATGCGTACTGCATCAGATGAGTTTGCACAATCGTTTTCAGATGCGGTAGGTTTACCTCAGTTAATAGCAGATAGTGGTGGTAGTTTTACTGACTCCAATGAGTACTGCGGAGTGGTATCTGAATGTACTAATATATCAGTAGGATATAGAGGACAACACAGCACTAAAGAAATACAAGACCTTGATTTTGTTGACCTTTTAGTAGCGAAACTTATAGCGGCAGACTGGTCTACGTTGGTGTTTGAACGTGACTGTACAGTGACAGAATACGAATCAGATTGGTGGGATTATGGGTATCACTATGGACATACTTATACTTCAGATAGTTCTTCTGATACTAATGTTAAACATATATCAGATATAATAGAAGATTACCCTGATGAATTAGCTAAGTTGCTGCATGAGTATGGTTGGAAAGCAGATGAAATACTTAGTGAGATATTTGAAATGGATAACTATAATGAAACTTATGGAGGTAATAGTAATGAGATAAGTAAGTATATAATTCGTAAAGGACTATGACATAATGTCACACCCTATTGATATAACTTTATGTATACCTATATAAGTATACTTAAAGTATTATATTAATAATATATATAAATAATAATAATATACTTAAAGTAATACTTAAAGTATACCTTATAGTAGGAGATATAATGTATAAAATATTGTTCTATGATAGTAATGATAATGTCGTTTGTTATTATACTACTAACAGCAGAGCTGAGGCTGCTACTTATGTAGCAAACCCTGAGTTAAATAAAATTAAATTTAAAATTGTTAGTCGTTCTGATTGGGAAAGGAATTATTAAATGACAATTATATCTTGGTGGAGTGCAGGTGTTACAAGTGCAGTAGCAACTAAGTTAGCTCTCGATGAGTACGGTAAAGATAATGTTACTCCTATTTATTTCGCCATTGATAGTGCTCATAAAGATAATGAAAGGTTTAAAACCCAGTGTGAAGATTGGTATGATAAAGAAATAGAAGTTCACAGAGCACCCAACCACAAAGATCAATTCGATGTAATACTAAAAGATAAATATGTAAATGGTCCAGGAGGTGCTCGCTGCACTCTTGTACTAAAGAAAAAAGTTAGACAGAGGATAGAAAAAACTTTAAGTTATTCTGGTCAGGTGTTTGGATTTGAGTACAGTAAGAAAGAAATTAATAGAGCTATTAGATTTAAAGAACAGTATCCAGAAGCTAAACCTCTATTCCCTTTGATACATAATAAGATGACTAAGCCTGAGAGTTTATTCTTTCTAGAAAAACAGGGTATAAAAAGACCTGTTATGTATGACTTAGGTTACAATAATAATAATTGTATTGGTTGTGTTAAAGGTGGTATGGGTTATTGGAATAAGATACGAGAAGATTTTCCAGATTCGTTTAAGAGAATGGCAGAAGCAGAACGTGTAGTGGGTCATTCTTGTATAAGAAATATATTTCTAGATGAACTAGATCCAGATGCTGGCCGCAAACAAAAAATAATAATGCCTGATTGTGGTAACTTTTGTGACCTAGAGTTTACAGAAATTAACCACCCTAAATTAGAAAGTGTTTATAGAAAACCTGAGCAACTTAAATTAATATGAAAGGAAATAAAATGAATAGGTTTATAATTGATCACGATCCACAAGACATAGCTAGGTCATTGTGTGACCAACACATTGTCAAGATGCCACTCGAAGAAGCACAGATGTTATGTACTGCACTAAGACATCATGCACCAGAGTATGCAGAGAAAAACAATCTCTATAAAGCAGTGCATCAGAGACACCCTTGTACACTGTGGGCTATGGAGACAAGAGATAACTATGCCTTTGCGTTTAGGTTATATGAAGCAATGTTGATAGAGTATACACATCGTTATGGTAAGTATCATGGTGCAGGTAAACATCTACATAAGATACAAGATGGTTTTAAATACATACCTAGTGGTATGATAACACCACACCCCCAGTGTTTCTCAGGACATGATGATCTTAAGACAGACGAGAGGTGGCCTATCAAAGCCTATCGTGCATTCTATCAGCGTGGTAAGATGGACTTTGCAAGGTGGAATAAAAACAGACCAATGCCTACATGGTTACAAACAACACAGGAGTTAGCAGCATGAGAGTATTAAGTTTATTTGATGGTATGTCATGTGCTAGAATAGCACTTGATAGGGTTGGCATAGCAGTGACAAGCTACAAAGCAAGTGAGTTAGACAAGTATGCTATTAAAGTATCTCATGAAAACTACCCTGACATAGAACAACTTGGTGATGTCTGTGATGTTAAGGCTAAAGATGTGGGTGAGGTAGACCTGTTGATTGGTGGCAGCCCATGTCAAGATCTATCCTTTGCAGGTAAAGGTAAAGGATTAAAAGAAGGTACTAGGTCTAGTTTATTCTTTGAGTTTGTTCGCTTGAAGAATGAGTTAAACCCTAAGTATTTTATTCTAGAAAATGTAAGAATGAAACAAGAGAACCAGGATATTATTAGTAAGTACCTTGGTGTAAAACCTAAACAGTTTAACTCTTCACTTGTATCAGCACAGAATAGGAATAGATTATTCTGGACTAACATAGACTTTGATTTACCAGATGATAAAGGTATTATCTTAGCTGATATACTTGAGGATAATCATACAGTCACGAATAGATATACTCAGGGATGTAAACAAGTAGGTGAAGCAGATATAAAAGGTTTTGACATAATCAAAAGAGTCTATAGCCCAGAAGGTAAAGCACCTACACTTACAACTATGGGTGGTGGTCACAGAGAACCTAAGGTAATGACATCACCTATCAGAGAAAAGTCTAAGACTGTCAGATCAGGCGGTAGAGGTAGCTATGATAGGCATGAATGGGATAGTGTAGATAAGCTACACTGGAGGAAGCTCACACCTCTTGAATGTGAGAGACTACAGACAGTACCTGATAATTATACTAATCATGTTAGTAATACCCAAAGGTATAAGATGTTAGGTAATGGATTTACTGTAGATGTTATTGCTCATATATTGAAAGGAGCAGAACTATGAATATGACTACCGAAACTTACAGTGCATCACGTAAAGAGATGATTAAACAGGTGCACTCTTTACCTATGTTGAAGTTAGATATAGGTGCAGCAGTATATGTAGACTGTACAGATGACCTTGAGATTACACTGCTACAAAGTTGTAGTGATAATATTAAAGGCAGTGATGGAGAGAATGGATACGATGCTTTAGTTGTAATAGATCAGCCATCAAGGGGTATGAACAATGAGTATATGCTTATGGTGAGTTCTGATTATTTAGATTTTGTGGAGGATTTTTATGGATAAATCACAGGAAGAAATACTACATGAGTGGTTAAAGACTTGCCCTTTCGATTACCTTATGGTAGGAAAGATTAAAGGAATAAGAACTGTAAACTTTGAGATAAAGGAGAATATTAATGAGTGATAACCCACATCAAGCCTGTCCCTTTGTGGATTGTGGATCTTCCGATGCGTTTAATTGGAATGATGATGGCTTTGGTTTTTGCCACAGTTGTGGTGAATCGTATCCAGCAAAGAAACATATTGAAGTTTTTGACTGGGTGAGTAAAGAGTATCCCGTAAAGAAAAGGATTAATGTAATGGAGATACCAGTAAAAGGAATGACCTATGATAACATAAGGGGTATCAAGTCTAGTGTATGTCAGTTCTATAACATACAAGTGCAGACAGGTGAAGATGGTCAGCCTGTTAGATATGCCTACAAGTATCCACATACTGTGAAGTATAGGGATTACAATGATAAGTCTAAGTCTTGGGTAAAGGATAGAGGTTTAGGTATGAACCATCTATTCGGACCAGACTTTAATGCAGGTTCATCACACCGTATCTATATAACAGAGGGTGAGTTTGATGCAGCAAGTCTCTATCAAGTACTTGGTGAGAAGTTTCCTGTTAAGTCATTACCTAGTGCATCAATAGGTGAGAAGTTTGTTAAGCAAAACTACAACTACCTTAACTCTTTTAAAGAAGTTATCTATGCAGGTGAGTTAGATGATGCAGGTAAACGTGCAGCTGAGAGATTGTATGAAGCTCTTGCTGAGAAGTTCTACTATGTACCTATGTCTAAACACAAAGATGCTAATGACTTCCTTACCAATGGAGATGGTGAAGATCTTAAGTGGGCAGCAATGAAACCTCAGAGGTATTCACCTGATAATTTCTTCTGCTCTGATGAAGAGGTTGATGCAGCTATACGTAACGAGAACCCATACGAGTATGTACCCACCGGACATGAAGGTATTGATTCTAAGACCAGGGGTATGGTGAAAGGTGGACTTACCTTTATCAAAGCACCACGAGGTATGGGTAAGACAGAGGTAGTAAGATACTTTGAGGTAGGTTTACTACAAGATCCTGATGTCCGTATAGCCTTGCTACACATGGAGGAGATGAAGTCTACTACTTACAGAGCTATGGCTACGTACCGTCTAGGTGCAAATGTTAGAACTAAAGATGATGCAAGAGAGAATGGCTTTACTGAGGATCAAGTAGTAGCTGCTGCACAGGAAGCAACAGATGGTGATCGTACTATTGTATTTGAGATGCGTTCACATGATGATCCACTTAAGTTACTAGAGTATGTAAGACTGGCGGCATCAGTCTATGGTGCTAGTTATATCTTTGTAGATCATGTACAGAGGTTAGCTTATCTAAGTAACACAGGAGTAGACGGTGCTACCAGTACACTGACAACATTAGGAGCACGTATGGCACAGTTATCTAAGGAACTTAACATAGGTGTAGTATTTATATCACAGGTAAATGATGATGGGCGTACAAAGTATGCAGCATCTCTTGAAGAAGAAGCAATTATCTGTATAAAGATTGAGAGAGATGTTGAGTCTGAAGATGAAGTAGTGCAGAATACAACTACATTTTTCATAGATAAGAACAGACCGTTTGCTAAGTTAGGTAATGCTGGTACTGTTTACTATGATCCAGAGACTACCATACTTAAGGAAGAAAGCTTTGTTACAAGGAGAGAGATTGCGGCATGATTGTATTTGATGTAGAAGCAGACAACCTCTTGGAAGATGCTACAAAGATACATTGCCTGTCGTATACTTCTAATGGTTCAGACGTTAAGACACTGTTCTCTTATGATGAGATGCGTACTCTACTTCTCAGTCAGAAGGGATTGATAGGACATAACATTGTTCGTTATGATATACCTCTACTTGAAAAGTTATTAGGTATTAAGATTAAGTCTAGACTATTTGATACTTTACCTATGTCTTGGGTACTTAATACTAATAGAGGTAAGCATGGGCTTGACTCATTTGGGCAAGACTTTGGTGTACCTAAACCTAAGGTAGATGATTGGACTAACTTATCTCGTGAAGAGTATGCACACCGTTGTCAAGAAGATGTTAAGATTAATTGGTTACTGTGGCAGAATCTACTCAAACGATTTCTATTCATATACAAAGACAAGGTACAATTAGATAAGTTTTTTAGGTACTTATCTTTCAAGATGGATTGTGCAGCAAGTGCAGAAGCAAGTGGTTGGAAGTTAAACTTAGATCTTGCACAAGAATGTGTTGACAAATTAACTAGAGAGCAAGACTACAAGACTAAAGAGTTATGTAATGTAATGCCACTACGTAAGCTATTTAAAGTACAGACTCAGCCTAAGGTTTGTTATAAGAAAGATGGTTCTCTATCTGCACATGGTAAGAGATGGTTCAAGTTACTTGATGAGTATGGCTTACCTGCTACCTATACAGGAAAAGTAACTGTAGTAAAGGGTGCAGAACCTGCTAACCCTAACTCAACTGATCAGGTAAAAGATTGGCTTACATTCTTAGGTTGGCAACCATGTACCTACAAATACAATAAGAACAAGGAGACTGGTGAAGAAAAGAAAGTACCTCAGGTGCGTAAGAATGGTGAGCTTACTGAGTCAGTACGATTACTTATAGATCAGAACCCAGCAGTTGAAGTACTTGATGGCCTTACCATTATACAACACAGACTTGCAATCTTCCAAGGTTTTATTGACTGTGAACGTGATGGCTATGTTAAGGCAGAGATAGATGGTCTTACTAATACACTCAGGTTTAAACACAAGAAGCCTTTAGTTAATCTACCTGGGGTAGACAAGCCTTGGGGTAAGGAGATACGTAGTTGTTTAGTAGCACCTAACAATCATGTACTATGTGGTGCTGATATGACATCACTTGAGGATACAACTAAGCGTCACTACATGAAACCTTATGATCCTGAGTATGTAAATGAGATGTCACAACATGGCTTTGATCCACACTTAGACTTAGCTAAACACGCAGGAGAGATAACACAAAAACAAATTGACCAACATAACTCAGGAGTTATAGATCTAAAAGCTCTACGTAAAGACTACAAGGTAGTAAACTATTCTGCTACTTATGGTGTAGGTGCAGCTAAGTTATCTCGTGAGACAGGTATGACTAGAGATAAGGCTCAAGCTTTACTTGATGCTTATTGGCACCGTAATTGGTCAGTCAAAGAGTTTTCAGAGTCACAACCAATAAGACATATAGATGGTGAGATGTGGATACAAAATCCAGTCAGTAAGTTTTGGCACAGTCTTAGGTTTGAGAAAGATGCTTTCTCTACTATCAATCAGAGTACAGGATCATATTGTTTTGATAGATGGGTAGCATTATACAGATTAAATAGACCTAATATTATAGGTCAGTTCCACGATGAAAGTATTAACACAGTTAAGGAGGGTTATGAAAATGAACATACCAATGTTTTAAAACGTGCTATTAAAATATTAAACGATCAGCTTAAGTTAAATGTTGACTTAGGTATTGATGTACAGTACGGTAAAAATTATGCAGAAGTCCATTAGAAGGAGAAAAAAATGGCAACAAGAAAAGTAAAACTATCAGGCATAGCTGAGTGGGCTAAGGTCTTTGAACAGAATCGTGATCATAAAGGTTACGAGGGTGCTTACGAAGATTTTGATGGTGCTTGCACTATTGATCTCATTATTGATGATGATAATTTAAATCTTCTCCAAGCCTCAAGGTCTATGAAGAAAGGCTCTCCTGACAAAGAGGGTAGAGGAACTAAAGTTACCTTTGTCCGGAAGTTTGATACAGGTAGAGACTGGGACAGTGGGCCACCTACTGTTCTTAAGTCTGATGATACCCCTTGGAACTTAGAAGCTGATGGTCTCATTGGTAATGGGTCTAAGGTAGAGGTGCACCTAGCTGTCTACGATACTAAACGTAGAGACATAGTAGGTACTAGGCTTGATAAGATAAAGGTATTAGATCTTGTCAGGTATGTATCAGAAGCAAGTGATACTATACCACCACCTCAAGCAGTTGTAGCTGAAGAATCAGTATTGTTCTAAGCTATGAAAAGGCGTAACCCTGTGGCAAAAGAAGTACGTACCCCTAAGTACCGACTCAGGGTTATTGCCGACAAAACAAAAAAGTTATTTAGAAAAAGGAAACATAGAAAAGATGGAAGTAGAATTAGTAAAACAGATTGATACTCTTGTTGATGACATCTATGAAGTTGTTCAAGGCAAGGGTAACTGGACAGGTATGTTAGGTGCTTCATTAGGTAGAAGTATATCTTTAGTATCTAACCAAAGGTTCAGTAAGCCACAAGAACCAAGGGGCTATCTATCTTTATCTTCTATAGGTATGCCTTGTAAACGTAAGCTATGGTATAAAGTTAATAAACCAGGAGAAGGTGATCCTTTAACACCAAATACTTTATTAAAGTTTTTTTACGGTGACATGATTGAAGAACTACTACTAAGTTTAGCAGCTGCTGCAGGACATTATGTCTCTGGTGAGCAGTGTAAGCTTGATGTACATGGCATTAAAGGACACAGAGATGCAGTCATAGATGGTATGACTGTTGATGTTAAGTCTTGCAGTACCTATGCCTTTAAGAAGTTTAAAAGTGGTGCACTAAGAGATGATGATCCGTTTGGTTATATCTCTCAGCTTAGTTCATATGTATATGCAGGTAAAGATGATCCACTTGTTACAAATAAAACACATGGTGCTTTCTTAGCTATAGATAAACAGAACGGACATATCTGTTTAGATGTTTATGATTTTACAGAGGAACTAAAGACTAAAGAAAAAGAAATGCTTGATGCAAAAGATATGGTATCAAAGAAGATACCTAAGGAACGTATTCAACCAGTGCCATTTAGTAAGACAAGTCCTAATACTAAGTTGTCTATGCCTTGTAGTTACTGTGAGTATAAGAAACTTTGTTGGCCTGAGCTAAGAACTTTTAAATACTCTTACGGTATAGAGAACTTAGTTCATATAGAAAAAGAACCTAAAGTACCTGAGATTACAGCATGACTAGAGCAGCAAAAGCAAAAGGTAGAGTAGGTCAGAATGAAATAAGGGATAAGTTACTAGAAACTTTTCCTGAGTTTGAACCTGATGATATTAGAAGTACAACTATGGGAGATACAGGTGAGGATATTCAACTTAGCCCAGCAGCTAGGAAGAAGTTACCTATTACTATAGAAGTTAAACGTAGAAAGGCAGGTTTAAAAACTGTGTATGGATACTTAGATCAAGCTACTAACCATGGCAAAGGAGATCCTATAGTATTCTATCGTTCAGATAGGAATCCTTGGATTGTTATCACAGAACTAGACCATTACATGGAACTATTAAAAAACTGGAAGAAGGAGTAAGATGAAAAAGAATATAAAAATCTGGGGTATAATTGAAGGACCAATCTCTGTTAAGGATTTACCAGATAATGATTACCCTGAAGGAGCTGAGTGGTTTCATGAATGCAAAGTAGAAGTTGATGGTAAGATAGTTGTTCACCCCTATTGGTTCTACAGTCTAAATGAAGCTAATGAAATGAAAAAGTATTTCAATACTCATATTGAACCGCTTGAAATAAAAATAAACTATGGAGAACTTTACGATGCCTAATACAGCAATAGTATTTACTTGTGCCCATGTAGATCCTGAAATTTCTAATGAAAGATTTGATCTACTTGGTAAACTTATCTATGATCTAAGACCTGATTATGTAGTTGATCTTGGTGATGGTGCAGATATGAAATCTTTAAATAGCTATGACACTCGATACCCACAAGCTATTGTATCACAAAACTATGAGAATGATATTAATCATTACAATGATGCACAGGATAGATTGAGAATGAAATTTAAACAAATGAAACGTAAGAGACCTAAATACTATGGGCTTGAGGGTAATCATGAGAATAGAATTAAGAGAGCTATCTCTCTCGACCCAAGACTTGAAGGTACAAAGTATGGTATAAGCTTTAAACATTTACAAACAGACTACTACTTTGATGAGTACTATGAGTATGAAAACTCTGCTCCAAGTATCTTTAATAAAGATGGTATATCTTATGCTCATTACATTTCAAGTGGTAACTTTGGTACTGCTATGTCTGGTATGCACCATGCATATACTATGTTAAATAAAAGACATCACTCTACTACTGTTGGTCACAGTCATAAAAGATCTATCTTCTTTAAAGATGACTCTTATCCTAACCCTACTATAGGTTTAGTTGCAGGTTGTTTTAAAGGTGCTCAAGAATCCTGGGCAGGGCAGGCTAACATGGACTGGTGGAAAGGTGTAGTAATAAAAAGAAATATAGACAGAGGTTACTATGACCCAGAATTTGTAAGTCTTGAGAGACTTAAATCTTATTACGGATAGGCTTGACAAATGAATAATAAAAAGTATAACTGGTGGTTTCAAAATGGACTATGAAATAATTATAAAGGTATCAGTAGATCCTGATGCAAACTTCCTTGAGGTAGGTGGAGTTAATAACTCAAATGTTATTAAGCAAGTAGTGAGTGACTGTCTATATGATATAGATGATTTAGAAATTAAAGAATGTGAGGTAATAAAAAATGTTCAAACAAGTCAGAGATAATAGTTTTAGTAACTATCAAAAGCAATCAAGTCAGACTGCAATATATGATAATGTAGATCTTGTTATTTATCCAGCACTAGGTTTAGTCAGTGAAGCAGGAGAAGTAGCAGACAAAGTAAAGAAAGTCTTGAGAGATAATGGTGGTCACTTTTCACCTGAGACTAAGCAAGCAATAGCAGATGAGTTAGGTGATGTGCTATGGTACATTGCTGCTATGTGTAATGATTTAAATATAAACATGGAAGATGTAGCACAGAACAATCTTAATAAATTAAACAGCCGTATGGCACGTAATGTAATAAAGGGAAGTGGAGATTACAGATGAGTGATGATGAAATCTTATTAGAGGAAGAGGATTAAATGGAAAATTTTAATTATGATGATTGTGTTAGAAAGTATAGTTCTACTTTTGTTAGGATAATTTTAAGCGAAACTAAAGTTGAAACAGTTAAAAATTTTGTAAAAAAAGTTATACAAGAAAAAATAAATGAAAGTCATCACGTTGTTGACTCTGGCATGGAGGAGAAAAGATGGACCACTGGTTTTTTAGGAGAGTCTGCAGTAGAACAATTTTTTGATACTGAGTTCATTGATTTTTCAGTGGGATCTTCTACCAATTATCATGTCCCAGACTTAAAAAAAATTGGGTACGACTGTGGAGTAAAAACTGTTGAAAAAGATAAATTTCCAGTCATCTTTCGTAAGTCATACAAACCTGAAATTATTGTTGTCAAACAATCTGATAAAGTATTCTATATTTGTGGACTAGCAACTACTGATGTGCTTAATGAGTATCAATCGTTAGATTTAATTCTTAGTCCAAGTTTGCGAAGAAGAGGAACAAAAACTGGATTCTATGGATTTCACAAATTGGTAAGGCCCGATAGTATTAAAAAATATTTAGAACTTAAGAAAGGAATTAATTAATGAGTAATATGTTACCAACAGACTACCAATCATTTATACACACATCAAGATATGCGAGGTGGGTAGAAGAAGAAAACCGTAGGGAAAGCTGGCCGGAAACAGTGAGTAGATATATTACTAATGTAGTAAAGCCACTATCTTCTGGTTCAAAAATTACTAAACAATTAGAAGAAGCTATACTTAATCTTGATGTTATGCCTAGCATGAGATCTCTTATGACTGCTGGTGCAGCTGCAAACAGAGACAATACTTGTATGTATAACTGTAGTTATCTACCAGTAGATGATGTTAAATCTTTTGATGAAGCTATGTTTATACTACTTTGTGGTACAGGTGTAGGCTTCAGTGTTGAGCGTCAATACATAAATAAACTACCTGAAGTACCAGAGTTATTTGATAGTGATACAACTATCGTCGTTAGAGATAGCAAGGAAGGGTGGTCTAAAGCCCTCAGACAGGTCATAGCCTTGCTGTATGCAGGTGAGATACCCAAGTGGGACACAACTCTCGTTAGGCCTGCTGGTGCTCGTCTTAAGACGTTTGGTGGCAGAGCATCTGGACCTGCTCCGTTGATTGATCTATTTAATTTTACTGTTAGTATCTTTACAAATGCCCAGAGAAGAAAGCTTAACTCTATTGAGTGCCATGATCTTATGTGTAAGATAGGAGAAGTAGTAGTGGTAGGTGGTGTGCGTAGGTCAGCAATGATCTCATTATCTAATCTTACTGATGATAGAATGAGACACGCAAAAGATGGAAACTTTTGGGAACTAAATGGTCAACGTCAGTTATCTAATAACTCAGTATGCTATACTGAAAAACCTGATGAAGATGCATTGATGAGAGAGTGGGCTGCATTAAAAGCATCAGGTAGTGGAGAACGTGGTATCTTTAATAGACAAGCAAGTAAAGCTCAAGCTGCTAAGAATGGTAGGAGAGATGTTGAACATGACTTTGGTACTAATCCTTGTAGTGAAATAATACTAAGGCCATATCAATTCTGTAATCTTACTGAGGTAGTTATACGAGCAACAGATAACCTTGATTCTCTAGCAAATAAAGTTAAGCTTGCTACTATACTAGGTACTATTCAATCTACCTATACTAAGTTTCCATACTTACGTAAGATATGGCAAAACAATACAGAAGAAGAAAGGTTACTTGGTGTTAGTCTTACAGGTATTATGGACAACCCTCTTATGACTTCAGAAAACAAAGGCTTAAGTAAAACATTAGAACATCTAAAGAGTATTGCTATTAAAACAAATGCTGAATGGGCAAAGCGTTTAGATATACCTATCTCTACTGCTATTACTTGTGTTAAACCTAGTGGTACAGTGAGTCAACTTGTAGATAGTGCATCTGGAATACACGCCAGGCACTCACCATACTATATACGTACAGTAAGAGCAGATAACAATGATCCTTTAACAGAGTTTATGAAAGCTCAAGGTATACCATCTGAACCTGCTATTGGAAAGGAAGACAGTACAACTATCTTTAGTTTTCCTGTACAAGCACCGCCTAAATCAGTAACAAGAAATGATATGACTGCTATTGAGCAATTAAATATGTGGTTAATTTATCAAAGACACTGGACAGAACACAAACCATCTGTTACAATATCAGTTAAGAAAGGAGAATGGATACCTGTACAGGCGTTTGTTTGGGAAAACTTTGATGAGATAAGTGGTGTATCTTTTTTACCACACGATGATCATATATACCAACAAGCACCTTATCAGGATTGCAACAAGAATGATTATAAGATATTAAAAAGTATTATGCCAAATAAAATTGACTGGTCTAAGCTATCAGAGTTTGAAGCTGAAGACACAACTAAGTCATCACAAACCTTTGCTTGCACTGGCGAGGTGTGTGAAATTGTAGACATCAGTGCTTAAGGAGAACTAAAATGAGTGAAGATAAAGAAAATAAAATTACAATTGATGATGCTGAGTACGCAATCGATGACATGACAGATGAACAAAAGGCTATGGTTAATCTCGTAGACTTAAATTTAAAAGTCACAAATAGTATTGCTGCACAAGCAGCTCAAATTAATCATCAACTTGACTGTTTAAAACAAGTAGGTCAAGTAAGAATTGAGCAGTTAAAAAACTCACTAAAATCTGAAACAACTGAAGGTGAAAAGAAAGATGCAGAAAAGTCTAAAAAGTGATGTGGATTTTAATCCTGTTAGTAAACCATTACACTACAATCAGAATAGTCTAGAATGTATTGAAGCTATTGAGGCTTTAATATCTACGATAGATAAAAGATATGCCTACCACGCAGGTACTGTACTTAAGTACCTGTGGCGGTTTGAATACAAGAATGGCTTAGAAGATCTACATAAATGTGAATGGTATTTAGAAAGATTAATCAGTAAATATAAGGAGGTTCACAAATGAAACCATTTGAAGAAGGTAAGTTAGCTTTTCGTAAAGGTACTCTTGGTAATCCTTATCCTATTAATAGTAAAAATAATAGAGACTGGGAGTATGGTTTTAATATAGCCTACTTTAGAAACCTAGAGAGGGTAAAAAAGAATGAAAGACAAGAGGCATCTAAGTCTAGAGGATGAGGCTAAGAAGTTTACTAAGCGTAAGCGTAACCCTAGAACAATAAAACCCCTGACTACAAGGAGATACCTAGCTGGACAAGCTCTAGCTGGGTTACTCTCTGGTGGTCGAGGGGTCGGTCGTATGCATGATGTTAAGAAATCAGCATATGATTGGGCAGACTTTATGTTAGATGATGACAGTGAGGATTAATTTTTTATTCTCTTTAACATACTATCTTGTTTTTCTATTGTTTTTATTTTTTCTAGTAATGCTTCTAACTGTGTTACTCCTTTTGTTTTAAAAGGAGATTGTAATTCTTCTTCATCTAATATAGGAAACATAGTTAATATTTCTTCTATAGCATCATACTTAGTTCTTAAATTAATATTTTTATCGGGAAACAATTCTTTTACCGCCTGATTAAAAGCTGCATTAGTAGTTCCAAGTATATCATTTACAATTAAATAATTTTTATCTTCTCTACTATTAGATTTTTTTAGAGTGCTCATTATATTATCTCTAGCTCTACTAGTTATTATCTTAATAGCTTTTTCTTTATTTTTTTGACTTAGCTCATTAATATTTATTCCTTTAGCTTCACCATCAAAAAATATTTGAGTTTGGTTATTTAATTCATTTCTTAAAACATCATTTAATGCACTTGTTAATTCACCTGGCCCTCTTACTTTTATATTATCTGGTGATGGTGCACCTAAAAATTTAGGTGCGTAGGCTCTTATACCAGCAGAATTTAAAAGTTGTAGAAATAAAGTAGGTTCTTTTAGAGATCTAGTACCAAATACTAAAGTACCTAAGTCATTTGTTTTTTCTTCCCATATTGAAACTTTTTTAAAAGGCTCTCGTAATTCTTCAGGTAGTATAGCTGTACCACTAAAATCTTCAAAAGCTTTTATAATACTGTCTACATATTTTAAAGAGTAATTTAAATTTCTATTACCTTGATTTAAATCAGGTACTACTTCATCACCTCTATAGTTTTTAATTGTTTGATTGAGAGGATCTAAAAATCTAGTTCCCCCTGCTCCAAGTTGACTAGCTGCCCTACCACTTAAGTCTACAGCAGCTTGTAATATAAATCCAAGATTACCTCCAGTAGTATAATTGTCATCTTCAAGCATATCTATTATAAATCTAGATTCAGATGTAATATTTTTTACACTTCTAATATTAGAAGTACCTAACTGCTCACCTAAATCTATCCATAAACGTGCTGGTATACCTTCAAAATTTACATTATCTAAAAAATTAGGGTCATCACTAAGTTGAGATTCATTTTTAATATTATTAATATATTTCATTAAATTATTTTTGTTACCAAAATCAAAATTTTCAAAAGCTTTATTACTATCAGAGCCTTTATTTCTTATCTCTAATATTTTATGAGCAGACATTTGATCTATAATACGAACTATAGATTCAGGGAAATCATACTGTCTTTCAGAAATACTTCCATCATTATTTTGTTGCATATTCCAAGTTAAACCATTTTTAACTCTGTATATTGGATGATCTATATATTCTTCACCAGCACCTACTGCACTTAAATCATCTATTGAACCTCCAGCTATAAACTTAGTACCTTGATAAGCATAAAATGCTACAGCTCTAGTAAGTAATTCTGTATCACTAGGGTCTCCTATATTAATTAACTCATCAGGAGTCTTATTAGTTATTCCTGTTTTCTTTGCAATCCTATGTATTTTTCTGCGTATATAATTAACGCCAGTTAAATCACCTGTAATTTTTGCAGCTGTATTCATAAAACTTGCAAAAGGTATTGGAATACCTACAAGACCTTTAGTATGTTTTTCAAACCAACCTGCTACACCAGCGAGTACAGTTTTTGTAGTTTTAGCTCTCATTTCCCAGTTGTTAGATGCAGTTGCATCTCTAGTTCTTTGTAATGCAGGTGCTATTATTTCATCTTGAAAATCTTTTCTTGCTACTATTTGAAATACATCTGGCTGATCAAAAAATTTAACTGGATCTGTACCATATTTTTTACGTATTAGTTTATTAACTTCTGTACCAAATGTCCAAAGTTTAGTTACTTCATCTTGTAGCTTAATCATATTTACAGTTTGTATAAATTGAGTAGCTTTATCTACAGTACGCCAAGCCGCTGCAGTAGGTACTTTTTCTAGATTAAATGCTGTTGCTGCACTTCTAACATTATGTGAACCACCGATGGTTGAAAAAAGTTCTTTTTCTGCTTTTGGATTTAATTCAAATATAAACTTTGCAAAATTAATTGGTAACTCTGGTGTAAATATATCAAGTCCTCTATTAAGAGTACCTGTCATAGTTCCAAAACCCTCACGCCAATACTTTGCAGCAGCAGCTTGCCCTTCAACACTGTCATCAAATACTTTAGAAAGTGCAGACCTACCCATATCAAATGCACCAAGTGCTGTATCACCTAACATATTATAAGCTGAAGTATATGCAAAACCTTTTATGTTTGCACCTGTAGTTGCAGGGTGAGATGTTAATAATCTTTTATAAATCCCAATCATAAAATTAAGTCTTTCTGGAGGTAAAACTTTTTCTAAATCTTGATTAGTTATTATTTTTACTTTATCTGCATCACTTAAAAATCCTAGTTGTTCTATTTTAGATAAGTATCCTCTAAGACCTAATGACTTACCTGCTTGACTTGCTTGATTTATAAAATGTGCAGATAAGCTAACAGCACTTTGCTGCTTACCACTCTTTGTAAATGTGGATGGAAACTTTAAACCTGTAGAATTTTCAAACTCTTTTATTAATTCTCTTTGTACTTTAGGTGGTATAAAATCTATTGCTAAAGCAAAGGCATTTGTTGTTCCACCCTTACCATCGAATTGAGAACTATGAACAGTCCAACCTGCTTCTTTTAATATTTGATAATAACCTTTTACTGCTTGATTACCATTTTCATCTGGCTTAGATCCTTTCCAAAAGAAATCAAAAAATAAATTTAAAACTTCATCATTAGTATATTCTTCATTCCTTTTAGCAACACGTTTACCTGCTACAATTTTACTTTCTTCCCAGCTTCTAAAATAGTTTGCTGGTTTATTATCATCTATTCTACCTTTTACAACTTTTCCTTTAGGACTTAAAGTTCCAAACTTTAAATTAAAATTTTCTAGTAAATTTTTCATTACTTTAGGTGATTCTATTGTATCTTTAATGGCTTGTTCTAATCTTTTCTTACCCCCAGTTATAAAAGCTGAATCATATTTACGGTAATGAAACATAGAAAAATTAATGTCTTGATTTTTTTTAAGCTCTCTTAGACCTTTTATTTTTTTACCTCCATAATAAATTCCAGGGACAATAAGAGAAGACATTGCTACAAACCATAGTTGATTAGGATCAAACTCTTCTTGAGAACCTGCTCTAATATTAGTGTTTTGGTAGGCAACATTTACACCAGAATTAACTGCTATCTCAGGTAAAAGTAAACTTGTAGTACCTAATAGAGTAGCTGCTTTTTTGTTTGCTATACCTAATGCTTCTTTTACAGGAATATTTTTTTTAATAGAAATATTTTTTGCGTATGCTTTTTTAAGTTTATTTAGTGCTAGCTTACGACTAGCAGCACTTATACCTGGTGCTGCAATTTTACTTAAACCTATTGTAAAAATTATTGCTGGGTCTAGTAGTGCAGCACTGCCATAATCTATTAACCCATCTAAAATTTCAGATCTTTCCCCAGAAAATATACTTTGCATACTATCATGTAGTATATAACCAGCACCTAATGCTGCTCTTGTTGGATCATCTGCTGCTAACATATAAGTTAATTCATTTATAGTTGTAGCTGTGTTACCACCAGAAAAGTTTCTTTGATGATTTTGATACATCTCATAAACTTTTTCAAAAGGCATTTTTCTAAAGTCTCTATCAAACCCAGGATCTGATGCAAGTGTAACAAGGTTTTTAGATCTTTGTAAGTACTTTACGTAATCATCTCTCCATCTGTTTTCCATAAATTGATAGACTACTTCCCTAAGATCCGCACCTTTTACTGGATCAAAAATATCCTTTTCTGTTAAGCCCTCATTGTTATACCTATGCTTAATAATTTCTCTAACGTTACCTATAGCCCAAGGAACATCTGTCTTATTTTTTTCTTTCCAAGCTTTATTCATTTCTAATTCATGAGAGGATTTATAGTTAGGAGATATAACATGAGATCCACTCTCAGAAAGTGGGTGATCTGTATTTAAAAAAGGTGACAGTTGATCTGGATTTACTGGCTCTGTTTTTATAGGACCAATCTCCAAGATTTCTTCTTTATCTTCTTCAGGTTGCATACTTAATGAAACAGCAGGATTAAAAGTTTTTATCCAAGACGATGCTGCCTCTTTTGGATCTATTTTTATAGGGCCAATCTCTAAGATTTCTTGAGCAGTATCCATTATTATTAATACCCCATTCTTATTTTTTGTCTAACATACTCATACATAGGAGAACCAGGAGCACCTTGGGTTACAGTTTTTCTCATCATTACTTCAACAATACTACCTTCAGGTATTAATTTTATTCCAGTTTCATTAAAGTAATTTCTTATTTGTTTATAAGGATTATTTTTTCCTGCATACCACTCACCATCTTCAAGTTTATATATTGCTTCTTGAGCTGGATTACCCCAAAAATTATAATTAACACCCCCACCTGGCTCTTTATCACCTATTAAATCAATAGACATTCCTTGCCTAAGTTGATTAGCTTTATTTACAAGATTAACTATGTAAGGATTTTCTGCAATATTTTCCTGACCTGCAAAAATAGTATCAGGTTCAATTACACCTGTAAAAGCAAGTTTTTTAGCAGCAGTACTATTTTCTACATCATTTAAATAAGTCTTGTATGTAGCAATCCACTGCTTAAAACCTATTGGTATATTACTTGATCGTGATACATTGATATTGTCAACCTCTTGTTTTATAACCTCCATGCTTTCGTTATGACTTAACATCATTAACTCATTAGCATTTTTTATTTCTGCTCCTGAAGCAAATGGCATAACAGATACAGTGTGTATATTTGCAGTTGGTAACGATGCAGCTTTTATGTCTCTTTTTATTTTTGACATTATTTCAGGGTATTGTTCCCAAGTTTCTTTAGTTATACCTAACTGTAAAGATCTATTTATAATATTTTCTAACATTAAATTTTCATCACCCCCAGGTAAAATATTTATACCTGCGTATAATTCACCATTTCTATCTTTATTTATTTTACTTGATGCCCCTGACTCAACAAGTTTATTATGTGTTTCTCTAACAGCTTTTAATAAATTACTTTGAATTTCAGGATTGTTTGTAGCAAGAATTGGAGTTAAAAAATCATCGTTAAAATAATTCTTTAGATCTTTTACAAGATCTCCTTTAATTGAAAGATTAGTAGTACGTTTACTACCACTAGAAAATATATCTTTATTCGTTTTCATTAGTGTCTGAATTTTTTTTAATTGGCTGTTAGCCTCTTCAGCTTTTCTTAATCTTTCTTCTTGGTCTTTTTGAAGATCTAATTTTTCCTGTCTGTACTTAGCCTCATCAACTGCTTGCATACCTAACCAAATACCTTCCCAAGCTCCCATTACATAACACTCCCTTGTCTAGTCATAAGTCCTTGAGGTTGTGCTTCAGGCATAACTTCAGTCATCTCCTCAGGCATTTCTTTAGGCATCTCCTCAGGCATTTCTTTAGGCATCTCCTCAGGTATATCTTGTGACATATTTATACTCATACCTTCAGGCATTTCTTCAGGTATGTCTTCTTCTTTAATTTTCTTTAAAAGTTTTTCTGATTTCTTTTGTCTTATACTATATTCTATATCTGTACGATCCATGTCTTCTTCAGCAAAACCTTCATTGTAATCTATATCAGCTCTATCAGCATGGCCTTTAATAAACTCATGTATTACTGGTGCAATTAATAAACTAACATCAACAGTATGTATACCTTCTGAGACACCCATACGAAGTATACCACTTACTAATGTAACCAGATCTATATCTAACTCTAACATATCTAAAGCAGATGTAATTTTTTTAGGTTCATTTAATTGTTCTAAGTGATACATCGCTGCATCAAATGGCTTTGTGTACTTAGGTGGATTTTCCCAAGGATAAGCTTTAGGCTCTCCTGTTAGAGATTGTCCTGGTATTGGTTGATTAATCATTAAGATTCTCCGGATATTATATTACTTTTTAATTCTTCATTCTGCTTTCTAACTTGATTAAATAATAAAGTTAACTCACCTATACTTTCTTGAGTCTTAGCAGTTTTCTTTGACGTATTAGACATAAGACTTTTTAAACCTTTTTTTGCAGACTCATTTTCTAATAACCTTGGATTAATACTCTCTGCTTGTGGTATACCAAACATAGGATCTAATTTTCCTAATCTAAAGTAAGCTGTATCATCTGCTTTGTAAGCTCTATCAGCTGCTTTGTAAGTTCTTTCATAAGTAAGTTTTGACATTCTATAATCCTAAATTAAAATATTCCAAATAATGTTTTTACTAATGCTGCATACATAAATGTCTGATTACTATCAGCTCTTGCATCAGCATATTGATCAGCAGTTTTATCTGCAAGAACAATTTGTAAGGCTCTGTTTTCTGCACTCTCACTAGCTTTAAAAGCATAGTCTAACATATCTCTTTCACGTTGCCACACTTGATCTAATGTAGCCTGAGTCATGCTGTTTGAGGCTAGTGCGTCAGCTGCATTAGCTGCATTTTGTGCTGCTGTATTAGTAAGCTCAACACCCTGTCTCCACTCAGCATTAGCCTGTGCTATTACTAACTGGTTCTTAGCATTAAACTGATCTCTTTGATTTTCTATTTCTGTATTAAATTTTTTAGCGGCATTAAGTTCACCAGCATTAAACTGATTAGTAGCATTTTTTTGAGCAACATTAAACTGTTGGACTTGTGTATTTAAGTTAGCCATAAACTGTTTAGTTTGATTCTCACTACTTGCATTAAATTGTTTAGCTGCATTTTCTGATGCTTGATCAGATAGTAATGCTTGTTGCATAGCTTGAGCTTTAAACATAGTAGCTTGTTGATCATTACTTAAGTTAGCCATGTCCATAGATAAGAAAGCTTGAGCATTAGCTACTTTAGCTTGTTGTTCATTAGATAGGTTAGCCATATCCATTGATGCTACAGCTGCAGCATTTTGTAATGTAGCTGCCTGTTCTGAATTAAGTTCTGCTAAACCTATAGTCTTCATAAGCTCAGAGTTATTTATCTTAGCTTGTTCCTGTGCAGTAAAGGTTAGGTTATTAGCATCAGCAAAACGAGAAGCATTTTGTATAGCTACTTGTTGCTTGTTATCTATTTGTTTACCTTGCAGTGCTGCTTCAAGTTGAGCATTAACGACATAGGCTTGCTGTTTAGCATTAAGATTAGCTACTTCTATTTGCATAGTATTAGCGTTATCTTGTAGTATACCTTGCTGTTTATTATTAAGGTTAAGATTAGATACTTCAGCATAACGAGCAGCTTCTACTATATTAGCTTGCTGTTGATTAGATAAATTCTGACCCTGCAATGCAGCTTTAATTTGTGCATTAGCTAAAGTTGTTTGCTGTACGTTAGATAAGTTTTGAGATTGTAAAGAAAATGAGTTAGTACTATTCTGTAACATAGCCTGTTGCTCATTGTTTAAATTTTGTAATGCGAGTCCCTGTTGAGCAGCAGCATTAGATAAAGCAACCTGTTGTCTATTATTTAAGTTTTGCATATTCATAGTTGCAAAAGTTTGTGCATCTTGTGTAGCTATAGGTAATGCTGATTCCATTGCAGCTTGTAGTATAGCTGAAGCAGCCATAGTACTACCACCCATACCACGAGATAGCATTGCCTGGTTAGCAGCTCTTATAGCTCCTGCAGCCCATGCTGGAGTGCCATCATCAAAGTCCTTCATCAAAGAACTTAATTGTCCTTGTACAGTACTCTGAGCGTCTACATCACCTTGTGCAGCCTGTGCTAAAGTCTCAGCATCTACAGTAAATTTTTCTAGTTTAGCAGCAACTGCTGGTGCATCTAAGCCACCTTCATCTGTAACATTAGCAGCTTGTGCCATGTCTGATTCTTTAATTTGTGCAGCGTCAGGTAGCTCTTCTGGTTTAACTGTAGTAGTAGCAGCAACAATATTGTCTGGTACTTCAGCCTGAGCAATCTTAGCTTTAACTGCTTCTTCATCTAGTCCCTGTGCCTCTGCTAATTCTTTTGAGTCTACAGTTCTTTCCCCAGCTACATATTCTTTAATTCTTTTTGGGTCAAAGTCTACACCATCAGCCTTAGCATCTTCTGATAGTTCACCTTCAGCACCTTCAAAAGTAGAACCATCTGATAATTCACCCTCTGCACCTTCTACTCTGTCTGCTTCTTCTCTAGCTTTATCTTCTACTGAAGTGGCTTCATAAGTTTCTGCTTCTGCTGGGTCAGGAGTATTTTCCCAAGTTGTTTTATATGTATTATATTTACTTCTAGCATTTGCATAAGTTTGATTAGGATTTAATGCTAACTCATCATTTACAAATTCTTGAAGAGTTTTTAAAGGTTCTTTTGTTGGAGCTTTAACTACATCTGATTCAGCAGCTGTTGATGCATTAACTTTATCTATAGTGCCTACTTCACCAGTGCCTGTAGCAATAGAAGTACCAGTTGCATTAGGATCTGATTCTTTTACAGTTTGTTGTGTTATTTGTGCTGCAGGATCTGCTAAAGTATCTTTCTGTAATTTTCTAGCATCATCAGACATTGTTTTTTGATCTGCTGCTATTTCTTCAAATCTTTCAGTTATTTTTCTCTGTTCACGTACTTGAGCTTCTGCTGCATCTCTTTCAGCTGCAGTAGCAAACTCTTGACCAGCTAACTCACGGTAACTAGAAGTAAACTTTTCTGTTTCTTCAGTAGTAGTAGTTGTATTATTAGTATTAGTATTGGTATTAGTGTTGGTATTAGTATTACCAGTATTTCCTAAATACTGTTGTTTTTCTTCTTCAGTAATTCCCCCTGGTCCTTCACTCATTTCTAACTCTTTCTCTATCTGGTTATTTGTATTATTTGTTGAATTAAAATTATTTAGATATCTGTTATAGGCTGCTACACCAGCACCTGCATCCCAGTTATCGGCTGCCGCACCACCTGCAGGTCTGTTTGCATTTAGCCATTCACTTCTAGATATAGGAGTACCTTGTGTATTAGTAGTTTGTACCCCATCTTGGCCAAAATCACCAGGAGTTCCAATTTCATCTGGAGACATAAAACCGTTGCCAAAATTGTAACCTTCATTTGTAGTACCTGTGTCTGCAGTACCTGTATCTGTTACTGTTGTTGTACCTGTACCTATATTTGTAGTATCTGCTGTTGTTGTACCTGTACCTATATTTGTAGTATCTGCTGTTGTTGTACCTGTATCTGTAGTATTTGTGTTAGTTTGAGTGTTATTATTAGAAGTATTATTATTTGTTGAATGCTGGGTATTATCATACTCTCTTTTTGCTTTATTGTATGCCTGTCTAGCTCCTCCTGCAAGCCAGTTATCTGCTTGCATATCTCCCATATTAGCTGGTGTATTACGACTTACCCAATCACTATAACTTACAAAACCTCCATGAGAATAATTTTTAACGTGTTTACTTCTTACCATTTGTATAGTCAGTTCTTTTTTTGTGTTGTTTAGTTATAACATAAATAATGTTAAATGTCAATTAATTACCAACTAATGGATTGTCTAAAGCTTCTTGTAATCTCATACTTAGACGCTCTTCTAGTTTAGTCATAGCTTCTTCTATACGACTTTCTGTTTCACGCATAGTATCTCTTACATCTTTTTCTGTTTCACGATTTAATGCTTCTACTTCTCGCATAGATGCTAGTGTATCTTTTTGTAACTGGTTCATCTCATCAATAGCATTCTGAACTTCATTACGTATCTTATCTACATGAGTTTCTACAGTCATTATGTCTTCACGTAGATTGTTTTTAATATCACGAGTATAGTCTATAGCTTCATCTAATTTAGTCTGTGTCAAAGTATTTTGAGCTGTTATTGTGTCTACATCTATCTCTTGGATAATCTCTTTCATATCCATGTAGTCTTTATAGAACTCAAAGCCACCCCATAGACCACCACCTAGTGCCGAAACAATTGGTACAAGTAACATAAGCTTGCCACCCTTTATTTTTGCACCTGCTATCTCTACTTCTGCCATGTTATACCTTAGTTTTCAAATGCTAAACTTCTTAACTTTTTAAGTTCTTGTTGTAGCTTCATTACTTCTAGTTCTTTTTTCTGTAACTCTAACTCATATAATCTGTTACAATCTATTCTTGACTTAACCCTTTTACCTAGTGGTATTATTATTCTACTGTATACACCTATGTCACCAGTTTTTTTACTGTCAGTAGATATAGTACCACCCTGTATTATACCTGTAACTCCAAACTCCCACTGTGTCGCAGAGCCTATGGCGTTACTGCAGTCTAGTTCACCAGCTCTAAACTTATCAGCCTGATAACTCATACTAGAGTTAGGTAGTGATAAACTTAACGAGTTAGATGTAGAGTCTGCCCAACTAGGTATATAGCTACATACAAGTAAACATATAATTAATAGTATTCTCATTCGTCTTGCTCTATCTTAGAACATATTCTTGAAGATACTAATGTAACTTGCTCTGTACTCTTGTACACCTTTGACTCTGTACATATATACATAGCCCTTGGTAAGTCTACTGATCTTATGTATACCTCAAATAGTTTTCTTCTACTGAAGGATACTTTTAGTATTCTTGAACTAGAAGCAAATGGTAATGCTTTCCAGTCTTTCGTAAAGACACCTATCTCATAATACTCTACGTCATCTCTTCTATTAAATAATTTCATCTTTGCTACGTATACATCGTCTACATAAGATGGTACTAGCTTGGGATAGGTAGGTGTCATTTCGTGTGCGTGTAGGGTTGTACAAAAAATAAAACCTAATGCTAGTATTATTTTGCTATACATTCTGCTTTAATTAATGCTGTATAGTTACCTGCTGGTAGAGACTTAGTACTACCATACTGTGCAGTTGACTCTACAGTAAACCATGTGCTACCTGCAAGTGTCAAGTTAAACTCAGTTACGTTGTTGTATGTAACCTTTGCAGCTTCATATGCTGACATACCTGATACAGATACCTGTCCTACTTTAGTGCTGCCTGTCCATGCAACTGAGTCATTAAGTGTTGGGCTTGATGAGAAGCTGTTAGGATGTGTAAACTTAGCTTTGTAGTAGTCTGCCTGTGCTACATCTATTCTAATAGAAGCCTTTACGCCACCATCTGCTGGTGTTGTAGTTAGCTTATATGGTAATGGGTGTCCGTAGACACCTGCTGTTTCAGTCCATACAGAACATTTGCTTTGTACTTGCCCTTGTATTGGTGAGTCCACCGCTAATGCAGAAGACGCTGACATTAACAGTATTGCTGTTGCTAATCTTTTTATCATGATATCTCCATTTTATTTATCATATTGTGAACGAACTAATGTTCTGTGTAAATTATCTTGTGCTAGGTTTCTTAATGCTCTAGTGTTATCTTTTATCTCTGCGTCTTTTAATTCTATTGTATCTTCGTAGCTACCACCCTCTATAGTTGCACTGTAGTAACTATCCAGTGTACCTGTAGAAGCTAACTGTTGCATCATGGCGAGTTGTTGCATTGGGTTAGCTATTTGTTCTGCTGCACCAGCTACAGATAGTGCTTTCTCTAGCTTTAACTCTTCCTGCTCTTCTTCTTTAGCCTCTTGTTCTTTTTTCTCTTCTTCTTCCTGTTCCTCTGTCTTACGATCCATTTGGTATTGTACCCACTCATCGTAATAAGGATCAGTTATATCTGGTTCATTGTCTAGTAATCCATTATCTAACAGGTATTTATATAAAGCATCTTTAAAATCTGGGCAGCTAGGGTCAGCTAGTGGTATAAAGCAAGGATCAAACTTGTAGTTGTATGCTACGATTACATCACTAAGTGTAGCTTTTCCTGTTACGCCTATGTTACCTTCACCCCATGATGTTCCTAATGAAGGTGTAACTAAGTCAAATCCTATTTTAGTGTTACTAGGTAATTGATTCCAGTTATCGTGTCTCTCGTATATATTACCTGAACCCTTTAAGTTTTTATTTGTAATAGATACTATAGCATCAGAGTTAGATTCTTTAGTAATTGTATACTTATGAAAGACACCCTGTACTTGTAATCCTGCTTCAGGTGGAAGAACCTTTGTCATATCCCATTTGTATTTAGTTTTAGCTACATTGTCTGTTCTACCGTATATTAAGTCAGAGGATAAGTAAGAGGGCCAACAAAAGCCCACCAACAGCACCAGCACCTGTAGCTGTACTCTTAGTATCTTCATCCCATTCCTCCTTCTTACCTGTCTTAGCACCAGGTATTAGATGTGGGTTATTCTTCCATGCTTCTTTAGCTGGTGTACCTACAAGTCCATCGTATGGGCAAGGCGTACCAGCATTCATCATAGATTCAAACACTCTTTTGTCTTGACAGAGTACTGATACAGCAGCAACCTTCATACCCATGTCATACAAAACTTTAGCATTCTTCAGTCTTTCACAGTTCATATCTCTAGTTGTAGCACCTGCTGAAAAACCTAGTATCTGTGTCTGTACTGCACCTGATACACCTACTGTACATAAGTCTGAGTTAGAGTTATTAATGGTAGGTGACATAGCTGAAGGTGGTGGTGATTTAACTGTAGTCTCAGAATTTAAGTTAGAGTTAACTGTAGAGTTTGTGTTACTGTTTGTCTCTATACAATTAGAATTAGTAGTGCTATCACAACCTTCAGCCATAACCTCTTTAGCCATTAGCCATACAACAATTATAAATATTGCCCAACCGCCATATACTAATACTTTTCTCACAAGCTATTCCCCATTAAATGTCATCCAGACTGCACCAGCTATAAAGGTAAGTGTAGCAACCGTAAGTATTCTTACTGTTGTATTCCATATAGACTTACGTGTATCTCTCCACGCATCCAGTAAAGATCTCATCTCTTGTATATCTTTAGCTGCATTCTCATCCGTTAAACCTATGCTCTCTAAAGCACGTTTAGCTGATCTGTCTAGCATAGCTTCTAGCTCTTCTGCAGAAATTTTAAGATCTGACATTTACCAAGGCATTCCTGTTGAACTAGCTGCTTTATCAGCTACTTTTGCGGTTACCTTGTCTTGACGTACTTTCTCAACACGAGCTTTAGCTTCAGCAGCAGTTTCATTTGAACCGTCTTCTTTTTTCTCAATTAAACTACTATGCACCCATCCAAGAACATCAGATTCTTTTAGTGATGCGTAAGCTATAAAATCGCTAGAAGATGGGTCGGGATTGCATTTAAGTTTACCGCCATCTGATGCTACACAATCAGGTTCATCATTGTCACTGACGATGCAACTCCAATATACTAATTCAACACCTCCTGTTGAGGTATTACGTTCCATATTACTAACGCTCCAAGTTGTTGTTTGTGCCATTTATTTATCCTTCTAATGTTGTTATTCTAGCTTCTAATTCTTGTATGGTTTTTACAAGTAAAGGTACAAGTTTAGAGTGATCAATACCTTGTGGGTCTATTTGTCCAGCTTCGTGATGTCCGTCAGGATGTACTGCGTCCTTCTCACCAGCAACCGCTTCTGGTACTACACTACTAACTTCGTGTGCTAAGAATCCATCAAGAGGTGTGTTAGTGTCGTCACTTATCCAATTAAATCTCTTTGGTTTTAGTTGTTTTAGTCTAGCTGTAGCACCTGTCATGTCTGCCACGTTTTCTTTAAGCCTGTAATCCGAAGATGTAACATAAGCAGTTGAGCCAGAGCTTGTAGTAATACGACCAACAAGTGACCCTGTGGCATTATCAAATTCTATTGCATTATAACCATTAGTTCCTATTTTAATGCCCATTGCTGTAGATTCAGCTTTACCAGTAATATAAAATAAATCTGTTCCTGTATTGTCTCCTACATAAACACGATCATTGCCACCATCAACAAAAAATGTATTTGAAGAATTGTCTGTTTCAACACGGAAATTTATTGATACTCCATCTTGATTAAACACTGTTTCAGTGGGAAGTATATCTAAACGATTTCTATATGTTGAATTAGTTATGGTGCCAAATCTTAAAATACCATCTTCTGTGCTAGAAGTTACATCATCAATAAAGCATTGTATGCCAGCATATAGCTCAGCGTTACCAGCACTATCCCTACCCAGAAAATCTAGTTGTGCTATTTCGTCATTATTTGCTGGATTAGCACTAGCTTTTTCAAATACTACTCTTACACCATTTGCATCATCGTTACCATTTCGAAATCTTGAGTTTACAACATTTGCCCCAGATTCTACAACTGAAAAAGTATCACCAGACTCTCCAGAAGCACCGCCAACACGAACACTATCATCACCACCATCCACAACTAGCATATTAGCGTTACCGTTAGACTCAACACGGAAGTCAGCATCTACACTATCTTCGTTAATAACTACACCACCAGCAGCTTGAATATCTAATACACCAGTGCTACTAAGGTACATAATCCCAGCATTTTGAACACCAGAGTTAGTATCCACTACTATAGAACCAAGAACATTAGAACCGTTAGTAAAGGCTAGCATACCTGCATCTGCTCCATTAGATGCAGTAGAACCAATGTTTAATCTACCTCTGTTCGCTGTTCCTATTATTCCTACATAGGTTCTTGCGGCAGTGCCGTCATTTGTAACGTCACCGTCAGCTACTCCGATTCCAACGCTGCCTACTGAGTTAATACGCATACGTTCCTCAATAGCGGCACCAGCGGCTTCTGTTTTAAACAACAATGCCCCAGCAGACGTTGAACCATCTGCAAGTCCATTAATACTTGCTAGTGAACTGTCAGTAGAGTTTCCAAAATGAAGTATTCCCATTGACCCAGTTGTTGAACTATCAGACGATGTTAATCCTAAACTAGCACCACCGTTTGCAATAGTGTCTGTAATATGAAGCTGTCTTGATGGTTCTGTTTGATTTATACCAATTTTACCATTAGCAGCGTCAACAAACAACATATGGGTGTTGTCATTTGATTCAACTCTGAAGTCTACATCAGCAGAACCTTCGTTAAACACCGCAGCACTAGTACTAAGATCTAAAGCTCTGACTCCTCCTACATAAAATGTCTGTTGGTCAGTACCAAAATCTAGTGAGGTATTTGTATCTCCTTGGTGAACTAGTCCACCAGAACTTGTTAGAGTGCCATCAATGACTGCGTTGCCAGCAACGTCTAGGTTACCAGCCACAGAAGTTAAAGAAGAAGTTCCGTTTGCAATATTTACATCTATTTCATCTTCAGCACTGCCGTCTATTATTTCAAAACCCGTTTGCATTTCCCCGTCATGGGTTGCAACTCGCATCCGTATTTTTCCACCTTCAGACCCGTCAGCAGCAGAGGCTATAAGAGCTTCAATTCTACCAAAGGTAGTTTGGTTTTGCCCTGCATCGTCACCAATAAAATCTATTTCAGCAAGGTCATCACCATTTGCTCCATTTCTACCGCCATCTTTAACAAAGTGTAAACGTGAAGAAGTTCCATCAGATGTTTTTTGTTTAATGATTAGTACAGGATCAGTTGTGTTTGTTGACTGAATAGTAACAGTATCAGAATCAAACGTAGCCGCCCCGTCTACCGTTAATCCATCAGATGTTACTGTGCCTGTTACATTAATTCCTGTGGCCTGTGTGTTAAGTTTGGATTCGTTGTTGTGAAATAGCGTTACTGCACCATCAGCATACGCACTAAACATTTCTTCGTTATTTGCATTATTTTTTACACGAAAACTATCTGAGCGTACTGTTAAATCACCAGTATCATTTTTTATAGTTGCACTTCCGCTTGCATGGTAAAGACTTAAATCGTTACTGTCGCCAATAGTTAAAGCATCTGTGAAATCACCTAAAGATAAACCATCACTAGTCACTGTGCCTGTAACTGTAACACCACCAGAAGCTGTTGCTAGTTTGGCTGCGTTATCGTGATATAAAGTTACGGCTCCGTCAGCAGCAATATTAATAGCGGCTTCAGATGTTTTAGCGTTAATAGTTAAAGAACCTGTTTGACTAATAATTTTTGAATTACTACCATCGTGATAAATTTGTAAATCATCACCAGCACCAAATAAAGCTTTACCGTCATCTGCAAATGAAGCATTGCCAGTTATTGAAATACCGCCAGAAGCTGTGGCTAATTTAGCAGAGCCATCATAAGATAAACCAACAGCTCCATCAGCGTTAGCAGTTATCATATTTTCTGAAGCATCTGCTTTTTTTACAACAAAACTAGTTCCTGCCAATACTCTTAAATCTCCAGTTCCTTGATCAGAAATATAAGAGTGACTACCATCGTGATAAATCTGTAAGTCAGAGCCAGCACCAAAGATAGCCTTTGCATTATCAGCAAATGTAGCGTTACCAGCGTGAGCTGTAGTAGATGCAAAATCCACAGCACCATCTATGTCCACGACATCAAGGTTGGTTGTACCATTTACATCTATGTCACCTGAGATGTCTAGTGAACTAAACGTACCTACACCTGCTGTTACATTACCTGCTGTACCACTAAAGACTTCAGAACTATTTGTAGCAGCAGTTAAGAATGTAAATGCAGATGCACTGTCATCATAACCAAAGAAGCCTACTCTCGCTGAGGAACCATCGTGGTATCTAAACTCAATACCTCTATCTTTATTATCATCAGATCCCGGAGCAGAGTCTCCACCTAAAGTAAAGATAGGATCATCTATAGTAACAGTAGTACTGTTTACAGTTGTAGTTGTACCATTAACAGTCAAGTCTCCTGTAACAGTTAAGTTATCATTTACTGTAGTTTCAGATGTACTGTGACCAATAGAAATAGGTACACCAGAGGTTGCTGTACCAATAGTAATGCCATTTGTTGTGTTTGAATTATCAATGCTTAATGTAGATGTACTATCTATATCTATAGTAGATGCATCAATATCAACAGTTCCATCAACATTAAGATCTCCTGCTATGTCTACATCTGAACCAAATACAGCATTACCAGTAAGTGCCATTCCTCCAGTCATAACTGTACCATTTGATGCATTTATATCTAATGTAGCTGTATCTATTTGTACTTCTGAGTCAGCAGCAATGTCCATTTGACCATCTGCACTTGAGTGAATAGAAATAGCACTGTCACGGAACTGAACTTTTTTTGCTGCACTCATTAAAATGTTTTGACTTGCATCTACGGTAAAAGATGTAGTACCACCTGTTGCTACAGTAATAACATCTGAACCACTAAATGTAATACTAGTG
>Ga0129324_10000328_pt1 | contig 35111 bp, 36 predicted proteins | sample CPBDNA_7_FD_96879 | JGI IMG/M metagenome (GOLD analysis project Ga0129324, IMG submission 96879) | Freshwater to marine salinity gradient microbial communities from Chesapeake Bay, USA - CPBay_Spr_15_0.2_DNA | ecosystem: Environmental > Aquatic > Marine > Coastal | place: USA: Chesapeake Bay...
GAGATAAGAAGGCTTCGTGTATCAATGTAGAAATCACCATTATTGCCAATTGATTTTGACGGTGCACCTTTTCCATTAAGCAGAGTATTTATAACTGCCGTGGCTGATCTACCCGCTGCTTTGGGCTTTGTTGCCGCGAGTGCATTCGGAAGGCCGAGTGTTAGTAGAAGTAGAACGATGACGGTGAGGGAAGATCGTTGAGCCTTCAAGGGTTTCTCCTAATCAATAGATTTAATCAAGTGTGACGGCACCTTGATTGCTGCCTCAATGGGGGTTACCTAGGGGGATCAGGTGGAGATGCAGGGTTCGTAGACGTGAGCTAGGGCCAGATCCATCTCGATGGAGTGAAACTCACAGAAATCTCTAAGACTCTCGGAATATCTTTACCAGCCTCAGGGTGTTTATTACGAGTAGTCGATAGCCAAAGTTATTGATTCGAGAACTACATTAGGCGAAAGGTTAATCTATGCCAAAGAAGAAAGTAATAGCAGTTGTTATTACAGCGCTTGCACTGGCGGTCAGTTCCATCGGAGTAGCGGGCGCTGCTTCGAAAGGTTCACATCGTGTCAGCGTAAGCAAGGTTTCTAGTGAGATCGGAAAAGCACCACAGCAGGCTCTTGCGACAATACTCAAAGATTTAGTGGCCAAAGGAACTATTACCCAGGCGCAAGCCGATTCAATTGCTGCAGCAATTGCTACTGCTAAGGCAGTGGCAAGGGAAAATCGTCCTCTTGGCATCAAGGGTGACCGACTCAAATCTGAACGCGCTGCTCTTGAATCGTTGATCTCAACAACTATTGGTGTTGATGCAGCAACAATTAAGTCACGTCTAATAGCTGGAGAATCACTGGCAGTTATTGCGGGTACGAAGAAAGACGCTCTGGTCGAAGCACTTGTTGCTGATCACATAAAGCGCATCGATACCGCGGTGGCGGCAGGAACAATTACTGCTGCGCAAGCGACTGCGATGAAAGCTAATGTGGATGCACATGTGAATCGAATGGTGAACGCCGTCGGCGGCAAGCATCGCTTTGGTAAGGGTGGGCATGGGCGCGGACATGGCGGACATGGCCAAAAGGGTGGAGCAACAGCTCCCACTCCTGCGGCACCAGCATCATCTACTGGTGCATAGCAAGTAAACACACCTCCTCCTAGGGTGATCAACGCCCGCTCCTCAGAGAAATCTGGGGGGCGGGTTTTACTTTGCTTCACCTTCGCTGAAACTCAAAACCTGCGTGAGAGTATGAGGCCATGAGAATTCACATTGGTAGCGATCACGCTGGGCTCGAACTTAAATCACAATTGATCGAGCACCTCGTCGGTAAAGGCCATGACGTCACAGATCACGGACCTTATGAATATGACGCAGTCGATGACTATCCAGATTTTTGTATTCCAGCCGCTGAAGCTGTGGCGAAAGATCTGGCATCACTTGGAATTGTCTTGGGCGGATCCGGTAATGGAGAACAGATTGCCGCCAACAAGGTAAATGGAATTCGCGCCGCCCTTGTCTGGTCAGTTGAAACTGCAAAACTTGCCCGCGATCACAACAATGCAAATGTAATCGCTGTGGGTGGCCGCATGCACGAGTTTTCTTTGGTCAAAGAGATCATTGATACCTTTATCGCCCATCCGTTTTCAGAAGATGAGCGACATATCCGCCGGATCAATAAGATCGCAGCCTTTGAGAATAAAAGCTGAGACTAGTTACTTTCTTGTATAACGAAGATCCGTCACTTGATGATCTTTGGTAATTCCTTGTCCTTCAAAGCGAGTCAGTGGTCGCCACTCTGGGCGATCGACTACTCCCCCTTCAAAGATCTCTGAGGCGGCGAAGACCTCTTCGATCACTTCTGCATAAGGCACCCAATCGGTTGCAATGTGAATGAAGCCACCGGGTTTGATTTTTGGTGCAATCAGCAAGAGAAAGTCAGGGTTAACGATTCGCCGCTTCTGGTGTCTCTTCTTCGGCCACGGATCAGGGAAAAATAGATGGATACCATCAAGGCTTTCATCTTCTAGATGCTCTTCAAAGAGTGGATGCACATCTGTCTCCATGATGCGAATGTTTTTTAGCCCTAGCTCTTCAATCCGGGCCATAAGTTTTCCAACTCCTGGAAAGTGAACCTCGACAGCTAGGAAACCATCGTGCGGAAAATCACTACCTATCAAGGCAGTCGCTTCACCCATTCCGAAACCAATTTCCATAATGATCTTCTTGCTATCGGGAAAGAGGGCGGGAAGATCTAGTTTTCCTTCAGGTATCTCAACACCATATTCCGGCCAGAAGCGCTCGAGTGCACTTGCCTGAGAACGGGTGATACGTGAACCACGTAGGCGATACGAGCGCACTGAACGGGTTTCCATTGCACCATTCTTACATGATTGACTAGCCACCTAAATTCACTCGGTAGCAGTAATAAAGGAGACACCTGTGCCAGGCACAAATATCAAGCAGGCAGAAGCGATCGAACGTTCAGCTCTGGTGAAGGTCAAGTCATACAGAATTGATCTTGATCTAACTACAGGTGCCGAGAATTTCCGTGTCATCACGACAATCTCTTTTGCAGGGCTTAAGCCAGGTGCTTCTACCTATATCGATTGTGTGGGAAGCAAGGTAATCAGCGCATCCCTTAATGGCGTTGACTTTGATCCAAACTTTGATGGCGAAACTATCTATATCCCAGAGATCGCCGCAGAAAATGTCTTGGTTATCGAACATGATGGCGTTTACTCAAATACCGGAGAAGGCCTACATCGCTTTGTTGATCCCGTTGATAATGAGGTCTATCTCTATACACAATTTGAAACCGGCGATGCTCGTCGTATGTATGCCTGCTTTGATCAACCTGATCAGAAAGCAACCTTCACGATCAGCACAATTACCCCTAAGCATTGGGAGGTAATCTCAAATTACGGTATTGAGTCAACAAAAGGGCTTGATGGAGATCGTAAATTTATCCAATTCGCGCAGTCACAAGTGATTTCAACGTATGTCACCGCCATCGTTGCCGGTCCTTACACATCTGTCCATGATGAGTACAAGGGCGAGAAGACGATCCCTCTTGGTATCTATGCTCGAAAGTCTTTCTTTCAATATGTCGATGCGGAAAATATCTTTGAGGTAACTAAGCAAGGGTTTGCCTACTTTGAAAAGACATTCGGTCTGGCATATCCATTTGGAAAGTACGATCAAATTGCTGTCGCCGAGTACAACTGGGGCGCAATGGAAAATGTTGGCTGTGTGACTTTCCACGAAGATGTATTGATCTTTCGCTCGAAGGTAACCGAGCGCAACTATGTAAGTCGCGCGACGACGATTCATCACGAGATGGCCCATATGTGGTTTGGAGATCTTGTGACTATGAAGTGGTGGGATGACTTGTGGCTCAATGAATCCTTCGCTGAATGGGCCTCATACCAATCTGTCTCTGAGTCCACTAAGTACAAGCAGGCATGGACTGAGTTCAACTCTCTTCGAAAGAACTGGGCTTACCGCGTTGATCAACTCACAACCACACACCCAATTGCGACTGAGATGGTGGACTTAGATGCCGTTCGTACCAACTTTGATGGTATTTCTTATGCAAAGGGCGCCTCTGTCCTGCAGCAACTAGTGGCTCACGTGGGACGCGATAACTTTATTAAGGGGCTTCGCCTCTATTTCGCTAAGCATGCATTTGGAAATACGACCTTAAAAGATCTTATTGATCAGCTTGAGGCAGCATCTGGTCGCAATCTCACGCCATGGGTTTCAACATGGCTTCGCACGGCAGGAGTAAATACCTTGCGTCCAGTCATTGAAGTTTCTGGTGACACATACGCATCGATTTCAATTCAGCAAGAAGTTCCGACTATGCCGTTGGGGTCAACAGAACTTCGCCCACATCGCTTGCACGTTGGTCTCTTTGATATCGCAGGCGATAAGTTAACTCGCCGTACCAGCGTTGAACTCGATGTTGAAGGTGCACTTACCGAAGTCAAAGCACTCGCTAGTGCAAAGGTTGCAGACCTAGTTCTGATTAACGATAAAGATCAGACATATGCCAAGTTGCGCTTTGATGATCGTTCGATTGCAACAATGAAAAGCCACCTGGGAAGTCTGGATGACTCACTCGCTCGTGGTCTGATCTGGGCCTCTCTCTGGGATTCCTGTCGCGACGGTGAGCTCTCCGCAACCGATTATGTGACGATTGCGCTGAACGCTCTTAAGAGTGAGTCAGATATCTCCATCGTCTCTGCGACGTTGATGCAGATCGATACCGCTATTTGGGCATATGCAAATCCTGCAAAGCGCGATGCACTTCGCGCCCACGTTGGGCAGTCTGTTGAAGCACTGCTTGACGCATCTGCAGCAGGAAGTGATCATCAGATGGCATTTGCTCGTGCATTCGCTAACTTTGCCTTCACCCCAGCGCACTATGATCGCATCAAGGCAATTCTCGATGGATCAATCAATGGCCTCGTTATCGATGCTGAAATCCGTTGGTACATCTTTATCTGTGGAGTAAAGCGTGGTCTCTTCGGTCCTGCTGATATCCAAGCAGAATCGAAGAAGGATGAGACAGCCCACGGCAAGCAGTACACCGCCCGGGCCAACGCATCAATGCCAAGTAAAGATGCGAAGTTGAAGGCATTTAATTCGATCACTACAGATAATCTCTCGAACACAATCCATTCTTATACCTGCCTTGGATTTAACGAGAATATCCACCACGACGTTCTGGCAGACTTTGTGGAACCGTACTTTGATTCAATGCTCAAGGTTTGGGAGACAAAGGGCTATGAGATTGCTGAAACAACAGCAACGCTTCTTTTCCCAACATGGGTGATTACTCCGGAAACACTAGCCAAGTCAGAACACTGGCTAAACGTGACTGGTAAAGATGCTGCACATTCTCTACGTCGAGTAATCACAGAAGGACGCGATGCAATGGCTCGCGCACTTAAGGCGCGTTCAGCAGATAAGTAAAAGTTAGTCGATTGAATCTACGACAGAGCTTGGCTTCTTGCCGGGCTCTCTCTTCTTTTTCTCACGTGTTCCCGCCAATACAAGAACGGTGATCAAGAGAAAAAGACCTACGGGCGTTGCAACAAAGTAGAGGAAGGTCTGCACTGCAGTTAATGGCTCACCTGGCATTGCGCCACCTTCTACTGGGCCCATACCAAAAGCCAAAGCGATCGAATGAATCATGACGTAAGTGTAATTGAGTTAGGCAGTTGCTGCTGCCACACCAAAAGGTTCAAGGTAAGGAAGCCACTCTGGTTCTGTCCGACCCGTCCCAAGTATTCGCCAAGCAGATCCGACAGGTTCGCGTGGGAGTGAACGTAATTTCCAGCCTAACTCTTTCAAGGATTTATCTGCCTTGAGATGATTACATTTATGGCAGGCTGAAACAACATTCTCCCAACTATGACCTCCACCACGAGAACGTGGAATGACATGATCGATAGATGTGGCCGATGCACCGCAGTAGACACAACGTCCAGCATCGCGAGCAAAGATTGCTCGACGTGAAAGTGGAATCGCATGGCGATATGGAATTCGAATAAATTTATTGAGGCGAACTACCGACGGAAGTTCTAATTGTCCTGATGCGAAGTGAAGAACTTCACCCGTTGACTCAATCATGGATGCGCGCATATTAAGCACAAGAATCAAAGCGCGACGATGTGAAACGACACCGAGTGGTTCATAGGTTGCGTTCAGCACAAGGCTTCGCGACATCGCTGCTCCAGTTGAGTCAGGCGCGTGGCTCGCGCCGATTGCCCTATCTTGCACCTACTCCCCCCAACTTTGCAGTATTTAAAGGGTAATTTCTCGTAACCTTTCACACATCCTTTCAAGTAGATTAGGGTTGTGAACGAACAGATACAGAACGCTCTTGAATGGATCGGTGGCTCCCCCCTTCGCATCATCGCCGTTTTGGCCGGAGCGATCATCGCCCAGTGGGTAGGCCGCCGCGCCATTAATCGCGCCGTCAATCGACTGGCAACTGCAGATTTTCGCCCAGGGGCCGGAACTGCCAACCGCCAGGCAGAGCGGGCGCGCACAATCGGCTCAGTTCTTACTTCAATTCTCAATGCAGTTGTATGGATTGTTGCCCTAACGATGATCTTAGGTGAATTTGGATTTAATTTAGGTCCCGTCATTGCTTCGGCTGGAATCGTCGGCGTTGCAGTCGGTCTTGGTGCACAGACTCTTGTGCGGGATGTGATCTCTGGCATCTTTATGTTGATTGAAGATCAATACGGGGTTGGCGATCGCGTTGATATTCTAAAAATTCAAGGTGTCGTCGAACGAGTGGGTCTTCGCATCACAACAGTTCGGGCAGATGACGCAACGCTCTGGTACATCCGTAATGGCGAAATTCTCACCTTAGGAAATGCCTCTAAGAAATAAGTTACTGAGGCCGATTAACCATCGAGTGAGCAGCCATTTCAACATAGCTCACTAATTGATTGCGGAGAACTTCTTCCACATCCATATCGTCTATTGCCGCCATCATGCATGCTAGCCAAGCATCTCTCGCCGTAGTATCAATCTCAAATCCTGCATGGCGCATACGAAGTCGCGGGTGTCCACGTTCTTCAGAATAAGTGCCAGGCCCACCCCAATATTGTTCGAGGAATTTCTGTAAACGCCAAGCAGCGCCCTTCATATCACTTTCGGGGTACATCGGACGCAAGATCGGATTAGTTTCCACCCGTGCATAGAATCCAGAGACGAGTTCAACGAAAAACTCTTCTCCGCCGATCTCATCGTAAAAAGTGCTCATGCCATAAATTCTTTAAGAAACTCGCGTTCTATATCTGTGAGAGGCCGAGATTTCTTTGTATCAAGAGAAACTGCAACCTGAACTGTCTTTACTCGTGCATGCACAATGCCATGTGAGCTTATTTCGTAGATCAGAGTAAATGATGAATTACCTACTGAATCAACCCACAAGTACAGATCAACAAATGTGCCCCCTTCGTAAATTGGCAGAATAAAATCAACTTCAGCACGAGCAACAACCATTTCAACAATTGTTGGTTTCTTCTCGCGCTTAGCAGATTCAAACCAAGACCACTGAAAGCGCGCCTCTTGGGCATAGGTTAAGTACTTGGCATTGTTTACATGGCCAAATGCATCAATATCATCCCAACGAACGAATTGTTGATTGTGATATTTCATTAGCGTGTGAGCTTTCTATAGGTCGCGCGATGTGGACGAGCAGCCTCTGGTCCAAGGCGTTCAATTTTATTAGCCTCATACGATTCGAAGTTTCCTTCAAACCAGAACCACTTTGAATCACCCTCGTAGGCCAAAATGTGTGTTGTGATGCGGTCCAAGAACCAACGATCGTGAGAGATCACAACGGCGCACCCTGGAAATTCCAGTAGAGCGTTTTCAAGTGAGCCAAGGGTTTCCACATCAAGATCGTTCGTTGGCTCATCAAGAAGCAATAAGTTTCCACCCTGCTTGAGAGTCATCGCAAGGTTGAGGCGGTTGCGTTCTCCACCTGATAGAACACCGGCAGCTTTCTGTTGGTCAGGACCCTTAAATCCAAATGCTGCAACGTATGCACGCGATGGCATTTCAACCTGTCCGACCTTCATGAAATCAAGGCCATCAGAGACGACTTCCCACAATGATTTCTTCGGATCGATTCCACCACGTGATTGATCTACGTAGGAAATCTTGACTGTCTCACCGATTTTTACGTTTCCCGAATCTGGTGACTCAAGACCAAGAATTGTTTTAAAGAGAGTGGTCTTTCCAGCACCGTTAGGACCAATGACGCCAACGATTCCATTGCGTGGCAGGGTAAATGAGAGATCGTCAATGAGAACACGATCACCGAATCCTTTAACAAGATTTTCAACTTCAACGACAACATTTCCAAGGCGCGGGCCAGGTGGAATTTGAATCTCTTCGAAATCGAGTTTGCGCATCTTGTCCGCCTCAGCAGCCATCTCTTCATAGCGAGCAAGGCGTGCCTTAGATTTAACCTGACGCCCCTTAGCGTTCTGTCTGACCCATTCGAGCTCTTCGGTAAGGCGCTTCGCGCGCTTGGCATCTTTCTGTCCCTCAACTTTAAGGCGCGCTGCTTTAGTCTCAAGGTATGTTGAGTAATTACCTTCGTATGGATATGCGCGACCGCGATCGAGTTCGAGAATCCATTCTGCGACGTTATCCAAGAAGTATCTATCGTGCGTGATCGCTACAACTGCGCCCGGATATTTCTGCAAGTGCTGTTCGAGCCATAAGACAGATTCGGCATCAAGGTGATTTGTCGGCTCGTCAAGAAGTAATAGATCAGGAGCCTCAAGTAATAACTTGCACAAGGCGACGCGACGTTTCTCTCCACCTGATAGCACGCTGACATCGGCATCTCCTGGCGGGCAACGAAGAGCATCCATCGCCTGCTCGAGCTGTGAATCAATCTCCCAGGCATTGCGATGATCGAGTTGCTCTTGCAACGTTCCCATCTCTGCCAATAACTTATCGTAGTCAGCATCAGGGCTTGCCATCTCTTCCGAGATCGCATTAAAGCGTGCCAACATATCCATCGTCTCGCGCACACCATCTTGCACATTTTCCAAAACGCTACGTGTCTCATCGAGTTTTGGCTCTTGCAGCAAAATTCCGACGGTATATCCAGGTGAAAGATAGGCCTCACCATTTGATGGCTGTTGCAAGCCGGCCATGATCTGCAGAACAGTTGATTTACCCGCACCATTGGGCCCAACAACACCGATCTTGGCACCGGGTAGGAACATTAAGGTGACATCATCCAAAATGACCTTCTCACCATGCGCTTTACGCGTCTTTTTCATCGTGTAAATGAATTCAGCCATTGTCACACCTTAATAGTTGAGCCGTTAGAATAGTAATCATAACGACACCTACAGGCGCCTGTAGCTCAGTCGGATAGAGCACCCGCCTTCTAAGCGGGTTGTCGCAGGTTCGATTCCTGCCAGGCGCGCTTTGTTCCCCACACTTAATGAATTACAAAAGAAAAGAACCCGGGGCGACCCTCGAGGCCCCGGGTTCTTTTCTTTTGCTTATTTACTTATTGGCACGTGCAATCAGTGCTTTCGCCTTTGCAAGGAAGGTTCCCTCAACAACGATGAAGCCTGTATCTGCAGCCGGGAGTGTGCACTCGGGGGAGAGAATATATTTCGCGAGTTCAACAATCGCCTTACCCTTTTCTTTATCTTCATATGACGTCTCTAGAAGCATGTAACTAATGATTCCAAGTGTGTAAGCACCCGGAACCTTTGTCTGATAATCATATGTAACGATTCCCTGCTCGTTTTGCTTTGCCTCGCCTAGGAATGCTGATGTTGCCGCAGAATCAGGAAGTGTATAGTTTCCAGATGCATTTCCGATGTGGGCTGCACGCAATCCAAATGAAGTGCCCCACTGCTTTTCAGCGTATGTGATTGAGTACTTGGTACGAGCAGACAGTGTTGCGACACCCTGTGAACCGTTAGCGCCGACGATTCGACCGATATTGCCAGGGGCATTTAGATTTCCTGGGAAAGCGGTGGTGAATGCATCATTTTTTGGCTTTGTCCAGACAGTTGGTGCAACACCGTTTAACCAAGAGGTGAAGTTACTTGACGTGCCAGATGTATCTGAGCGGAAGATTACCTTGATTGGTTGATTTGGAAGAGTGTAACGAACACGCTTGGTAGCCTTACGTAAAACTTTTGGATCACCCTTTTTATCTAAGACAACATTTCCAGTGCTAGTCTTCCTATAAATAACCGTAGGAATAGAGCGGTTGTTATCTGCACGGATAGCTGGATCATTCCAACGAGTAATGTCACCAGAGAAAATTTTAGCAACTGTTGTTGGGGAAAGATAAATCTCTTTGTTAGCTGGAAGATTTACAAGAACAGCAATTGGCGCTGCAATGATAGGTGCGTGAAATATTGTTGAGCGCTTTTTGGCACCAGTGTGGGCTGAGTCAGAGAACCAGAAATCACCGATTTTGTTATCTGAGTTATTCTTTCCTGTACCCGAACCTGTGGATGTATACACATACGAGTGTCCAGTCTTCTTTGCAAAACCTGCCTTGCAGGCCTCAATGATTGGAACAGCGAATGATGCACCAGAGCCTGCTAGATCAACTGCATGTGCTGGCTGAGCAGACGAAACCGCGATAATGCCGGCGACTGCAAAAGCTTTAACCTTTACGGATAATTTCATTTGATACCTCTCGTGATAGGAACTTCCTTCACGACCCACCATATTTTCGATCCGTTAACCAACAGGAAGTATCAGGTGAACAGATTGCATACCTTCGGTGAAGAAATGGAGTTAACCAAAACGCCCTGTCACATAATCTTCCGTGCGCTGATCCTCTGGTGATGAGAAAATCTTGTTAGTGGGCGCCGTTTCAACCATCACCCCTGGCCCTCCATCTGAAAGGAAGAATGCCGTGTAATCGGATACTCGCGCGGCCTGCTGCATATTGTGTGTAACAATTACGATCGTCATCGTCTTAGCCAGTTCTGAGATTGTCTCTTCAATCCTAAAGGTTGACCCTGGATCTAGCGCTGAACAAGGCTCATCCATGAGAAGCACTTGAGGCTCCACAGCTAGGGCGCGAGCGATACAGAGACGCTGTTGCTGACCTCCCGATAGAGCACCACCATGTTCTCCCAAGCGATCCTTAACTTCACTCCACAATCCGGCGCGAACTAGACAGGATTCCAAGAGATCATCGGTATTGCTGCGCTTGAGCTGCGCCAATTTCAGACCAGAGAGAACATTTTCTCCAATTGTCATCGATGGAAATGGGTTTGGCTTTTGGAAAACCATTCCTACCCGCAATCGAATCTTTGTTACATCTGTCCCTGACTCATAAATATCTTTTCCATCAAGAAGCACTTGTCCTGCCAGCGCTGCTGTTGGGATAAATTCATGCATACGATTTAAGGTTCTAATAAAGGTTGACTTACCGCACCCTGATGGTCCAATGAGGGCGGTGACAGTGCCAGCGGCAAAATCAAGTGATACATCAGAGAGAACATGTTTCTTCCCAAACCACGCGTGAACACCTCGGGTCTCAAGCCCAGTGCCGAGCAGATTGGTTCCAGGTACACGTTGTGTTCGATTACCCGCAACTGAGGCTAGTGATGATGGGGTAGTTTGCATTTTCTTCTCCATGTCCATGTTGTCGTTAGAAGTCTCTTCTGAGCTCATGATTAATTAACCCTTCGTCCAGAAAAATATCGCGCAAGAACGAATAAAGAGACGATCAAGACCAATAGGACGAGCATTCCACCCCACGCCCTTGCATAAGCCTCTTGAGTTCCGCCCGTTAAAAAAGCCTTCCAAATGTAGAACGGTAGAGATCCCATGGCCCCGGATGTTGGATTTAAATTGAGGGCATCCGCGCCGCCAGAGACAAGTAGCAAAGGTGCCGTCTCACCGATTACTCGGGCGACTCCCAAGATGATGGCAGTTACCAACCCGCTCCTGGCGGCAGGAACAACTACTCCAGCGACTGCGCGCCACTGTGTTGCCCCTAGAGCAACTCCAGCTTCGCGGAGCTCATTAGGAATAAGAAGGAGCATCTCTTCCGCTGTTCGCGCAATCGTTGGGATCATCAGAATGCACAGGGCTAAAGAAGCCATAAGACCAGTCTGCTCTTGTGTTACCGGAATGATGAGAATTGAAAGAATAAATAAGCCCGCAACAATCGAGGGCACACCACTCATGGCTTGGACCAAGAACTTAATTGGGCGCGTCAAAGTGCCACGTATTTCGGTGAGATAGAGAGCGGTGAGAAGACCGATGGGGAAACTGATAATGAGAGCAACGCCGACGATAATGAGGGTGCCAAGAAGAGCGTGGAGAAGTCCGCCAGAATCGACGGGATCATTTACCGATGCCTGAGTCATATCTTCGGTAAAGATTCCAAAGGAAATACCCCCGTAACCTCTGATCACAACTGTCGAAACGATACTTGCAATTGGGATCAAGGTCAGAGTGATGCCAAGAAGTGCGAAACTATTGAGAAGAGAATCTTTCGCAGCTGCTAAATCGCGCAAACGTAGTTGCTGGATGAAAATGAGAAGTGCGGCGAAGAAGAAGAATGAAACCGCAAAACCGAGCTTTCCGCTGAGCCCTGTTGTTTTAACAACTATCCCAGCCAGGATTGCACCAAGGGCAATGAGTGATCCGGTAGCGATTCGCTGCTGTGGCGAGACGGCCCACGGAGTTTGTGGGGTAGGGATTGCTGATTGCGTCATCGTCCCTTCTTTCCAAACCTATTAATTAATACATCAGAGAGTGCATTTACTGTAAGAGTTAAGAGGAAGAGCACGAGGCCGGCAGCCATCAGAGCATCTACTTCATCAGGACCTGCCTCACCAAATTTTAACAAAATCAAGGATGCTACGTTTCCGCCCGCCCCAAAAAGTATTTGCCAGTTGATCTGATAGACAACATTTAAGACGGTGTAGACAGCGACGGTCTCCCCCATGGCTCTGCCTAAGCCGAGCATTGCACCACCGACGATGCCGCCTCGGCCGTATGGGATCACAACAGCGCGAATCATCGCTAACTTGGATGCACCCAACGCATATGCTGCTTGAATTCGATCTAAAGGAGTTTGGTCAAAGACTTCGCGTGAAATAGCTGTCACGATCGGAATAATCATCACCGCTAAGACAAGCCCAGCAATAAATGGCGAGCGCTCGAAAAATGGTGCTGGCACATCAAATAATGGAATAAAACCTAAATACTTATTGATCAGCTTTGCCCAATACTCTGCACTAGCCATAAAAACAATAAAGGCCCAGAAACCAAAGAGCAACGAAGGAAATGCCGCCATTAAGTCAATGACCGAGATAAGAAATTTCTTTACCGGTCCACGTGCATAAAAAGTAAGATAGAGCGCACTGAGAACCGCAATTGGAACTCCAACAATGATTGCGATAAATGCGCCGATAAAAGTACCTACGAGCATCGCGCCAATTCCAAAGGTACTCGACTCGATTTTTCCTTCACCATCTTGTAGAACTTCCCACCGTGACTCAGTCAGGAACGACCACTGTTCTTCGCGCAGAACGCTAAATCCCTTAAGAGAGAGAAAGAAGGCAATCAAACCGAGGATTACGAGTGATGACATTCCCCCAGCAGTTACGATGAAGCGGAAAACTTGATCAGAACGACGCGGCTTCGTCGTAATCTCGCGGGCGGCAGGTATTGAACTTTGAGCACCTAGGGTCTGGGTCACGCGCATACTCTTGCCGCAGACGGCGGAGAGTGCACGGATAGAAGGTGAACAGAAGGTGAACACATCCTGAATTCACGCGGTGAGGACTTCACCCCCTAAACTGCGCGACATGGCGACCGAACTCCCCCATCTGATCTGGATAGATTGTGAAATGACGGGGCTATCCCTTGAATCAGATGTCTTGGTCGAGATCGCCGTCCTTGTCACCGACTCTGACCTAAATCAGATCGGTGAAGGCATTAACCTTGTTATTAAGGCCACCCCTGAACAGCTTGGCGTCATGAACGAGGTTGTCACCAAGATGCATACCGACTCGGGGCTAATCACCGAGATCCCTAACGGCATCACTGTTGAAGCGGCTGAAGATGCGATCTTGGCCTACCTCGAATCCACCGGGACGACCCCAGGGAAATCACCGCTGGCAGGAAATTCTGTCAGCGTTGATCGTAATTTCATCACCCGCGATATGCCGCGCTTAACTAAGTACCTGCACTACCGCACCGTCGATGTTTCGAGCATCAAAGAACTCGCTCGCCGTTGGTATCCCAAGATCTATTTCGCCGCCCCCGCCAAGACTGGCAACCATCGCGCACTCGGCGATATCCAAGATTCGATCGAAGAGTTGAAGTATTACCGCACCACCGTCTTCATCGACCCGCTAAACCCAGGGCAAAATCCCCCTGCGGAAAAGGTAGACTAGCCCCGCACAGCACATGGTGGGCGTAGCTCAGCTGGTAGAGCACTCGGTTGTGGTCCGAGATGTCGCGGGTTCGAGCCCCGTCGTTCACCCCAAGTTTAAGCAGAACCTTCAGCCCTGCACCATCTAAAGAAAGTGGCGCCACAATGATCTTCGATGTTGTCGTTGAAATCCCTGCTGGATCTCGCAACAAATACGAGATCGATCACAACACCGGCGAAGTTCGCCTCGACCGCATGCTCTTTACCGCAACCCGTTTTCCACACGACTACGGCTTCGTTAAGAACACACTTTCCAATGACGGCGACCCACTCGATGCACTAATCATGCTCGATGAACCCACATTTCCAGGGTGCGTTGTTTCATGCCGCGTTATCGGAATGTTTCGTATGACCGATGAAAAAGGTGGCGATGACAAACTCTTGTGCGTTGCTGCCGGTGATATTCGTAAGTCAAACCTTAAGGACTTAGCAGATGTCCCAATCTATGAATTAGATGAAATCAAGCACTTCTTTGAAGTCTACAAAACTCTCGAACCAGGTAAAGAAGTACACGGCGGTGACTGGGTCGGACACGATGCAGCAGAATTAGAAATCAACGCCTCATACAAGCGTTTTAAAGATAACCACTAACGCTTACTTTTCTGGTAATACCTGCTTAGGGCATGTGTTCAGTATGCGTGTCATTGCATCTTTCTCGGGCGGTGTAACCCATAGCGAATACTTAACCTTCACTGCAATCTGCTGAGCCACGTAGGCGCATCTAAATTTCTTCAGCGGCGGCAGCCAGGTCGCAGCATCGCCATCTCTCTTTTGTGCATTGAGTCTTCCCTTTACCGCAAAGAGATTCATCGGATCATTGGCAAGGGCTGTGCGCTGGGCCAGGGTTAAATTAAATGCGCCTGTCTGCCAAGAGTTTGATAGCGCCACAACGTGATCGATTTGTACTTCCATACTCGTGATATTTCCACGGACGAAATTGATAGTCTCCCCCGAATATCTATCAGCCAAGATTCCACTTAAGACAACGCAATTACGAGTCTTTTCTTTGTAGATAACCTCTGCTAGGTCACGCTTTAAAATATCGTTGCGTGTATCGCAACCATTTCGATCAACATCGGCCCATCTCTGTCCAAACTCCGAGCGCACATATCCTGTCTTCGGAGCTCTTCCCTTCACTGCCAAGGTAGCCAGCACTTCAACTGCAGATACCTCAACTGCTGCCTTTACTGGCGCAGCTTGCGCCGTCGACATAATTCCTCCAGCAAAAACTGCACCGATTAGGGCTATGGTTAGCCTGATCTCCCAGCGACTCATATCTCAATCATTACGCGTGGCAGGTGGCAAAACAAGGTCAAACACACTGATAGGGTCTGATCTGCATTCAGCGGTGAAAGCCACTTAATGCCCCGGGTTGTTAGCTCAGTTGGTAGAGCAGGTGACTCTTAATCACCGGGTCGGGGGTTCGAGTCCCTCACAACCCACTCATAAGTCCTGTTCACTGGCCTAGTAAGTCCTAAACGTTTCTTAACTTTCTTTATTTACTTGTATTTCCTAACACTTACCTAACACCCTTTAGATAACTAGAGATAACTACAGGCACTTCTAGGCTCTATCCGCGCTTAAATCCCCGACTCCAGGAACTTCCAGGTACGCGTAGAACCGCGTAGGCTGACATTGACATTGTGGGGGTCACATGAGGAATCCAACAAGCGAAAGTTACGACTCAGCGCTTACATACAACTCGTATCTAGCAGTTGATGAGTTACTCAAACTTCAAAGGCCGTTATCTGAAGGTCCAGAGCATGATGAAATGCTCTTTATCGTTATTCACCAAACCTACGAACTCTGGTTTAAGCAACTGATCCATGAGTTTTTAGCTGCACAGAAGTCTTTGGAGGCCGGTGATACTCACCGCTCTCTCGCGATTCTGGGTCGGATTCGCACAATCCTAAAAGTATGTGTCACACAAATTGATATTTTGGAAACCATGACGCCTCTTCAATTTAACGCTTTTCGAGGGTATCTCGCATCTTCGAGTGGTTTCCAGTCAGCGCAATTTAGAAAAGTAGAGGCAATTCTGGGGCGCCGTGATTCCAAGATGGCGGGCCACCTTGCTCCTGATGATCAAGAAAAAATCTCAGTGGTAACTTCACAGAAAAGTTTATGGGATTCGACTCTCGTCTATTTAGAAAAACGAGGACATCGCATTCCAAAGGCAGTTCTCGAAAGAGATTTTTCGAAACACTATGAAGGTAGTGAAGAGATTGAGGAAATCCTTTTAGCGGTCCATCGCAATGATCCTGAAAGTGCCATGGTCTGTGAACGCCTAGTTGATATTGATGAAGGATTGCAAGAATGGCGATATCGCCACGTAAAGATGGTGGAGCGAACTATTGGAACAAAAGTCGGTTCTGGTGGATCAAGCGGGGCCGGTTACCTTGTAACAACTCTCTCAAAGCCAGTCTTTGAAGAGTTATGGAAGATTAGATCCCGTTTTTAGTTTTGCAGTTGCGTTCATCAGCTCACTCTCTTCTTTAAGATTTGTAGAACTTCTCTAACTGATTTCACTCTTAACTCTTCCAACCAATTGGCAATCTGCGGAAATAATTGAGTATTTACTTTTGTCGTAGCTCCTTCAAAACTCAAAGTATCAGTGACGCTTTGCAAAGCATCTGAATTACGAACTAATTTTTGCAATGCGTCCGCTAGTGGATCATTCACTTTTTCATTAACTTCCAAAAATCTCAACCATGCCGCAATAACTAAGGTGATGTGATTAGTTTCTAATCCCAATTTAACTAAATCATTTGCTGATGCAAAGATTCTTTGTGGTAACTTCTGAGACCCATCCATGGCAATCTGTAGACTCTTATGTAATAGCGCATAGTTGCTTACTCGTTTACGAATCACTCTCGCGTATTCGATGGGATCAAGGTCGGCAGGTGCAACAAATGACTTACCAGCTTCTTTCTCTTGGAAATTCTTGATGAAATCTCCAATTACCGGATCGACTACTCCCTCGGCTACATATTCGATCCCAGCCAATTGACAGATATATGCCAGCGCAGAATGAGCACCGTTAAATACCCGAATCTTCATCGCTTCATAAGGCGCAACTTTTTCTACAAACCTTGCTCCTGCAGAAGCTAGGTGCTCACTTATTGGGTCATTTTCAATTACCCACTCTAAATATGGCTCTGCAGTAATTAGCGACCGGTCCTGATAGCCATAACTTTGATAAAACTCGTCTATGGAATCCTGCGTAATCGCTGGAACTGCTCGATCTACCATTGAATTCGGAAATCTAATCTCTGATTTCAACCAATTTAAGAAATAAGGAGAGCGTTTCTGTCTATTAGCCAAATCAAGTACAACGGCGCGAGTGATATCCCCATTTGTGGGCAGGTTATCGCAAGAGATTACAGCAACTCCCAACAAACCGCTTTCAAATCTGGCTACTAGTAAATCTAACAACCTGGCTGGGAATGTGAGTAAAGAATTAACATCTGCGATATCCGCCTGAACTTCTGTGGAGGATAGATTTATTCCATTTCGGTCGGAGTTGCATTGATACGCTTTTTCGCTCACAGTTAAAGTGATCAATTTGAGATTTTCACTTCGCGCTATTTCTAGCAATTCTTGTCTCGCCTGCGGGAAAAATACCGCTTTGCGGATCGCACCTACGATGATTGGCGCAAAACCAGCGCCTTCACGTTCATTTATCGTATATAGACAATCCTGAGTGTTCATAACATCAGCCACATCACTACTTCTTTGGGTAACTCCAGCAACTCCAAAATTTAGATTCCCGCCTCTTAATACTCTTTCGAAGAAGAGGCCTTGATGTCCTCTATGAAAAGCGCTTAACCCCATATGTATGACACCAATTTTGACTTGGCTCAGGTCATAGGTAGGTGGGTTAGCAGATTTATGAGATGAGTAATTCTCGAGATTTAATTGCGCCATTAGAGTTTGAAATATTCTTTTGAAAGGTTGTACGCGATATCAGCGCCCACTTCTAGGGCATCTGATTTGCTCAACCGATGTCGACTAACTTCATTTGCTAAATAAGCAGAATCAAATCTGCGGGCAATATCATGGCGAACGGGAATTGATGCAAAAGCTCGGGTATCATCAATGAATCCAACAGTGTTATAAAAACCAGCAGTTTCGGTAACGCTATCTCGCCACCTTTGCATTCCATTTAAGGAATCGTGGAACCACCAAGGTGGACCCAATCGCAATGAAGGATATGCGCCGGCAAGTGGAGCCAATTCACGGGAGTAGGCACTTTCATCCAATGTGAATAAGACAGCTCTGAAATTAGGATGTAATCCGACATTATTTAGAAGTGGTTGTAATTCACGGACATAATTAGTGGCAACCGGAATATCAAATCCGCGATTTACACCATATATCTTGGCAATTTCATGATTATGACTACGAGATGAACCTGGGTGAATCTGCATCACCAATCCGTCATCGGCAGCCATACGGGCATGTTCAACCAACATCATCGCTCTAAATTGATTGGCATCTTCTTGTGAGAATTTTCCACTAGAAATCACCGCAAAGAGTTTTTCTTGTTCTTTGCTATCTAAAATCAGCGTTTCGCAATTTACTACGCCATGATCGGTAGCGGTCGCACCGTGACGTTTAAAATGATCACGTCGGTTCCTTAATGCGTTGCGATAAGAGACAAAGGTGGCGCAATCTTCACCGCTAACTTTTGCCAATTCAGCAACAGCTGTTTTCCAACCTGGCCGCTGCGGATCTGAAACATCATCCGGCCTAAAGGTTGGAATCACTCTCCCACCGATATTTATCTTGGCTAACTCGAGATGAGTACTCAGGGAATCTGAAGTCGCATCTGTGGTTGCCAGTACCTCTATGTTAAATTTTTTAAATAATGTTTGCGGCAAAAATTCAGGAGTGTGTAACTGTTCATTAATAGAATCATAGAAATAATCTGCTCGGTCAATTATTAATGGCTCATCAATTTTGAACAAAGTATAGAAAATCTCTTCAATCCAGATTCGGGAGGGAGTTGATCTAAATGCGTGCCAATTTTGGGCGAAAATCCGCCACACTTCACGTGGATCGACTTCAGAACGAGATCCATCTGCATGAGGAATTGAAATTGCTTCGTAAGAAACACCCTGACTAAAGAGCATGCGAGTCACGTAGTGGTCAGGGGTGATCAGCAACTCAACTGGATTTCTAAAGGCGGTATTTTCCAACAAGATTCTGGGATCAACATGACCGTGCGGGGACAAAATTGGGAACTCGCTCATCAACTCGTAAATTTCACGGGCTAATCCATCGCTACCTAAAAAGCGATTTTTATCCATGGTTTTTCATCCCCGATGGAGTAAAGCCGAAAACTCCTTGAAGGAGCCGCCTAGGTCCATCTGGAGGTAGTCTGTTTTTGCCACGAACAAACAGTATCTGAAGGCGCTGACATACCCCTGGCTTCCGTTAAATTACTCAGATTTATCTTTCAAACTTTGGAAGCAAAGCCCAAATTGCGACAATTCTCTTCAAAATCTATTAAATGTCAGACCACATCTATACTATGGTAGATAGTACAAGATCGGTTACATCAATATGTGGACCATGTGAGTACATAACCCCTATTTGGGTCCGAGTCCCTCACAACCCACTTTGGTTTTTTCATTTGAGCCATCTCCTTAAAAGATAAACGGTGACTACTTATTCAGCTCAAATTTCTTGAGTAAAATTCTATTTGAGCATTCTCAAAAATACTCAGACTTCTAACAGGGAACACACCTAGAGATTTACAGACTTTTAATAATGCCATCTGAGATAGTCACCACTTGAGATTTATCTCTAGATTAAAGGAGTGCTGTGGACGATCAAATCAAGCCCATATTTTCAGGGGGCGTCGGTAGAAGTGGCACCACCATCATTGGAAGAATTCTACGAAAGAATTCAAAAGTATTTGTAGCTTCACCTCTTGAGATCAAATTTATTACAGAAACTTCTGGACTAATTGATTTAGTCTTTGGAATCAGAGAATTTCTCCCTACTCAAATCTCTCGCTCGGGTTATTGGCTATCAAAACTAAGCACCCATGACTCTACTAAGATTCGATATTTAAAGTTTAAGCGAAGAATTGAGAGTGACTGGTGGATCCGCACTAATCGATTAGATCGCGAGAGTGGATTACATCGGGCTTTGAGTAAAACAACCTTAATTAAACTGCTTAAAGAGCTTGAAGCTAGCCTCGATACTCCCCTTGAGGCAGCTCGACAATTTACTTTTGGATACGTTAAAAGCCATCGCAAATGGGAGGGTCAAAGATTTTGGATGGACACTTCACCTCCAAACATTATGTATTCAGATTATATTTATCGCATTTTTCCTGAGGCTCGATTTGTCGAGATGCGAAGAAATCCCTTAGATAACATCGCCTCAGTGTTAAAGGAGCCCTGGGGGCCAAATGATCCCGAGAAGGCAATAATTTGGTGGCGTGACAGAATTGCTTTAGCGACAAGCGCGCAGAAATCTATACCCAGCGAAAGTTCAATTACTTTGGAGTTAGAGGACTTGGTTAAGAATAAGAGGAGTGAAACTTATCAACGTCTAATCACTCACATAGGGCTCGATGACGAAGTTAAAATGCGCAAGTACTTTGAATCAGAAGTGACTTTTGAAAGGGCTCACATTGATAGATGGAGAAGTGATTTCACCGATCCTGATAAATTTGAAAATCTCTTCAACAAACTCACTAAGTAGTCTCGGTAAATTAGCTTCAGCTCATCGAGCACTAGCCCACGGCCAAATCACTGCGCTAATGAATTTGTCGTCTCAACAATCAACTTGGGTCTCCCCTAAGCCGATAACTAGATTCTCCGTCGGAGGGAGAAATTAACTGAGTTGCGAAGCAAATCGTGGATCACAGATTATTTGTAGGCGGAGAATGCAAGTAGTGGCCTCCACTACCTCGCCAAAGGGTCTCATAGGACTTTCCGCTAATCCCAACCACTGCTATCTCCTCAAAATCATTGCCAGCGAAATCAAAGCAAAGTAGCATCTTTCTCAGTTCGACGAACTACGAAGAGAGACCACGAGAATTCCATGAAAAATAAATTGACCAAACTCGCCCGAGAATATTGGACGGCGGAAGAGAGCCGGGATATCAAGGCAATTCTCTCCTTCTTCTCCAAAGATGCACGATGGACTGGCCCAGACGGGGTCACACTCGTCGGCCATGACGAAATTCGTACCTTTTATGAGAAAAGCGCTACGGCCTATCCGACATTAAGCGTAGATGTAATGCGCTCGTACGGAAATAAGCATGAGGGTACAGTCGAATGGAAGGCAAAACTAACCGCACCAGATGGACGAGTGCTTGATCTCAGCGGCGTTAACATCATGAAGAGAAAAAGAAATAAATTTACAGAGTTAACTGCATATTTTAATTTGGGTGCATTCTAACTATCAATTGAGATCAAGGAGCGCAGAATGGCAAAAGGTAGAACAGCAATTGTAACTGGGGGCGCTTCTGGAATTGGCGCGGCCTGCGTACGAAGGTTTTTGAAAGATGGCATCGCTGTTGTGGCAATGGATTTAAATGAAGCGCTACTAAAAAAGATGCAGAGTGATTTGGGAGATCCAAATCTCCATATAGTGGTAGGCGATGTCTGTGATGAGGGCGCACGGGCGAAGACCATCAAGGCGGCGATCGAAAAAACTGGTTCGCTCGATATCTTGGTAAATAATGCGGCGGTCTTTCTGCTCGCTGGATTAGATGCCACGAAAGAGCAATGGCAGCGAACCTTTGAGGTCAATCTCTTGGCTGGGGCAAATCTGGTGACGCAAGCAGTGAGCGAATTGCGTAAGAGCGCACACCCTACAATCGTCAACATTACGAGTATCTCTTCTCATCGCGCCCAAACTGGTCGATGGACTTATAACGCGATGAAGGGTGCGCTCCTTGAATTAACAAAGTGCCAAGCGCTATACCTTTCCAAAGAGAAAATTCGTGTGAACTCTGTCAGTCCGGGCTGGATCTGGACAGAGACCCTTGATGAAGCAGCCAATGGTGATCGCGCAAAGTGGGAACCTATCTGGGGACGTTACTCAATGATGGACCGTTGTGGTGAACCAGATGAAGTTGCTGCAGCAGTTGCGTGGCTAGCCAGCCCGGATTCAAGTTTTGTCACTGGTGCAGATCTTGTTGTCGATGGTGGTTATTTGGCGCTGAGCCCAGAGTCCAATGACACTCTCGACCTCATGAGGGGCTAGTTTATGAAGTGCATTGATTCGCATATGCATTTGTGGGACCTCAAGACTGGTACATACCCCTGGCTTACCGGTGTCGAAGATAAAGAGACGGCATTTGGTAACTTGAAAAAGTTAGCTGTTGATTATCTACTTCCTGAGTATCGGCAGGACACTTCTTCAATAGAGCTAGCCGGTCTAATCCATGTAGAAGCGGCGTGGGATCCAAGTAATCCACTCGGTGAAACGCAATGGCTGGCCCAGGTTCTGCGCCAGTGTGAAGTGCCTTATTCGATAGTTGCAGGTGCAAATCTATTAAAGGCAGATTTCCCACAACTGTTGGCCGCGCACCGTCAAGTAAGTGATCGAGTGGTGGGTGTGCGACATATTCTTAATTATCACAGCGATCCCGATTACACCTTTACCGATAGCCCCGCAATCATGCACGATGCCACATGGCGCAAGAACTTTGCCCATCTCGGTGATCAAGGGATGATCTTTGACCTGCAGATTTTTCCTGATCAATCCTCAGGAGCTGCCGGGCTAGCTGAAGAGTTTCCGCAAACCAAGATGGTAATTAATCATTTCCTCATGCCCTTGAGCTGGGATCGTCAAGGCTTATCCGATTGGAAAAACGAGTTAGCAAAACTGGCCGTCCATGAAAATATTGCCATTAAGTTAAGTGGGCTTTACATGTATCGTCGTGATTGGCCCAACGAGGCGATGAATCACTTGATTGATACCGCCTTAGAACTCTTTACCCCCGCTCGCGTGATGTGGGGCAGTAACTTTCCGGTAGATCGTCAATTTGTTCCTCTCGCGAAATTAGCAGCCGATTTCGAAAACAGTCTTGCCAGACTTTCCCCTGATATACGACAGGCGGTAATGTGGAGAACAGCTAATAAGTGGTATCAACTAGGTGTTCTAGATTAATCTGATCACGAATATCTAGCGGTTCCCGAAGTTGAACGGCTAGGATCTCGGTCATGACATGGCAGCGAGTTGATTTAACAACGGCGCAGGTTGATCACCTAAAAACTCTAGTAACCGGTTCGGTCTCCACAAATGAGAGCGTCCTTGATCAGCATGGGCGAGATGAATCTGCCTTTGCGCCAGTTCGTCCTTCTGCAGTTGTAATGCCCCGCAGCTCTGAAGAGGTCTCTCACGTTTTGGCTTACTGTAATCAAGAGAAAATCCCAGTCGTCGCCTTCGGTGCTGGCTCCTCTCTAGAAGGGCACGTGTTGCCGTTATTTGGTGGCGTCTCACTAGATCTGACCGATATGAATAAGATCATTGAAATTCGCGGCGATGATTTATTAGTGCGCGTACAACCAGGTGTACATCGCATGGCGCTCAATAAAAAGTTAGCTGACTCTGGTTTGTTTTTCTCAGTCGATCCGGGCGCTGATGCCACATTAGGTGGGATGGCTTCAACTGGAGCCGCTGGAACAACCACAGTTCGTTACGGCTCAATGCGCGAGAATGTTTTAGCACTCACAGCAGTATTAGCCGATGGCACAATAATTAGAACTGGCCGTGAAACGAGAAAGTTATCTGCCGGATATGACTTAACTAGATTACTTGTGGGCTCAGAGGGCACTCTTGCGGTGATCACTGAGTTGACGCTTCGAGTATTTGGTATCCCCGAGAAAATGGCAGCGGCAATTGTGCGCTTTCCAACGCTGGCAGAGGGCGTCAGCGCGGCAACTGCAATTGTGCGAACCGGTATATCGATCGCCCGCTGTGAATTCTTAGATGCCCAGAGCATTAAAAATGTAAATGCGCATGATGGTTTGACGCTGACCGAGGCACCAACGTTGTTCTTTGAATTTCATGGCAGTCCACAGGGTGTGCAAGAGGATGCATCCTCAGTCAAAGAGATTGTTGCCGAATTTGGTGGAAGTGAGTTTGAGTGGACTACCGATGAGGATGCTCGTCGAAAATTGTGGCAAGCCCGGCACAATGCATACTGGGCCGGCATCGCAGCTAATCCTGGAAAACGTGCGGTCAGTACCGATGCCGCTGTTCCACTGTCAAAGCTAGCTGATGCGGTAATGGTTGCCGATCAAGTTCTCGCCAAATACAAGTATCCATATTCAATTTTGGGACATGTTGCAGATGGAAATTTCCACTGTTCAATCATTACAGATCCAAACAAACCTGAGGAGCTAGAAGAGGTCCGCCATGTGACTCACGAGATCACAATGCGGATTATCGAGATGGGTGGAACGTGCACTGGAGAGCATGGAATTGGCTCAGGAAAAATTGATGCCTTAGTTGCAGAGACAGGAGCTGCCGCGGTAAGTGTTATGAAGTCCATCAAGTTATCACTTGACCCAAATAATATATTGAATCCAGGCAAAGTATTTAACTAACCTCACTTGATTAAGGCAAAGGGCGAGAATAGGCTTTGCGCAATCCATAGGAGGCCATTGTGATCGTTACCACGTTCGAACTCTTTTTCCTTGCACCGCGTTGGGTCTTTCTAAAAATAGAGACAGATGAAGGAATTTCCGGATGGGGCGAACCAGTCCTAGAAGGAAGAGCCCATACTGTTGCCGCTGCTGTTGATGAATTGATGCTCGATGTGGTGGGCAAAAACCCATTTGAAATTGAGCGCCTCTGGCAACGGATGAAGAAGGGTTCCTTTTATCGTGGTGGCGCAATTATGGATTCTGCACTTGCGGGAATTGATCAAGCGCTCTGGGATATTAAGGGAAAGGCGCTCGGTGTCCCTGTCTACCAACTATTGGGTGGGCAGGTTCGTGATCGTGTGCGGATTTACGGACACATTGGTGCAGCCGGTAGCGAAGATGGCCATACTCATGCCCCTGTAAGTACTGATATTAAAGAACTTTTAGCCAGTGCCGATGCACAAATGGCACGCGGATTAACTGCGCTTAAGTTTTGCCCAGCAGATGGTTTGGAGCATATTGATACTCCGGAAGAGTTAAAGAACATTGTCGCTCGCGTAACCGCAGTTCGAGAGCATGTGGGAGATGCGATTGATATCGCACTTGATTTTCATGGACGATTTAGTTTGGCGATGGCCCGTCGAGTATTTCCATATCTTGAACCACTCAACCTCTTATTTATTGAAGAGCCGGTTCTCCCGGAATTCACAGATCAATTTGAACTGATTGTCTCTTCCACATCTACACCTATTGCAACTGGGGAACGCCTCTTTGATCGCAAGGATTTCAAGGATGTACTTCGTAGCGGAATCGCAGTGGCCCAGCCTGATTTAAGCCATGCCGGGGGTATCTCAGAATGCCGACGTATTGCATCGATGGCCGAGGTATATGACGTTTCGATGGCACCGCATTGCCCACTTGGGCCGATTGCTTTGGCTGCCTGCCTGCAACTTGACTTTGCCACACCTAATTTCCTTATTCAGGAACAAGTAATTGGACTTGGCCGCGCAGATGCCGGATCTCGTTTGGATATCTATGACTCTGCGCTGAAGTATCTAGTGGATCTCTCCGTCTTTGATGCGCCTAACGGCTACATCGAGTTGATGACTCGACCAGGACTCGGAATTGAAATTGATGAGGCAGAGGTGCGTAAAGCTTCGGAGAGTGCCTACCGCTGGCGCGCACCTTTCTGGACACATAAAGATGGGTCGCATGCGGAGTGGTAGAGGCGAAGTATCTCCTGAACTTATTGTTGCGCGAAAAAATCTATGTTATTTTGAAAGCACGCCAAGGCTACGTGAAGGAGTTTGCGCATGGATAGAATTTGTTGGACGCTACGAGTACATCCCGATCGAGTAAATGATTATCGAGAGAGCCACGCAACTATCCCTGATTACTACCGTCAGGCGCTCAGCGATGCGGGATGGAAGAACTACTCGATCTACCTCATGCCAGATGGGCTCGTAATTGGCTATGTAGAGTCCGAAAATTGGGACGAGTCCCGCAAAATCATGTGGGCCCGCAAGGATGTACACGAGCGCTACAGTGCTGAAATAGGCGACAAGATGAAGGGCGCTTTTATCTGGCCACCTGAGGGTCCTCCCACCGATGCGTTACAGATGCACCCTTGCGAAGAGCTGGTCTTCCGTCTCGATTAGTCCTGATTTCCTACCGAACGCAACATTTGAGCTTCGATAACATTTTGAGATCTTTTCAGGTATCTGAATTTTTAAGAAAAATAAATCACCCCAATTCATTGACCTACTCGTTCGTAACTCCTTACGATCATGCCAAAGTTCGCAGTTGAGAATTTTTACATCACGTAACCCGAGAAATGAGGATTTGATGAAAATTTTTACATCAGGTAAAAAACTTCGCGTAAGTTTAGTCGCGGGGTTTGTTTCACTCTCCTTAGTTACATTTGGAATCCAAAATGCACACGCTGTCACAGAGTTGCGTTTTGCCGCACTTGCTGGAATTGATGGAAACCTCAAGCCAGTAATCGACCAGTGGAACAAGGAAAACCCAGACATCCAAATCAAAATTGAGACGCTCCCTGCAGGCATCCCAGAAATCGTTAAGAATTTGGCAGCATCTTCCCTAGCTGGAAATGCACCAGATATTATTAACAATCTCGATACCTATGCAGATCAATTGGCAGATGTCGGATTCACTGAAGATCTCACCAAGTATTTCGGAACCGGTCCTGGTGCACTCACGCGCTCAAACTTTAACCAGGCATTCCTAAGTTCATATGTCCCGATTAATCTTCCAAAGCAGGTTCATGGACTTCCAATTGCAGCAGATGCAATTGTTGTCTTTTATAACAAGACCCTCTTTAAGAAGGCTGGAGTTAAAGCTCCTAAGGATGGTTGGACATACGATCAATACCTCGCGGCTTGCGATGCAATGTCTAAGTGGGGCGCAAAGCAGAAGCCACAGGTATGGGGTTCTTCTGGCGGACCTGGTGGAGGAAGCAAGTCCATCTGGCAAGCTCAATACAACCCATTCCTACGCTCAGTAGGTGCTTACACCTATGATCGCAATACAAATACATCGAAAATTGGTGCACGAGCGGCAATCAAAGCGTGGAAGCAACTTGTAAAGCCATGGCAGAGCGGATGTATTCCTAAGTACAGCATCTCTTCAGGAAAGACTCCTCCAACTTTCCAGGGTGGACAGGTAGCAATGGAAACTTCCGTTCGCGCACTTCTTCCAACTTACAAGGCGGGTCTCGCTGAGAAGAAGATGGATTGGGATGTTGTTGATATGCCAACAATCAAGGGCAAGGTCTCCAAGTACATCATTGGTGGCGGAAGCTATGGTCTTGGTATGGCTGCAACTTCAAAGAATAAGGCAGATGCATGGAAGTTTATCGATTGGTTCTACACCACGAAGAATGGTGGAATCAATACACTTCAAGCTAGTGGCTCACTAGTTCCTCCAACTGATGCAGGTATTGCAACCGGTGATTGGCGTAAGGTTGCAGCTCCTCCTGCAAACGTCAACGCATTTAGCCGTGCGATCAAGAACTCATTTATCGCTCCAAAGCTTCCAGGTCAAGCTGGAACAGTTCTTGATACTGCAATCGGAGATGCCTTAGCTGAAGTTCTTCTTAAGAATGTTTCAGTTAAGGCTGCTTTTAAGAAAGCCGAAGCGAAGGTAACAGCGGCTATCAAGAAGGAACTCGAATAAAAGCATAAATAAGCAGTACGTGATTTGGTGGCGTTCGTCTGTGAACGCCACCAAATCACTCTTTTGAGGAATTTCATCGATTGATAAGCAAGGCGGGTATGCAGGATGCAGAGCGTAGCTACAGCACCAAAACTTCAGAAGGTCACCCTCGCTCGGAGGAAGAAGTTAAAGCGAAATGATCGCTTTTGGGTAGCTGTTTTTATCACTCCAAACTTGGTTATGTACTCACTCTTCATTTTGATTCCTTCAGCAGCAGGAGTCTTATTAAGTTTCTGTGAATGGAATATTCTTGGCCCCATCAGCTGGGTTGGATTGGATAATTACCGACAGTTATTCGATGATGAACTCTTAGCACCCGCATTCGGCAGGACTTTAAAATTTCTCGTACTCGGTGTGCTTCCAACGGTATTTGGTGGTTTCTTAGTAGCTGTTCTGCTCAATTGGAAAGTAAAAGGAATCGGCGTCTTCCGTGCCATGTTCTTTCTTCCACTTACGATCTCTAGCGCCGTTGCCGGAATCGCGTGGTCTAGCATTTTTAATCCGGAAGCTGGTTGGATTAATCGGATTCTTGAGATAGTTGGTATCACGGGACCCGAGTGGCTATCGAGTTTTACCTGGGCTCTTCCTTCGATCACCATCATTGTTATCTGGCTCTCTCTGCCCCTAGTCATTATTCTCTATCTAGCCGGCTTGCAACGAATTTCACCTGAAATTCTTGAAGCCGCAGCCCTTGATGGCGCTAACGCTTGGCAGCGACTCTGGCAGGTAATTTTTCCTTGTGTTTCAGCAACCACGATTCTTGTTGTCGCCATCGAGATTTTGGCTTTCCTCTCTGCACCATTTGAGATTTCCTTACTTATGGTTCAAGGTGGCCCCCTTGATTCAACTACATCTCTGGCTTACTACGCATATAAGGTCGCCTTTGAACAATTCGAGGTTGGCTACTCTGCCGCGTTAGTAATGGTGCAGTTCTTTGCGATTTTGAGCGTTGTCGTACCAATCGCTCTTATTCGTAAATATCGAAAGGCTAAAGGTTAATTATGGCTAATTCAGTGCTTTTTACACGCAGGCGTTCAGCAAATACGCTGCGCTACTCCGTAATTATTCTGCTATCCCTCCTCTTTATATTTCCTCTGCTTTATCTGATTTCTGGCTCTTTAATGACCCTTGAGGCGGTCTCTGTCTATCCTCCTAAATTGCTTCCTCCGTCATTACATTGGCAGAATTATGCCGATGCTCTCTCCGTAATGACACCTCGTATATTTGTAAATACCTTAATTTTTACATTCGGTATTTTATTCTTGCAGATGATCATCTCCTTCACCGCTGGATTTGCTCTTGCAAAAATGCCTTTCAGATATGCCGCCTTGGTCGTTGGAGTTCTAGCAGTTCCTGTATTTCTTCCAACAAATATCTCAATCATCCCCCTCTACTTAGTTACATTTAAGTTAAATTTGCTCAATACTTGGGGTGGAATGATCTTGCCGATCGTTGGTTCAACTGCCTTCGGCACTTTGTTATTCCGTCAATTTATGGTCAACTTTCCTGATGGCCTGATTGATGCCGCACGTATGGATGGCGCAAGTTGGCCACGAGTCCTCTTAAAAATTGTTCTCCCCCTTGCACGTCCTCCGATTGCCTCTTACTCAGCAATCACATTCCTTACCGCATGGAATATGTATATCTGGCCACTGATGGTCGGAAATACAGATGCACTCCGTGTAGCTACTGTTCAGTTAGCGCCACTCATTGCTGGTGGAACCGGCTTCTATGGAAAAGTTGGGCCAAATGTCACATATGCGGCGGCAATTCTGAGTGCACTTCCTGTTGTACTTTTCTTCCTGTGGGCGCAACGTTGGTTTATCAATGCGATTGCAGGGAGTGGTAATGACTCATAAATTAGGTGTAGCAATTGTTGGGTGCGGTTTTATGGGTCGCCGACATATGTTGGGATTTAACGCGCTACACAAGGCAGGAAAGCTAGAAGGTGAAGTTGTCGCTCTCCTCGATATCAATCGTGAGACAGCCAATAAATTAGCCGAAGAGACTTTTGAACTAATGGGCGTTCGCCCCAAGGTCTATACATCTCTTAATGAGCTACTGCAAGATAGCGCCGTTGAAGCGATAGATATCGTGACAGATCCACGAACACATCACACAATCGCGATTCAAGCGATGGAGGCAGGGCGCCATGTGCTCTGTGAAAAACCTTTATCTCTGACTATTAAAACTGGTCAGATGATGGTTGCGGCTGCAGAGCGAACAGGTATGACCCTTGCGACGGCAGAGAACTATCGCCGTGGTGGCGCAAATCGCGTTGCCCGCGCGGTACTCGAATCAGGAATGCTCGGCAAGCTCCATCTCATGGTTGAACTGTGGGCTGGTGGAGATGATTCGATCATTATTAGTAAGTGGCGCCATATGAAAGATACCGGTGCTATCGGATTAGATATGAGCATTCACTACGCAGACATTATTGAATATTACGTGGGTCCTGTCGAACGAGTGTGGGGACGCGGCATAATTGCCGAGCCAGTTCGATATACGCAAGACCGTAGCGAATCAATTATTCCAACAGGTGAAGATTCACTCTTTGCCAGCATGCAGACAACGGATGGTATTGATGTTCAATATACATATCTGCCTTCCGGTCTAGGCAAGCGGTATCAACAGCGCAGCCTCCATGGCACAAAGGGGTCGATGACTGTTCCACCAGATCGCTCCGATGGAGAGACTGTCGTTCACCTTGGAGATCGTGAGCTCAAAGGCGAAGAGCTCATCAAAGAGCTTGCAGCGCTAGGAACTCACGTCAATATTAATGAAGTTACTAAGGCCGTGCTCGGCCCAGATGGCACTGGCGGAAAAGGTGCAGCGTGGGCTGATGTGGATGCGGGATATCTGGCAGTTGAAATCGCAGATTTCATTGATGCAATTAAGAATAAGGGAGCGCCTGAAGTTGATGGAATGGGTGGCCTTCGCGCACTTGCCATCGTCTATGCCATTCTCGAGTCCGGGATCGCCCAACGCGAGGTTTCTGTTGCAGAGGTATTGAGCGGTAAGTTACACGCCTACCAAGATGAGATTGATGCAGCAATGGAGCGTAAAAAGTAATGAGCGAAGAGTTAAAGTTTCATCAAGTTGCCTATGTCGTAAAAGATTTAGATTCATCTGTGCGACATTGGGCAGATAATTTAGGTATTGGACCGTGGACGGTCTACACACTTAAAGCTCCTAAATTGCGCGATTGCATCTACAAGGGAGAGAAAACTCAGTTCAGTCTGCGCCATGCGATGGCCTTTTCTGGGACTATGCAATTTGAGTTGGTGCAACCACTTGATGGCCCATCAATTTTTAAAGACCAACTCAACACAACTGGTGAAGGAATGAATCACGTGGGGTGCATTGTGCAAGATCATCCCGCCGCTGTTGCTGACTTCCTTGCCCGTGGCTTTACTCCACTGCAAAGCGCTGCAGGTTTTGGGGCTGAAGGAGATGGCGCATTCGCATATTTCCAACCACCTGATGGAATAAGCGCAATTGTCGAATTGATTTCACCGCCTAAAGTTCGTATTCAACCCGATTACATCTACCCAACTCCGGAAGGTTCCTGATGAAAACAGTTGCTCGAATTGCCAAAGTTGAAACATTTGTTGCAGGCATGTCTTGCTTTGTGCGGCTGACAACCGAAGATGGAATTCAAGGCGTTGGTGAATCAACTGCCTTTGCCTTTCCAAAAAATGTTGCTGAAGTAATCAAAAGCTATGAAGGATTTCTCATCGGTGCCAACGCACACGATGTTGAGGCGAATTGGTTGAAGATGTACCGCGCACTTGGATGGCGCGGACTCACAATGGGCGGTGCGATTAGCGCGATTGACCAGGCATGTTGGGATATTCGGGGCCGCACATATGAGACTCCAGTATGGAATTTATTAGGTGGTCGTAGCCGTAAAGCGGTCCGTGGAATGAAGGTTGTCTGGGGCCTGACCAAAGAAGCACTCATCAATGACTCTTTAGCTGCACAGAGAGAGGGATACACCGCAATTAAGGTGATTCTTCACCAGCACGAGCACCATGGCATGAGACATGCACAGAAGATCGAAGATCTTGTTAATCGTATGGCCGAACTCCGTGATGCAGTTGGAAACACCTTAGATATTGGTGTTGAGCTTCATCGAAATATGCAGCCTGGAAATTCAATTGCTTTAATTAAAGAGTTGATGAAGTTCCGTCCACTCTTTGTTGAAGATCCAATTCCACCAGATAGCGTCCTCTCTTTTGGTGAAGTTTCGGCGAAGGTCGATACCCCGATGGCCGCAGGTGAGCGCAATACCTCTATCTATGAATTCCGTGAATATATCGAGCATGCGGGCTTGTCATTTGTTCGCCCTGATATTGGTCTTGCGGGCGGCTTCACCCATGTCCGAAAGATTTGTGGAATGGCAGAGGCGCACCATCAAGGCGTTCTCCCCCACGCCGTTCCGTCGGGAGCAATTGCAACGATGGCGCACATTCATCTTGGTATCTCAGTTCCAAATTGGGAAGCACAGGAGCATGTTGATCAAAATGTTGATCCAGTCCAGCAGATGGTTAAGCGAATTCCACTTGTTAAAGAGGGCTGGCTCTACCCATTTGATGAACCTGGCCTCGGTATGGAGATAAACGATGCATTCTTTGCCACAAATCCACCAGTGGTTGTGCACGGAGTAAAACCTGACTTGCGAGAAGATGGGTCGGTGGCGCTCCGATGAGCAAATTAAAATTAGGAATCGCATGCTCTGCTGAAAGTCGTAACCTGTACCTAGGTAAGGAAGATCTTGCGCGCTTAGCAAAGATTGCCGATGTAGTTATTGAAGAGTATGACGTTCCCAGCGATTGGGTAAATATTCCAGTCGATCCAAAGGTTGAAGCAAAATTTGCACAATTTGCAAAGGACCTTGAGGTGCTCATTGTTTTCCACGGTGGTCCACGCGTCACAAAACCGATCTTCGATGCCGCGAAGAAGTTAAAGTTTGTCGGCGAGCTGGAGGGCGATCGCTTTGCTGGTCGCATCGATGTTCAAGCAGCGAAAGAGGCTGGCGTTGTTGTTGTTGATACCACTCACTCCTCTTCATGGCCCGTCTCTGAATGGGCGCTAGCACTTGCCTTGATGGGTCTTCGTGAACATGCTCGATTCCGCGACATTATTGCCGGCAAAGCAATGAGCCATCATGATTACCGAACAAAGCCACCGGCGCGCGAACTCACCGGCAAGAGTGTTGGAATGATCGGCTTTGGCCATATTGGTTGGCGCTTACGTGAATTCCTTGTGCCATTCCGCAATGAAATTCTGGCTTACGACCCATATGCACCGCGCGAATTAGCAGATGCGCTCGATATTAACTTTGCCTCTCTCGAGAAAGTAATGACCTGTGATGTTGTTATCTGTTTAGCCCCAGACACCGCTAAGACACGGGACATGATTGGCGATAAAGAGTTAGCTCTTCTTACACCCGGCGCTGTTTTTGTAAACGTGTCACGCGGTGGATGTGTCAATGTTCCAGCTCTGATTGCAAAAGCTGAAAAGAATGACGCCTGGTTTGGACTTGATGCACATAACCCTGAACCAATTGCGGTCGACTCCCCTCTTCGTCAGATGAGAAATGTATTTCTCTCCCCACATATTGGTGGCATGACAGTCGAAGCCCAACCACGTTTCTTCACACTGATGGTGGAAGAGCTCGAGCGTTGGCATGCTGGCGCAGAACCACGTGCTCAGATCACCGACCGTGTAATCGCTGGAAGATCAGGAAAATAGAGTGATTGCTGATAGCCATTGCCATGCATGGCGCAGGTGGCCATACGATAAAGCCGTTCCCGATCCAGATCATCGCGGTTCAATAGAAGCCCTGCTCTATGAAATGGATACTCATGGAGTTTCACGTGCCTCTGTTGTCTGTGCTCGCATCGGTGATGGAGCTGGTGGTGACGGCTTTGGCAACGAAGATAACAATGAGTATGTAGCAAATTTTGCGCGTAAACACCCCGATCGAATTACTGCGTGGGTAGATGCAGATTGCGTGTGGAGAAAAGACCATCACGCTCCAGGGGCTGCGGCTCGCTTGCGAAAAGAGATTTCAGAGAACGATGCGCGTGGATTTACGCATTATGTCGGTGGCGAAAATGATGGCTGGATGCTCTCTGATGAAGGGCGTGAATTCTTTGCCACAGCAAGTGAGTTAAAAGTTGTCGCTTCAATGGCAATATCGCCGGCCTGGCTGCCAGACTTACAGATAATTGCCGCAGAAAATCCAACTCTGCCGATACTGCTCCATCATATGGCGATGCCAGAGAACACAGGTTCTGGCCATAACCCAATTGCCGTTCAGAAAATTCTTGATGCAGCTAAGCAGCCAAATATTGGTGTGAAAATTTCTGGCTTTAATTACAACAATAGTAAGAAATTTGATTTTCCCTATAGCCAGTCTCAGGTGCTCTTTAAGGCAATCTATGAGGCATACGGTCCGCGTCGCCTATTCTGGGCATCAGATTTTCCAGCATCGCGCGATATGTTGACCTACACGCAGGCTATTGAAGTTGTACGCACACATTGCCAATACCTACATGAAGATGATTTAGCGAGGTTACTTGGCGATAATCTCAATGACTTACTTAACAATCCAGTTTTAACTAATAAGCAATTCCACTAACACGAGAGGCGAGGAAAAAGAGATGAACGCAGTACTAATTGCACGTTACTACGTTATACCAGGCAATTCTAAGGCAGTAGGCGAGGCTTTGGCCAAGATGGCAGTCCGTGTGAAGGCAGATGAGCCAGCTTGCTTACTCTATAACGCAAATATTGATCCTGAGAACGAGAATCTCTACTGCCTCTATGAAGTGTATAAAGATTCTGCATCCATTGCCGCTCATCGCGATACCCCACACTTTAAGGAAATCATTGAAGGTATTATTGTTCCACTCCTTGAAAAGCGCGAGCGTGAAATCTACACGCAGCTTATTGGCTAATGAAATTACTCGCCTTTGAAACAGTAACCTCCGAAGGAAAGCTCCGTCACCTCGGTGCTTTGGTAGAGGGCGATGCTGACTCTGGTCAGATCATTGATCTCACATCAGCTTCTCGCGCACTACTGGCTTCACAAGGTGCGAGTAAAGAAGAGAGTGAGCGTTTAACTGCCCTTCTCTGCCCGCCATCCACTCTTGGATTTATCGAAGGTGGGGGGCGTGCCAGAGAGCATGCCGAGATGGCAGTTGAACAAGTGCTCACGCAAGGGTGGGATAAGTCGCCAACTGATGAAGTGATCCGTTATAGC
>Ga0129324_10000329_pt1 | contig 35099 bp, 51 predicted proteins | sample CPBDNA_7_FD_96879 | JGI IMG/M metagenome (GOLD analysis project Ga0129324, IMG submission 96879) | Freshwater to marine salinity gradient microbial communities from Chesapeake Bay, USA - CPBay_Spr_15_0.2_DNA | ecosystem: Environmental > Aquatic > Marine > Coastal | place: USA: Chesapeake Bay...
ACTAATCAAGACTTTAGCTTTACATTCAATGGCTAGTAAAGACCAACGAAAAGAAACAGACAAGCGGACAGCGCTATTAAAAACTAAGGCAGTGCTAAATGATATGCAAGATTCGCTGATCGCTTCACCGTGATAAAAAAAATGACTAGGGGCGAGAAGGTTATAGCCTTCATTACTACCTATATTATAACGCCGGAGGGTTCGCAAGTAGGCAAGCCAATGCAGTTGGCTGAGTTCCAGCGCAAGTTCATCTTAGAAATTTATGATAATCCGCATGGAACTAAGCAAGCATACCTGAGTATTTCACGTAAGAACGGAAAGAGCGGACTCATTGCAGCCATTATTTTGGCTCACTTAGTAGGGCCGGAAGCTAAACATAATAGTCAAATTATCTCAGGCGCTAGAAGTCGTGACCAAGCTGCGCTAGTTTTTAAGCTGGCTAGTAAGATGGTTATGCAATCATCTGAGCTTATGAAGGTGGTTAAGATAATCCCGTCAAGCAAAATGTTAATCGGCTTACCTCGCAATGTGGAGTACAAAGCCATTGCAGCAGACGGTACTACAGCTCATGGCTTGAGTCCGGTGTTGGCTATCCTTGATGAAGTTGGTCAAGTAAGAGGTTCTCAAGATGATTTTATCGATGCTATCACAACTTCGCAGGGTGCTTATGATGAACCGCTGCTGATTGCTATTAGTACGCAGTCGCCTAATGACGCTGATTTGTTCTCTATATGGATTGATGACGCTAAAAAATCAGGTGATCCGGCTATTGTTTCACACGTTTACGAGGCTACAAAAGATTGCGACTTGATGGATGAAGCTGAATGGTATGCAGCAAACCCAGCGCTAGGCATATTTAGATCGTATAATGAGCTGAAAGAGTACGCGATTAAAGCAGAGCGTATGCCGTCTAGTGAAAATGCTTTTCGCAATTTATATTTGAATCAGCGAGTGCAAGCAAACAATCCGTTTGTTAGTCGTGACGTATGGCAATCAAACGGCGATATGCCTGAATCATTGATCGGTAAAAATGTATATGGTGGCTTAGACTTGTCAAGCGTTAATGACTTAACTGCGCTAGTATTGGTTACAGATGATGGCGATGTCGTGCCATACTTTTGGCTTCCAGGTGAAGGGCTTGCTGAAAAGGCTAAATCAGATCGTGTGCCGTATGATGTATGGGAACGTGAAGGTTATTTATTGACTACGCCTAGCAAAGCTATTGAGTATTCATACATTGCTGAATATCTACGCAGTATATTTGACAATTTTAATATAGTTAAGATTGCATTTGATAGATACAACATGAGATTTTTAAAGCCTTACTTAGAAAAGGCAGGCTTTACTGATGAGGAAATGGATAGGTTTGTAGAAATGGGGCAGGGGTTTATTTCAATGTCACCGGCTATTCGTGAGCTTGAATCTAAGTTACTTACTAAAAAATTAAAACATGGCAATCATCCAGTATTAACTATGTGTGCAAGCAATGCTAGTGTTATACTTGATCCTGCCGGTAATAGAAAGTTTACAAAACAAAAATCTAATGGTAGAATAGACGGCATAGTTAGCTTGGCTATGGCTGTAGGCGTTATGCCTGAGTCGCTAGATCAAGGTGATTTTGATGGCTTTTTAATGAATCCTGTGGCGGTTAAATGAGTGTATTTACACCAGTAATCAATTGGTTGTTTGATGGGTTACAAAGAAACCAAGGCATACAAAACCCAGCGCCTCCGGTATATTCAGAGAGCGCAGCATCGTCTGTCACATTTGACAGCGCCATGCAACTATCAGGCGTGTGGTCATGCGTTAAATTAATATCTGAAACAGTGGCAAGTCTGCCATTAACTGTTTATAAAAAAACGCCTGACGGTCGTGTGAAGTCAGTTAGTGATCAGCTAACAATTTTGTTTCAAGGTAAAGTCAACCGCTACCAAAACAAGATTGAATTCTTTGAAACAGTATTGTTAAATTTAATTGTGCATGGTAACTCATATTGCATTATTCAAAAGTCAGGCGGTCGCATTGTTGGCTTAATGCCTATAATGGCCTCGCAAGTAGAAACAACTTTACTTGCTGATGGCGCTATTGTGCATGAGTATTATTATGACGGCGGCGTTAAAGTATATGCTGCTGAATCAATATGGCATTTAAAGATGATGGGTAACGGCGTTATTGGCCTGAGTCCACTAGCTTATCAGCGTAATACTTTAGGAATTGCACAAGCCGCAGAAAGCGCAGTTACTAAAATATATCGTAACGGCTCAAAGCCTAGCGGAGTTTTAAGTATTGATCGAGTATTAACTAAAGAACAGCGTGACTCTATTAGATCAAACTTTAGCACTTTAGTTTCTACCAATGATGAACGGCTGCTAGTGCTTGAGGGTGGCATGAAGTTTGACGCTATCTCACTGAGTCCGGCAGACATTGAGCTGTTAGCGTCTAGGCAATTCCAGCTTTCTGAAATCTGCCGCTGGTATGGTGTGCCAAGTGTCATGATTAACGATACAAACTCTACCACTGTTTGGGGATCAGGTATTGAGCAGATCGTATCAGGATTTTATAAAGTAACATTACGCCCTATCTTAGAAAAGATAGAGCAATCAATGATCGTGACTTTGCTTGGCGATAGCGTGGGCGAATACGATGTTGAGTTTAACTTTGAAGGTTTACTGCGAGCAGATCAGAAGTCACGCTTTGACGGCTATCGAACTGGTATTCAAGGCGGTATCATTACACCTAATGAAGCTAGATCGATGGAAGGCTTGCCGCTTATGGATGGCGGTGACGAATTATTTATGCAGTCTGCTACCTTGCCTATATCGCAGCTAGGCCAACAACAACCAACTACAGCACCAACTAATACACCTGATATGGGACAAACCAATGACAATCCTGCATAAAAGCCTTAACTTACAAGATGTAAGCGTTAAGTTTGACACGGTTGGGGGCATGAAGTTTAGCGGATATGCTTCTAAATTTAACGATGTTGACTCTTATAACGATACTATTATGCCAGGCGCTTACGCTGCAACCTTGCAAGATCGTGAGCGAGCAATACAAATGCGCTGGAATCACTATGGTGAAGTTATTGGCAAATGGACAATGGTTGCCGAAGACGAAAAAGGCTTATGGGTTGAGGGTGAATTAACACCCAATCATTCAAAAGCGCAAGACGTTTACGCGTCATTGAAGCATGGCGCTATTTCAGGTCTAAGCATTGGCTTCTATCTAAAAGACTTTGATCTAAAGCCTGATGGCGTTCGCGTATTGAAAGAGATTGAGCTAGTAGAGATTAGCGTAGTAGAAGAACCTGCGGACTTAGGCGCACGAATTGAAGATGTAAAGTCAGCCGTTACAGAGGCTAAGACTTTGAAGGAAATTGAAACCTTACTGCGTGATGCTGGCAAGTTTTCAAGGGCTGATGCGACTGCTATCGTTAGTCGTATCAAGTCTATTGCACAGCCGAGTGATTCGGTGGCAGAAGAAACAAATGCACAAGCTATTTTAGCCGCCGCATTAAAACTTAAATCACTATAAAGGAATTACAAATGGAACTGAATGATATGATCGACGCTGGCTTTAAGTCAGTACAGGAAAAAGTAGGCGCTGAATTAAAGTCAGCTATGGACAAATACGAAGGCCAACTTAAAGACACTGGCTCAGTTGCTGTTGAAGCTAAGTCAGCCGTTATTGCATTGGCTGAGGAATTCAAATCAGTCGCCGCTTCTATGAATGAGTTAGCACAAAAGAGCGCTAACGGTTTACATGCAGAAGCACCGCTGTTAAGTGCTGGCGCTGAGTTCGTTAAATCAGAAGGCTTTAAACAATTGCTTAAAGGCGAGCGCGACAAAGTACGTGTTGAAGTTAAGAACACAGTTACTTCTGATTCAACAACTGTATTCCCGTACCAACGTCCAGGCGTTATTGCTGGCGATTACAAACCGCTTACTATTCGTGAATTATTCCGCTCAATCCCTGTTTCTAGCAACATGGTAAACAGCTTGCGCGAATTAGCAAACACAAACAGCGCAGCAGAAGTTTCACAAGGTGCAGCTAAACCTGAATCAGCAGTGACTTTTGAGCAGTACAATGTGCCAATCACTACCGTTGCTCATTGGATTAAAATCTCTAAGCAACTTATGGAGGATGCTCCGGCAATCACTGCTTACATTGACACTCGTTTGCGTGATGGTTTAGCACAGCGTATTGATGCACAATTGTTAAATGGTAACGGTACATCACCTAATCTATCAGGTTTGACTGACAGCGGCAATTTTACAGCCTATACAGCTACATCTGATGATTTGCTAGTGGATGCTATCAACCGCGCTAAATACCAATTGTGGGCTACTGGCAACTACGCTGACGCTGTTATTGTAAACCCTGCTACTTGGGGCGCAATGGAGCGTACACGTGAAGGCTCAGGTACTGGTGCTTATTTATACGGCACTCCTGGCACTGGCGGTAACATGAACCCATTTGGCTTGCGTATCGTGTTGTCAAACAACATGGCGGCAGGTAAGTTCTTAATCGGTGCGCTTGATACTGCTACTGTATTGTATAACCGTACAGGTGCAGTGGTTGAAATGGGTTATGTAAACGCTGACTTTACAAATAACCTGATCACAATCCGAGCAGAAGAACGCTTGGGTCTTGGTGTAGATCGTCCTAGCGCTATTTTATATGGTGATTGGACTGCTTAGTAAATAGTGTAAAATTAGAAAGCCTGCTTCGGTGGGCTTTCTTTTTATGGGATTAATATGAAAATAGTTATTACATCAAAAAAGCCAATTAATGATGACGTTAAAGGTCGCTTACAAAAAGATACAGTGATTGATCTACCGGATCATAAAGCTAAGTTCTACATTGAACGTGGCGAGGCCGTAGCATACGAAACAAAGGTCATGCAAGATAACCCACTAAAGACAGGTGGCGCAACGGCACAGTCGTCTGTTGCGCGAGTGGTGGAAGCCTTACGCGACAGGATGCCGAACTCGTTAGAAAGTGGCGAGAAAAAGACACTGGTACGACTAAAGCGGTAATAGTAGCAAATAATACTTTTCAGCTAGTGTCATGGGCTGATGCTATGTTTGCTATGGATAAGGACTGGTGGACTATACACGGTGATGAAGTTGTAAAAACTTTTATAGGTGCTAAGTTCTCAAACAATCCAGTAAAAGAAGCAAAGCATTTAGCTCAGTTTGAACACTTCGGGAATAGTGGCGCTGCATGTATTAGTTTGGCTATTATGGGCGGAGCTAGTAGAATTATATTGCTTGGCTATGATTGTCAGATAACAAATGGCTTAAAACACTGGCATGGTGACCATAAAGCAGGGCTTGGCAACGCAGGAATGATCCACAAATGGCATAAAAAGTTTGCTGAAATAGCAGAAAGATGGCCTAATTTAGTGGTAAATGCTACTAGACAAACCGCACTAACTTGTTTTGAAAGAGTAGAATTAGAAAATGAAATTGCCACTTAATAGCGTTCGCGGTCGTATTAGATCATTTATTGAAGCTCATGCCGACAAATTGGGCGATGATGTGCTTGAAATAGGGTCTAGGATGACTAATCCTAATACATGGTGGATTGTTAACCATGATCTAGCTAAAGGCAAGTGGATTGGTTGCGATATGCAGCAGGGCGATGGCGTTGATGTTGTTGCCGATATTCATAATCCGCCAAGTGAATGGACTGGTAAGTTTACCGGCATTTTATGCAGCGAGGTTATGGAGCATATAGCAAGGCCGCATATTGCTTTGCCTAAAATTAAGTCACTCCTTAAACCTAACGGCTTTATTATAATCACTACTTTGTTTGCGTTTCCTGAACATGGCTTTCCTGATGATTATTTTAGATACAGCCGCAGCGGATTAAAATTGTTACTTGAAGATGCTGGCTTTATTGACGTTGAAACATTTTATGCAGGTGAGGTTGTATTGAAGCTTAACGATCACGGTGAAGCCGGAGAATGTACGCGCACTTTACCGATGCACACATTCGCGATTGCGAGAGTGCCATGCTAACACTATTGACAGCTACTGGATGCAGACCTAAAGCATGGGCTATCTGTGAAAAACTTATGCTTGCTCAAGATTATACAGGGTCAGTGCGCTGGGTCATTGTAGATGACGGCGAAGAAGCGCAGCCAGTGACGTTTAAACGCGATAACTGGACGCTTGAGGTAGTAAGACCGCAGCATAGATGGAAAGAAGGCTTAAACACGCAAGCTGATAACCTATTAGCCGGATTGAATGTTATTTCAGATGATGAAAATCTAGTAATTATTGAAGATGACGATCACTATGCCAGTGACTGGCTAGCGACTGTTAGCGAGTATTTAAAAGATTATGAATTAGTAGGTGAAACACTAGCAAAGTATTATAATATAACAACTAAGACCGGCAGACAGCTAAGAAACGACAAACACGCTAGTCTATGCTGTACGGCTATGCGAGGAAATGCCACAAAAGCATTTAGAAAGGTGTGTATTCCAGGCACTAAGTTTATTGATATTAACCTATGGAATAACTTTTCAAATAAGTTATTATTTATTAGTAGCAAGGTAGTTGGAATTAAGGGTTTTGAAGGTCGAAGCGGTATTGGCATGGGTCATAGTAAAGACTTTAGCGGAACGAAAGATTATAACCATAGTTTGTTAAAACTGTGGATTGGCGAAGGTATAAAGCACTATGTCTAACATCGTATGGCGCTACTGGCAAGACCGAGCAAAGCTTATTGTTGATATGCTAGACGGAACTTATGCCGAAAGGGTAGAAGCCTATCCGCCTAAAGTGCTGATGACTGATGATGATGGTGATTATGCACGTTTAAGGGTTGATGTTGGACAAACTGGATTCTTTGCAGGTCGTGAGTTTAGAACTTTTTACGAATTCTCTATTATTTCAGGTGCTACGCAAGTAATTAAAGTTACTCACGGCACAGATACAATTTTGCAGAAGTTCGGATCATCTTTAGACCTTGCAGAATTAAGAATTGAATTAAGAGTTGGTGGTACAGAGGGCGGCACGTTCGGTACTCAATTACCTATATTTAAAACAAATATAATGAGTTCTGCTTCTGATTATTTAAGTCAAACTACATTGGCTGTAGGTGGAACACATACCGGCGGCACAGTTGTTGATCTATTAAAGCTATACAGCGGAGCTAATCAAAATAAAGCCGATCAATCATCAGCTACAGAGGATTCGCCGCAAGGTTTTCCAGTAGGTAATCTTTATATTGTACTAACAAACACAGACGGCGCTACGGCTACCGGAATATTTCAGTCACGATGGGAAGAAAGACCATGAGTACAGCGACTTTAGCAATGGTAAAGGCAGATTTAAGAGTTACTAGCTCAGATGATGATGCTTATCTGCAAGTTTTAATCAATGCGGCTGAGGATGAGTGCTTGCAATTCTTAAATGTATCTGAATTGCCTACTGAGATCGGTTCTAGTGAGCCGCCATTGAAAGGTAGCGTGTATGCTGCGGTGTTTTTGTTAGTACGCTCAAAGTTTGACAGCGCTACACCTGATGAGATCAAAGGTATTCGCCAATGCGCTGAAATGTTACTTATGCCTTATCGTGGCAACTTAGGGCTTTAAATGTTAGCGCCTAAACTCAGAAAAAAGATCGACATTGAACAATTCACTAGCACAATTGATTCTAATTATGGCGGTGAAATTCAAGCATGGACTGTTTTCGCCAATAACATATCGGCTGAAATATTATCTGTTTCAGGTCGTGAGTTTTTCTCAGCGCAGGAACAACAAAACGCCGTGAACTATAAAATAACGATCCGTTATATGGCTGGCATACTTGCTAACATGCGAATAAATTATGACGGTGCTATATATAACATTAAGGCCGTACTGCCTGACAGTACAGGTAAGCGCTTCATTACTTTAATGGCTGAAATAGGTGTACATAATGGCTGATGATCTAGGCTTTACAGTTAGCGGACTGGCAGAGCTTTCTAAGAAGCTAAAAGAAATGCCTGATAAGCTAGCTAGGAACGGGCTTAGAGCTGCGGTAAATGCAGGGGCAGAGGTTATACGCAAGGATGCCATAACACGAGTGCCAGTGCTTACGGGTAGGTTGAAGAAAGCTATCTACAAGAAGCAGATAAGAGAAAAGTCAAACAATGTACAACAGACGTTTTTTATAGGTGCTAGGAATGGTAAGAAGTATAAAAAGTCAGACAAAGATGCTTACTATTGGCGGTTCTTAGAGTTCGGAACGTCTAAGTTACCTGCTAGGCCGTTCCTTCGCCCTGCATTTGATACTAAGAAAACGCAAGCAGTAGATGCTATTGCTAAGAAGTTAAAAGAACGAATCGACAAATATGCAGGTGAAAAATGATAGAAACTTCAATATATGGTATAATTAAAACGCTTGCAGGTGGTAGAGTTTACCCAATTGTATTGCCTGATTCTGTTTCTTTACCTGCGATAGTCTATCAGCGCATATCTAGTGTGCCGATAACGTCGCTAGATGGCGATTCAGGGCTAGATAGCGTTAGGATTCAGATTAGCGTATGGGGTAACACTTATAAAGAGGTTAAAGACTTATCTGTTACGGTTAGAGCTACGCTTAATGCTAGTGCGTTAAAGATAACAACTGAGAATGACACGGATGACTATGAGCCTGAAACAAAAAGGTTTAGGGTCTTAACCGATTTTGTAGTATGGCAAAAATAGCAATTTTTTAAGAGGAATTTATTATGTCTAGCTTGGCTTTAGAATCACAAGGCATGTTGTTAAAAATTGGTAATGGGTTAAGCTCAGAAACCTTTACAACTATTCCTGAAATTAAAACATTTAGCGGCCCTGGCGGTTCGGCTACTGTAATTGACGTATCAGACTTATCTAGCTTGGCACGTGAAAAGCGTATGGGCTTGAATGATGAAGGTCAGTTAAGTTTTACCATTAACTATGTGCCAACTAACACGCAACACGCTTTGCTTCGTACTCAACGTGCAAGCCGTGAGTTAACATCGTTTCAATTAGTGTTTACTGATACTGGCAACACCACATGGGATTTTGACGGCTATGTGAATGGCTTTAGTGTATCAGGTGCGGTTGATGGTGTTGTTGAAGCTCAAGTTACTATTGAAATTAGCGGCGCAATTACGGAAACACCATAATGGCAATACTAACTAAAAATGAAATCTTAGCAGCGAATGATGTTAAGCGTATTAAAATTGATGTGCCTGAATGGGGTGGTGAGGTTTATATCAGCACAATGACAGGTACAGCTCGCGATGAATTTGAAACAGGTATTCTCGCTAATGCCAAGTCCGGTAAAGTTGGTAATGCTCGCGCAAGATTAGCAGCCAGTACTATTACCGATGAACTAGGCAACCTTCTGTTTACTTCTGATGATATTGACAGCTTAGGTAAGAAGTCACAATTAGCTTTAGATCGTGTTGTCGTTGAGTCACAAAAGTTAAATAAGCTGACTAACGCTGATTTAGAGGAAGCAGAAAAAAACTAAACCGCCGGCCTGAGAGGATATTTTATTTCAGGCTGGCTGAAAAGTTAGGTAAGACAGTAAAGCAATTACTAAATGAAATTGACAGCGCAGAAATTACAGAATGGATGGCACTAGCTAAGATAGATTATCAAGCAAGACAGCCAAAAGTACAAACTGCGGATTCGATTAAATCTTCGTTTGCTAACAAAGTAATTAAAAAAGGTTAAAAAAATGGCGGCATTAGGTGAATTAGTAGTAAGTTTAAGTGCCAATACCGCCAAGTTTACCCAAGGCTTAGATAAAGCCGAATATTCAGCACAAAAATCATTTAAAAGCATGGCGGATAATGCCAAAGTTTACGGCGCTGCACTTGGCGGAATTGCCGTGGCTGGCGTTACTGCGTTTGCTTACTCAGTAAAACAAGCAATTGACGCAGCCGATGATATGAGTAAGGCATCGCAAAAAATTGGTGTAACTACTGAGGCTTTGTCAGCTCTTAAATATGCGGCAGATCTTTCAGGTATTAGCTTTGAGTCACTACAGAATGGACTTAAAAAACTTAGCGTTAATATGGATGAAGCATTAAGCGGTACGCTTATGCAAGTCGAAACATTTTATAGGCTAGGTGTTTCTGTTACTGATGCCAGTGGCAAGCTAAAGGCTTCTGATTCTGTATTAGCCGAAATTGCCGACAAATTCCAGCGTATGCCTGATGGCGTAGAAAAAACTGCAATTGCTGTACAGGCATTTGGTAAAGCTGGTGCTGATTTAATACCGCTATTAAATGGCGGTTCAGGTGGCATTGAAAAAATGCGTGAAGAAGCTGAAATGCTTGGAATCGTATTAGATCAAGAAACAGCAAGATCAGCAGAAAAATTCAACGATCAAATAGCTAAACTTACTACTACTTATGATGGATTTGCATTAAGCACAGCAGAAACAATGCTGCCAGCACTTAATTCAGTAGTATCGGCACTAGACAATATATTTTTTGGCTTTGATAAGTTAGAGCGACAAATTAAAAAAACTGGTGGGGCTACTGCTGGCAGTTGGAGTCCAGTACCATCAATAAACGACAAACCAACAGAAGGCATGTTTAAATTGCCGACTGAATTTCAAGCTGCACCAAAAGCTGCGTTTGCTGATTATCAAAAACAATTAAAAGATGCAGAAGATGCGGCAAAGGCATCAGCTAAATCTGCGGCAGACGCTAAGAAAAAATCACTAGATGAGCAATTAAAAGACCTGCAAGAACAAATGAATTTTGAAATTGAGTTATTAGAATTTCGGAATCAAGAAGAACTCGATATGCTTGCAGATCGTGAAGAAGAAAAAAAGGCAAGAATAGCAGAAACAGTTTCTAAACAAAAAGAATTTAACGCAGAAGTTGAGCGCGTTAAAAACTCAGTTGATCCGCTAAGAGAATATACAGTAGCTATTAAACAGCTTGGTGAAATGTTTGATATGGGTAGAATAACAGCAGAAGAATTTGCAACTGCATCAGCTAACGCACAAAAAGAAATGCTGGGCTTTACTGATAAAGGCAAAACTGGATTTGATGAATTAAAAAATGCTATTGACGGCTTTGCTAGGGATGGCGCTAGTGCAATGACTGACTTTATATTTGGCACTAAAGGTTCATTCAGTGACATGGTAAACTCTATGCTTAAAGACTTGGCAAGGTTGGCTTTGCAAAAATCATTATTTGAGCCTTTAGTTTCAGGAGCTAGTGATGCGTTCTCAAGCTCAAGCGGTGGCATAGCTGGTTTGTTAGGAGGCATGTTTGGCGGTGGTCGCGCTCAAGGTGGTGATGTTCAAGGTGGTAAAAGCTATTTAGTCGGTGAATATGGGCCGGAGGTTGTAACCATGGGCGGTAACGGAACAGTAACACCTAGCTCTAATGGTAGCGTTACAGTAAGCGTTAATGTAGATGCTAGCGGTGGTAGCTTTGAATCAAACACTTCATTCGGCAAACAGCTTGGAAATGCGATTAAAACAACTGTACAATCTGAAATGCTTAGACAGAAAAGACAAGGCGGTTTATTAACATGAGCGACTTTAATTATCAGCCATTATACGGCGCTAATAAATCAACAAAGCCGCGCGTGTTAATGGCGCAGTTTGGTGACGGTTACGAGCAAAGAATACCTGACGGAATAAACACGCAAAAACAAATATGGGGTTTGATATTTACTGATAGCGCGACTAATATCATGGCAATAGATTCTTTCTTACAGTTAAAGAATGGATCGACTAATTTCACATGGACACCGCAGGGTGCTAGTGAGATTAAAGTCTTATGTAGAGAGTGGAATTTATCACGCGATACAATAGACACTTTTACTTTGCAAGCTACTTTCGAGCAGGTGTTCGAGTGACTATACAAGCTGAAATTCAAACTGCTGGCTTATCTAATCTAATTGAACTGTTCGAGTTAGATTTAAACACGATAGGTATTGCTGAAGTTTTAAACTTTCACAATGGCATAAATGAATTAGGCGGTGACGTTGTATTTAATGGCGTTACTTATACTCGATTCCCTATTGAGGCCGAAGGATTTGAATTAAGCGGTAATGCAACACAGCCAAGACCGACATTAAAAGTGGCTAACATCGATGGGTTAATAGGCGCTGTAGCTAGAAGCAATCAAGATTTAGTTAAAGCTAAATTTATTCGCCGCCGTACTTTTCTAAAGTATTTAGATGCTGTTAACTTCACTGGTGGAGTAAATCCTACCGCTGATCCTAACGCCGCGCTAGATGATGAGATTTGGTATATTGATCGCAAGGCTAGTGAGAATAAAATATATGTTGAATGGGAGCTAACCAGCGCATTAGATTTAGACGGGCAATTTATACCTAAGCGGCAATGTATTCAGAATGTTTGTATATGGAAGTATAGAAGCGCTGAGTGTAGTTATGCCGGTGGTGCTGTAGCTGATAAGAATGACGTGCCTACAGCAGACATTAACGCCGATGACTGCGGTAAGCGTTTAAATTCATGCCAGTTAAGGTTTGTCAACACTACTTTACCATTTGGCGGATTCCCTGCCATATCATTGATACGATAATATGATCGTTACAGAATCAATTTTAAATGACGTTAAGACGCACGTTAACGTGTCGCCACATAGAGAGATATGCGGTTTGATAGTATCGCATAGGCGTAAAAACTTCTACGTTCCATGCGCTAACATATCGCAAGGAGAGAACGAGTTTATTATAGATGCGGTTGAATTCGCTGACATATCAGATAAGTATAAAGTATTAGCGGTCGTTCATTCTCATATTGGCATTAGTCCAAAACCTAGTCAGGCTGATTTAATATCAATAGAGAAAAACAATCTACCGTTTTTGATTGTTAATTATCCGCTTAATACGCATACATGGACTGAGCCTACAGGTTATGTAGCGCCATTTATTGGCAGACCGTTTGTCCATGGCGTTACTGATTGCTACGCTATGCTGGTTGACTATTACAAGCATGAGCTTAACTTAGATATAAAAGACTATGAAAGACAAAGTGAGTGGTGGTCTAAAGGTGATAATTTATATCTTGAAAATTACGCTGATGCTGGCTTTATTAAAGTGAATGATCTACAAGTAAATGATATAATCATTATGCAGGTAGCAAGTCCAGTTCCTAATCATTGTGCCATTTATTTAGGTGACAATATAATTTTACATCATGTAATGAATAGAGCTTCTAGCCGTGATGTTTACGGTGGATATTGGCGCAAGATTACATCAATAATAGTTAGGCACAAGTCACTATGTTAGCAGTAACTTTATATGGACATTTAGCCGATAAGTATGGCAAAGATCATAAACTTGACGTTAAAACTCCGGCAGAAGCTATCCGCGCATTTTGTGCTAACTTTGCAGATTTTAAGAATGACATTATTAAAGATGGGCAAGCATACTATAAATTACTGGCTGGTAAAGACAATCGAAGTGATTTAGAACGCATACATTTAGGCACATCAAAAACACTAAAGATTATTCCAGTTATTGCCGGTAAGGGTGGACTAGGTAAAGTAGTGCTTGGCGCTGCATTGATAGCAGCTTCATTCTATATTCCTGGCGCTACTTATTTTAGCGCTATGAGTTCATTTAGTCTTAACGCTAGTGCGATTGCTTCATCTATTGGATTCTCTTTAATGCTTGGTGGTGTTTCTCAGATGCTATTTGCTCCACCTAAAGCACAAATAAATAATGGTGAGAGTCCGGAGAATATTCCTTCATACGCTTTCGCAGGGGCTATCAATACTACAGGTCAAGGCAATCCAGTGCCGGTATGTTACGGACGGCTTAGAGTAGGATCGCAAGTTATATCAACAGGATTAAGCGTGACACAACTATGAAAAACATTATCGGTGCAGGTGGTGGAGGTGGTGGTAAAGGTGGAGGCGGTGCTAGTGCGCGTGTTGCCGTTGAATCTCCTGACAGCTTACGTTCTAGGCAATATGCCAACGTATTAGACTTGATTAGTGAGGGCGAGATTGATGGATTAGTAGATGGGTTAAAATCAATCTACTTAGATCAAACACCGTTACAAAATGCGGACAACTCATTTAACTTTACCGGCATTACAGTTGATGGGCGTAATGGTACGCAAGCTCAGACTTACATTAACGGGTTTGCCGGTGCTGAATCAGAAACGCCAGTAGGTGTTGAGATCGTAGCAGCTAGCCCTGTAGTTCGTACAATAACAAACACTAACACGTCATCAGTGCGTGTGACTGTATCAGTGCCACAGCTATCACAGCAAAATACTACTAACGGCGATATAACCGGCACTAGCGTTTCATTGTCACTTGAAATTCAAACTGATGGCGGTGGTTTTTTACCTTATGAACTTCGCCGCGTGTGGAATTCAAACTTCTTCGCTATTGGCAATCCTTCATACAATACGGCCGATGCTAAGGCTTTTAATATCGTCGTTACATGGCAACCAACTACAGAATATAGACCGCAAACAATTTACTATAAATTACAGTATAGAGCGCAAGGAGATATTACTTGGTTAGATTATGAGTCTACTAATTTTAGTGGCAATCCGTTTCTTACATCTGAGCAGGTGCAAGGTGGTGGTAATCTATTTAGCTGGTACAACACTATTCAAGTAAATAACTCGTCAGTAGCTCAGACTAGAACATTCAATGTTAATTTGCCTTTTGATAAATATGAATTTCAAACTGTTAAATTAAGCGGTGACGGTTCAACTGCTATCACTTACGGTGAAGGCTACTTTCCAGAAAGCGTTGATGTAATTAGTGGTAAGACTACATCTAAGTATCAACGGTCTTATAACATAACTTTACCTGCCGGCGACTCATGGGATATTAGATTAACTAGGCTGACGGCTGATAGCACATCATCTGCATTACAAAACAAGACGTTTTGGGATAGCTATACCGAGATCATAGATGCTAAGTTATCTTATCCAAACTCATCACTTATTGGCTTGCAAATAGACGCAGAGCAGTTTAATAGCATACCTGTTCGCGGTTATGAGATTAAAGGCTTAAAGGTAAAGATTCCTAGCAACTATAACCCATTGACTAGAGTTTACACGGGCGTATGGGATGGCACGTTTGTTATCGCATGGACTGATAATCCAGCATGGGTATTCTATGACATTACAACCAATGATCGTTATGGTATCGGTGAGTTTATAGACGAATCAATGGTGGATAAGTGGGGCTTATATACTATAGCTCAGTATTGTGACGTGTTAATTGATAATGGCTTCGGCGGTGTAGAGCCTAGATTTACATGCAACTTATATTTGCAGACTAGAGAACAAGCCTTTCAAGTTGTATCAAATATCGCATCGATATTTAGATCAATGATATTTTGGGCTAGTGGGTCAATCTTTGTTTCGCAAGATTCGCCTAAAGATGTGACGCAGTTCTTTAGTGCTGCCAATATCATAGACGGTTCATTTAGCTACTCAGGTTCAAGCGGTAGAGTTAGGCACACAGTGGCGCTGGTATCGTGGAATGATCCTAACGATGGCTATACGCCTAAAGTTGAGTATGTATCAGACAATGATGCTATTGCACGTTATGGCATAGTACAAACTGAGTTAGTAGCTATCGGCTGCACTTCACGCGGTCAAGCGGCTAGAATTGGTAGATGGCTAATTTACAGCGAACAAAACGAAACAGAAACAATTAACTTTAAGGCAAGTTTTGATTCTGTATTTTTACAAGCTGGTGACGTTATAGAAACTAATGATCCAAATAGATCAGGGCTTCGCATGGCTGGTCGTATTTTGTCAGCTACCACAACACTATTAACCATTGATTCTGATATAACAATTGAAGCTGGCAAGACTTACGAGATTAGCTGTAAGTTATCAGACGGTACAATTGAAACAAGGTCAATAAATAGTCCTACAGGCGCTACCGATCAGATTAATGTATCGGTTGCATTTAGTTCAGCTCCGCAAGTGTACGCAATGTGGATTATTGCAGCGAGTGATTTATTGCCTGAACAATGGCGCGTTGTTTCTATCTCAGAAGTAAGCAAAAACGAATTGCAGATTATAGCTTTGTCATATAGGCCTGACAAATATAATGCAGTAGAGCAAGACTTAATTCTAGCGCCATTGCCGACTAGCATAATCAATGTAAGTCAACCAAGTAAAGCAGAAAATATAACTGTAGTTGAATCGCTATATTTGGCTGGTATTGGTGTGGTAGGTGTTAAGGCTACTATTAGCTGGGTAACAGTGCCAGGCGCTATTAAATATATTTTAAGCTATCAAACTGAAACAAGTGCAGAAGTTATAATCAATACTGATCGTACATCGGTTGAGGCTTATCCACTAAATGAAGGTAAATATACTTTCAAAGTATTAGCCATTGATAGCCTAGGGCGCAAGTCAGTTCCATCTGAATTAGTTTTTGATATACTAGGTAAGACTACGCCGCCAAATGACTTAGAAGGATTTTCTGTAGCTCCGCTTGGCGCTATTGGTCTATTTACATGGACTGAATCAATTGATTTAGATGTGTTAGTCGGTGGGTCTGTTCGGTTTAGATATTCACCTAATCTAGAGGCATCATGGGAATCGTCTAATGACTTAGTTTCTCAGGTTGCAGGTAATTCAACCAGTACGACACTGCCTTTACAATCCGGCATGTACTTTGCCAAATTTCAAGATTCTAGCGGAAATTTGTCAACTAATGCGGTTAGCATTGTTACTAATGCAGCAAACATAATAAACTTAAATTTCATTGAAACATTAACTGGTCAACCTGATTGGACTGGTGCGAAAGTTAATACTCAGATTTATGCTGATATTGATCCTAACGGCTTAATGCTTACATCATCAGACTTATGGGATAGTAGCGAGCTGATGGATAGCGATGAGCTTATGGACTACGGCAGTGGCGTTTCTGCTACTGGTAGTTATGCGCTTGGTTCAATTGATTTGGGATCAGTGCAAACATCGCGCTTATCTAATGTAATTGAGGCTTACGGTGTTGACATGCTAAACACATGGGATGCCGATGAGTTAATGGATTCTACCGACTTAGTAGATGGCGAGGTTATATTATCATCTGCAATTATTTACTTTAGACACACTAGCGACGATCCACTAGGTACGCCGACATGGACTGATTGGAGTCCATCGGCATTGGCTGATATAACCGCTAGGGCTTATGAATTTGAGCTAAGATTAGCTAGCCGTTCAACATACCATAACATTTTAGTGTTAAAGGCTGAGTCAGTAATTGATATGCCTGATAGAATTGAATCAGAAGATAATATTACATCAGGTGTTTTAGGTTATAATGTTACTTACAATAAACCGTTTATGGTGAGTCCTGCACTTGGGTTAAGCGCTGAGAATATGGCGACTGGTGATTATTATTTATTATCTAGTAAGACTAAAGACGGATTTACGATAACTTTTTATAACTCAAGTAATGTTTCTATAAACAAAACTTTTGATTACATTGCAAAGGCTTACTAATGTCACAAGCTGATTTTAATATTGACAACATATCACGATCGCTTTTTCGTGCTGAAAATAACACATCATTACAAGCGCTGGCTAGTTTAAGCTCAGGTGCTACAGAGCCAGCTACTACTTACGCTTATCAGTTATGGGCTGACACTACAACCGGATTATTAAAGCAAAGAAACGCTGCGAATTCAGCATGGGTTGATGTTCTTACAATGGCTACTGGTTCGCCGGTTGCTGGTGGTTCTGATGCTAGCGAAACCGTAAAAGGTATTGTCGAGTTAGCCACTAGCGCAGAAGTTATCACTGGAACTGATACGGTTAGGGCTGTTACTCCGGCAGGGTTACAGTCTAAGGTTGCGAGTCAATCAGCATTAGGAATTGTTGAGCTGTTAACTGATGCAGAATATGTTACTGGCACAGATACAACTAGAGCATTAACTGCGGCGGTGGCTAGGTCTAAAAATTTAGTGGCAGGTACAGCAGTAGACTCTACAAGCGGCACTTCAATTGACTTTACTGGTATCCCTAGTTGGGCTAAGAGAATTACTGTCATGTTTAGTGGGGTAAGTCTTAGCGGAAGTTCTTTTCCAATTGTTCAATTAGGTGACAGTGGTGGTGTTGAAAATACTGGATATAATTGTCAGGTAGGGTCAGTAGTAGTAGGTAATAATATAACACGTCACTCTATATATACCACAGGCTTCGGAGTTACATTTAATAGTTCTGATGCTACTTATGTATTTTCAGGTTCATTGACACTAATAAATATATCTGGAAGCACATGGATATGTAGCGGAACAGCTCAAGAACAGGTTGGAATAATATTTTCTGCAATAAGTGGAACTAAAACCCTATCAGCAACCTTAGACCGCCTACGCATGACCACAGTCAACGGCGCAGATACTTTCGATGCTGGCTCAATTAACATCATGTACGAATAGGAGTAGTCATGCGAAAAGAAATTAACTTACTTACAGGTGAAGTTACAGAATATGAAGATGCTCCTGTAACAATTCAGCCGTTGCCAACAATTGAAGAACTAAAAGCATTAAAACTAACTGAAATAGACGCACTAGAAGCAAGTCAGTTCATGACACGCGGAGAACGTGAAGGCTGGCTAGCTATGATTGAAGCACAAGCTGATTCTCAAGGCGTATCGCTAGAAACATTATATCTAGCTAATCCGTTTTATAAAAAGCTAAAAGATGTAAATTATAAAGTAGCAACATTACGCGCTGAAATTTTTGCCATAGTATGATCTACTTATACATTTTACTAGCAGACTTATATCTGTTCTTTATAATGTATGTGGCAAGCATGGGAATGATACGCGCTCATGCTGAGAATAAACTAAACGGTGTTCTGTGGGTGCTTTGCTTGCCTTTTGTAGCGTTAAGTATGCTGCTGGACTTAGTTAATAATTTGGTTATATTCACACTGCTATTTGCTGAGTTACCACGCGAACTACTTGTTACAGCGCGATTAAAACGCCATTCCACACAACAAACATTTCGCGGTAAGTTAGCGCGTTGGATTGGTGTGCATATACTCAATCCGTTTGACCATACCGGAGATCATCTTGATTAGCCTATTAATAACTACACTATGCCTTGCTGGTACGTCTATGACGCTGTTAGGTGTATTTGTATTCATACAGTTATTGCGTAGCTCTAACGCGCCAGCAGACAATAGCAACCGTATTAATCGTATTCGTTTAGTATGGTTTGCATTGACTAGGCCTGAGTTATTTGTAAGTCAGTTTCAGTGGTTATCTAAAGACGAACTAGAAAATGTGAGTAAATAAATGGATTTTCAATCAATTTTAAATATCGTTTTAGGTAGCATATTGGCTATTATTGGCTGGTTCGCACGCCAATTATGGGATGCGGTTCAAGATTTAAAAGAAGATATGAAAAAAATAGAGGTTGATTTACCTACGCATTATGTAAGAAAAGAAGACCTAGAAAACCGTCTTGACAGATTTGAAAATATGTTAGGTAAGATTTACGACAAACTAGATTCTAAGGTTGACAAATAATGACTAAGTGGTACAAGTCAAAAACAATTTGGTTTAATATAATTATGACTGGCTTAATTACTTTAGAGGCTAGTTTAAGCCAGTTAAGCAATATACTACCGGCTAACTGGTATGGGATATTAGCAACTAGCCTGGCAGTAGGTAATGCCATGCTGCGTATTATTTCAAATACAGGCATTAGTAAATGAATCTAACCAAACATTTTACACTAGCTGAAATGATTGCAAGCTCTACAGCTTTGCGGACTGGTATTAAAAACATACCTTCGCCAACTGTTATTGGCAATTTAAAGTTATTAGCTGATGGTTTAGAGCAAGTAAGATCGCTATTAAATAATCCTATCACTATCACTAGCGGCTACAGATCGCCAACACTAAACCGTTTTATTGGTGGTTCTGTTAGTAGCGCACATTGTTTAGGCTATGCGGCCGACTTTAAATGTGCCGGCTTTGGTACGCCTGACGATATTGTACGTGCTATTAAAGATGGCGGCATTAAATACGATCAGTTAATCTGCGAGGGAGGTGCAACTGGATGGGTTCATATTTCATTTGATCCAAAGTTAAGACAACAAACACTTAATGCGCTATTTGATAGTAAAGGCAAAGCCACTTACAGAGAATTTGTCTAATTAATACAAATACATGCTAATATATAAAAGCCTTATATTAAGGCTTTTTTTATGGGATTAACATGATAATAAATGAAGAACTAAAACAATGGGCAACTGATAGGCAAATTGAATATATTGATGCTGTTAATTTGCATGGATCAAATATAAAGGCAGCTAAAGCTTTAAATGTTAATCGTAGCTCAGTAGATCGATCTATGATTGCATTAAAGAAGAAAGCCGCTTTGCATGGCTATGCGCCTGATAATGATATGGTGCATATTACACCTGATCCTTTTATTGTTCGCGGTACGTCAACACTGTATAAAGATGGCGTTGCAAAAATTCAGTGGGTTAAGACTAAGCTTGATGAAAGCAAACTTGATCAAATAATTAAGGACTCTATTCAATCAATGATTGAAGGGGTACGCGGCTTATCAGCTCCAATAGAAAAGCCAAAGTATTCAAATGATGATTTACTTTGCGTCTATCCGATGGGTGATCCACACTTTGGCATGAAAGCCTGGCAAGAGGATGCCGGAGATAACTTTGATTTAAAGATTGCAGAGGACTTAACTTGCAGCGCAATTGATAGATTGATAGCAAGCGCGCCTAATGCAGAAACAGCTATATTGTTAAATTTAGGTGATATGTTTCATGCTGACAATCAAAATAACACTTCACAATCAGGACATCAATTAGACGTTGACGGTCGTTGGTCTAAGGTTCAGCAGGTTGGATTGAAAGCAATGATTTATTGCTTACAAAAATTATTACAAAAACATGAAAAAGTTATATTCAGAATAAACAAAGGCAATCATGACGGTCATAGCTCCTATGCTTTAGCTTTAATGTTGTCATGCTATTTTGATAAAGAGCCTCGCATTACGGTTGATCTATCGCCGTCGCCTGTTTGGTACTATCATTTCGGTAAAGTGCAGATCGGTACAACTCATGGCGACACTATTAAAGGTAAAGATATATTATCTATAATGGCTAGTGATCGCCCTAAAGAATGGGGGCAAAGTAAGCATCGCTATTGCTATATTGGTCACGTTCATCATCATGACGCGAAAGAATATCACGGTGGAATTGTTGAATACTTTAGAACGCTTGCAGCGCGTGACGCATGGCATCAAGGGCAAGGTTACAGGGCAGGTCGTGATATGCGTTTGATCGTATTACATAAAGATCATGGCGAAATTGAGCGCCATACTTGCGATATTGGTATGCTTTAAATTTAACTAGAAAGGATTACAATGACACTCATATTAAGCCAATGGCGCATTATATTGCTAGCCGCAGTGATTGCTTTAGCTTACTACTATAAAACGTGCTATGAAGCATCTGTAGCTGAACTAGCTACGTTTAAAGCCGATATTGCTACACTTAAAGGAGTAAAAGAAAATGAAAATAAAATACTACGCAATTATGCAGAAAACACAGTATCAAATTTAACTGACAAACATAACAATGAATTGAAAGGTATTGAAAATGATTTTATTAAACAAAACAAACTTTCTAGTATTACTATTAGCAATCTGCGTAACAGCCTGCGCCAGTCAATCAGTAGTGCCGATGACGTGTCAGAAGTTGACACCAATACCGAAAGAACTACCGAAGAATGGCGAAACCGTTACGCAACCATTGTTGGACAATATGAAACGCTAAAACAAGGCTGCACTATTACAACCAGTGATTATAATTTATTGCGTGGTTGGGGTGATGCAGCTTGTTTGCAGGTAGGATGTGAATAAATAAAAGCCACTAACAAAATAAAAGCCCATTAAGTTGGGCTTTTTTATTATCTGCGCTTTAACTTTAACCGTTCAAAGTCTTGCAAGCAATTTGCATCGCACCATCGCTTAGTCTTATCATCTGCAAAGTCTTCACCACAAAACAAGCATTGTCCAGTCGCTTCAACTTCTAAAGTATTGGCTTTGCTTGAGATATATTTAATTGATGCTTCACTGGCTTTCATTTCTAAAGCACTTGCTATGTCTAATTGGTCTGACAAATGTTCGTTCATTATTTATTACCTTCTAATTCTAAATAAAAAGCATCAACTTGATCATTGCAAAAATTCCACAATTCAGTATTCTGCACAATCCAAAACTCACGATTGAATTTTAACATACTCTTTAATGATTGTAATTCATGGCTAGTCGTTCCTAGCTTGCCAGTCTTAATAAATCGTGACTTAATACTAATCAGCGTCGGCTTAATTACTGCCTCAGAAAAGCTGATAGCGTGTCGTCTAGCCTTACACGTCTGACCTGCAACCAGTAACATATTCATCATACGCATTAGCTTGTCATACTGCGCTTCTGTAGCGTGTCCGCTAGTGAATGACTTGATAGCTAAGTGTTCGTGTAGTTCCATTTCGGTCGTGTCTATGACTAGCATAGGTATTGCTTTTGAGAGTTTCATTTTGTATATCCGTAAAAAAATAACCGTTAAGGTTATGTGTTAAAAAATGGTTACTTACGGTAACCAATCGCCAAACCAACTTAGAAAAATGAAGTAAAACTAAGTCCGTTTGGATTAATACATATTATAAACTGAATAACCTTGCCACGGTGTAGTTTTTTGCACTACTCGTTCATTTTGTTTAAACTTGCCGGCTAGTTCTTCTAATGGTGAATGTGAGTGTACAGCATCAGGACTAATTAAACCACGCTTAATGGCTTCTTGAATATGCAGCGGAATGTTATTGTTAAGTATTTGTCTGATATTATTGCTATACCGTTTCAAATACTTTTCTTTTTCAAGTTCAATGTAAGCGCTAAATCCTTCAACATTAACGGCTAAGTATGTTTTATTGTGTGGCGTAGTTATAAAGAACTCACCTTTAAGGCGCTTAATATGAAGTGAGATTGTATGAATTGGCAAGTTTAATTTTGCTGCCATTTCATTACGTGTTAAGTCTTCGGCTTTAATGTTTTCAAATACACGCACATGATCAAATAAGAATTTTTCTTTTACATTCATTTTTTGTGGTTTCATTTTAATAGCTCCAATCTTTTCAATTCTGCATTTGCATAGAAAATAATCTTTTTAATACCGCGTAATTCGTCGCTGTGTGATGATTGACCGTAACGATAACACTCACGGAATATCTCACCGATTTGAGCGTTCATATCTTTATGGCTAATTAAGTCTTGCAGTATAGTAGAGTTTAAAGGCAATTCATAATAACTTGCTGTAGCTCCGTCTGATTTAGTTTTTGTTTCTTCTTTCATTTCAATAATCCTATAGTATTTAACTAATGTCCAATTAAGATCGCCTGCTTTAAATCTTGCATTTGGTAGTGGAATCCATGTTTCTATTTCAACAATTAACGAATGATCGATAGGACAGCAAAATGATTTATCGTGTTTTATCCATGAGGTCATAATCCTGCTGCCTCCAAAACTTTTGGGAATTCTAACCGTAAAATCTCAGTGATCTGTTGAGCAATTTCTATGTGTTCCTTTTGTGTACCATTGCCTGATCTAACTTTAAGATAATGTACCCAGCTTCTTAACGTGCCACTCATATACATGCGGCTAGGTGTTAATCCTTCCGGTAGTAAGGTACGTGCTACTTCTTTTGCAATGCCTCGACTTAATGCAACTTTATAAGTATTTTGAATGTCATTTAAAAGCTCATCCTGCACCATACCAAACCATTCATTTAGTTCGTCATCATCGCTTATAATACTATTCTGTCTATTCTTCGTGTCTTGCGTTCTACATTCTCTATAACCTAAATCCGGCAACACACTAACATCAGCATAACGTTGACTAAATTCCTGAAAAGAAAAACTACGATGTCTTAAAATCTGCCGTCCAATATCACGCCAAGTGTTGATCTCTACACACGCACTTACCATTTCAAGTGGCGACCAATGACATTCATCTAGTAAATGCTTAATAAGTTTAGGTGCTGTAGCTGTATTATTTTGGTTCGCTGGATTGCTTGCCCTTGCCATGTAAGCGACTAGATCATCGCCGCCTGGAGTTGCCCATACTAATTTTGCATTAATCATTCTTAAACCCCTGTACTACCAAAGCCATTAACGCCTCGGTTAGTTTCTGTTAGTTGATCTACTTCGACTGGTTGCCATAATTCTATTGGTTGGATAATAAGCTGGGCTATTTTGTCGCCTTTATGTAATGAAACACCATAGTGACCATGATTCACCAATAGCACTTTAATTTCACCTCGGTAAGAGCTGTCAATAATACCAGCCATAACGTCAATACCTTGTTTAAAAGATAATCCGCTTCTAGGTGCAATACGTGCCATGTAGCCATCAGGAATTTCAATGGCGATGCTAGTTCCGATTAGTTGTCTTTCATATACATCAATAATGTATTCATCATCAGCATATAAATCTAAACCAGCATCAGTTGCATTTGCCCGTGTTGGAATTGTTGCGTTTTCGTTTAGTTTTTTTACTTTAATCATAACCCTACACCTTCCAAACAAAAAAAATCATTGCACTAACTACGATCACACAACCAAAAATTAAACCTTCTAAGATTGGCGTGAATAATGAATCACTTTTTACTTTTGAGTTTTTGTAGTCTTTAATGTATGTTAGTTCGTTCATTTTTTAACTCCACATAGTTTTCTAAGATCGTGAATACTTGCATCATATAAAGTATTAACACATGATCGGTTAAGTGTTTCTAGCCGTTCAATTTGCATTTCGTAATCCTTCATTACGCTAAAAATAATTAACATAAAGATTGTTCCTGCAAATACGGCTAAGTAGAAGTGAGTGTTTTTCATTTTATTTAATTCCGTTTCGTTTGTTGATGTAGTTATTATATATCAACTATTATTAAATACAACACTTTTATGTATTATTTTCTAATATATTTATTATCTTAATAATCTCAATCTTTGCAGCTTCAAAGCCTTTGCAGATTATTGCGATGTAACCCAGTGAGTTTAGGTATGCTATCCAGTCTTTTTGTTCTGACGATGTGGTGCTGCCTTTTGTTCTTTTCATTTCAATAAATAGCCATAGTGATGGAATCATTAGATCAGGTATGCCAGGAACTACGCCTGTATTCTTCAAAGTCATAGCTGTAGATTTAGATCTATAGCCTCCGTTTGGTATCGAAAATATACGATGCTGCGGATAAGTCTTTCGCATCCAGCTAACTAGGTGCATCTGCTCCCAATCCTCGGAAGGTACTTTTATTTTATCAACCATATTAAAACCCGATCTCAATAACCCATTCCTCACACGCTCCGTTGGTAGCTGCGAAGTCCTCAGGCGGTGTCATATCAAATTTAGTACATACGCCTTTAGTATCGTAATGATCGCAGTTATGGCACAAGTGTGGCGTTTTGGTGGCTATGTCTAGCCAGTCGGTGTAGTGTTTTGGTGGTGGGTGTCTAGTTGTCATGGTTGTATATCCTATCAATAATTTTAAAAAACTTACCGTCTTTCTTATAGCTTAGTAAATCAGGACACTTACCTTTATTCATCAACTCAGCTATATCAATCAAATCAGCAGAATCATAATTCAATATTACATTGGCTTTATGTGCTATCTCAGCCAGTAGTTTACGTGCTTTGCTTCCGGCCCATCCATCGTGCATTATGGTGCAATACTCTGTTATTGCTGGGTCAGACAGTCCGCCATAATAACTCACTTTCAACATTTCAATGCCGCTTGTCTTGCTAGTGTGTTTACTCCACGACCAACTATTAACCTCTAATTCACTCAAGCCGGTCATGATGTCGTCCTGGTGTAATACTAATAACTTCTCTTTAGGCGGTGGGAAAGGCGTTCCGCAACACGGGCAAATAGGTACTGAGATATGCACGATCTCGCTGCAAGTGTCGCATAGTCTAACGGGGGCTTCGCCGTCACCGCTTCCGCCCTTCTTAGGTGGCGTGACGTTGGTAATTGGCCCGTGTGTTTCTACCGCTCCGGCAAAGTCTAATACTAAGCAATGATCTGTATGCTCCTTAACCCGTAATCCACGACCACACATCTGCACATACAGACTGGCTGACATTGTCGGCCGTAATAATGCAATCAGGTCTATATTCGGCGCATCAAATCCAGTCGTCAAAATGTTAGCGTTAGTTAATGCTTGAATTTTACCTTCTTTAAACTCTCGCAATATACGATCACGATCTAAGCCGCTTGTTTTACCTGTAACACATGCGGCCGTAATTCCACGATCTATTAAAACGTCTTTAATATGCTCGGCATGTTCTACGCCAGTGCAGAAAAATAACCAATGCTTGCGGCCTTCTGCTAGTGATATGACTTCATCAACTACTCGAGCGTTATTGTCAAAAGTATCAACTGCGGCTTGTAATTCGCTTTCTATAAATTCACCACCTCGCTTATGTACGCCATCAGTATTAAGTTTTGATCGTGTTACCTTTGAGCGTAAAAATGCCAAGTGCTTTTTATGTATCAATTCTTCAATACTTACTGGCTCAATAAGATCGTCAAACAATGCTGGCTTGTCAGTGATTAACCCGTGGCCTAGTCTAAATGGGGTAGCCGTCAAGCCAATAATCCTAAGTGCTGGATTGATAACTAACAGCTCGCTAATTAACGTGCGATAGCCGCCTTCTTCTTTATGGCTGATGAGGTGACATTCATCAACCAGTATTAAGTCAATGTGGCCTAACTGTTTAGATCGTTTAGCCACTGATTGAATAGCTGCAAATGTTATCGGCTCGCCTAATTCTTTTTTATTAAGGCTAGCAGAATATATCCCCATTGGTGCGCCTTTCCAATGTTCACGCATCTTTTCTGCATTTTGGCTGATAAGCTCCTTCTGATGGGTCAACATTAACACGCGAGTATCAGGCCAGTTTTGTACTGCATCCTTACACAATGCAGCCACAATATGGCTCTTACCTGCTCCTGTAGGTAACACTAGGCATGGGTTGCCGGCGTTATGTGATAGCCAGTCATAGAGCATATCTATTGTGCGTTGTTGGTAGTCGCGGAGTTTCATTTAGGGTAATCCATTATTTTATATTTTAAGTTATTAAGCATGTGACGTTTTTCTGTCTTGCTGCCAATAAAGTAAACGTATCTATGCTTTCTGCTTCTAGGTACTAATTTAAAATCATCGCCATATTTAGCGCGTATAGCTTTTGCTCTATTTGGCACGCCTCTAAACTCATCTGCAATAGTAATTCCATGTAAATGCTCTTTACCTTTTATTTGCCAGTCAGTACGCTTTGCACTTAATCCACAGTAAATAAAATTAGTAGCTTGGTAAACTATGCCTAAATGATCATGTGCAATATCAGCAAATGAAACAATTGCTTTTGGTCTTTCAATAACTTTTAATGATTGTCCAACTAAAAAACTTGCCTCATTTTTTCGGTTATATTTTAAGCATAATCTGTTTAGCTCAATAACTTTATCAGCATAATTTTCACCTAATAAACCTTTTCTCATTGGTGAACTAGGCGGCGTTCCATAGGTTACAACACCGATCAATTCTTCATTATCATAAAGTCCAAAAGCATAACTAATTGATGGAATGCGTTTTGCATAATGAATATCTAATAAAAATGGATAGGTTAGTTTTGATTCTATTTGTTTAACTATCATTTTCAATAATCCTAGCACCCATATCATCCCTCAATTCACGAACAAACCCATCCCCATCAGCACAAGCATCAGGATTAGCCACAATCTCACTGGATAGATAACCGTCAGCACCGTTTAACACTTTCTTACCATTGATAACATATACTGCGTGCCATTCATCTTTAGCTGGCTCAATATCCCACGGTGTTAAATCAGGATGTAACACATGGCTATCACAACCAACATACTGAGCATCGTTCGGTATAACATCATCCCAGCGACCACAATGCCAAGTGCTATCCTCTTTAGCCGTTGAAAAGGCGCAAGTTCGACAATTAACCTCTTTAGTTAGCTTAGTCTTATGGCAAAACTCATGGCTATTACAAAAACGACACTCAAAGTAAGTAGGGTCATCACTTAAACCTACTGGCATACGCTCAGACATGGTGATCTTTTGTCCGCGTTCGATTGCTTTTATGGCTGCTGGTTTGTCTAGTTCGATGCGTTCCGTGTAAATACGATCATCATCTTTACAGATAGCCAAGTAAAATCCACGGTCAATATCTTTACCGAACATATAAGTATTAATCTGCGTCCAGTGCATAGGCTTAGATTCTTTTAATCCTTTCTTTTCTAAATCGTCAAATGACTTTTTAGAGTGAGTTTTAAATTCCGCTACGTGCCTGCTCTTAGGCGCTTCTGGCAGTCCGCTTTCAATAATACCGTCTAAGCTACCACTGACATGCTTGCCGAAGTTAATACGCGATTGTGTGCTAGTGGTATTACGAATATCTATACCAATGGCGCGTAGATCACTGACTATGGTTGATTCTTCGTTATGACCTCTGCGGAATAATCTTAAAATACGGCCTGGGAATGGTTCTTTGATTGCCCAATGGAACTGCAACCAAAGCTTTCTATCGCATTTGTCGCCTAGCATTGATACGCCTAGATGTGGGCGCGGTTGTTCTTTTGCATTTAATTGTTGGTGATATGCGTCTATTAGTGCAACTGTGGTGTTTTGATTTTCTGGTATTTTCATTTTATTTCACCAATACTAGACTCAATTCTATTTTTAGCTATTTGGAAATACTTATCGTCTTTTTCAATACCTATGAAATTCCTATTTGTATTTACACAAGCTACTCCTGTAGTTCCGCTTCCCATTGTAAAATCTAAAATTGTTTCGTTTTCTTGCGTATATGTTTTAATTAAATACTCCATAAGCAATACTGGCTTTTGTGTTGGATGCAAACTTCCTTTTCTTATTTTATCAAACTCAATAAGAGTAATTGGGTTTTTAAGGTCGTATGTTTTTTTTAATGGTTTATAACCAACACTCGATGCGCTTTGACTATCTGACATTCCACCTGCTTTTATTGGCTTATCACGAATTATCATTTGCGGATAATATTTTGTAGGCTCACCTTTGCTTGTAAATATTATAATATCTTCAGTTTGTTGCATTGGTCTAAATCTTGCATAAGACATACCACTTGGAATTTTTTTATTCCAATCCCATCTATATTTAAAAGATTTTATATTGCTTGTTATTAATAAACTTGTAAAAGGTTCATTACCAAACAATGCAATAACCCCATTAGGTTTAATAATTCGCTTTAACTCAAACCACATTTTTTCAAAAGGTATAACACTATCCCATTTGCAAGCAGTAGTGCCATACGGCGGATCGGTAATAATTGCATCAACACTTCCGTTAGGTATAGACTTCATCAACTCTAAACAGTCGCCGTGCATTAAATCATATTTCATTTTATTATCCTAACAAAAAAAGCCCCATTATTAAACATACAATAACAGGGCTGTAACACTACATTATTTTGCCCAAGGCGCTTTGGCTTTAGTAGTTTCCGGTTGCGTTGCTTTCGCTGCCGGTGTTGGTAACTCAGCGCCATCTAGTGATTTAAAGGCTTTGATTTCGTTAGTTGGCTCGTAGCCTTCTTGCTTACGTGTTGCCAACTTAATCAATAAACTAGCCCCTAATAATTCGTCAGTGTCATTAACTTTAGCTAGTCCAACGGCTCGCATGATCTCGCCTAGTTGTTGCCGGCCGATGTTCTCAGCCACGCTAGAGGCGTTCTTAATGTTGATGTTACCAAAAACGATACGACCTTCATGAGTAGGGCCAGTAATATCATAGCGAACAGCGATGAATTGACCTGTTCCGTTCTTGGTGGCTTTAATATCTGCCTTAGTGATTGTTGCTGAGTACCAGCCATCAGGTAAAACTGTAAATTCGCCGTTACCTACTGGTAATTCGTCTACATTGTACTCAAAGTCTAAACTTGCCATTTTATATCCTTTATATTATTAAATTAAAATACTACTTATTTAGTAAGGGTAATTCCAAAACTAGCACGTCCTGGCTTGCTAGTGATAGCGTCTAACAAAGGCGTTGTAATATCTTTGCTGGCTGCCTTCCAAAGTGCTGAGTTAATCTCAGCAGACCATCGGAATAGACTGCTTAAATGCTCAGTCAATCCGTTTTCATCGGCTAATTCTTGCAGTTTTTCAGAATCAACCTTTCTAACCATACGACCGCCGATCTTGATTACATAACCTTCATCAGTCGTTATATTTTCAGTGCCTTGAAATGTTTCAGCAATACCAATCAATGATAATAGTTTGTCCTCAATCTCACGGCGTTGCTCAGTCGCTTGTCTTTCAGCTTCTTTTAGTTCTAGCCATTGTTGGCTAAGTGTGGATAGTTCGTTCATGATTTAAACCCCAACTCTTTTAATGAATCCATTAATGCTGTAGTTGTTACTGCCATGCTATTTACTGTAGGCTCATTTTCAACTGGTAAATATTTATGTAAATCTTCTGGTAAAATTTCTTTTGCTTTTTTAAGTGTAAAACATCCGTAAATTACAGCTTCTAATTGTTTTTTAATTTCATACTTTTTATCGCGTTGCGCTGCAAATAGAGAATGAAATTCTTTTACTTTTTCACGGTCTATATCACTGAATATATATTGACTATTTCTTACTTTAAATCTACCCAAACAACTGTAATTGTGAATATAAAGTGAATTAACTTCTAAATAATGGCTAATCTCTTTATTTTTTAAAGAATCAGGCAAAGCATTATAAGCTTGTTTATTTAGATATTCTTGTGTTTGAGAAATGTAATCAATATTAGGTAAAGCATTAATTACTTTATCAATAAATGTATCTCTTAAATTTTTAGTTAGTTTCATTATGAAATAGCCTTAGTAATTGCATCATTGTAAGATTCCCAATCAAGCTTGAAGCTTTCAGGGAGTGAGTAGCGATTCTTAGCTAAATAAGCTGGCTTTTCTTGAGTGTAGATCATACGTTCACCATTACTAATTGCACGGCTACGCTCTTTATTAAATCCTACATCTTCTTTTTTAACTACTGTTTTGTAATTGGCAAAAAATACACAATCAGCCCATTCCTGAATTAGTGCGCTAGAGCGAGTTTGTAGTTTAGGTTGGTAACGATCATAACTATCTACTTCCGGACTATCGAAGCGCTTAATCTCGCTATGTCCAATTAACACCACGTTCATATTCTTATCATTACGAAGCGCATTAAAGCCTTCTAAAATCTCACGCCATTTTTCAGCTAAGAACATTGCAGACTTACCGAAGGCCAGTTCTTTAGCATCGTGTGTAGCTTCGATTTCAGTGATAAGCACATTTTCTAACCAGTCGGCCGTATCTAAAATAACTGTTTGATAGTTATGCTCATCGGTGTAAAGGATTTGCAACATATCCATAATATCTTGGCTAGTCTTAGCCACTGGAAAATAACTAACGTCTAGTGCGTCCAGTCCATCCTCGGCACAGATAAAGATAGGGTTAGGTGCTTGGCTTGCAAATGTACTTTTACCAATACCGTGTGTTGAATATAAGAAAATACGTGGTGGGCGTAGGTTCTTACCTTTTTTAATGCTGCCTAGTGAAATGGCCATGTCTTTTAACTCCATTTTAATTAACGCCAGTCAGTGATCTGTTCGGCGAGTGAGTTCATATTAAACTATCTAATTATAAAAGTAAACAAATAATTATAAAATATGATAATATGTTTCTACTGTATTAAGTCACACAACAACCATAAAGGAATAACAATGAACGAAATTGAACTAATTAAACAACAATTGAAAGATCGTAACTTAAAGGCAGTTGCTTTGGCGGCTGATGTTAGCTCTGGCGCACTGTATAAGCTGATGGACGGGTCTACATCTAATCCGTCTTATGATCTTATTAGTAAGTTAAAAGTTTATTTGAATGTTGACCAATCAAAAAAGTAATTGTTGAATGGTATGATTTAGAATTGCCACCAATAAATCTACATAGTTTTAAGAGGTATTAAAAATGGGTAATATATCAAGTATATTCGGCCAAGCTTTCACGCCGCCAACAGATAAGATTTTAGATAGTCCTGAAATACAATTACAAGATGCCATGTTAGAACATGGCTTAACGCCGCCTGACCATATTATTATGGATGGTAAGTTAAGACGATTCACTAGCGGAACTAAAGGCCAAGGCGGCCAAGGAGATAAAACCGGCTGGTACGTCTGCTTCGATGGTGATATGCCTGCCGGAAAATTCGGTGATTGGCGATCAAGCATAGAAGTAAACTTTCGTGCCGACATTGGCCGTAAATTTACTATGCAAGAGGAAATGGCTAATAGTAGGCGGATGCAAGAAGTCAAGGCCTTACGCGATGCCGAGTTAGAACGTTCTCACAGCCTGGCAGCTAACACAGTACAAACAATATGGGATAACGCCACACACGCCACACACGAGCATGGCTATCTATCGCGCAAGGGCATACAGTCTAATGGCGCTAGGGTAACAGGTGACGGGCGTTTAATCGTGCCGTTATATGATAAAGATAACGAATTATGCAGCCTACAATATATTAGTATTGATGGTGAAAAACGCTATCATTCAGGCGGCCTAACACTTGATTGCTTTAATGCTCTAGGTATAGAGGATAGAAAATCAACCATATACGTGGCCGAGGGATTTGCAACTAGCGCATCCATATATGAAGAAACAGACCAGCTCACATACATAGCGTATAGCGCATCTAATATACCTAACGTGGTAAAGCATATCCGTGAAGTCTATGGTATTAGCCAAGATATATGCGTGGTAGCTGATAATGATGAAAGCGGTGTTGGTCAAAAATATGCAGATCAGGCTAGTGCTAAGTATGGTTGTCGTGTCGTATTGCCGCCTAATAAGGGTGATGCTAATGATTATATTCAATCAGGAGGTGATCTAAAGTCACTACTTATGCCTACCGTTGACAATTGGTTAATACAAGCCGATGACTTTAGCAATCAACCAGCACCCATATCATGGTTAGTAAAAGGCTGGATTCAAGACAATGCCTTAATTATGGTGCATGGCCCAAGTGGTGGTGGTAAGACTTTTGTTGTTTTAGATTGGTGTTTAACTATCTCAGGCGGTGTAGATCATTGGTTTGATAATAAGGTTAAAAACGGCTCAATCATTTACTTAGCAGGTGAGGGTCATCATGGCTTGCGCGGTCGCGTGGCAGCATGGAAACACGCTCGAGGCGTAGATAAGCTTGATATGTGGCTAAGCCGTGAAGGGTGCGATTTAAACACGCCAGAAGGTTATCAGCGCGTAGTCAATAACATTCGTGCGCTAGATATTAAACCTAAGATGATCGTTGTCGATACGCTTCATCGCTTCTTATTAGGTGATGAGAATAGCAGCCAAGATGCTAAAACCATGCTAGATGCTTGCAGCGGCATTATGAATGAGTTTGGTTGTAGTGTATGCCTTGTTCACCATACAGGCGTTAGCGATGAAGCACAGCATAGGGCGCGAGGTTCTAGTGCTTGGCGTGGTGCATTAGATATTGAGATCAGTATAGTGCCGGCTAAGAATGACACGCCTATTCAGATCGTTCAACGTAAATCTAAAGATGCTGAGTTAGCTAGTGATCTTTTTTGTACGCTAGAAACAGTTGCTATACCTGGCTGGTTTGATGAGGATAACGAGGCTGTTACCAGTGCTGTAGTAAAAGAAGCCGAGGCTTTAGATGCTAAACCTAAACAAGATAGTAAGTTAAATGAAGCTAAAAAGACAATCCAAAGGGCTTGGTTTGCTTCTGATTGTGAAGAAAGAGAGTCAACACCATACGTTAGCCGGTCTGCATTAAAGGGTATTTTGTCTAAAGATGGACTAAAAGAACGTACCATTATTAACATAATGACACCGTCAAGAAGTGATGGATTGATCAATTTATTGGTTAATTCAGAAACAATTGAACTATATGAGCATGGTTATTTGATCGTAGATAATGCTTTTTCTAGTGCTTTAATGTTATCTAAAATAGGCTAAAAGTTTTACCCTTTTTTACCCTGAGGGTAATTTAGGGTAAAGGGTAAAAAAGTGACAAAAAACGCATATTCTTTACCCTCCCTTACCCCTTACCCTTTAGGGTAAGGGTAAAGGGTAAAGATGCAGTTGCGAATTTTTAGGGTGTTTGTTTTAGGGTAGGTATTGTTTAGTTGTATAATAATCTTTCAGTAATGATTTTAATTAAATTGGAGTAATAAAATGAAAAAGTTATTAAGTATTAGTTTGATTGGTTTGTTTTTAGGTGGTTGTGTAAGCATGGAGCAAATGGTAGAACGTGAAGGTGCTAAACATAATGCACCGCGATGGAAAATAGATGCGGTTAAGCATGGTTGCATTTCAGGTCGTGCTGATGGTGGTGATATGTACAGTAGATTTATAAAGGACTATGATCAGTACAAGACTAATTCTGACTATGCTATGGTCTATGATGATAGTTATAAAACATGCAGGGCTAGGTATGAATCTACTATGAGGAGTTATCGGTAATGGTTAGACTAGAGATCATCACATGCTGCATGATATGCTTTGGTGTAATACTTAACACGGTTAATGTTCTATGGCATTGGTAGGTAAGGCTCATCAATACCATAACCTGTATAATACTAAGCAATGGCAGCGTTTAAGATACTATCAACTGTTAAGCAATCCGTTATGTAAGTATTGTTCTGATGCTGGTTTGATTGTCAATGCAAAGATCGTTGACCATATCAAACCACATAAGGGCGATGAATCGCTGATGTTCAATGCAGATAACCTGCAATCATTATGCAAACATTGTCATGATAAAGTTAAGGCAACGATTGAGCGTAAAGGTTATCTGATTGGTAGTGATGCAAGTGGTATGCCAGCAGATAAAACATCGCATTGGTATAAGTGATTTAAACGCTGTATAAGCTACTTAAATATAAACATAGCGCGTAGTATTAACAAAAAATTTAACGAGCTTTAAGACGCTATAACGTGCGTTTAAATGGGTAGGGGTGGGTAAAAAGTCAAAAGCCTTATCCTCAAAGAC
>Ga0129324_10000330_pt1 | contig 34992 bp, 32 predicted proteins | sample CPBDNA_7_FD_96879 | JGI IMG/M metagenome (GOLD analysis project Ga0129324, IMG submission 96879) | Freshwater to marine salinity gradient microbial communities from Chesapeake Bay, USA - CPBay_Spr_15_0.2_DNA | ecosystem: Environmental > Aquatic > Marine > Coastal | place: USA: Chesapeake Bay...
ACCCGTTCGTGAAAAACGGGAGCCGCAATGGCTCACCGCTCTCCACAAATATTGAAGTGGAGGAAGCGGTGCAACCTGCCGAAATCACGATCCTCCTTCTGTCCCACAGCTCGCATGACCTTGGGTTGCCGTCATCCTCTCGAGATCTACTCCTCGACACACGCGGGGTCATATTCGGAACGTCTGCGAACAGACTCTGATATGAATTCAAGATCCCCGATAGCCTTTGTGGTCGCTCGCATGTCTTCATCCCGCTTTCCAGGAAAGTCGCTCGCCCCATTCGGCGACGATGTCGTACTCGGGTACGTCACAAGTGCCATCAAGCAGTGCGTCAACATTTCGGACCTCGTTGTAGTGACTTCAGTGGATCCGAGCGACAATGAAATTGTGGAATGGTGCGGCTCACGAGGGCTGGCCGTCACGAGGGGCTCACTGCAGAATGTTGCTGAGCGGGTCCTTGAGGCCGCACAGGAGAGCAGGGCGAGCGCTTTCGTTCGCGTTAGTGGGGACAGTCCTTTGATTGATCCTTGCTTAGTTGATTACGCGGTTGACGTCTTTCGAACCGATGATTACGACGTGGTCACTAATGTCTTTCCGCGGACGTTCCCCCGGGGTCAGTCTGTGGAAGTGGTCCGCACTGCATCTCTGGCAGAGGCCTATTCTGATGGCCTGACTGCATTCGAGGAGGAGCACGTGACCCAGGTCTTCTACCAACATTCTGAGCGCTTTGATATCAACAACTTCGAAGTCGCGGATCTGGTGGGATTGAACGATTTAACCTGGGGCGCCACAGGGGTTCATCTCGCCGTAGACGATCCGAGCGACCTCGCCCGTTGTGAGCACGTAATTCGAGCATTAGGGTCGTTTCGCCCGTGGGATGCCGGATGGGTGGCATGCAGTCAGATTGCACTGGGAATGGAGGGCCCGTCATGAGTAGGCCTATTCGTTGGGGGGTGATCGGGCTGGGCATTGGGTACCAGCATGCGCTCGCGATCATGGAGGTCGAAAATGCGCAGCTAGTGGCGGTGTGCGATCGACAGTCAGAACAGCGTGAAAAGTGGCTCATGGAATTTCCATTTGTGCCCGCTTTCCCCGATGAGCGAGGCATGTTCGAGCAAGTACAGTTAGACGCGCTTGTCGTCGCGTCCTATGACCCAGAGCATGGACCAACTATTGAGCGGGCTCTCAATCAAGGAGTCAGCGTTTTCGCCGAGAAACCACTGGCTACCACGCATGAGCATTATGTCGCCACAGCAAATGCGTTGGAGCGAAATCCGCGCGTCCGCTTAACGACTAACACTCTGCTGCGCAGGTCACCCCGATTTTTGGCGCTGAAGCGGATGATAGCTGCGGGTGAATTGGGCAGCATCTTCCACTTGGAAGGGGACTACTTGTACGGCCGGCTTGAGAAGTTGTCAGCTGGATGGCGTGGAGAGGATCCGACCTACTCGGTGACACTGGGCGGCGCAGTGCATATGATCGATTTGCTCATATGGCTCACAGGCGAGCGACCCAGCCGTGTGTATGCCGTGGGCAGTGGAAAGGGTCTGCGTGAGAGCGCAGATGCAGTTGATTCTTCGTTCGACGGCGATGATTTCAGAATTGCCCTACTGGAGTTCCCGTCCGGAATGACCGCCAAGGTTTCTGCTAATTATGCCTGCGTCCTTCCGCACTTCCACCGACTTGACGTTTTTGGAACCCTGGGAACATACATCCATGCTCCAGTCAGACCGGCAGTCGCTGAAAACGATCCGCTAGAGGGAGATTGGTCGTCTGCCTACGTCTTCCACAGCCGCGAGGAAATGGAGCCTCCCGTTGCCATGAATCTGCCGTACCCGGCTACGCCCAAAGGTTCCCTGATCGCCAACTTCAATGAGGTTCTGTCTGGGACTGAAAAGTTGGAGATTAGCGAGCAGGATGCGATGGATGTTTTAGCTGTATGCCTCGCGATCGACGCTTCGGTAAAAGACGCAGCACCAAGGACCATAGAATACCGTCAAATTGCGGCACGAGTCCACCAACCAATACATGCGATGGGACTAGAGTGATGAGCTCAGATTCGAGTGTTATAAAAGAGGTCCCCTTCGGTCGCCCAATGATCGGTGAGTCTGAAAAAGCCGCCGTAATGCAAGCAATGTCTTCTCCCCAGTTAGTGCATGGCCCAAGAATTCATGAATTTGAGGATGCATTCGCTGCCATGCTTGGACCTGATGCCTATGCGACCAGCGTGTCATCCTGTACCGCCGGTTTGCACTTGAGTTACCTGCACCTAGGAGTTGGTCCAGGTGACGAGGTCATCGTTCCGGCCCAGACGCATGCTGCCACCGCGCATGCGGTGGAGGTAACCGGAGCGCGACCCGTGTTCGTTGACTGTGATGAGTCAGGGAATATCGACGTAACGCAGATCGCCGGCCACGTCACCGATCGGACCAAAGCGATTTGTGTAGTTCATTACCCGGGCTTACCAGTTGTCATGGACGTCGTATCTGCTGTCGCTAGCCAAAAAGGTCTAGCCGTGGTCGAAGATTGTGCCCTAGCTATCGGTGCCAGTCTTGACGGCGTTTCCTGCGGACTCCTTGGAGACCTCGGAAGCTTCTCTTTTTATCCTGTAAAGCACATGACTACTGGTGAAGGTGGGATGGTTGTCAGTAGAGATCCGGACGTAATCGCGTCCATAGCCAGCCTCAAGGCATTCGGGTATGACCGTTCGGCTGCGGCAAGGACGATCCCCGGCATATACGACATCGCCCGTTTAGGTATCAACTACCGGATGAGTGAGATGGCTGCCGCGATTGGAATGGTTCAATTAGGGCGGATCAACGGGTTTGATTCCCGGCGAAAGGCCAATGCCAAGGTCCTCAGAGAGGGCCTCGCAGGTATTGAGGGAGTCCGACTTCTGCCTGATGGAGATGCCCGTCGACGACACGCCAACTACTGTCTCGTCGCAGTGCTTGAACCCAACCTGGTTCAGCATCGAAACAGTATCATTCTCCACATGAAGGAAATGGGGGTTGGAACGAGCGTTTACTACCCTGTACCCCTCCCACTGTCAGCCTATTATCGGGGCCGGTATTCACCCGATCCCGATGCATTCCCGAACGCTAAACTTATTAGTGAGGGCTCGATTGCACTCCCAATCGGCCCACACCTCTCGAGTGAAGACATGGCGATCGTTGCAGAGTCCATGTCGATCGCAGTAAAGGAAGTCCAATGACACCTCAGGCCCTGCCCACCGTACGGGATTTAGTTGGCAAACGGATACTGCTAGTTGGTGGGGCAGGTTTCATCGGTCACAACCTCGCCCTAGAGCTTCATAGCCGTGGGGCCGAAGTTGGCATAGTAGACAGCCTCCACGTCAACAACCTGTTGTCGCTGCATGACGAAGCTGCACCTGCTGAGCGGGATTTGTATTCGCTCATGATCAACGAACGCCTTGCACTACTCAAGGCCGTTGGGATCCCGGTCTTCGTCGATGACGCTCGCGATTATCACCGACTTTCCAAGCACTTCTCAACGTTCGACCCGGATACTGTCGTCCTGCTTGCAGCGGTCTCACATGCAAGCCGGGCCAACAAAGATCCGATGCGGACGCTTGACCATAGTTTTCGTTCGCTGGAAAACGCACTGGACAACGCGCGGGGTAATGTTGAGCACTTCATCTTTCTTTCATCCAGCATGGTCTACGGCGACTTTGCTACCGACAGTGTGGACGAGCTCGCACCTTGTAATCCACTTGGTATCTACGGGGCAGTCAAACTAGGCGGAGAAAAACTTGTTATTGCCTACGGTCAAGTTTTCGACTTGCCCTACACAATCGTGCGCCCGTCCGCCCTCTATGGTGAACGTTGCATCAGCCGAAGGGTTGGGCAGATCTTCATTGAAAATGCCATTCTTGGCAAAGACCTTGTCATCCAGGGTGACGGATTGGAGAAAATCGATTTCACCTACATCCAGGATTTTGTCGAGGGCATTGCTCTGGTAATCCGTGAGGAAAAATCGAGGGGAGAGATCTTCAACATCACTTACGGCAAGGGCGAGGCATTGCAGACAGTGGCCGATATTGTTCAGTCTGAGTTTCCTGGGATCAGTGTCCGATTTGAAGCGAGAAACGCCCTCGTCCCAGAGCGAGGGACGTTGGAGGTCTCGAAAGCAAAATCCCTGTTGGGCTACGAACCGAGTTTCCCCATTAGTGCGGGTTTCCCGAAATACATCTCCTGGTATCGAGAACTCTTCGAAAGGTTTGATTCGAGTGCTTTGAAAGAGATGGAGCCACAGTCGAATGAGTAGCAAGGGCCCAGACTTTGAAGGCCTGAACCTCAAAAGTGACGACTGGATCTCAGATTTAACCGGAATGAGAGCATTGATCGCCACAGGAGAGAATTTAGGCGCCGCTCCAGAGATAAATAATGTTTTAGGAGACAGAATCTTTGTCACGGCAAAAGTTCCGGTAAACCAAGTGAGGCTTAGTTCGTCTCTTATTCGGCGTGGCTTCGTCGTCGTGGATACCGCACTATCATTCGAGTGGTCTCCCGCCCGGGATACTGGTTGTTCTAGCGAGGAGCAGACCTTACAAACATTGCATCCGTTTGACGTGCGGGAGGCAGAGGATCAAGACGTAAATGCAGTTGCCGCCCTAGCTGGACGGGCCTTTGTTGGCTCAAGGTTTCACCTTGATCCCGATTTTCCTGATGAGCAAGCCAGTCAAATTAAAACAGAGTGGGCACGTAATCTGGCCCTCGGCACGAGGGGTAACGGGTGCCTCGTAGCCATCAGTAAAGGGCATGTGGTGGGGTTTCTGGGATTTTTAAGTTGCAATATCGGTGTAAGTTCCTTCGTCATCGATCTCGTAGGTGTTGATCCTGACGCGCAACGAAACGGTGTAGGGAAATCGTTAGTCAGTCGTCTTCTCAATGATGCGGCTCGTCTAGAACGTGCGGTCACTGTGGGTACCCAGGCGGCCAATGTGCATTCGGTGCGCTTGTACGAAACACTTGGATTCCGCTACACGGGAGCCACTCAGGTTCTTCATGCGCACGATCAACAGGAGCAGACAGGTTGAGAATTGGTAACGTCGACTGCACCACGGGTGTGGCGCTTATCGCCGAAATTGGGAACAACCATGAAGGATCGGTTGCCTTAGCGGAGGAACTCATCGGCTTAGCTCACGAGGCTGGTGCAGATGCGGTCAAGTTGCAGAGCTTCATTCCAGAGCTCTATGTGACTTCTAGGGATGCCGATCGTCTAGCGATGCTTAAGCGTTTCGCACTTCCCATGGACGAGACTTTACGGCTCATTAAAAGCGCTGAAGATTCGGGAATTCACGTATTTTCCACTCCGTTCGATGTTTCAAGTGTCGAAAAATTGAGTCAGGTCGTACGAACATTCAAAGTCAGTTCTGGTGACATAACTTTCAAGGATCTCCTCTCGGCGATAGGGAGACAGCGGACCGATACAATTATTTCCACAGGGGCTTCAAATCTGACAGATGTTGAGGTGGCCGTTGATACGGTCACTTCATTCTGGACGGACCCAGATACTCAACCTGCATTAGGTATTCTCCACTGTGTTTCTGCCTATCCTGCAGACGCATCGGCGGTAAACCTTCGGGCAATGACTACCCTCAAGAATAAGTTTCCATTTGCAAGTGTCGGGTTCTCAGATCACACTTTGGGAATTGATGTGGCTATCGCGGCTGTGGCAGCCGGAGCTACGATTATAGAAAAACACTTCACGATAGATAAGGCATATTCCAGTTTCCGTGACCACGCACTCTCCGCAGAGCCTCAAGAACTTCGCGAACTTAGGAAGCGCATCGACGATGTCTTCCACCAGTTAGGAAGCGGGGAAAAGGTGCCTCACTCAAGTGAAATAAATAACGTTAGCCTCATCCGACGATCCATCACAGCGGCAAGAGACCTTCAGGACGGACATGTCCTCAGTGCGGACGATCTCATTTGTGTGCGCCCAGGGATAGGCCTACCACCCACCGAATTAAACGCGGTCCTTGGAAGGCATACGGCGCTTCCCATTCAGGCTGGCGATGCCATCACCGAATCGAAACTTAAATGAGTCTTAAGGTGCTCGTATTGACGACCAACACTCCACACCACGCGTACTTTGTTGGGCGTCTCGTTGATGCTGGGCACGACACTCATGTAATAGAGGAAACTAGCGCCGCGGCCGCAAGTGTTGAGCAAAATAGTTTCCGTTCCGAATGCGAGGACTACGAGAACCATCGATGGTTTGATGGCGGTCAGTACTCACTTGGCAAACTATGTCCAGTGGAGTCCTTTCCGAGCATAAATGAGCCCGAAGCTAAAAGGTTTCTGGAGTCAGAATCTTACGACTTGGCACTGGCTTTTGGCGTTGGCGTGATAAGAGCGAGTACCATGTCAACGCTCCCTGCATTGTGCTTGAACCTTCATGGTGGTGACCCGCAGCGTTACCGTGGGCTTGATTCTCATCTTTGGTCCGTTTATCACCGCGATCTAGGTGCTCTAATCACGACCCTTCACTTAGTAAACGAGAAACTCGATGACGGTAATATCGTGTCCGCAGGCTCTTTAGATTTAGGACAGATTGAAACCTTGTATCAACTCCGCGCACTCAACACGGAGATGGCGGTCGACATCTCATTAGGGTCTCTCGCCTCAATCGAGGCTGTAGGAAGAGCTATTTCTTATCGCCAGACGACTATTGGCCGTTACTATTCGGCGATGCCGGGTGAACTTCTCGACTTGTGTCGCGCGCGTTTTGAGCGACTCCTGAAAGAACGGCTCCCTCAGTGAGTTATGTATCTCAACGCGATCAGGATCTGCTCGTAAATCACTTAACAGCTTCCGAAGTCGCGATCTTTCTCTTCCATGGGGTGACAGCCGAGAAAAGTGTAGGTATTCGAAACTACACCGGCAAGCATGTCCAACTTGATGATTTCAGTCAGTTGATGCGCGCTCTTGCGCAAGTGGGTTCCCCTATTTCAATGGATGAGGCTTACAGAAGCCTGGCAGGACAAGCCCCAATTTCCCCCCGTAGCTTTGTCATCACATTCGATGACGGATTTTGGAACAATCTGAGTCTTGCCGCCCCGTGTCTTGCCGACTTAGGAATTCCAGCTACGTTCTATTTAACTTCTGACTTCATAAACCACAACAGCCAGTCGTGGGTGGATCGAATTGAGGGGGCAATCGATGCAATCTCCGTGCTCAGTTATAGAGCGCCACACCCCATTAATGATGTGTTCCCCCTCGTCACGCATGATGACAAGGTTCGCTTTATGCAGGAAGTTCGAACGGCTGTGAAGGCCGATCGACTGACGGATCCAGACACTTTTGCTAACGCAATACTCTCGGACCTTGCTCCGTTAGGTGAGTCGACGTGGGTGGAAGCACTTGATAGGAAACTGACGTGGGATGAGGCACGCGAGCTGGCGAATGACAGCCTATTTACCGTTGGTGGCCACGGTAGAACTCATCGAATCCTTGGGTATTTGAGTGAGGAGGAAATGTGGCAAGAGGTAACCGATTGTCTGGACCTGATCACGAAAGGAACTGGGGTCGAGACAAGCCATTTCTCCTACCCCGAAGGATTCCAAGGCAGTTTTAACGAGCTCTTGGTTGCGAACCTACAAGAAATGGGTGTCGTGACAGCCGTTACAACGATTCCCGGGCGCAACAGTGTCGGGGGCGATATGTTGAGATTGCGGAGATTTTTTGTTGCCTGAGACTTGGGGATTCTTGTGTGTGGGATAGCAGGGGCGTGGGGCACTTATTTACCTGATGCAGATCAGGTAAATCGCTGCTTATCGATGATGCAGCATCGCGGGCCTGATGGCCAGCAATTTAGAAAATTTCAAAGCAGCCAAGGTCGGCATACGACCCTCCTTCATTCGCGGCTTGAGCTTATCGACCTGGATCCACGAGCCAACCCCAAGCGCCTAGCGCCTAGCGCTTAGCGCTTATGCGACGCTTCTCACTTCCTTTGGACGAGGCTCAGCGGTTGATCAAGGAAGCTGAGGCTTCTGGCATCCATGTGTTTTCTCCACATATTTGGACCTGGTGATTGCGTAGTGACTTGGCGAGGTCGCAAGCACCTTCAAGATCAGCTCGGGTGACTTGACTTTTACAGGACTGCTTGAGTCGGGGGCAAAACTGGGCAAGGACACTATTCTTTCCTCCGATGCGTCGTAGCTGCCCGAAGTCGATTCCGCAGTAGACCGTTTCTTGGTTGTGTGGAGTGCTCACAATTTACGGCCTGATTTAGCCCTATTACATTGCGTTACAGCACATCTGACCGCGCTTTCATCCGTGAATCTGCGCGCCATGCACACACTTAGGTCGCATTTCCCCGGAGTGTCCGTTGGTTTCTCCCATCACACGATCGGAATCGATGCCGCTGTCACCGTTGTGGTCGCAGTGGCTGTTATTTTTTTGATAGACCTTTACCATAGACAAGAATTACTCCAGCTTCCGAGACCACGCTTTGTCTGCGGATTTGCGCGATCTACAGGAATTGAAAAATCGAATGAATGACACGGTAGAACTGTTGGGCGGCGAAGAGAAGTTTCCGAATTCCTCAGAGTTTGAGAGCCGCATCAGGATACGCCCGCCGCTCAGTATGTGAGCGATTGACATGGCGAAAGGTTACTTAATCGCGGGGGACGATCTTGTATGCATGAGGCCAGGCTCGGGTATCCCACCAAAAGACCTTGACTCAATAATCGGCCGAACAACAAGGCGTTCCTTCGCTGCGGGTCAGACCCTTGACCAAACCGGCTTGAGTTAAATTAAAGTTATAGGGGTAGGTCCAATTCTAACTCGTCAATCCACAAAATAAGTTCGTGCTCAGATTCTTGTAGGAACTCTTCAAAAGCACCTAACTTGGTATTATCAACCGCAATGACGTAAGTTTTTGCAAATGCATTTCGCATAATCCCAATTCTCCAGCCCATTTCTAAATGGTGCTGATTGCACGAACGCGTTAGGTAGTAGCCCCAGTCACGTCTCGTGACATCTGTGTGTGATAACCGAGAATCATCGTCTACAAAAGTTACTTGTTCATTGATTGCCAAAACTATTGAGCCACAATCGTAAGTCAAATCCCTTTCGGGGTCGGCTGCAGCAAAAGGCCTCGGAGGGTCTTGCTTAAAAAATCGCATTGCGTCTCTCTTCTCGAACATCGAATCCCCATGTACTTTGACCTTAATATTCCATTTGGTCTTGGTTCCAAATGGAAATAGTCCATGACATAATGATGGAGTGTGTGGAATCGCAGGATACATCGGCCCAATCCCTTTGAGCTCGGAACAAGTAAGCTCCTGCCAAAAAGAGATGCGCAGGCGTGGTCCGGACGCGGATGGATTCAGCGAAAAGATGCTATCCGACGGTACTCACGTTCAATTATTGCACAGTCGGTTAGCTATTTTGGATCTTGACTCTCGTTCAAATCAGCCTTACTCAACGGAATCTTCCACTATCGCAATGAATGGTGAAATATACAATTTTGTTGAGATTCGTTCTGAACTTTGTAGCCAAGGTTATGTTTTTCACACGACCGGTGATACTGAGGTGGCGATCCGGACCCTTGAGGTCGGCGGACCTGAAGCTATCTCACGCTTTGAGGCCATGTTTGCTTTCGCTTGGTTAGACCACCAATCTGAGACAGTGGTGCTCGCACGTGATTTTTTTGGCGAGAAACCGTTATTTTTTCTTAAGGCCCGAGGTGGCATCTACTTTGGGTCTACCCCACAATATGTCTTGCTCTTGAGCGGGCAGGCACCCAAAATCAATAAAGCCTTGATAACGCGCTACTTGGTAAATGGGTATAAAGATATCTTTAAGCATGACAATACATTTCTTAACGGCATCCAAAGGATAAAGCCAGGATTTGCTGAGGTTCGGTCGGTGAACGGTGGCTGGGAATCAATTCAATTCAAGAGACCCACTCAAGACTCTGTGGATGAAACCATGACTTTTGAGGAAGCGGTAAAGGGAACCCTTGACAGAGTTGTCCACGCCATAGATATTCGACTTAGGGCAGATGTTCCAATTGCTCTTTGCCTCTCGGGAGGAATTGATTCAAACTTGATACTCGGTGTGACCAGCAACGTACTTGAACGCGAAGTCACGCCGTTTTCTATTGTAGGAAGTGATCCCCGCTACGACGAGTCCGAAGCGATAGCAGCGTCGGCGAGGGAGTTTGGAACGGCCTCGAAAATTCTTCACATTTCAGAAATTGATGCTTTAGCCGTCATTGAAGAAATGACTCTGGAACGGGGATCTCCAGTTGCTACCGCAAATCAATTTGCATTGTGGATGCTCATGCGCGAAATTAGTCAAGATGGGTTTAGGGTTACGTTGTCGGGCGTAGGAGCTGATGAACTTTTTACCGGATATTATGATCATTACTTGTATTACTTACACGAGCTGGGCAAGGAAAATGTATCGCTTGAAACGATCCGCCGTAGCGAGTGGGAAGAAGCAGTAGTTCCTCTTGTGCGGAATCCGAGATTTAGGGTTGTCAGTAAGGATCCATGGAATTCGGAGAGACTCAGAGAATTAGTCTTTGGAGAATCTCGCGATCGCATAAATTACCTTACTGCGGGAGCTAAGCGGAACGCTCTTAACTGGGCGGATGCGAATTTCTCTCCCAACTTGTTGCGAAACAGAATGGCAAATGAACTGTGGCATGAAACAGTTCCACTGCTTTTATGCGAAGAAGACCAAAACGCGATGTTTTGGTCTGTAGAGAACCGTTCTCCCTACTTAGACTCAAGACTTCTTCGATGGTCACAGAAAGTTCCAATGCGACACTTCATTCGGGAGGGAAGGGCGAAAGCGCTGCTGCGAGCGGCAGGCAAAGGAATCGTTCCAAGCCACATCCTGAACAACCCCAAAAAGACAGGGTTCAACTTGTCCACTACTGACCTGCTGCCGAAAGATCGGCGGATAGCCATTGATTACGTAGCCGACTCTGGACTTCTTGAAATTGTGACTCTTAAGTCGGTAAAATCGATTCTCAGCCAACCTACATTCAATGATTCCGATAATAAATTTGCCTTCTCGTTAATTTCGAGTGCAGCCTTTATGCGAGTTCACTCTAGAGTTTGATTTACCTTCGTTTTCCAATGCGCGTTAAAGAACCGTTACCTGCTGCGCTGAGGTTGCCGCCAGAAAGTAGAAATTTGTCGTGCAAGTGGCATGACCCCGGTCCATAAACAGTGGTCAACTCTAAACAAGTTTAAGCCTAAAGAACAATACGAGCCCACCTGAGTGCTCGTAAATTAATGAACTCTATGGACCCTTTCTAGGGATATAACTTGGTAAGGGCAACCGCTGGTGGACTAGTATCCGTGCCCAAGAAACCCTTCAACTGGAATGTGCTTGCCCTTGTAATAGTCCACAGATCGGCGTTTCGCCATCGTTCCATCTCCCACGCTAATTCATTAACGGAGATGTCAAGGAACTCGGAAACCTCTTGCATGGTTTCAAATGAAGGCGGTTGCAATTCATGTTCAAAAATTAGTTGTTTTCCTTGTTCTCTTGTCATGCGTCCCAGCCGGATCTCCTCGCACACGTGGTCTGTTGTCCGTCCATAGCCAAACTTGAGCAATTTGAGATACTGATGAATCCTATTAATGTGCTCGTCAATTCCAACGTAGGTCTTAAAAGTTCCCTCCCTAGCGCTTTCCAACTCCCTAAATCCGTATTCTCTAGCTATCCGAAAGTTTGCCTCGGAATCCCAAGGAAAATACGAACTAAGGAAAACGCTCCTGATACCAGACGCTTCTATAAGATCAGGGAAATCGTAATATCGCAGCGCATCACTGTCGATACCAAAATCTTCCGCGGTCGACATAACTGTGTGATCACCAGAAACCGCATACTTGTCAAACCATTGTCGAGTCATTCCTTTTAGGCCTGCAATTTCGGGGCTCCCACCGTACACGTCAGCAGAATTCTCGCCGAGAACGACGAGCGGCACTCGAAGCGCCAGCGCTTGGTGTAAGGGATAAGCATGAAGCAGAGTGTGGCTAAACAAATCGGGATCCCCATATTCGCGAAGTCCCTTCAGGATCATTTGCCGGTGGACTTTGAGAGGGGGTCTGTAAGTCTGAAGGCTCACACGATCTCCGATCGATGGAACAACATCGAGATTCCGACGACCAATGTCTGTCTTAACACCGTAGTCCACGGACACAGCCAGTATTCGAGCCCCGTGCAGATTGGCTCGGACCACTTGAGTGATTGAATCTTTACCGCCGCTTACCGGGACAACCACATCGTAATGTGGCGCTTCAGACTTGACAGCCCCTCGGACTAGTTCCGAAAATTCTTGGGCACGATTTTCCCAAGTCTCGTGGGATAGCTGAATCCTATTTTCCGCACTGGCGCATGCTCTACATATGCCGTCGGTGGACAAAGAAAAATTGGGTTTGGAAGAAGGAAACCAACACATCTGGCAATACGGTTCCACAGTTGAATTTTTCAATTGGTACCTGTCCACATCAAATGTTACGCTCGCCAATCTTCCGAGCAGGGCTCCCTGCATAAATTGAGTAAGGCTCAGTTGCTGTGTTTACAACCGAGTTTGCCCCGATGATTGTCCCATCTGCTACATAAGCTCCTGGTAAGATGGCAACATCTGAACCCAGCCAAACATCATCACCAATCCATATATCCACGTGATCAAAACCCGCCTGAATGATAGGCGTTGCACCACCAAAACTATGTGAATTTGCATTGATTGAACACCGAGGTCCAATAATCACACCCTTTCCTATGTGAATGTGACCACCTCCGTTGATGATTGTAAAGCACACAATTCTAGTATCGTCGCCAATCTCGATACCTTGCTCACCGGCAGCAACTATTCGCACGGGTCCGTCTAGTTTTACTCGATTACCGAACTCTAGTCGGGCGTTGTCACGTGTGCGAAGATCTATTTCTCCATAAAATTCCGCGTCCCGGCCCACTACTATCGATGGGGTACGACTCGAACGCATCTTGATTTTCAACCGACCTTCAAGGTATGGCTTCCCAGGAAATGTTACCCCATAAATGAGCCGACTTCCCGCTCGGGTCGCAATCGAAAAGAAGCGATTAGATCGCCCTTTTGTAACAAATGCTAGTATTTCTTTCACACTTCAATCTTAACATCATCTTTAGTTCAACGATCCTAACAATGCGGTACATCCTCGGTCGGAAGGTGGTCATGCCGTAACTGAAACTCCACTCGAAGGAAAGGTGTGACGTGAAAAATCCATCGAGGCCGGTAATCGTATTTGGGATAAATTCCTACCCTAATTCTGTTGTTGGCTTGGGTGACAACATCCTATTTGTTCCCCTCACAACGCGACTAAGTCTCGTTCCAATTCCAGACCCTGCTGTAGGGTACTTGCCAAGTCATGCGATGAATGCTCAAGTCCATCTGTCGCTCCAGGATGACGTGGACGATCTTTGGGAGGAGACACGAGCCAGCAATGGAACCGCAGCCGATGCTTACGAGTATGAATTCAAACATGTATGTACAGACCTTCTCGCTCAAAGATGGCTGGTGCGACATACCCTGAGCACTTTTAGTCCGGCGCGGGTGTTTCTGCCGTCCCAGTGTCGCGAAAGCGTCGGGTCTGCCACATCTCACCTCCATTTTCTTGAATCGATGTTCTATCGAGTTTTAGAGGAGGAGACAAAACATACTTCTCGCAGTTACTTTGTGGAAGGCCATCGGGAGGCATTGGTAAGGATCAAAGATAATTTCGGAGTTTCGATCATGCCCTTAGTCGCGGAGTTCGGTTACCGAGCTAGGCGCCACATGCGGCAACGCTACTTGATAGCCAGGGGTTCCCGCATTGTCAAACGAAAACCAGGTCCGACAAAGGCTTTAATTCTGCAGATGCTCATAAGACCGCGGTGGCGACAAGGGGCGAAGAATAAAAAGGTTCTCGTAATCGCGCAATTCCAAAAAGTGACGAGTCTTATGATTCCGGGATTTGCTGACGCTCAGATAAGTTACTTGAGTTACAGCAAGTTCGAAAAATTGGTAGCGACGAACAAGGAAAACCACTCGGCGAATTCCATCCCAATTCCTATGGATAGTGCGCAAAACATGCTTCTAAATTATTTTCGAGCAATTATTTCGGGGACTCAGTTTTCCCATGAGGCGCTCGACCAATTGCTCCTTAGCGACTGGTCGATTCTTGTAACTGATGCTCAGCATATGCCGCTTATGCGCGAGTTGGTCAACGGCGCGTTGGAAATCGGAAAGCCTGTCGCGGTCGTACCAGAAGGAGCAATTTCATATGTTGGGTTTCAGGAAAGATTTGGAGGAACGTCTTTATTCATTGCAGACCCCCGAATTACGAGATTCGTTTTGGACGTCGCGCAGAAGGATTATTGGCTTCGACTTGGTGTTCCTCCCGGCAGAATTCACGTGTCCGGCTTTCTTGGTGATGATCCTGCGAGATTCGATAACATGCTTCGGCTGCCGAGCATGTTCCTAGGAGCAAGTATGCGTCCATTGAAAACTCGGCACATTTCCTGCACTGTCATGATCACATTGGATTCCTCTCTCGAAGGGAAACTGACAGGACACTTCGGAATGCCGTTGCGCTCAGCGACGCTTCACAATTTGGTGCTGATTATTGACGAATTGGTTGCACGTGGATACCGAGTACTCGGAAAGACTCGCGACAAAGACTTCACCTACTATCTTAAAAGGCGCTTTCAAGGTAGGCCAGCGTTTTTCACAACTTATATCCCATGGCAAGTCCTAGCAGAACGCGCAGATTTGGTGTTGTCTCGTGACTCATCTGTCGGCTGGCAGTCGGTGGCGGGGGGGACTCCGGTCTTAGTGTGGAACTTCTCAGATTATCCCTCGTTTATCGAAGTCACTCTCGATCCAATCCCTGACTACTGGATGGGCATAGCGCGGTCGGTTGGTGAGTTGGATGTCGCGATCAAGGGTCTCTTAGCAAGACACCACGAAGCGACATTGGCATTTGGTACCAACGGAGTCTTGGTGCCCCCAGTACAGAGCCGACCGGATGTGGTTAAGAGCTGGATTGAAGCGGGTCCTTACTCCTGACAGACCGATCAACTCAGTTTTTTACCCTCGAGTATGTGTGACCTGGCGAGCGCGTAAAACGTCATCTTGGTTGGAGTCATGTGGGACTTTTAAATCCACGGTCGATTCTTGGAAGTAAGCTGATTCCAATAATTTCATCAAATAGCCAGATGGCCAATCTAATTGCAGTTCTAAAATTGCAAGAGTATTTCGTGAGATGTTATTTCTGCGTCTGCTTGCAATTGAAGTGATAGTTCGGTAATCTCATCAAGCTTGATCGCCCAGCATTCACGCTGAGCGAATGCCCATCTCTGTGCGGCGTCATATAAGCGCATCCGAGAGCTTAAGAGCCGAATCAGCGGTTAACTTAATATCTCTATCGATCATTGTTCTTTTCTCCTAGCCACCACGTCTCCCGGTATTTGTTGTGGGTAGTCCTAAATGCCCATTAATTGGCGCAGTGGTTCCTCTTGATACTTCTTGCAACACTAGACGACATATGAGTTCAATAAAACCGCACGAAAGTTCCATGACGCCCTAGTGACTGCTTGGTATCAAAGGTGCCTGTGACGAGGAAATAAGCATTTCTCAGACGGCAACTGGGAAGAATGGACTGAAGGCAGAAACTTACACGAACTAGTTACTGGCAAAGTCACTACATGTCCATGGCTAGACAATAAAGAGCCAAAATCCTTGCATGATGTCTCACAATGTGTCGTTGTGTACGTATTGAGCAACGGAAGAGGACTGTTCAAATCCGGACTATCATCCCGTGACGGAGTAGCCCGCACGAGAGATCAGGCCCACCAGTTCACTCCTTGATCAGGTATGTGATGTTCGGGTAGTAGTCGATTACCCGGATTGAGGGCGGCTGCAACTCAAGCGCGGCAAAGGCATCGAATAGTGCCTGTGTGGCTCCCACCGTGAAGTTCAAACCATGAATTGCCAGAATTCCGCCACGAGTGAGTCGAGGATAGAACGCCTTGATTGTCTCGAAGGTCGGGCGGTACAGATTCACGGACAGGTGGATGATTCGAAAGATTGTCTCAGGGTTCTGCCTGACATAGTCGGGTGCCGTGTCGCAGAGATCACCGACAACGAAGTCGATTCTGGGCAGGTGATTGAGAGGGCGGTCCAGATCGTAGATCTCCGCCGCCCTCCGCAAGTCCTGCAATGACTCGGCCTCGTACGTGTACTTCGTGCGATCGACTACACCGTGCTTGAGATCGATCTCTGATTGCCCGGCATCGCCCGAGTAGGTATCAAACCCGATTACACGACACTGGTAATTGTAGGGTTCGAGGGCAGACAGGACCGTCGCGTAGTTCATGAGCCCGCCGCCGAAATAGACGCCACAGTCCGCGATAGAACCCGCACAACCATTCGTTAGTTGAATTAATTCAGCATATCCAAGAATCTTGGCAGTCTCTTGGCGTCCGATGAAACGAGTGGCAGAGCGCAACTTATCGCGGGTGCTCCCCAGCCCCGTCTCGAAGTATTCAGCGCGACTGTCTTCCGCCGATGCCTGCTGCAGCGCTTGGAGTGGTGAATGCATGTTGATGCTCATGTGTCTTTCTCTCTCGAACGATGCCAAGCTTCGACTAAAGGATACCACGGGATCTCCGCCGACGACTTACCAGGTCAGCGTCAGTTAGAAGTAGCCGTCGATTCGCTCGATCCGTTGGAGGCGATAGTTTCACCCTTTGGTGAAATGTCGACTGGTGAACACCAGAGCACGAGCTGAATTACGCGTTGAATGGACGCGCGAAACTAGTTCCTCCGTGACGGCCTGCCGTCTTTTGGGTCCACCACCACCAAGGACTAAGAATCGTCCTGACCTACTAACCGAAGCAGGTCATACGGCGTCCCCATGTGGAGTCTCCGACCATGACTAATTACGGTAATTACGAAGGCTTAGCGTTGAGACCGCTCCGACTGGTTTGACGCATTGAATATCAAACATCAAGATTTTTTGGTGTAAGTATTAAATCCCTTGGGGCCGGTGGGCCACGATTATGAGCCCAGAATAGTCGTAGTAGAACTGCCCAATGAGATCAAACTTTGTCAAGAATTTCCTGTACTGCCGGCGCATATAGTAGTGGTCACCAAATACCGGGTCCGGAGGGCACAAATCGGCCCAACAAATTGGAACGCGATGTTCACGGATTATGCGACTTATGAACGTTCTAAGGTGTCTGAGCATGCTGAACTTGTGTTCTCCGATCATGATAATCAGCCCATCGGGCTTGAGTACCCGCATCATTTCCTCTGAGAGTTTATTTGGGTTTTCTGCATGGTGAAACGCCTGACTTCAGAAAACGACATCAACAGACCTATCCGGTAGCTTTAGGTCGTAAAAACTCCCTAAGTATCGATCTATTTTATCCTCATGGCCGCCTAGGTTTGCGACAGTATTTTCGAACACGAAGCCTAGTCTATGAAGTGAAAACTCAACTGCCATCACCCTCTCTACAAATTCGAACTTTGACAGTAGGCTGCTCGCCCAGCCAGACCCAGATGCAACGTCTAACACGCTAATTTTGGATTGATGTGAAGAACCCCTATTCATGGTGAATTTTTCCAGTATTGCCGCCATAAAGGTGAACTGAGCAAGTAATCCGCTTCGAATCAGATACTGTTTCAACTTCGGATCAGTGGGATCGTTGACCCACCACTCCTTGGCCTTTTCCTCTTCGACATTGTTCCAGTAAGTGGCCGAATAATCCTCTTGCATTAATTCCAGTTGAGTCCAAACTTGAATCTCTCGCAAGTTGAATTCTCCATTCTGATCTCGGACTGATTTTTTCGAAAGCTTGATGCTTCATCGTGACGCCACTATATACAGTTGTAAATGGAATCGACTATCTTAACAAATTACATGTGCTGAGTAGGTTATGAACGAGATAACTCTGGCTACATTTGTTTCCCTATTTGGAGAGTCGCATTCATTTGATGAAAGAAGGACCCCGTTATTCGATCTTCACTGATGTGGCCCTATTCATTCATTTCAATGAAACAGAAAATGCGCTTGCGCCCCATTTTCTACCACCGGGAATAAGTGACCGGTCCTTCTGGAGGAGCCCTTTCTGGTCCGTGCTTGTCGCAGAGATAATTTCGGCCGCAAAACGGCCAAGTTAAGGCTTTTGCAGGACTGCCCACATGTGTGAACTGCGACCGGAGTCACTGATGAGTTCCTGCCAGCGAGACAACTCAGCCTCATCAGAAGTGTCTAAAACTGATGCCCAAAAACGATCAATCACTTTGGCACGATTATTCTTCATAATATCCAAGTCAAGAACACCTGGAGTGAATACACGTAGCGTCTCAAGCCCCGCATTCATGGCCAACCAAGACATGGAGGTCGGGTTGAGAAAGTTAATATGATGCGGAGGCATCACAGAATCTGACTGGTCCCACAGCGTTCGAATATCAAGACCAAGGCCGCTTAAGGTCGTTACCACGAGGACGTCTTCCGACTGCATGAGACCGGCAATGCTTGCCATCCAATGACGAGGGTTGTGAACGTGCTCAAAGAGTTCGAAGCTGGTGAAGATCGAACGACCTTGAGGTAGCTCATTGGGTTGAACAGCTTCCAAAAATGATTGAATAACGGTAATTCCACGTTCACGGCATGCGGCGGCTGATTCTGGGCTTGGTTCAATTACAACAACTGGTAGGCCACTAATAATTTGAAACTCCTCTGCAAAGGTGCCGGGACCTCCGCCGATATCTACAAGATTGTTGAATTTGACAGACGAACCCCCAGCGATGTCCGCCACTTGCTGCGCTTTCGGGCGCCACAATTTTTCGCGCCGGACACTTTCAACGGCAGGATAGAAAACTTCGGCCCAATACCGAGATGAAGCAGAATTAGAGTAAAAAGCGACGAACGAATCGAAAGTTGGTCTTGGACTCATCCAGAGGGACCAGCAGCGCTGACACTCTCGATACGAGAACCCCAACTTCTCAAATGCAAGTTCACCTTCCGAGTCACACGCCGGGCATCTCATTGGCTCTCGTGGTACATCTGCAAAGAACTTATCCAGGTCCTCGATTGCTAGGTCGAGATAGATTTGGAACAAGCTCGCGGGGCGAATCTCATGTTCTTTTAGGACTAGGCTCACAACGCCACTGTAACTGACGATGAATTGCTCTGTGATTAAAGATACAACTCGGGTCGCACCCAAATTTGATTAAATGAGGTTGCAGATGGCCCAGAATGAAAGATTTCCGCATGGTATTTCCCTTCTAGCACAAACCCGGCATCGGTGAGGTGCCGTGCGACTTCTGACGCGAGTTCCCGAAATTCATCGTTTACTTCAACCAGTACAGAGATAAGACTCGGGGAACGAAGTGTCAGTCGAGCGCCGCTAAGAATTAGGTGTTCAATTCCATCTACATCGATTTTTATCAAGGATGGCGACTGAGGGATCATTTTGCTCGTGAGCATCGAGTCCAAGCTTAGCCCTGGCATTTGATAAATCATTTGCGTATCTAAAGGTTGTCCATCATGTCCGAAAGGAACACCGAACGACGACAACGCCCCTCCCTCTTCCGTCCCACTCATGCGCAACTCAGCGATCTGGTCTTTCGACGATAAAGGGATCGGTATGACATTGATGCGGTTACTCATGGAGTTCACGTAGATATTTTTGGCAAGAATTCCTAGATTGAAAACGGATGGCTCAAACGAGTAGACCTGATCCGAATACAGTTTTGCGTAGTAAAGACTGTAAAGACCGACATTAGCACCGACGTCAAAAAAGCAACCCTGTCCACCATATTTATCAATCCACGCCAGTGTTTCGGGCTCTTTTGTCGAGAATGATTCAGCTCTCCACTGGCAGACAGCGTTCGGAGTGTGGAGTATTATTTCGACCTGCTGATTTCTGTCGCTGCTCTCGTGAGTCACCGTTGTTGTTGAATTTAGCCATTGGGCGTGAACCTCGTCCCTGAAAACAGAAGCCAATTGAGGCCGTGCCTTGCCAAGCACCTTGAGGTAGATAACTGCCAGATTCACAGGCCACAGTACCAAGCGACCTAAGAAAATTTTTGACATGAACTCAATGTTAGTGCACATCGCTTTGATGCCTAGGATGGCTGGGATTCGTCACAGTTTGACTTCAATTTAATAATTGTCGATATTGCTGAAACAGTGCATCGTTAGCAATTAGCGCTGCTGCCCGGTGTAAGTCATCGGGAGTGTCCACCCCGATAGAGGGTTCAGAAATACGGTGCATACGCAAAGGCCTCCCGTAATAGAGAAGTCTCAACATATCGATCGACTCGACTTCTTCAAGAAGGGTCCGAGGTGTTACTCCAAACCATTCAAGTGCTGCGGGGCGAAAAGCGAACAAGCCAGTTTGCATGTGGGATAGTGAACTATTCCAATCTCGCCAAGATGAAGGGATTGCCTCCCGAGAAATATACAGAGCGTTACTGGCGGAGTCCACAACGACCTTTGGGTTGTTGTGATCCAAATAGTCATCTTGACTGATAAATGGAACCATTACGTTGACCACATCAACCTCGGGATTATCGGTCATTGTGCTTACCATTTGATTCAGGACCTCAGGGTTAAGCAGCGGCTCATCTCCTTGCACGAGCACCACGATATCGATTGGAAGCCTACTTGTGGACTGAAGGATTTCAGTGGTTTCGACTGTACGATCAACAGCATTGAGGTGATCGGGTGAAGTCATAACAACGGTTGCTCCAATTTGATGTGCGACATCGGCTATCTCTGAGTCGCATGTTGCTATCACAACCTCATCAATGGATTGTGCGAGTTTTGTTCGAAGATAGCAGTGAGCAATCATGGGAAGCCCAAGTATGTCAGCTAATGGTTTACCAGGAAACCGCGTTGCTGCCATCCGCGCTGGAATTACGGCGACGACCCTCATTCCCAACCCTTAAGGAGGTCTCCGCCTAGTCGAGAACCTACATCTAATATGCGCATGTCCACGCTGTATACCAGAAAACGATGACCATCTTTTAGGCTGGACTCAATCGCAGCTGGGTCAGGTTCTACCACGTGTATACCAGTGGCGATTCCGGCGTTACTGGCAGCTTGGGTCACCTTTTCGACCGACTGGACAAAGTTCTCAGAATCAAATTTTCCTGGGACTCCAAGGTCTGCAGAAAGATCGTACGGACCAATCATGACCACATCGACGCCATCGACAGCAACTATCTTCTCAATATTGCGCACAGCCGAGCTCGACTCAATTTGCACGACCACCACAAGGTTCGTTCGTGCCGATTCAAAGTACTCAAGGAAAACATTTCCGTAGCCTTGTGCTCGATGCAGCCCCACGCCTCTAGTTCCTTCGGGTGGGTAGCGGGTCGCCCGCACGGCTGCCTCCGCCAAATCGGCACTGTCGACATTCGGAACGATAATTCCGTGGGCTCCCGCATCGAGTACTTGCTTGATAATCGAAGGGCTGAATTCAGGGAGGCGAACCAGCGGTGCGCACCCAGCAAGATCTATGACTCGGATCATTTCTGCGGCAGTCTCGACTGAAGTGGGAGAGTGCTCTAAGTCGACCACGAGAAAATCGTATCCTGCTTTGGCCATGATTTCCGCCGCGGTCGAACTTCCTAAGGAGAGCCACGAACCGACTACGGGCGTCCCTTGTCGGAGCTTGGTATGAAGAATTTGACCCAATTTCAGATTCATCTCAGCGCTCCCTTTCAGTAAATGCGAAGTTGTAGCGATTCACTTTTAACATGAGCTTTTGCTGCAGGTCATCAGTGTAGTGTGACTCTGTGAATAAAGGGGTGCGGGTTGGGATCGCTGGATACGGCATTGTAGGGAAACGCCGTCACACATGCATTAATGACACCGATGGAATCGAGGTCGTGGCTGTCTGCGATCAAAATGCACCCACAGCCACTTCATTAACTGCAGGTGTCAAATTCCATTCTGACTATCAAGCTTTGCTTAAAGAGGACCTCGACGCGATATTTGTCTGCATGAGCAATGACATGACAGCAGTGGTCACTATTGCCGCATTGGAGTCCGGACGGCATGTGTTCTGTGAGAAACCACCGGCACGCACGATGGAGGAACTTGCACAAGTAGTCATCGCTGAGCGCGCCCATCCGGATTTGAAACTCATGTATGGCTTCAACCACCGGTACCACGAGTCAGTGGGAGACGCCCTGCGAATCGTCAAATCGAAAGAACTTGGCGAGGTTGTGAGCCTGCGAGGCGTATACGGAAAGTCGCAACTTTTAACATTTGAACAACCAGGCTGGAGGACTCGGCGGGATATTGCCGGTGGAGGAGTCCTCCTAGACCAAGGAATCCACATGGTTGATCTTATCCGACTCCTTGGAGGGGAATTCAATGAAATTAATAGCTACGTCTCGAATGGGCACTGGGGTTACGACGTAGAGGACAATGCCTACGCGCTGATGCGTGGTCCAACAGGAGTCATCGCGATGGTTACATCCTCCGCCACGCAGTGGCGTCACCAGTTCTCTCTCGAAATAACGCTGAGCAAGGGAAGCCTCGTTCTCGGTGGGATACTCTCAGGTTCGAAAAGTTACGGATCAGAGACGCTGACAGTTGTTACGGCGAATCCTTCTAACGACCGCGGTGATCCCCGAGAGCAGATGACGAAGTACAACGAAGATGTGTCATGGATGGCAGAGGTGGGAGCATTTCACAGGATCGTCACAAGCGACCTGCCTGTAGACTCTGGTTCATCAGAAGACGCAATTCGAACGTTGGCTCTTGTGTACAAAATCTACTATCAAGATGAGGACTGGCGAAATAGGTTCAAAATTGCGAACCCACAGGGTATTTTGAACGAATTAGGCGTCAGGTAGTCGGAGCACGAGAATAGGAATTGATGAAATGGACGATCTTCGGTATTTGGACTCTTATCTTTTACGGGTTCTCAACGCCGTCAAGTCGATCGAAGTGGCGCAATTGGAACAACTGGCAACGGTGATCGACCGAACGGTCTCCTCGCAAGGCCATGTTTTTTTTATTGGAAACGGGGGGAGCGCTGCTACAGCAACCCACTATGTTAATGATTTAGTGATGGCATATGCCCGCACGAATCGAGTGTTACGGACTTCCAGTTTGACTGATAACCCGGCGCTTACATCCGGAATAGCCAATGATTATTCCTTCGAAGAGATTTTTGAATATCAACTTAGAGCCCTAGGAGAACCCGGTGACCTGGTCGTTGCGATCTCCGCTTCCGGCAATTCACCTAACCTCCTGCGCGCGATCGATTATGCAAATTCGGCAGGCATTGGCACGGCCGCAGTCCTTGGTTTCGATGGTGGGACACTGAAAGAAATGGTCGATGTTGTTGTGCACGTAACCACTCAAATGGGTGATTATGGGCCGGCTGAGGATGCACATCTCATCATTAACCATGCGGTAAGTGCTTTGCTTCGGGTTAAAGGCGAGTGATGAAAGCCATGTCACAAAGGCGGGGGTTAATTACTGGTTGTTCACGAGGCATCGGTGCTGCAATCAGCCGAGAACTAGCTGGATCGGACATCGAGGTTGTTGTTACATCTCGAACACGGAAGCCGGTTCCCCATTCTTTCCCAGGACACTGATTGTGCATCCCATTATTGCTGTAACGTCTAGATCGTTCTCGGCGAATGCAACCCTGCGCAAGGATCTTCTCCGGGAGTTCCCTGGCACTCGATTTAATGATGAGGGACTTCGACTTGAGGGAGATTCCTTAGTGACTTTTCTCAGTGGTGCCGTTGGCGCGATTGTTGGCATTGAGTCTATAAGTGGTTCCATACTCGCTCAACTTCCGCAACTTCGCGTGCTCTCAAAATTTGGTGTTGGTTTGGATTCGATTGACCTTAGTGAAGTTCGACAGAGAGGTATCCGACTTGCGTCGACCTCGGGAACCAACTCTTCGGCGGTAGCAGAACTAACCCTCCTACTGATCCTTGGAACTCTTAGAAGAATCCCCGAGGCCGTTAGCAACATTCGGTCAAAGCAGTGGGTGTCGGTTACCGGCAGAATGTTAGAGGGGAAAACAGTGGGACTCGTTGGTGTTGGTCATGTTGGTAAATCACTCAATAGACTCTTGCAGCCCTTCGGTTGCACGGTTCTTGGCTTTGACGTAGTGGAGTCACCAATTAACGGTATTTCTTTCGCGGCATTGGATAAACTTCTTGAGGCATCAGATGTCGTTTCTATCCACGTGCCGTTGCAAGAGGCAACTAGAGGCATGATCGGCGCCAGACAGCTAGGACTCATGAAAAACGATGCAGTTCTGATCAACACTTCGAGAGGGGGAGTGATTGATGAGTCGGCGCTTCTTCTCGCGTTGTCCTCGGGAGTGATTGCAGCCGCTGGATTGGATGTATTGGAAACCGAGCCACCACTTTCATGGGAACTTGCGAACCACCCCAAAGTCTTCGCCACTCCCCATATTGCCGGAACTTCCCAAGAATCCAACCTGGCCATGGGTACCGCTGCGATAAATGGTCTGATCAAGAATATGGACTATTTAGCCAACTAATCCATTAAGGGGTCTGATTCGTGCTTTCCAGCACTAATTGTGAGCAAACTGCATGTTGCCGAATGTTGGGTTGTGTCAAGGTTTCTGGACAAATTCGGGGTTGATTTTTTCGGGTTTCATGCCGCCATCGGGGTGGTCTGAAATTCCTGGAGTTTCTCACTGGGTGTTAGATATGCGATGCTGCTGCGAGCTCGTTTCCGGTTGTAAAACACTTCAATGTATTCCGCGACAGCGAATCGTGCACGGGCTCTGCTGGTGAATCGGTAGCGGCAATATATTTCATTTTTCAGGGTCGCGAAGAACGATTCCGCGACCGAGTTATTCCAGCAGACCCCTGTCTTTCCCATGCTCTGCGTGACATCAATTGTGGTGCAGTACTTCGAAAAACCTGATGATGCGTATTGACTTCCTCTGTCCGAGCGAAAAACCTCGGGAGATTTTACGTGACCGTGAACTCGAGCCATTTCCAGAGCTTTCTCAATTAAAGGTGCGCGCGAGTTGTCATCGGTGCACCAATCCACGACAATTGGGTAGCAAAGCCAATAACCGTTGCCAAATAAAGCCAGCCTTCACCGGTACGAAGATGGGTGAAGTCTTCAACAAGGCATAAATACTGATATTGCCCGCTGAGACTCATGTGAGAGTTTGAAGATCCTAGGAGAGACAAAGCGATGAGACTAAGTAGAAAGAATCTACGAAAATTTTTTTTCACAAGGAAGTCGAGGTGGTTAGAAGTAGACGCTCAAGAGTGGCGTCGTATCAAAGCATTTAAAGAAACCCCATTTTTTAATGTGCAAAGTGGCTCGTATAGTCCGTACTGGAAGCACAACGCAAAACTTATCCAAGCAACCAGCAGCGGTGGAAATTCTTCTGGGGCTGTGACGGTCGAAGTGTCCGGTGAGTCTGGCTTTTACATAACTCCGTCCAATAAGACTAGCATTTCGAAAATCACGAGTTCACTGGCGCGGTCTGTCAGGGAAGGCCGCTTGGGACGACAAGTCACAGCTTGGTCGACCTATCCACGCCCTGTGATGACGAGTTATGGAAATGCATACGATTTTGTCATGAATTCTGTAGGCGAGCACCCCCCCCTTCCCGGGGCTATTCCATTTCCTTTGACCTCCAAAAATGTAAGGCAATGCTTTAACGGTTGGAGTGGCCGTGAAGGCACAGGACACGTCTTGATTGCCTACTATCTACTTTCACTAGTTATGAAGCAGGTACCGCTGACTGTGCGACCATTGCGTATCTTGGAGATTGGGCCAGGGAGCGGCAATCTAGCTAGCCTCTTCCTGCATTATTTTCCCGGCACCCGTATAACTTTGGTTGATCTACCTGAAACCCTGCAGCTCTCATTCTTGTATTTGCGGAGTTTGTTTCCGCACCTCAATTTTGTCTTGCCGAATGAGGTTACCGCTGAACGACTTATGACTGCGGATGTGGTCTTCCTCACGCCAGATCAAATACAGTTTATCCCTGACGGTTCAGTAGATATCAGCATGAATGTCCATTCATTCCAAGAAATGCTCATGCCGCAGATCGCAACCTATTTCACTCTCTTGGAACGCGTCACTTGCTCAGACGGGTACGTTCTAGTTGTTAATCGATCAGAAAAGATGCCGAACCCTGAGGAAACGTCAATTAATGGGATCGGGCGCGTGCGATTTGCTGAATACCCGTGGGTGGAAACCTGGACCGATATGATGTACGTTACGTCCCCTTTCCATCTCTGGGTTCAGACAAACGATGTCATGATTAAGTTGGTTCGCGTCTAATTACTTAGACGGCCCCATGGGGAGAACGGGTCTTATTGTCTTGAGAGCTGAGGATGGTGATTTAGGCCTAGACCCTTACGATGGTTTGGAAATTCATCCGGCCGCGATTCTCCAAATAGGAATGAACACCTAGTGCTGAAAACCAGTAGAACCCACCCTGGTTCGTATCCACGTCACGGCGATCCATGAATGTGAAAGTCTGTAAGAAGAATTGCTAATGCATGGTTGAATTGAAGCATGAAAATCCTACAATCCCTCCAATCAACCATCGATGAATGCGCGCATTTACTTCCTGCACTCCGGAACACGGTAAGTCGCAAGCAGGACCAAACCCCTGTAACCAAGGCTGATTATTTGCTGGATCAGCGCATTGCTGAGACCCTCAAGTTTTATTACCCAGACATGCGAATCGTGAGTGAAGAAAAACCGCTTCCAGAAGAGTCGCTGGAGCAGGGGTGGGTCGCAATTGTAGACCCGCTAGATGGAACGGAAAATTTCGTGTCCGGGCTACCTATTTGGGGGGTAGCCATTAGCTTATGGCTAGATAGCAGTCACTTTGCCAGCATGCTTACATTTCCTGAGTTGGGGCTTTCTCTCGCCTCTGGTGACCAACCCAATAAAGCCAATTCAGCAGTCTCGGGATTTTCTTCTTCAACATCTGCAGCCGTTATCTCGAATCATGTGGCTGGCTCGGGTGAGTTTCGTGTCCTCGGTTCTGCTGCTTTCAATCTTTTTTGCGTCGCTACTGGGCGATTAAAGAGTTTTCACAATCCGATTGGGGCTCACGCTTGGGATCTAGTGGCGGGTGTGAATTTGGCATTGGAACAAGGCTGCAAAGTTTTGATTGACGGCGAAGTTTATGAGGGTCAATTTCTGAGACCGACAAAAAAATACCGCGTCGACGTATCTAATTTGTAAGGTATGGGCCCGCTGCGCGCCAATGCGCTCTATCAGTCATCTGAGGGGTCAAAGCAGTCGCGACACCGGTCATTGCAGAAAAATCCCCACGAGTAGTCCAAATCGATCCATCACCCGCTACGAAACATCCTTATGCAAGCTACAAAAGGGAGTGGCATACCAATTTCTGTCACTAACTGATTTCGAGATCCGTGTCCATTTGAAACGACATGAGCGACTCGATCTAGTTTTGAGCGAGTGTTGTCATAAGAATTCTTCACTCAGGTTTACCAACACTGCATCCACTTCAGCTAGAAAATCAATTCAAAAACCTCCCCCGACCTACACTAAGAGCAAGGCTGCTAGCCGACCCCCCACTGCCAGCCTTTCATAAACATCCGCAAATGCGATGACGACTGGAAACTACCCTGCCGTTTATGGTCTATCTTTAGCTTGCCGACATCAAAATTGGAGGCACCCCACGGTTCGTTGAGTGATACTCTGGGATCTTAAACATTGATACCCTGATCAATACACATACACGCCATAGTTCACCGGAAAGGCTTAAGGCTAATGCATTTACCTGCTGATCCCCAATTGGGTGGTTCACCGGTGCGAAACAGTGAATTTGAAAATACACATACTCGTGGACGCGTCATATCCGACGTGGTTGGTCGCGAACAGGCTACCAATATTATTGACGTCGGTGCTTATACGGGCGAAACCGCCGATTGGTTCTCAGTTCTTTTTCCAAATGCAACGATATGGGCGGTGGAACCATTCCCGGAATCATTCGCCGAACTTGCACGTAAATCAAATCCGAGAATTAGGCCATTCAACTTTGCCGCGGCGAATTTCGATGGTCAAACCCAGTTCTATTACAATTCCATCACGCCCACTAGTGGTATTTACTCAATTAATCCAGAAAGTTCAGATTCCTTGTCGGTAGCTCAACAGGGTGAGCGTTTCGCCGCAGTTAAGAACTCTAGCGTCGGTAGCATCATCGTAGATGCCCGAAGTCTCAACAGTTTTGTTATGGAGCAAGATATCCAAAAGATTGACCTCTTGAAAATTGACGTACAGGCTGCGGAAGTGGATGTGTTGAAGGGTAGTGACCAAATACTTGATCGGGTAGGGGCAGTTCTCGTGGAGATTTCATTATTTGATTATTACGTAAAATCGAGTTCAATTGGGGACGTCGAATCATATCTAAGTCCGCATGGGTTCTCACTCTGGTCCGTGACGGATATTTCTAACAATCCAATGAATGGCAGGACAGACTGGGTGGAGTTGCTATACGTCAACTCAAAGCGTGGTATGACCGGTAAGTAAAATCAGTGACGCCTTCTACTTTTGAGCAGGATTCGCTCGAGTAGAGCGATAACCGGATCTTAGTAGTAGTGGCCCACTATTGTTTGCGGATCATTCATTTGCAATCTCAGCCAGTGGATAAAGTAGAGCCCGCCACTTGGTTAGGTCACGATCTAGGTACATTGGATAAATTTGCGCCGAGGAACTTGACTCAACGCCAAGTTCAATATTTTCTAGGACACCGATTACATCGGCCACGTCATTCACATGCAGGACAGACGGCCCAGCGATCAACGGAGACCCATCGAGTAAACGGCCGTCCTTAAAAATCAGGATTGGAATCCCCATCAAACTCGCATATATGGATGCAGAACTTATGTTGCAGCAGAATGCCAGGTCGCATTCGGCTAGGGCTTCTTCCGCTGTATGTGCCTCCGAAAGTGATACCCCAGTCGGTAGGCTCCCGTGCAAAATCTGTTTTGCTGGGTGTGGTCGGAACGTAAAAGCGCACTTATCCCCAACTAATGGGGCTAGTTCGCTAAGAATCCGCAGTTGTTTTGCACACATTGAAGCGTCGTACTCGCCAAAGACGAGAACCCTTGGGCCAGAGCATTCGACAGTTTGCACATGTGAAGCGACAGTACTGACAGTTCTGATTGAAGCGCCCGACAAAAATCGCAGTGCCTCCACCTTGACAATCGTTGATGGCTCCAGTCCATTGGCAATCATGACGGTTTCACTCTTAGGGTCACTGACGGTGACTTGAGAGGGCATGGGCCGCGTTCGACCGTTCTCAGCACAAACAGTGGATGAACCCAGCGCATACCGAAAATCCCAAGTACGTACAGGCACATGCGCAACTCCAACGTTTGGGCCTGCACCCCGAGCCATCCGTGCCTGAAGGAGTGCCAGCTCCCAGGGCTGATTCTCCATTAAATAGATGCACGAATCCTGAGCCGGTCGTAAGGGGATGGCCTCCTCAAAAAGTGATAGCCAAAGTGCATTGCTGGCTGCTCCTACACCCTGAAAATCTGAATTTAAGCGAGAACGGAGAAGTGGCGAGACGTCTAATCCACTCACGGTCTCCGTCCAAGAGATTTGTGTTGCGACCTGTTTCGTGATTTTGCGTAGCCGTAAATATTGCAATGCGGCTTTCAATAAAACTCGAAGTCTCAAGTAGTCTTGAAGGAGGACGTGGCGAGACGAACCATTTTCTCGGTTCAGACTACGGATTGCCTTTCGAGCCGAATGCACATCGAGGAGCGCTGCAGTTTTCATATCAATATGAATCCAGTTAACCGTTTTCCCCAGAATGGGAAGGATCTGGGTGAGTGGGCCCCAGTAGTTGGATGTGTAAGTGCCCTCCTGGGCTGCTTGCACATCAAGATTTGCGAAGTAGTCGACGACGGTAAGCGCAGGATCATCTGTGGTGCCAGAAGAGAGTTTATGGCGACGCCAACTAAAGTAGTGAAGATACTGCAAGGCTATAAAACTAATCCCACTAAAAAGAGGAGGAAATCTCCTCTTAATATGTGAATAAGTAGTTTGGATTAGTGATTCATTCTTGTTGGTGGTGCGTCCGCGCATGAATGTGATTTGACGCCCAGTTCTTTTACACCAAAGTGTCAGAACTTCTTCGAGTTCCGTCTCGGCGCCATGCACTTCCAGCTCTTCCACATGGTGGTCATCCGCGATCTGCACGAGGGCCCAAAGGCGCAGAGTGGCGTACGCAACGGATCTCGGACTAAAGGGGTTCTCCGCTGGAACCGTCATCCACCAATAACTAAGCCCGGGACGAATGAGGAGAGCATCAACGACTGTCGTACTCCCATACGGACTTTTTCCAACACTTTCGAGCCAAGACAAGTATCGAGGCTTCCAGTAGCTGACATTCTCATTGATCATCTCCGGAAGCGAGATGTTGCCCTTTTTACGCTCCTGTCCCGAGATGTATTGGGCCCAATAAACAGTGAAGTATCCGGGCGGAGGAGCGCCCTCCGGGGAGCACCACAGCATCAATTTCTTCATGACCTCCAGATGATACTTTAATAATCGCGCACCCGAGCATCCCGCTGTTAAAGCTCAGTGAAAATGAAACCATTTTTGTTTGAATGGTTTAACTTGGCCGTAGCAACTAATTCACTGCTGTTCGGTTACCTCGCCAATTTCTTTGGAGCATCTGCCGCAAGCTCAATTGGCATGTTCGTCTAGTTCTCCGCGACATCGGGAGATAGCCGTTCATTCCAAGCCTCACCTGACATTGCATCCAAGAATTCCGTCATATCCCGAAAGGAGGAATGGTAGAAACTTCAGGCATTTTTCACACTCGGACTATCGGATACACATCGTCCGCCGCATGTATTTCCTGCCAGCGATCAACGAAGATTCGAGCGAAATAGAACAACCGCCCTCGTACGACAATTCTCGACTACCGCACCGAGTAGTCCACTCACTGGCCGCCATCGCGCTCGCGAGCCAACTTTGGCAGCCGCATCTAGGTGGCGCCATCTATATTCTCGAGATCCTTTGGGATTTCCATTCTGTCATCCCAGTGATTTGGGCAATCGAGTAATCCAATACTGACCACACTTCGCGCAGTGAACATCGTAGACATCACTGCCCCAAAAACGATCGACTGATTCACTGGTTATGAAGACTCTTTAGTGCTAGTTACGAGATAAAACGATTCACTATTGCTGGTGTCAGGCTTCCATGTTTGATTATCCATCAAACATTACTGATCTGAGTCAGACTAGATACTCATGAAGTCACCGTTCGTGATCCAACGGTATCGATGACCTTCGACAGACACTTTTATCGTTCGGCCATTCCTTTTCACTGAGCGTTCTTGCAGTTGCGAATCGCGTTGCTGATCGTTTCTCAATCACGAGACCGAACGGTATCTCCTCGAGACGGAAGTTGGTTCGATCCCAGAAAAGATAACGTATCACTTGCCACCTACGGCGCAAGAGTCTGACTATAAATCTAGCGCTGTCCGTCCAACCTCCGGTGATGACTACGGTTTTGGGCCAAAGATATGGTTCCATGCGTAAACTATTGACACTCATTGAAAGTGTTCGTGGATCCGCGGTGCCGTGCCCCGAGGTGCTCCCGCTAAAGCGGCAGCCCTTCTAGACGTACCTCAGCGATCAGCTACGGGTAAATATCCATAAGGAATTTCCGCGCGGCGGTGTTTTTTCCGAGCTCTAAGAGATGTGCTCCACGAGCTCTCGTGATTTCCCATAATCTCCATGGTCACCTCCGTCCGTGCCAAAAGAGCCTCGGTGGTTGCCAAACTTCTGCGTAACCGGGCGACCTCAGACTGCTCGGCCGTGAGTCGGTCAATCTTCGAACCAGCCTCTTTCCCAGCGAGAACACCCTCATCGCTCAACTTGCGCCACTCGGCAATGTGGGAGGCATATAGCCCCCAGATACGTGCCACCCTGACCAGGAGTTACGGCAGCATCGTAAGCCGCAACAGGCACAAGTTTCCGGACCGAGGTAAACGACCAACGTGGAACTGGACCCCCGTCACAAGGACTCTTCATAGTGTGATTCATCGAGCTATCGTTGTGCATAGACGCCAAAGTTGAAATAGACATTCTCATCAATCACTGAATCTCGCGTCACCAACAAAAGGAATTACTCGCTACGAACCACTGGCCTCAACTGGCTCGGAGACGTGGGGAATGTTCCCCCATCTGCATCCCTCATCGTCGGAGCAATTTTTCTCGTATTCATGCTTGTCGGTCTCTTCACGGCGCGAATTTGTTGCCCACTGTCGATCTTTAGATAAGAGACAAAGCGAGAACTCATTTATGGCGCAGAATAGAATAAGTGGCCAGATTATTGACCAAACGCTAACAAATGTTCACTGACATTTGTACCTGTTGTGCTATCAGATGACAACCCAAGAAAATAGAAACTTAGAGTTCGAAGAGTTCTACTCTTCAGTTGCCGTTAACAGACACCATTGCAGGCATGGAGCAATTAGCTACGAATCACCCACCCAGTGATCCTCACACGTTATGTCTTTCTCGCCCGTAGGATAGCGATAGATAGCAACAAGGTCATTAATGGAGTATCCGGAAACTCAGTGTCCTCCTCTTGATGGTCTCCAGACAAGCTATTCGGCTACATTTTTTTTGCACTACCAGTGAAGTGAGGTTTCTTAGTGCTCGTCCCTAGCGCCCTCGAGGTCTAGGAACTCCCCTATTTCGGAACCACAATCGCCTTGGCTACACTTGGAACCACATTATTAATTGGACTGATAGTCCGGTAGGAATTCAGCAAATCTCAATCGCTGGCTGTGTCATCCAAGGACTTTGATTGAAGAGGGAATACTTGTTCACATCGCTTTACTTGCATTTATTGGGGGTGAGATTGGGTGACTGAGCCGAATATCCCCTCGACTGTCCGCGAAGCCATCAAAGCGGCACTCGGTCTGCTTACTCCCCAAGATCGTCGCCGCTACCGCCTCGTTGTGATCGCCCAAATGCTCACCTCGTTTCTTGACCTCGCCGGTGTTTTACTTGTTGGCCTTGTGGGTGTTCTTGCCGCAGCCAGCATTCAAGGAACACCTCCGCCCGAAACCCTGGCCGTGGTGGCTGACCGTATTGGCCTTGGCCAATTGTCATCTGAAGCCCTCGCTGGGATTGCTGCTGTTGCTGCGGCCGCACTTCTTCTCACCAAAAGCGTCACCTCTGCAGTTCTCATGCGCAGGGTTTTCAGATTCCTAGGTAATCGCCAGGCTGAAGTTTCGACAAGACTGACTGCCGAGTTGCTCGCGCAGCCACTGCTTCGCATTGAGAGTCGGTCTAGCCAAGAAACCGCCTACGCCCTCTCCAGTGCCGTTGTGATCACAATCATTACCATCCTTGGCTCCCTAGCGGTCATACTCAGCGAACTCACCCTCCTCTTTGTTTTGAGTGTCGCCTTGTTCATCGTGAACCCGACAGTGACAATCGCGGCGGTCATATTCTTCGCCCTAGTTGGCTTCACTCTCCAACGCAGTCTTTCCGGGTGGTCAGCGCGCATAGGCAGCACTATCGGAGAAACCGCAGTCCTTGGCCAAAAGCACTTGCAGGAAGTGATCGTGTCCTACCGCGAAGTCTCGGTGCTGGGCCGGCGATCCCTTTACGTCAACACGATCGGTGCCTTTTGGCAACGCAGCGGTTCTGCTTGGGGAGACATGTTATTTGTTCAGCAACTTCCCAAGATCGGTTACGAGACCGCGCTCGTTATTGGAGCGATTGGTCTTGCATCCTGGCAATTCACCGTAAGTACACCCGTTGAGGCTCTCGCTATGTTGGCTCTTTTCCTCGCCGCCGGGTCCAGAGTGGTGCCTTCCATGCTACGACTTAATAGCCTCACACTCGGCATCAGGGCCGGCGTCTCCCAAGCCCAAACGCTTTTCCCCATCGTCCACGAACTGGAACAATCAACCTCCCAAACGCTCTCCCCAATGAGTTTCAAGTCCGCAGAGAAACGAATTCAAACGGGATTCCCCGGATTCACGCCAGCCATCGAGATCATGGATGTTTGCGTGACCTACCCCGGGGCACCCCAATCAGCACTGACCAACGTCACCCTCTCTGTCCCTGCAGGGTCCAAGGTCGCACTCACCGGTACCACGGGTGCAGGAAAGTCCACACTGGCCGACGTCATCCTCGGAGTGCTCGAACCCCAAAGCGGATCGGTAAGCATCTCCGGCATGGACGTCAATAACGCCATCAACTCTTGGCCCGGTGCGCTTGCCTACGTACCCCAGAATGTCTCTATGGTCAATGGCTCTGTCAGGGAGAATGTCGCCCTTGGGTTCCCGGCCGAGGCAATCGATGATGAGCAAGTCTGGCATTCATTACATCAAGCTCACCTTGCCACTTTTCTAGGCGATTCTCGCGACGGGCTTGACACCATAATCGGTGAACGCGGAGTCCGTCTCAGTGGTGGGCAACGCCAACGGCTTGGCTTGGCTCGGGCTCTTTACTCGCGTCCGAAACTGCTTGTCCTTGACGAAGCGACCAGCGCCCTCGACGCTGAGACTGAAATATTGATCGCCGATGCGCTCGCGGCCCTGAATGAGGACGTCACTACCGTCACTGTCGCCCACCGGCTTGCTCACATCCGTTACTCCGATATCGTCGTTTACCTTGAGGGAGGCCAGATCAGAGTCGTGGGGTCATTTGAAGAAGTCCGCGAAAGCAGCAAAGCATTTAACCGGCAAGCCACACTGCTAGGCCTTTAATTTGCATTCGCCGTGCGTGAATTCGATCACCCTCCCCACAACGTCTCACCAATGCCTGAAACATGGACTCCGCTTGCGCAGGTGAGTGTCTCCACCGATGTTGAATATTCTGGCTAAGTGAATTTTTCGAATTCATAGATTCATGATGGGACCCTTGAGTAACAAGCTGGGGCCTGGCAGCCAGATAGGT
>Ga0129324_10000331_pt1 | contig 34970 bp, 36 predicted proteins | sample CPBDNA_7_FD_96879 | JGI IMG/M metagenome (GOLD analysis project Ga0129324, IMG submission 96879) | Freshwater to marine salinity gradient microbial communities from Chesapeake Bay, USA - CPBay_Spr_15_0.2_DNA | ecosystem: Environmental > Aquatic > Marine > Coastal | place: USA: Chesapeake Bay...
CTTTTTTGTCTGTTGCTATTATCGTGGCTGGGTCATCCGATAGCTCGCCATCAGAACCTGGAACACAAGGGATACCAGCCTTTTTCATTGCTTCTTTGGCAGATACTTTGTCACCCATTAGGCGTATCGTTTCCGCTTTTGGTCCAATAAAAGTAAAGCCACTTTGTTCCACACGCTCAGCGAAATCGGCATTTTCAGATAAAAAGCCGTAGCCTGGATGAATCGCTTGCGCGTCAGTTACCTCAGCCGCACTAATGACGGCAGGAATATTTAGATAACTTAGATTTGAAGCTGCAGGACCGATACAAACGGACTCATCTGCTAATTTGACATATTTAGCTTCTTTATCTGCTTCGGAGTGAACGGCAACTGTTTTGATGCCCATTTCACGACAGGCACGTTGCACACGTAATGCAATCTCACCTCTATTGGCAATTAATATTTTTTCAAACATCGGCTTACCCAATCACAAACAAAGGTTCGCCATATTCAACTGGTTGGCCATTTTCAATCAATATTTTCTTAACGATACCCGCTTGGTCACTTTCAATTTCGTTAAGTAACTTCATTGCTTCAATAATACAAAGTGTGTCACCGACTTCAACGGTGTCGCCAACTTGTACAAAAGCACTCGCTTCAGGTGAGGAAGAGCGGTAAAAAGTGCCTACCATAGGTGAGTTGACCGTATGCCCCTCGACAACGGCTGCGATAGGCTCGGTCGCAACACTTGGAGCTGCTGGCACAGCAGCCTGTAATGGCGCTGCAGCATATTGTAGCGCTTGAGGAGCTGCTACTGGTGTCGCGCGACTTATGCGGACTTTTTCTTCACCTTCTGTTAGCTCTAATTCAGAAATGCCTGATTCTTCGACTAAATCAATTAATTTTTTTAATTTACGTAAATCCATGGTAACTCCTCAAATAATCTGATTTTTATAATGCGTTATTTAAACGATTGATTGCAAAACGTAGAGCGGCGTCGTAACCATCGGCACCTAAACCACTGATGACGCCGACTGCAATATCACTAAAGAATGAGTGATGTCTAAAACTTTCACGTGCGAACACATTCGATAAGTGAACTTCAACAAAAGGAATGTTTACCGCAGAAATAGCATCACGTATGGAAACGGATGTATGGGTAAATGCCGCAGGGTTGATAATCATAAAATCAACGGTATTGGACGCTAAGTTTTGAATTTTGGCGACAATATCAGCTTCAGCATTGCTTTGATAAGTCTCTAACGTAATGTCTGCTGTATCGGCAATTCTACTTAACTGTGTATTGATTTTATCTAGTGTTATATGACCATAATGCGCTGGCTCACGAATGCCAAGCAGGTTAAGGTTAGGACCATGAATCACTAAAATTGATTTTGTTGCCATTTTACTTATTGCCTTGCTGCAAAATATAGAATATTCATCATGCGCAAGTTTGCCGAAGTTAAGCTATTTTGTCCAGCTAATTTGCAACATTTAAGCGAAGTTAATGGTTGCGGCCTTATGGGAGATATGCTAAGCGATTGAATAAATGGGGGAATAGTTAGGGTATTAATTTTACTAATGTTTCTTCAAGAAGCGCCTTTGAAATGCGGCCAAAATAGGTGTTGGCAATGCTACCATCTGGCTTAATGATGACGGTGTAAGGTAGGGCGCTTTTATCGTTACCCATTTTAAAAGCTAAACTACTGCCAGAGTCTTCGGCAGCTAATAGAGGGTAGCTAATGGTGTTTTCTTCAGCAAATGTTTTGATTAATGCAATTTCATCTAGTGCGATACCGATGACAATCACATTTTTGTCTTGGTACTCAGTATTCAGCGCTGATAGTTCAGGCATTTCTTCGCGGCATGGTGGACACCATGTTGCCCAAAAATTAAGTACAATAATTTTTCCTCGCCACTGGCTTAATGCTTGTGGTACGCCATTCTCATCAGGTAAGGTCATATCAAACAGCTCAGTAGCAGAGGCTGAACTCACAGGCTGTGCTACCGTCTTTTTTGACATCAAATGGTTGGTAGAGACGGCGATGAGTATAAATAAAATAATGGCGCTAAATGGAGAAGTCAGTTTGTTTAACATAAGTTTTTTCAATTATCTTGTTCAGTTGTTGGCATTAAATGATTGCGTTTAACAAGTCATCAGCGGATTACATGCGTCGGTTTTTAGTGTGTTAACTCGATTAATCGTGGCTAAAAAAGTTGAGGCTTTTTCGTAGCCGATGACACGAATGGTTTTGATTTCTTGTCCAGCACGATTAAAAAAAATAATGCCAGGTGGTCCAAATAGATTGAAGCGTTGCAACAATGCAAGATCAAAAGAGGTGTTATCAGTAACATCAGCCTGTAGTAAAACCACATCTTTTAATGCGGTTTGTACCGCAGGATCGCTAAACGTTAACAGTTCCATTTCTTTACAGGAGGTACACCAGTCAGCGTAGAAATCCAGCATGACAATTTTACCTTTTGCCTCGTCGATACGGGCGTCTAGCTCGGCAGTATTTTTAACCCGGGTAAAAAATAAGTGGGAAGTATTTTGTTGTTGATGGGATACACTTAATCCTGCCAGTGGTTGTAGAGGGGACTTGGCGCCAGAAATCGCACCAACTAACATGGCGATACCAACAATTAATAACATGATGCCAATCCCTTTCCAAAAGCGCATCCATGGATGTGAGCGGCCTGTGGCGATATTGATCGGCAAGCTATCCAATGCGTGTAAGTAAATGGCTGGGATAATCAGCAAGGCTGACCACAACAACATTTGTACATGGATATCAATAATCGGCGAGATGATATAGACGGCAACTGCCAACATTAAAATACCAAAGAAGTTTCGTACCGCTGTCATCCAACCGCCTGCTCTGGGAAGCATATGGCCTGCGGAAGCGCCAATGAGTAACAATGGTACGCCCATGCCAATAGACAACGCAAACAAAGCAACGCCACCTAATAATACATCACGCGTTTGGCTGATATAAATCAGTGCACCTGCTAATGGTGCCGCAACACAAGGGCTGACAATCATGGCAGAAATGACACCCATTAAGAAAACGCCAAGCAATTGACCGCTTTTGAGTTTGTTCGAGGTGTTGACCATGTAGTCTTGAATAAAGCTAGGTAATCTTAGCTCATAAAATCCAAACATCGAAAACGACAACACCACAAAGATGACGGCAGTTGCGGTTAGCATCAGTGGGCTTTGCAGCGCATTGCTCAATAATTGTCCAGATAAACCAGCTGCAATCCCAGCGATGGTATAGCTAAGCGCTATGCCTAACACGTAAGCGAGTGATAGATTAAAGCTGTGCAGACGGCTAGTTTCTACTTGATGTACTTTTTCATCGCCAACAATAATGCCAGATAAGATGGGGATCATCGGCAACACGCAAGGGGTGAAAGAAAGCAGTAGGCCGAAGCCAAAAAACCCAACGGCAATCAGCCATAATTGACCACTTTTTAATAGGTTGGTGGCTTTATCCTCACCATTAGCCTCAGTGGGTGTTTTGGCCATCGGTTGCAAGGGCGCCACTTCAGCCATGTTGATATGATAGGTTTTAACTTGAGGTGCGTAACAAAGCCCTTGTTCACTGCAGCCTTGATAGCGGGCCTGTATAACCATGGCTTGCGCAGCGTTTTCGATCGTTATCCGAGAAGTAAAATCGTGATGATAAACTTCTTGTTTGCCAAAGTTGGGGTCATTTTTGACATCGCCAGCTGGCATATCAATCTGACTAATTGTGCCTAGGCTGGCATCTTTGATTTCAAATTGTATACGTTCTTTATAAAGATAATAGCCTGGTACGACAGTGAATTTGCCAATTAGGGTGTAATTATCTTGAACTAGCATATCAAGTTTAAAGGCTTGATCTGGCGGTAAGAAATCTGCTTTATCACTTTCATCAAAGAGACTTAAACCGCTGCTATTGGCAGCAGAACTTGTAAGCGGACTTAACTGCATGAGCAGTACAAATGCGCTTAAAATTATCAATAGCATTGGAAAAGGTTTAAACATTGTTGTCCTATGGCGAAAATTGAGCGTTAACCCATTGCAAATAATTGATCAAGCCACCATCTACATTGAGTGCAACAATGTCAGGAAGTTCGTATGGGGCATGGCTAAAATCAGGGCTTCTGCTTAAACTATATAACAATCTACATTTTTTGTTAATTTACTAAATTAAACGCTATTTGCAGTTGGCCTTGCGATTTGGATAGGGTTTGGCGCCACCAATATTAACGCAGTCTGATAGTTTAGCCATAATCAGTTATTTTGCAATGCGTTTTGCATCATTAGCGCCAGGCGGATATGTTGATAGGCTATGGTATTATTTTTTACATAGTGGTTTTTTTAGAATAGGATATTCAAGCATTGTTAATGTGGCTCAATGTTTTTTCGTTAAGGAGTTTATGCGTTTATTTATCATACTAATCTTAGTGGCTTTCCCAATAGCAGAAATTTGTCTATTGGGAGAGTTGGGCGAACATTATGGCTGGTGGTTAATATTGTACTTAGTCGTGATTACCTATCTTGGCTTGCAACTAATTAAAGGCGAAAAACAAATGATGACCACTAAAATGATGCAAAGCATACAAGCTGGTGGCAATCCGTTTAAAACCATTATGGGCAGTGCGCGTAATTTGATTGCAGGATTTTTGTTGGTTATTCCAGGTGTCATAACGGATGTCATAGCGGTCGCTTTACTTTTAATACCCATGCAACAAGCGAGTGATCCAAGCGATAGCAGTGAGGCTGAGGGGGGCTATAGGCGTACTGATTCACAATCCGCTAACGATGATATTATTGAAGGCGAATTTGAAGAAATCAAAGAAAAGACGAAATATGAAAATATCAGCTTGACTGACCAAGGCCCGAGTCAGTAATTGAGCAATGGATTGAGAAAACGATTTTAGGAAAAATATGGCAAAAGTTACCATACAGTCTAGCGGACATGTTTTTGAGGTTAAGCCCAGTCAAACCATTTTAGAAGCGGCTATTGCAAGCGGTGTTAATTTACCCTATAGCTGTCGCACAGGGGCATGTGGCTCATGTAAAGGTAAGGTAATTGCGGGTAAAGTCATGCACGATGACTACCAAAATACTGCGATGACTGATGTCGAGTTAGCTGCTGGCAGCGCCTTATTTTGTTGCGCAAGACCGTTAGGGGATCTAACGATCGATGTACGTGAGTCAGTTGGCACAGGAATTAAACCGCGCATTTTACCAGTGCGGGTGTCCAAAAAAGAATTATTAGCCCCAGACGTAATGGCACTCCATATACAACTTCCAGCGAGTGAGCGCTTACAGTTTTTACCAGGGCAGTATATTGAATTTATTTTACGTAACGGCAAACGTCGCGCTTTCTCAATTGCGAATGCACCGCATGCGGATTACGGTATAGAGCTTCATTTGCGATTAGTCAAAGGTGGCGAATTCACAGAGTATGTATTTAATGAACTACAAGAAAAAGCCATTATGCGGATAGAGGCGCCATTTGGTAGCTTCCATTTAAGGGAGGAGTCTAATAAACCGATCATCTTCGCTGCAACTGGCACTGGTTTTGCGCCAATTAAGGCTATCATCGAGCATATGCTTTACAGCGATATTCAACGTTCGATGACACTCTATTGGGGTGGCCGTCAACTGGTTGATTTATATATGGATGACTTATGCCGTCGTTGGGCACAACATGTACCTACGTTTACTTATATCCCAGTTCTTTCCAAGCCCAATGTCGATTGGGCGGGTAGAACAGGTTATGTTCAACATGTCATCACAGAAGATATTCCTGATTTAAGCGGTTATGAAGCTTATGTATGTGGATTACCAAATATGGTGGATGACGCACAGAAGCAGTTTGCGGCCTATGGATTACCGCAAGATGCATTTTTTAGTGACGCGTTTACATTTGCGCCTCAGTAAATAGGAATACAAAAATGAAAAAGCCCTCTGGAGGAGGGCTTCTATGGCGTCCTGAATTTAATTGTGGTTTTAAGCAATACCTAACAATTCAACTTCAAATACTAATACCGCATCAGGGCCAATCATAGGGCCAGACCCATGCGCACCATAGGCGAGTTCTGATGGAATCGTAAGTTCAAGTTTGTCGCCGACATGCATTATTTGAAGCGCTTCAACCCAGCCAGCAATAACACCTGTGACTGGGAAGGAAGCAGGTTGTCCACGGTCATAAGAGCTATCGAAAACAGTGCCATCAATCAATGTCCCTTTGTAATGGACCGTTACGCTATCAGTTGATTTAGGCTTTTCGCCAACGCCACTAACGAGTGATTTATACTGCAGACCAGAAGCTGTGATTTTTACACCTTCTTTTTTAGCGTTTGATTCTAGGTAGGCAGTTCCTTCAGTTTTGTTTTTCGCTGATTTCTCAGATTGCTCAGCTTGTTGCTGGGCTTGACTTAGTTTTTGGATTTCTTCAACGGTCGTTCTTTTTATTTCGTCGGTTAAACGAGATGGATTGCCAGCAGTCACATCTTTGACCGCCAAAACTAAGGCATCAGTATCTAGCTCAAGGCCGTCATTTTTTAATTGTGTGGCCATATTTTCGCCAACGATATAACTTAAGCGTTGGTTGAGGGTTACTAGTTCTTTTGTCATTTGATTGCTTTCTATTGTTGTCGCATATTGAGCGGTGTATGGTAATCTTGCGAGTCGGAGTGAGGTTATTTTACTTGCAAACGATGAATATTCCTAGTTTAGAGAAGGTGCTAAGGGATGTGATTCACTTAGTTCTGTACTTGTAGAAAGCGTTGTTTAGGCTAATATAGTCAGCATGGCTTCATCGCCTGATGTAGGCGCGATTTTCACAGTTAATCCTCTTTTTAATGGTTCTTCAGCGATTCTGGCATGATTGACACAAATCGTGACTTGTTTTAACCAATCAGCATCACCTGCCAAGTTTAGCAGGAAGCGCATCGCTTCTGAACTGGTGACCACAATGCGGTGTAACTGTTGTTGAGCAAATGCATGGGCTAAAACATCGCAGTTGGTTTGCGGATTAATGCGTTGGTAACATTCTGCAAAAGTGACTATTGCACCGCGCTGGACGAGTGTATTGGCTAAAACATCGCGCCCACCAATGCCGCGTACTAACATCACTCTTTTACCATGCATGTCCAGCATATCTGGTAACGAGAGTAAAGACTCACTATCGAAACGCACTTTAGGTATTAACACTTCATTTACACCAAAGCTCTTTAGGCTTTCAGCCGTTGTAGGGCCGATGGCCGCAAACCTTAATTGTGATGGAATGCCATGATTAAGCAGTCTAGGCATGCTGTTTTGCACGGCATTGCTACTGATAAAGATGAGCCAATCATAGTTAGCGATTTCTTGAATGACCTTTTCAAAAGCATTGTAGTCATCCAACGCTGCAATTTGGATGAGTGGAAAGGTAATGACATTGCCGCCTGCGGCAGTAATCAGTTGGCTGAGCTGTTTTGTTTGGTCAACGGGTCGTGTAATGGCAATGCCGATGTTGGTTAGTGATTGATGCCGTATCTGCGTTAGTTCGACGGAGACAGACATTATTTTACGCCGTCTAATGTTGCCAATATTTTGTCTGCACCCAGGCTTATTAATTTGGCAGCCAAAGCTTGGCCTATTGGTTCAGCATTTGAGGCGTCACCAGTGATGGTTTCACGTAACATTTTGCTGCCATCGACACTCGCAACAAAGCCAGTAATCCTAATCGTTTGACCAGATTTGGTGGCATACGCACCTAGAGGAACAGTACAACTGCCAGCAAGAGCACGGCTAAAACCACGCTCGGCGGCAACGCACTGTTCGCTATCGATGTGGTTAAGTGGAGTCAACACGGGAATTAAATCAGTTCTATCTGATCTGATTTCTATGCCCAATGCACCTTGTCCGACTGCTGGAATACTATCTTCCGCTGAAATAAAGCTCCGAATTCTATCGCCGAGGGCTAAACGAATTAAACCTGCGGCTGCTAAGATAATGGCAGCGTATTGTCCTTCATCTAATTTACGTAAGCGGGTTTGTACATTACCGCGTAGCGATTCTATTTTAAGATGCGGAAATCGTGCTTGGATTTGGCTTTGACGTCTTAAGCTTGAGGTGCCAACAACGCTCCCATGCGGTAAATCCGCTAGTGAATCATAATCATTAGAAACAAAGGCGTCATGTGGGTTTTCACGTTCGCCAGTTGCCACTAACATGAAACCTTCTGGCATATTCATTGGTACATCTTTCATGCTGTGTACGGCTAAATCTGCGCTACCGTCTAACAGAGCGTTTTCTAACTCTTTAATAAAGAGGCCTTTACCACCAATGTTAGCCAATGGTTGGTCTAAAATTTGATCGCCAGTGGTTGTCATGCCTAAAATTTTTACATCACACGTTGGATACAAAGCTTTTAAGCGCGCTTGAATATGTTTTGCTTGCCACATGGCGAGCGCACTTTCGCGTGATGCAATCACTAATTGAGATGGTTCTGTCAGGTGGATATTATTCATAATTGGAATTTTAGCATAGGCAAGGAATTATAAAGTGCTATTAGAAACAGTGATTTTTAAGGTAAGCTAATGGATTATTGAGTGGACCAGTAATGGTTAAACAGGACTCAAGTTTTAATTTTGGAGATTTTTATGCAATATCAGTTAGATATATTTTTGGGCTCGCTGAACCAGTTTTGGGAGCAGTTAGTGAATTTTGTCCCCAAGTTGCTTGCGGTCGTCGTGATTTTATTTTTCGGTTGGGTAATTGCTAAGTTGGCAAGAACGGCTGTTAAGCGTATTTTACAACTAATTCAGTTTGATAACTTTGCACAAAAGTCTGGCTTAGAGGCTTTTATGAATAGTGGCAACGTTAATGTAACGCTCAGTGCTGTTATTAGTGAAGTGATGTATTGGCTGGTGATTATTATGTTTGTTATTACAGGCGCCAATATGCTTGGTTTGACGGAGGTGGCAGAGTTATTACATGATTTAGCATTCTATCTACCGCGTATAATTTTAGCGATTTTAGTTATGATTTTTGGTACCTTACTTGCACGCTTTATTAACCGTCTAGTGTTTGCTTGGTTGCATAGCATTAAATTTGAACGTGCTTTAATGGTCAGCACTTCGGTTGAATATGGCATACAAATCTTGGCATTATTTATTGCGCTAGAGCAATTGGGTATTGGTGTGCAGTTAATTAATGCTCTGTTTATTATTGTATTTGGTGGGATTTTCTTAGGTTTAGCAATCGCATTTGGTTTAGGTGGAAGAGACTGGGCTGCTAAAGTAATAGAAGATTTGTCAAAGGGAAAAAAATAAATAGAATGGCGACCCGCATTGACCGTAAAAAACATATTTTTTCTACTGAGTGCTGTTGTCGCCTACTAATGACAGAGAAATGCTAATTAGCAGAACCTGAAAACGCGCTTGTATTATGGTGGGCGAATAACTGCGCTAGAATTAATTAAAGTTATAAGGCGGAATCGCTAGTCAGACCATCAGAGTCAAGCTGGCGTTTTGCCATTAGTGCGATTGCTTTCATAAGGATAGGTTAATACAAGTTAATAACGTTGTGCCATCAAAAGAATTGTTTCAGTCTGGACTGCTCTTTTTGGTCACAATTCTGCTCAATGAGTGGGCGTATTGCGAGCGGTACAACATGTGCGCTGATTAAAATACGCAACAAAATGCATCATTGAGTAAACTAGATAACAACGTTTGTTTACCCACTTTTGCTCATCATAAGGTCTAAATAAGGTCTAAGTTAAAATGTCTATGAATCTTAGCTGTAAGTGTATTATGATTGATACTATTTTCTATCACCAAAACCAAACATAAAGCTAATCAAACCGTGTCAGAACATCATAAAGAGACAACATCATCACTCAATGCCAAAGCAGAAGCGTGGTCAGGACGATTCAATGAACCTGTTGCTGAGTTGGTAAAACGCTATACCGCTTCTGTTGACTTTGATCAGCGCCTTGCGGTATTTGACATTCAAGGCTCAGTCGCCCATGCGCAAATGTTAGCTGCACAAAAGATTATTTCAAACGATGATTTGATTGCCATTGAACAAGGCTTAGCTGAAGTTAAACAAGACATTGCAGCAGGTACTTTTGAGTGGTTATTAGATCTTGAAGATGTGCATCTTAATATTGAAAAAGCATTAACCGATAAAATTGGTGATGCAGGTAAGCGCTTACACACAGGTAGAAGCCGTAATGACCAGGTAGCTACCGATATACGACTCTATTTACGTGCTGTTTGTGATGATGCGATTGCAGGGATTAAGAAGTTGCAAACAAGCTTGCTGGATTTGGCAGCGCAACATGCCCATACGATCATGCCGGGCTTTACTCATCTACAAGTGGCACAGCCAGTCACGTTTGGACACCACTTGCTGGCTTATTACGAGATGCTAAAACGGGATGCATCTCGTTTTTCGGATTGTAGAAAACGCATAAATCAATTGCCACTGGGCGCGGCTGCTTTAGCTGGCACCAGCTATCCGATTGACCGTGAAATGGTGGCTAAATTATTAGATTTTGATGGCGTTTGCGAGAATTCTCTTGATGCCGTTTCTGATCGTGATTTTGCTATCGAGTTTACGGCAGCCAGCGCATTATTGATGACGCATTTGTCACGCTTTTCAGAGGAGCTTATTTTATGGTGTTCACCACGGTTTGCTTTTATTGAAATCGCTGATCGCTTTTGCACAGGTTCTAGTATCATGCCGCAGAAAAAGAACCCAGACGTGCCAGAGTTAGTGCGCGGTAAAACAGGCCGGGTGAATGGGCATTTGGTTGCTTTACTAACGCTGATGAAAGGCCAGCCATTGGCCTACAATAAAGATAACCAAGAAGATAAAGAGCCGTTGTTCGATACAGCCGATACGCTATTAGTTACATTGGAAATCTATGCCGATATGATGCGTGGCATCACGGTTAATAAAGACAATATGCGTCAAGCCGCTTTTGAGGGTTATGCTACTGCGACCGATTTGGCTGATTATTTAGTGAAAAAAGGTATGCCATTTAGAGATGCGCATGAAGTTGTCGCTTTAGCAGTGAGACATGCTGTAGATCAAAAGTGCGACTTATCTGAACTAAGTTTAGAGCAACTGCGAACATTTAGCGACACAATTACAGAAGATATTTTTGCTGTGTTGACTTTAGACGGTTCTGTTGCCAGCCGAAATCATATTGGTGGAACAGCACCTGAGCAGGTGTTAAAAGCGATTGCGCGCGCCAGACAGGCGCTTAACGGCTAAAGGTTGGGTAATGTGTTTATCGGCAATAGACGATGCTTCAGTCGAAAACGATAAATTTAAAGTGTGGTTTTAAAAATAACTTGATCAAACAGCCAGCGCCAACGCCCACAATTATAAGAAAATAGCCAGTAAGTCGTTTAAGAATCGCTGACCTAATAATGTCGGCTTAATAGTTTGGTTATCTCGTCTGATTAATCCTTTGCTCTCGGCTACCTGTAACTGTTTGGCGATTGTGATTAAAGGCAAGCCTGTCCGCTCTTGAAATAAATCCGTATTAAATCCTTCTGTTAATCGCAGCGCGTTCATCATAAACTCAAAGCCTAAATCTGCTTGTGTAATTAGTGTTGTTTGATCAACCGCATTACCTGCCTCCGCATTCTCCATAAAGGCTTTGGGATGTTTATATCTTGCCTCGCGGGTGATTTGGTCGTGGTAGCTCAACTTGCTATGTGCACCAGCGCCTATGCCCAAATAATCACCAAATAACCAATAGTTGAGATTGTGTCTAGCTTGACTTTTAGGTTTACAAAAAGCAGAGGTTTCATAATGCAGATAATGATTTTCAGCTAACAAGCTTTCTATTTTCTCTTGCATTTCTGCACTTGTATCATCACTCGGCAAGCTCGGTGGCGTGCGATAAAAAGGTGTATTTGGCTCTAAGGTTAAATGATAAAACGATAAATGCTCAGGATTTAGAGCCATTGCTTGTTTTGCATCGGCTAACGCACTCGCTAGCGATTGATTCGGCAAACCATACATCACATCTAAATTCACGTGTTCAAAAGTAGCCAAGGCTAGTTCAGCCGCTGCGATTGCCTGTTTGTCATCATGGATTCTACCCAAAGCCTTTAAAGCGTCAGCGTTAAAACTTTGTATTCCCAAAGAAACTCGATTTACCCCAGCTTCTTTATACCCTGCAAAATGCGCTGTATCTACTGTGCCAGGGTTTGCTTCAAGTGTCACTTCTGCTGCATATTCCAATGGCGTCAACATGTTTACTGCAGAAAGGATTTCAGCAATCGACTCAGGGTTAAATAAACTAGGCGTGCCACCACCAAAAAATATACTCCGAATTTTGCGTCCATACACCCGTGGCACAGATTGCTCCAAATCCGCAATCAACGCCGCCACATAACGCTTCTCAGGAATTTCCGCCCGACTTTCATGTGAATTAAAATCACAGTAAGGACATTTTTTTACACACCACGGAATATGGATATAGAGTGATAAGGGTGGTGAGTTTTTAAGCCCCGTTTTGGTATAGCTACCCATCGTCGGCGCGTGTTGATTAAGGGTGTTGAAGTCTGAGACTGGAATAATGGGAATCATGTGGGTATTATAGCTTTGTCAGCACGGTTGATCGATTAAGAATGATAGATTAATCAACCTGTGCAATCACTTCCAAAAACGCTTTCCCATACCGCTCTAACTTCGCTTGTCCAACACCACTAATCTGTCCTAGGGTATTTAAATCTTGTGGCTTTTGATTCAAGATTTCTATTAGCGTGGCATCATGAAAAATCACATAGGGTGGTACACCTTGCTCTTTGGCGAGTTCCATGCGTTTAGCTTTTAACGCTAGCCAAACGGGGTCATCGTTGGCGCCAGCAAAGGCTTCTTTTAATCTGGCAGAGCGTTCGGCTTTGCTGCTGCGCTTTTCTGGAGTGGCATCACGACGTAGCCAAACGGCCTGTTCGCCTTTTAAGATGGGTCTTGCCGCTTCGGTTAAACGTAAACCGCCATAGGCTTCAACATCCGCTTCCAAAAATCCGCCAGCAGTCAATTGGCGATAGACACTGTGCCATTGTGCTTGGTTCAGGGCTTTGCCGATAGCGTAAGTGCTTACTTCGTTGTGTCGAAAGCGCTCTATTTGCGTCGTGGCTTTACCCAGTAATACATCAATTAGGTGCCCTGCACCAAAGCGTTGTCCTGTGCGAAATACACAAGAGAGTGCCATTTGTGCGGCTTCGGTGGCTAGCCATGTATCAACTGGATTTAAACAATTGTCACATTGTCCGCAGTTGCCAGCATGTGTTTCACCGAAGTACCGCAGGATGGATTGGTGACGACAGTCTGTGGATTCACAATAGCCAAGTAGGGCATTGAGTTTATGTCGTTCTAAGCGTTTGCGCTCTTCAGAAGCGTCGCCGTTATCAAGCATTTGGCGCATAGAGACGACATCGCCTAAACCATAGGTCATCCATGCATTGGCGGGTAAACCATCGCGTCCTGCACGACCCGTTTCTTGGTAATAACCTTCCATGCTTTTGGGTATGTCCATATGAGCCACAAAACGTACATTTGGTTTATCAATGCCCATACCAAACGCAATTGTCGCTACCATGATGATGCCTTCTTCACGTAAAAAGCGACGTTGGTTTTTTTCGCGGGTTTGTGCAGATAAGCCTGCGTGATAGGGCAGTGCGTCCCAACCTTTCTCGGCTAGCCATGTAGCGGTGTCTTCAACTTTTTTGCGAGATAAACAATAAATAATGCCTGCATCATTTGGGTGTTCACGTTCTATGAACGTGAGTAATTGTTGGCGTGCATTATCTTTAATCGTAACATGATAGCGAATATTGGGACGATCAAAACTGGAGACAAATTGCGCGGCATTTTCAAGTGCCAGTTGCGAGATGATTTCGGCGCGCGTTGGTGCGTCTGCTGTTGCGGTTAATGCAACCCGCGGTACATTAGGGAACCGGTTGTGTAATATGGTCAGTTGCCGATATTCTGGTCGGAAGTCATGTCCCCATTGCGATACGCAATGCGCCTCATCAATGGCAAATAAGGCTAAGCCAACATGGGTATTGATTTCATCTAGTAGACTTAAAAAAATATTCACCGTTAGTCGCTCTGGGGCAACATATAATATTTTGATATCACCAGCTAATGCTTGGCTGGTGATGCGGGTATTGTCTTCCGCGCTGAGACTAGAGTTTAAAAAAGCAGCGCTTACGCCTAGTTGTTGTAGTGCATCTACTTGATCTTGCATGAGTGCAATTAAGGGTGAAACCACAATGGCTAAACCATCACGCGCCAAGGCTGGAATCTGGTAGCAAAGTGATTTGCCGCCACCAGTTGGCATCAGGACCAAAGCATCTTGTCCTGCAATCACATGCTCAACGATGGCTTGTTGTTGATCACGAAAATGGGAATAACCAAAAGTGGTTTGTAAAATATGAATAGCGTCAGGCAATACTGACCCCATCATTAGCGTTATAGCTTGGATAAATGCTTGGTATTAGAATTGACATTTTAGCTATTGTACGCAAAATTTAAACAGGGAAACTAGAAAAATTAAGTTTAGGCTCTAAACTGGCGGGCGGATATTGTTTTACAACGAGAAAAGTTAGGCAGACAACAGAATTATGTTTTGTCGTAAGGATTAATTAATTCATCCACCATTTGATGCAATACTGCGCGCATTTGTGTTTCTGATACTTCCATCAGCAGACCATCTTCAAACGCATCTTGGGTGATTTGTTGTATCTCGTCAAAGTTTTCTTTCATGACGCGGATTTTTTCTGTACAGGCGACAATGCTTTTATCATCGCGTATCCATATAGGTAATGCTATTTTTGACATATTGTAATGTGAGATTAATCCGTTAAATGTTCAATTAAATGCAGCATCTTTCTTAATGCCTGACCACGATGGCTAATTTTATTTTTAATCTCAGGACTTAACTCTGCAGCTGCTTTTCCAGTGATATCGTCTAAAAACAAAGGGTCGTAACCAAAGCCATTACTACCACGCGCTTCTTTTAAGATACTACCATGCCATATGCCCTCTGCAATCAATGGCTGTGGGTCATCATGTTTGCGCACCAGTACTAGACAACAGTAATAGTAGGCAGCACGATTTTCTAGGCCATCTAAGGTTTTTATCAAATGCACATTGTTATTGACATCATTGCTTGGTTTTCCAGCAAAGTAGGCTGATTGCACGCCAGGCTCTCCGTTTAATGCGGCGATGCATAAGCCAGAGTCATCAGCTAAGGCCGGCATTCTGGTTGCTAGACTTGCATGGCGCGCCTTTGATAATGCATTCTCAATGAAAGTGCAATGTGGTTCTGGTGCTTCTACGACATTAAAATCTGATTGTGGAAACACTGCAATATTAAGCGGCGATAACAATGTCTGTATTTCTGTTAATTTACCTTTGTTCGCACTAGCTATCACCAATTTTTCAATCATCATGCGCTTAAGCCTAACACTTGTTTTTGCATGTTGAATAATTGCTTAATGCCATGTTCTGCTAAATCCGTCATCGCGTTCAAGGTCTCACGACTGAAAGGCTCACCCTCTGCAGTTCCTTGAATTTCAACAAACCCGCCACTGCTGGTCATGACAATATTCATATCGGTGTCACAATCAGAATCTTCAATATAATCTAAATCTAACACGGGGGTACCTTTATAAACACCAACCGAAATGGCGGCAACTGCGTTGATTAATGGCGACGCTGTGATTAGATGGTTGTCGAGTAAATAGCGAACCGCATCATGCATGGCTACATAAGCCCCTGTGATGCTGGCTGTTCTTGTGCCACCATCAGCTTGAATCACATCACAATCAAAATGAATAGTGCGCTCGCCTAGTTTTTTTAAATCAATCACAGCGCGCAAGCTTCGTCCAATCAGACGTTGAATTTCTTGTGTGCGACCTGATTGCTTGCCTCTTGCTGCCTCACGTTGCATGCGGCTACCTGTTGAACGCGGTAACATACCATATTCAGCCGTTACCCATCCCTGACATTTGCCTTTTAGGAAGCCTGGAACGTTTTCTTCTACACTGGCGGTACAAAGTACATGAGTGTCACCAAACTTAACTAAAACAGAACCTTCTGCGTGTTTTGTGTAATGGCGAATGATTTCTACTTGGCGCAGTTCATTATGTTGACGGCCGCTAGGACGAATTAAAGATGACATATTGTGAATAATCTTTTTAGTAAAAAAACAGATTATAAAACATGCAGAAACGATGTGCTTCTTAATTCATGTTATCTGCTTGTCTCTGTTGATTACACCTCCAATTTATGCACCAGCCAAGCAAGTCCTAAGACCATCAGCATAAAGTCGTATAGTATCGCTATTGTGTTTTTTGACAGGTAGACAAAACAATACCTGTCTATAGTTAAAACTTCAGTGATGGTAGTATAGTCCTGGAATGCGGCAAGGTTTGAGGGTTAACTTTTGCCATGTCAATAAGCCATGTCAACTCTGAGAGTTGAGGCTGAAATCTGATGGTCATTCAGACATCGAATCAACCACATTTGATACAATTATTATCAATTACTTTAATTTTTTGTGAATAAAACAACATGATCATGAGCATGACGGGCTTTGCGTCCCATGAACGCAATACGCATGATGGTATTTTACAGGTTGAGTTACGTTCTGTTAATCAGCGCTACTTGGAATTGCATTTGAAGCTAGACGATGCATTGCGGGCTCAAGAGCCAGCAATGCGCGACATTTTGAAAGCAAAACTGGGTCGCGGCAAAGTAGAGTGTCGTGTTCAGTTCCTTAAGGCGACTTCAGAGGGGGAAATACAACTCAATGAGGCTGTTTTGCAACAGATTGCGCGTTCGGCTAGAGCTGTCACTACTTATTTTCCAGAGGCACAAGCCATTGATCCTTTGGCTGTTTTACGGATGCCTGGTGTTATGTCGACGCCAGTTATTCATATTGAGGCTTTATCGCAAGAGTTACTTAGCGTACTTGAGTTGGTAGTGACAGAATTAATGGCGGCTAGAGGAAGAGAGGGCGAGAAATTAAAGAAGGTGATTTTAACGCGGCTGGCTGAAATAGAGTCGCTAATCACCATAGTCAAACCGATGTTGCCTAATTTGGTGGTAGCGTACCAAGACAAGTTGTTAACAAAATTAAAGGAAGCGCAACTTAGTCAAGATGAAGAGCGGATTCGACAAGAAATCATACTGTATACACAGCGGATTGATGTGGATGAAGAGCTGTCTCGTTTAGACGCGCATGTGAACGAAGTGAAGCGCATTCTCGATGCAGGGGGGATGGCGGGCAAACAATTAGATTTTTTAATGCAAGAGATGAATCGTGAGGCCAATACATTGGGCTCAAAATCAGTTGCCGTTGAAACTACCCAAATCGCAATGCAACTTAAAGTGTTGATTGAACAAATGCGGGAACAGATTCAAAATATTGAATAATATTCGGCATCTTCTATCATAAAATCAACTAAAATACGTTCATGATTTCAGGCAACTTATTTATTATTACGGCAGCATCCGGTGCAGGTAAAACCAGTTTGGTAAAAGCCTTGTTGGATAAAGATGCCCACGTCAAACTGTCTATTTCTCATACCACGCGTGTACCAAGGCCTGGAGAAGAAGATGGGGTGCATTATCACTTTGTTGATGAAGCAACTTTTTTAGGGATGCTAGAAAAGGGCGCTTTTTTGGAAAGCGCCCAAGTACATAGTGCGCGCTATGGGACATCAGAAAAAGCAGTGAATACGGCTTTGGCAGCAGGTCACGATGTGATTCTAGAAATTGATTGGCAAGGTGCTGAGCAAGTGCGAGCAATTTACCCGCTCGCGGTGAGTATATTTATTTTGCCACCATCATTGGATACCTTGGCGGAGCGATTAAAAGGTAGAGCGCAAGATAGTGATGCAGTGATTGCTAGTCGCTTAGCTGTGGCACGTGAAGAAATGCGCCACTTAGTCGCGTTTGATTATGTTACAATCAACGATAAATTTGAAGATGCTCTACAAGATTTGATTGCGATTATTCAAGCGCAGCGACTAAAAACAAACACACAATTAGAACGCCATAGCGCGTTAATTCAAACACTGGTTTAACTTAAAGGATACTTACCATGGCACGTATTACTGTAGATGATTGTTTAGACAATATTCCAAATCGCTTTCAGCTGACACTGGTTGCAGCTTACCGTGCTCGTCAAATTGCAAACGGTTCTGACCCTTTGGTGAATATGCATGGTTTACGTGACAAGCCAACGGTGATTGCTTTGCGTGAAATTGCAGCAGGTAAAGTGGGTATAGAACTTTTAAATCGTAATTAGTCGTATTCTTCAATCCTATGCCGAAAACCGCTAAACAATCGTCAGCGGAATCTTATTCAGAGGAGCTTCAACTGTTGCCTGCTGACAGCGAAGACTCTCAACTTACAACGCTATTAAAAGCCTATCTGACCCAAGCCGAAATTGAACAAGTTTGGGAGGCATATCGCTTTAGCGATAATGCACATAAAGGGCAAATCCGTCGGTCTGGTGAACCATATATCACTCACCCAGTTGCCGTTGCTTGTATCTTAGCCCAGTTGCATTTGGATGTTCCAACTTTGTTAGCTGCCTTATTACATGATGTGGTAGAAGATTCAGATATTTCTGCAGATGAAATTAGTGATCGTTTTGGCAAGCAGGTGGCTGACTTAGTCGAAGGTTTAACCAAGTTAGATAAAATTGAGTTACAAACGGCAGTACAAGCACAAGCCGAGAATGTCCGTAAAATGCTGTTAGCAATGAGTCAAGATGTCCGAGTGATTTTGGTTAAATTAGCTGACCGTTTACACAATATGCAAACTTTAGAGATAATGAAGCCAGCCAAGCAGCGCCGTATCTCACAAGAAACATTAGATATTTATGCGCCAATTGCAAATCGCTTAGGCCTTAATGTTATTTATCAAGAGCTTGAAGATTTAAGTTTTAAATATATTTATCCCAACCGATATCATGTTATTGCAAAAGCCATCAAAACTGCACGCGGTAATCGTAAAGAGGTTATTTCCAAAATTTTAGAATCCATTAAATCTAAACTAGCGGATGCTGACATTGAAGCGACGGTTGAAGGTCGTGAAAAACATCTCTTTAGTGTCTATAAGAAAATGACGAATAAAGGCCTTAAATTATCGCAGGTTGGTGATATTTATGGTTTCCGTGTCTTAGTCAAGGACCTGCCCACCTGTTATCTGACATTAGGCAGTTTGCATAGTCTGTATAAGCCAATTCCAGGTAAGTTTAAAGACTACATTGCTATTTCTAAGCTGAATGGCTACCAATCACTCCACACCACATTGTTTGGTCCTTTTGGTACGCCGATTGAGGTGCAAATTCGAAGCCTTTCCATGCATAATATTGCACAAGCTGGTGTCGCTGCTCACTGGCTATATAAAACTACTGATGCGCACCTTACCAGGTTACAACAGCAGACTCATCAATGGTTACAGCGTCTTGTGGAAATTCAAACGGAAAGTGATGATAGCCACGAATTTTTGGAACATTTTAAGGTCGATTTATTCCCTGATGAAGTTTACGTCTTTACGCCAAAAGGGAATATCTTAGCTTTGCCAAAAGGGTCAACAGCCGTTGATTTTGCGTATGCCGTCCATACCGATGTTGGTAATTGTTGTGTTGCCGTTAAAATTAATCATGAATTGGCACCACTTAGAACTGAAATGCAAAATGGGGACCACGTCGAGATTATTACCTCTGCATTAGCTAAGCCCAACCCTGCATGGTTGAACTATGTGGTTACAGCGAAAGCGCGCTCGCATTTGAGACACTATTTGAAGTCAATCAAAGTAACAGAGTCGACTCACTTGGGTGAGCGTATGTTAAACACTGCTTTAAGAGCCTTGCATGTTGAGCCAGGTCAGATTAACGACAGTCAATGGCACAAAGTTATGCGCGATTATGGCGCGAAAGAAAAAGATGAGATATTGGCGGATATTGGCTTAGGGAAACGCGTTAGTTTGATGGTCGCTCACCAGCTTATTGCCAGTACGCACGAACATGAAAACGGCGCGCCGAATACGCATAAAACGTTTGATAAAATTACCATCTCGGGCTCAGAGGGTATGGCTGTACAATTTGCGCCGTGTTGCAGACCGATTCCTGGAGACCCAATTTTAGGCTTTATTAATAAAGATAAGGGCTTGGTGATTCATACGCACGATTGTGTCGCGATAGGTAAATTTAAACTGGACCCTGATAAATGGTTGGATGTTGAATGGGATGCAGGTGATAAGCGCTTGTTTAGAGTTGATTTACGTATCATCGTGGTGAATGAGAGAGGTATGTTGGCTAAACTGGCTGCAGGCATATCGGATGCGGGATCCAATATTGATAATGTGAGTGCTGAAGAGTCAGACGGTAGTCAATACAGTGTGATTAATTTTACTGTGCAAGTGCATGACCGTGTGCATTTGGCGGAATTGATACGGAATTTACGTAAAATACCAGAGGTTGTTCGTATCAATCGCTTAAAAGGCAAGTATAGAGAGCAAAAAATTTAAATAGCGTTTATTTTAATACTCAATGTAGGACATTATGGCAAACAAAACAATTATTCAAACTTCGTTAGCACCAACTGCAATTGGCACCTATTCACAAGCAGTTCAAGTTGGTAAAACCGTTTATTTATCAGGACAAATTGGTTTAGATCCAGTGAGTATGGAGTTAGTTGATGGTATTGAGGCACAAGTGCGTAGAGTATTGACTAACATTCGAGCGGTGACCGATGCGGCTGGTGGAACAATGGCAGACATTGTGAAATTAAACGTATTTTTAATTGATTTGAATAACTTTGCATTAGTCAACAGTATTATGACTGAATACTTTTCAGAACCCTATCCAGCTCGTGCTGCTGTGGGTGTGGCGTCATTGCCAAAAGGTGCTTTAGTCGAGGCAGATGCAGTGATGGTATTAGATTAAGCGCTTCAAAAGCTGATACTTCATCAATCAAATTAGCGGGTTAAATGCAATTAAGTGAAATTAAATCATTTTCTAAACCGCTGATGATGAATCTAGCGAAGCTAGGCATTCATGACGTCCAAGATTTGTTATTGCATTTGCCTTTGCGTTATATGGATGAAACGCGCATTGTCCTTATTCGTGATTTACGCTTAGGCGAGTCAGTCCAAGTGCAGGGTGAGATTGTCCATGCTGAAGTCACATATCAACCCCGTAAAGCATTAATTGCACGCTTAGCGGATGAAAGTGGTCAGTTGAGCTTGCGGTTTTTACATTTCTATCCAAGTCAAATTAATGCCTTAAAAGTAGGTAATCAATTGCGGGTATATGGTGAAGTACGTCATGGGTATTTTGGCTATGAAATGGTGCATCCACAGTGTAAAGTGGCTAGCAATAATGCCGAGGTAAGTGAACAACTTACGCCAATTTATCCTACGACTGCTGGATTAACGCAGTCATCCATACGTAAGGCGATTAAAGTGGTGATGGGCCTGCCTCTATCCATTGAGACATTGCCGCCTTTTGTTTATGAAAAATTAGGATTGCCTAGCTTTTTTGAGAGTGTTCAACGTATACATTACCCGCAAGCGGATGCCAATCTAGCCGATTTAGAAGATCGTTCAACGCTAGAATGGCGGCGCTTAGCTTACGATGAGTTACTGGCCCAACAACTGTCAATGCGTAAGCATTATGCCAAAAGACGGCAGCATCATGCGCCGGCAATTGCGTCATCAAACCGATTGGTCAAGCAGTTATTAGCAGAATTACCTTTTGCGTTAACCCAAGCGCAACAAACAGTCACACATGAGATTAGTCAAGATTTAACACAACCATACCCCATGCAACGCTTATTGCAAGGTGATGTGGGAAGTGGTAAAACCATTGTTGCTTGTATTGCAGCATTACAAGCCATTGAGCATGGTTGGCAAGTGACATTGATGGCGCCGACAGAAATCTTAGCCGAGCAACATTTCAAAAAGTTTGCCATGTGGCTGACGCCACTAAATATAAGAGTGGCTTGGTTAACTGGCAGTCAGAATAAAAAAATACGAGAGACGGCATTGCAGGATATCGCAACTGGTCAAGCACAGCTGGTGGTTGGTACCCATGCTTTGTTTCAAGAAGCAGTGACATTTAAAAAATTAGGCCTTGCTATTATTGATGAGCAACATCGTTTTGGTGTACAACAGCGACTTGCTTTACGTCAAAAAGGTCACCCTGAGCCACATCAATTGATGATGACTGCAACACCAATTCCGCGAACGCTCTCCATGAGTTATTACGCAGACTTAGATGTTTCAGTCATTGATGAGCTGCCACCAGGACGCACGCCTGTGGTCACTAAATTAGTGTCTAATCAGCGACGGGAAGAGATTCTGCAACGTGTTCGAGATGCCTGCCAATCAGGTAGTCAAGCTTATTGGGTTTGTCCATTGATAGAAGAGTCAGAAGTATTACAGCTGCAGACAGCCACGGAAATTTTTGAAAACCTTCAACAGAATTTTCCCGATTTAACAGTTGGGTTAGTGCATGGGCGCATGAAATCGGCTGAAAAACAATCTGTAATGCAGGCTTTTATCGCGGGTGAAACGCAATTGCTGGTAGCAACTACAGTGATTGAAGTTGGAGTTGATGTCCCCAATGCGAATTTAATGGTAATTGAACATGCAGAGCGCATGGGTTTGAGTCAGTTGCATCAGTTGCGTGGAAGAGTTGGGCGTGGTGCAGCAAAAAGCACCTGTATTTTGATGTATCAAAATAAGTTATCAGAGATGGCACGCGCAAGGCTTAAAGTAATCTATGAAAATACGGATGGCTTTGCCATCTCGCAAGCGGACTTGAATTTACGTGGGCCAGGCGAATTTTTAGGTACCCGCCAAAGTGGAGTACCTATGCTTAAAATTGCCGATTTGAGCCGTGATGAAGATTTGTTATATGAGGCCAAAGTAATTGCGGAACGCTTATTGAAGCAACATCCTGAAGCGGTTGATGCGCATTTGCAACGATGGTTGCGACAAGGTGCTGATTTAGTTAAAGTCTAAGCCTGCCAAACATGATATGAGCCCTATTTTCCAACATACATTCACCTCATATTTGTAACTGTTTATGCGATAATTTGTCTTGTGAAAATCAAGCCACATAACATCAAATTACGTTCAAATTGGTTAAAAAAACCAGTCCAGGCGTTTGCATATCGAGACTGGTTAGTCGATGAGCGTTCATTAACAGCAAGATTACAGTCGTTTTCTACTCATTTTCGTGTGCAAGCTATCGCCCAACAAAACACAAAGCCCATCGCTGATGAAGCTGCTTTGTTAAACTGTAAACAATCGACAATTGCCAACGTACGTGATGTACTGTTGATTGGGGATGAACAAGTGCTCGTCTACGCACATAGCGTCTTACCACATGAAAGCTTGCGTGGGGAATGGGTGAAATTGGGTCAATTAGGTAACCAGCCATTAGGCGCCACTTTGTTTGCTAATCCACGTGTTAAACGCTCACCACTTTACTATAAAAAACTAGCCAAACATCACAAGCTTTACCAAAAAGCAGCACATTATTTGCCAGAAGTGCCTGCCTACTTATGGGCAAGAAGATCAATTTTTAGCTTGAACGGTGCTCATATTTTAGTGACAGAAGTCTTTTTACCAAGCGTTTGTGAGAGGTAAAATCGATGGGCAACAAAAAAGGCTTAATAAGAAAACTGAATGCTTATACGCGTTTAATGCGCTTAGATAAGCCAATTGGTATTTTATTATTGCTATGGCCGACACTTTGGGGTTTGCTGCTAGCTGGTGATGGCCGTCCTAATTGGCCAATTGTTTTTATTTTTATCATTGGCGTCGTGTTAATGCGCAGTGCAGGCTGTGTAATGAATGATATCGCAGACCGTCATTATGACGGACATGTTGAGCGCACCCAGAATAGACCAATTGTGAATGGCGAGGTCAGTGTTAAAGAGGCTTTGTTTTTAGCATCAGGATTAAGCGTGATGGCTTTTTTCTTTGTTTGCTTTCTTAATGCAATGACCATCATATTATCAATAATTGCTTTATTCTTAGCAGCGACTTATCCACTAACAAAACGCTTTTTGGCGATTCCGCAAGCCTATCTAGGAGTCGCTTTTGGATTTGGTATTCCAATGGCTTTCGCAGCAATACAAAACCAGATTCCGCTGATTGCTTGGTCATTATTCATTTCCAATATCTTTTGGGCTATTGCATACGACACAGCTTATGCAATGGTTGACCGTGATGATGATGTCAAGATTGGGATAGAATCATCAGCTTTGTTTTTTGGAAAATATGATGTGTTTGCTATTATAGTTTGTTATGCCTTGATGCTAGGTTTATTCGTTTATGTGGGTTGGCAAATGGCCTTTGGACATACTTATTTTATTGGCCTACTTGCAACCTCAGGATTAATTGCTTGGCAGTATCAAATGATCAGAGCACGTGGCAAGTCTGATTGTTTCAGAGCATTTATAGCTAACAACTGGATAGGTTTATCTTTATTGATTAGTTTAGGCGTTGGGTATTATTTACCTTAATCATGTTCAGCTATCAACAGATGTTTATCTGCAGTTGCTGTAGAAAAGCCTTTTGTTGGCGATGAGGTGCATCCTCTATTCGCTCAATAGTTTCTAAATTTTCAGCACAAAACATAAATCGATGCCTCCTTTAAAAGCTTAGCCTAATCTGAATAACATCATGACATCCAATGGGCGTTTGGATAGTAAATGGCAAAAGAATCGTTCACGGTAGTTGATTTAATTTAGGCGTTAAACAATGATTAGTCCCTTATTTCATGTCTTTTATAAAGGGTCTTTATTGATAAAAACTAACTTTATATTATAGTTTTTACATTCAGCTAGGCGCACACAAGCGCTTGACCAAGTTAGTTATCTGATTAAGAAATGTGCTATTAAAATAACTAAAATGCTAAAATAAGTAATGTAGTCACTCTTATACACAGAAATAATTCATTTTACAGGATAAAATTGTTTGACGAGGCGTGAGCAAAAGCATATAATCCGCCCTCTTGATTTTAATAAGCTATATAAATTGGTAGTAATATGATGAAAACGTTTTCAGCAAAAACACATGAAGTAAAACGGGATTGGTTCGTAATTGATGCGACCGATTTGGTTTTGGGTCGCTTAGCCAGTGCTTGTGCACACCGCTTGCGTGGTAAGCATAAGACAATTTATACACCTCACGTTGATACGGGTGATTACATAGTTGTGATTAATGCTGATAAACTACGCGTAACTGGCGCTAAATCAACTGATAAACAATATCATACCCATTCTGGTTATCCTGGTGGGCTTTCAACAACAACATTCAGCAAGATGCAAGATCGTTTCCCAGGTCGTGCGTTAGAAAAAGCGGTTAAAGGCATGCTGCCTAAGGGCCCTTTAGGCTATGCAATGATTAAAAAATTAAAAGTTTATGCGGGTGACCAGCATGACCATGCTGCACAACAACCACAAGCATTGACTATCTAAGGTAAAAGAAGATGATTGGTAAATATAATTACGGTACAGGACGTCGCAAAAGCTCAGTCGCGCGCGTTTTTTTGAAATCTGGTAAGGGTAACATCATCGTCAATGACAAGCCTGTAGATGAGTACTTCTCGCGTGAAACATCTCGTATGATTTTACGTCAACCATTAGCCTTGACTTCAAATCTTGAAAGCTTTGATATCAAAATTAATGTTATTGGTGGTGGTGAGTCAGGTCAAGCTGGTGCAGTTCGTCATGGCATTACCCGTGCTTTAATTGATTTCGATGCTGCTTTAAAGCCAGATTTGTCAAAAGCGGGCTATGTTACTCGTGATGCTCGCGAAGTAGAGCGTAAAAAAGTTGGCTTCCGTAAAGCGCGTCGCCGTAAGCAGTTCTCTAAACGTTAAGATTTGTGTTTCCTGTTTTGAGGGAAAACTAATGAAAAAGGTCGCTATTGCGACCTTTTTTTATTTAATGAATATTTGGGTTATGATTGAATCATGTTAAATAAAAAAGTGAAAGTTGGTATTGTAGGGGGCACTGGATATACGGGTGTTGAATTATTGCGCTTGCTAGCAAATCATCCAAACGTAGAGATTGTTGCAGTAACCTCCCGTGGTGATGCAGGTTTACCTGTTGCAGATATGTTTCCAAGCTTGCGTGGATATATTAATGTTGTATTTAGTGACCCAGAAAACACCGATTTAGCGGAATGTGATGTAGTGTTTTTTGCTACACCGCATGGTGTTGCGATGAATCAAACTCCTACTTTACTATTGGCAGATACCAAGGTAATTGATTTGGCTGCTGATTTTAGATTACAAGATGTCGTTGCTTTTAAAAAGTGGTACGAGATGACGCACAGTTGTCCAGATGTATTAAAGGAAGCAGTTTATGGTATTCCAGAATTAAATCGAGATAAAATTAAATCAGCGAATGTGATTGCGAATCCTGGATGTTACCCAACTACGGTACTATTGGGTTTAGTTCCATTATTGGAACAAAAGTTGATTGATTTTTCGTCACCAATTATCGCTGATGCTAAATCAGGTGTTTCAGGTGCAGGTAGAAAAGCTTCAGTAGCTACGTTATTTGCTGAGGCAAGTGATAATATGAAAGCATACGGCTTATCTGGACACCGGCATCATCCAGAAATTGATGCGCAATTGAAGCAATTAGCTGGAAATGAATTACAATTTATTTTTGTGCCGCATTTAATTCCGATGATTCGTGGTATGTTATCTACGCTCTATATTAAACTTGCTGACTCAGCTAAAAATGTTGATTTACAATCCTTATATGAAGAGCGTTATGCAACAGAGTGCTTTGTCGATGTGTTGCCGCAAGGAGTGTTGCCCGAAACAAGGTCAGTGCGTGGATCTAACCATTTGCGAATTGCTTTGCAACAACAAGTTAACGGATACTTGACGATTGTTGTTGTGCAGGATAATTTAGTCAAAGGTGCGGCGGGACAGGCTGTGCAAAATATGAATGTCATGTTTGAATTAGATGAAAAGGCTGGTTTAGACGTTGTGCCATTAATGCCGTAATGAGTACTGTATGAGAAAATTTAAACGTGGTGTACGTAATCATTATGGCTATACGGCTAGGCGCGTTGCCGTTAAAGCGGATAGACCGTGGTATTATCGCCTGCTTGTAGTGTTATTTTGTATCGGGCTAGGTTTTGGGTTTGCTTACTTGATGATGCGTAGTAGCGATTATCAAACGATCAGTTCAAAATTAGCTGAGATAGAACATAAAAATAAAATGCTTGAGTTTAAGTTAATTGAAGCGCAACGCGAGTTGCAAATTGAATTCGCAACTAATACAAATCTTGCAAAAGAGCTTGTTAAAGTTCAAGATGAAAATCTTAAAGCAAAGGAAGATTTGTTATTTTATAAAAAGATGATGGGGAAATAATTTCGGTAAGATTTTGGTTAGTTTAAAATAAGGTAGAACATACAAATGTTTTTAAAAAAAATTAATAAAATTGACAGTCGCATTGATACCTTAGTCGGTGTTGATACCCTAATAATGGGGGATATTGTTTTTAGTGGTGGTTTACGCATTGATGGCACAATTCGTGGTGACGTTAATGAGCAAGCTGATTCAGAAGGTACTATCATTATTGGTGAAAGTGGTCGGATAGAGGGTGCTGTCAGTGCCACTAAAATTGTATTAGTTGGTACTGTCATCGGTCCAGTTAAAGCCAGCCAGTTTATTGAATTACAAGCAAAAGCACGCATTAAAGGCGATTTGCACTACAAGTCATTAGAAATGCATATGGGGTCAGTTATTGATGGAAAGCTTGTTCATAGCGAAGAAAGTGTAACTGAATTGCCAGGTTAGGGTCTTATATTGAATATGAGTGAGTTAAAAGGAGACATAATGAATACAGCAACGGATTTAGCAAAGTTGGAGCTGCCAGCACCGCTGGTATTTACTGATAATGCAGCAAAAAAAGTGAAAGAATTAATTGAAGAAGAAGGTACGCCAGATTTGAAACTACGTGTGTTTGTTAGCGGCGGTGGTTGTTCTGGTTTTCAGTACGGCTTTACTTTTGAAGAAGAAGTAAACGAAGATGATACTCAAGTTGAGAAAGATGCAGTAACTTTGTTGATTGATCCAATGAGTTTGCAGTATTTAATGGGTGCGGAAATCGACTATCAAGACAACTTGCAGGGTTCACAGTTTGTAATTAGAAACCCGCAAGCTACAACGACTTGTGGTTGTGGGTCATCGTTTTCTGTTTAATTCTACTCGTTAATCGTTTATTTGCGCTGAGTATGATCAACTGCATTCGTTTAGAATGCAGTTTTTTTATCATGTCTATGATCACCGATCATTGATTGGCGCAAATTCTCGCTTCATTTCACCAGTATACAGTTGTCTTGGACGACCAATTTTATTTGAGGGTTCAGTATGCATTTCATGCCATTGCGCTATCCATCCTGCAGTGCGAGCAAGTGCAAATATAGCGGTAAACATTGAATTTGGGATACCCATTGCGCGCATCACAATCCCACTGTAGAAGTCAACATTCGGATACAGTTTACGCTTGACAAAGTAATCATCCTCTAAGGCAATTTTTTCTAACCGCATTGCCAGTTTGAACATTGGATCATCATTTAGACCGAGCTCATTTAGTACTTCATGACAAGTTTCTCGCATAATTGCTGCTCGTGGATCCATGTTCCGATAAACGCGGTGGCCAAAACCCATGAGCCGGAAACTATCATTTTTATCCTTAGCACGCTTAATAAAGTCATCAATTCTGCTAATGTCGCCTATCTCATCGAGCATTTTTAATGTCGCTTCATTGGCACCACCATGCGCAGGCCCCCATAGTGACGCAATACCAGCTGCGATACATGCAAAAGGATTTGCACCGCTAGAACCAACTAGACGGACTGTTGAAGTCGATGCGTTTTGTTCATGATCTGCATGTAAAATCAGAATGCGTTCAAATGCTTTTGAAACGACTGGATTGACTACATAGTCTTCACATGGTGTTGCAAACATCATATGTAAGAAGTTTTCTGCAAAGCTCAGCTTATTTTGTGGGTACATAAAAGGCTGTCCACTGGTGTATTTGTAACTCCATGCGGCAATGGTTGGTGCTTTTGCTAACAATCTAATCGCTGCTTTTTCGCGCAGTTTGGGGTCTGAAACATCGGTGTGCTCTGGATAGAAGGCTGCCATTGCACCAACAACAGAAACCATAACTGCCATTGGGTGCGCATCTCTGCGGAAGCCTCTAAAAACATTATTCATTTGGTCATGGAGCATGGTGTGGCGCTCAACAGCCGTTCTAAACGTTTTATTTTGCTCCCTGTTTGGGAGTTCACCTTGGATAAGTAAGTGAGCTACTTCTAAGAAATCACAGTTTTTTGCTAGTTGCTCAATTGGGTAGCCGCGGTGATACAACAGACCTTTTTCACCATTAATAAACGTGATATTTGAGTTGCATGAAGCAGTTGATAAAAAGCCAGGGTCATAAGTATAGATGCCATGATTGCCTAGTGTTCTGATATCTATAACATCGTTACCAAGGGTGCCAGAAAGAATAGGCAGTTCAACGGGAAGAATGTCATTATCAAAAGTGAGTGTTACTTTTGTCGGTTTTGTTGCCATGAGATGTTCTTTAATTTAAGATGCTTGAATAGGAATATTATACGCAACCAGCTTTAAAAGTTGAGTAAAAAATGAAATTAAACTAATTTAGGCTGGATAAATGGCGCCTAGAACACGCGACCCATGCGCGCCTGTGGCGGCAGGTAAGTTGCTGGTCTTATTATGCATCGTTTGTCTAGCTAGCCATGCAAACGCCCCAGCCTCGACCCAGTCTACGTTTACACCAAGTTGATCGGTAGTGGATAAGGCAATCGGGTTTAGTGATGCGGCAATTGAGTCGCGGAGCAAGCGGTTATGTGCGCCACCACCGCAAAGATAAACTTCATCTACTTCTGGGCAATATTGATGAATCGCTTCATCAATAGTTTGGCTAGTTAATGCAACTAAGGTATGTGCAATATCCTGCGGTTGGCAGTCTAATTGAGCAATATGCCGCGTTAGCCAAGCTTGATTGAAGTGATCTCGACCTGTGCTCTTGGGCGGTGGCAAAGCAAAATAGGAATCTGCCAACATATGCGATAACAAGGGTTGATTAATCACGCCGGTCGCCGCCCAAGCGCCATCGGCATCGTATTCTTGGCCAAGACTATTTTTTACCCAGTGGTCCAACAATAAGTTACCTGGCCCAGAGTCAAAACCAAAAACATCGCCATTACGTGCTAGATAAGTAATATTGGCAATGCCGCCAATATTGACAATCGCACGATTTTTATCTGGGTGAGCAAATACGTCTTTGTGGAACGCGGGCACAAGTGGTGCGCCTTGACCGCCTGCAGCAATATCTCGACTTCGAAAATCGCCAACAACGGTAATATTGGTTAACTCAGCCAAAAGTGCATGATTACCAAGCTGAACCGTATAGCCAACGGTGTCGTTAAGTCTGGGCTGGTGACGAATGGTCTGACCGTGACAACCAACTGCAGTCACATCTTTAGAGCTGAGTTGATTATTTGAAAGTAGGCTGTTAATGGCTTGTGCATATAGGCTTGCCAATTGATTAGCCATGAGTGCTGATTTTTCTAGCTCATTTTCAGATGGAAAATGTAAAGCCAATAGAGATTGCTTTATTTCAGCGGAGTAAGCCTGAAAATGGGTAGCAACTATTTTGCAATAGTCGTCAGTGATTTCCGTTAAAGCAACATCAATACCATCTAAACTGCTCCCAGACATTACACCAATAAAGGATAACGCCTTATTCATGATTAGTTGCTTGCAGTCATCGTATGGCGGTTCAACATATTGATTTTTGCCATATAGGTTGCTGCATTTACTTCAAACTCAGCTTTATATTTTTCTTCAAGTGGAGTGCCTGTAGGTAAAGCCACCTTCATCGGGTCGCGATGCACACCTCTTAGTAAAAACTCGTAGTGTAAATGTGGGCCTGTTGCCATGCCTGACATACCAACATAACCAATGATGTCGCCTTGGGTCACTTTGTTGCCTTTATGCAGGCCTTTAGCAAACCCAGATAAATGACCGTACAAGGTTTCAATATGATTGCGATGTTGAATAATAATCACATTACCGTAACCACCTTTTCTTCCTTTAAATTTCACCACACCATCACCAGATGCTTTAACTCTTGTTCCAGTACTCGCTGCTAGGTCAACTCCTTTATGCGCTCTAACGCGGTGTAATACGGGGTGAAAGCGACCATGACTAAACGATGAGCTAACACGGGTGAACTCTAATGGAGAACGTAAAAATGATTTATGTAAGCTTTTGCCTTCAGGCGTGTAATAAGCATATTTATTGTTCGCTTTACCGAAATGAATAGCTTGATAAGTTTTACCACGATTCACAATTTCAACGGCAAGAATATCGCCAGTACGAATCAAGTCACCATGATTGTAAAACCCTTCATACACAACACTAATAGTATCGCCTGAGCGTAAATCTTCGTTAAAATCAATTTCGCTAGAAAAAATGTCGGCAATTTGCAAAGCAATGAGGTCAGGAATCTCTGCATCATCTGTTGCGCCAAACAAAGAACTTTTAATGGTTGCAGACTTGAGTATTTCATGGCGTACCAATGGAATTTTTTCTTTATTCACCTGATACCCATCAGGCGTTAATTGGGCAATGATTCGTTCATCATCTGGCAAGTCGTATTGTAAATAAAGCAGTTTACCTGCAGCATTTACTTTGCTATCAATGTTGCGACCTGGAACCAACTGGGTGTTGAGTGCGCTCACTTCAGGTGTGTACATAAAAAACTTTAAAGCATCATTGTCATGTACAGACATGCGATTAAAGATTACATCAAGGGTGTCGTTACGGCGCACCTCGTCCGTATGCCAAAAAGCCTTGTTAGGATTTTGTTTGTGCATCGTGAACGGCAACGGGATTGCATTGATGGTCGTTTTTATTGGTAAATAGCCTGCTTCGCTATCAGGTGCTGTTCCTAGGGTGCTAATTAACACAATAACAGGGAGTAAAAAAACGACAAATATCCAATGTAATTTCATCTTGCTAACAGCTAATAAATGGTTTTGCGTTAGAATGGAGCGCTTAGCAAATGGGGTTTTTTGAAAGAACATATGTAAAGAATACCATTTAAGTGCTTGAATAAAGAATGTATCTTAGCAGAAAATGAGTTTCATGAAAGTGTAAGACCACAATTAAGAGAGTATTCTTTTTAGAAAATTTTGGGAATTATAGTGAACACCGACATCAATCAATCATTGGCAATTATTAAACGCGGCGCAGACGAGTTGCTTATAGAGGCAGAGCTCATTGAAAAGCTCAAAAAAGGCAAACCCTTGCGAGTGAAGGCTGGTTTTGACCCGACTGCACCAGATTTGCATTTAGGTCATACGGTACTCATCAACAAGTTGCGACAGTTGCAAGATTTAGGTCATCAAGTGTTATTTCTTATTGGAGATTTCACAGGCATGATTGGCGACCCTACAGGCAAGAGTACGACTCGACCACCGCTAACGCCAGCGCAGGTCCAGGAGAATGCCAAGTCTTATGCTGAGCAAGTATTCAAAGTGCTTGATAAAGAAAAAACAGAAATTGTGTTTAACTCGCATTGGCTAACCGACATAGGTGCGGCGGGGATGTTGAAATTGGCGTCTAGTTTAACCGTCGCGCGTATGCTAGAACGGGATGATTTTTCTAAGCGTTTTAAAAGCAATCAGCCGATTGCTATTCATGAGTTTATGTATCCTTTATTGCAGGGCTATGATTCTGTTGCTTTAGAAGCAGATTTAGAACTTGGTGGAACGGACCAAAAATTCAATCTACTTATGGGAAGGGAGTTGCAAAAGCAGGCGGGCCAATCTGCACAATGTGTGTTGACAATGCCGTTGCTAGAGGGCTTGGATGGTGTTAACAAGATGTCTAAATCATTGGGTAACTATATTGGTATTAACGAAGCGCCAGAGATCATCTTTGCTAAAATCATGTCTGTTTCAGATGATTTGATGTGGCGATATATCGAGTTGCTCTCGTTCGAATCTTTAGAAACGGTTGCGCAATGGAAGTTGGCAGTTGAGGTCGGTGAAAATCCACGCAATATTAAAGTCCGCTTTGCGCAAGAGATTGTTACGCGTTTTCATAGTCAAGCCGCAGCAGAAAAAGCCTTAAGTGATTTTCAAACACGTGCCAAAGGAGGTATCCCAGACGAGGTGCCCGAAATAAGCGTTAAAATTGAAGAGCAATCTATTGGCATTGCCCAGTTACTAAAAATAGCTGGTTTGGTAGAAAGTACCAGTGAAGCCATGCGTGCAATACAACAAGGGGGGGTAAAAATAGACAGTGTTAAAGTAGAAGATAAGGGGTTGCAAATCCACAAAGGGTCTTCCTTGGTTGCACAAGTCGGCAAACGTAAATTTGCTAAGATTATTGTCGATTAGACTTTAATATTAAGGATTAAGATGGAATTATCGGGGGAATTGGTTAAATGGATGACATTCTTTTTTAATAAAGACTGGTTTCATATTGGCAACACTGCCATCACGTTTTCTACGCTATTTGGATTTATCCTAATTGTTTTATCAGTGAGTTGGTTAGCCAAAGTAGCTGAAAGAATCATTTATAACGTTGCAAACACACGTGCAACTAACTCCTTTAGTCAATCCAGCATTTATGCTTTAAGTCGTATTACGCGTTATATGATTTTATTCATAGGTAGCATTGTTGGACTAAACTTTATCGGTATTGACTTTACAAGCCTTGCGATTTTAGGCGGTGCGCTTGGGGTTGGAATTGGTTTTGGTCTGCAAAATATTTTTAACAACTTAGTTTCAGGCATTATTATTTTGCTAGAGGAAACTTTAAAAGTCGGAGACTTTGTTGATTTGGAATCGGGCGTCATGGGGCGGGTAAGTGAAATCAATATGCGTTACACCCGTGTCACCACGAATGATGAAGTCGATATCATCGTGCCCAATTCAGAGTTTATTAATGGTCGCGTCATCAATTGGACCTTAGGTAATATTCACCGTCGCATGCACATTCCGTTTGGAGTAGCCTATGGCACAGATAAAGAGTTGGTGAAGCAGTGCGCACTTAATGCCGCCAGCAGTAGCAGCTACACTGTAGAAGATATGCAAAAAGAAACGGACGTATGGTTAACCAAATTCGGTGATAGCAGTTTGGATTTTGAGCTAGTTGTTTGGGTTGGTGCTGAGGGCGTGCGAGCGCCCGCTAAAGTCCATGCCAAATATCTATGGGCAATTGAAACCGAGTTAGCCAAAGCGGGCATTGAAATTCCATTCCCGCAACGTGATTTACATGTCAAAAGTGGCTCAATAAACGTTAACTTAGTCAAATAAAGCATCAATCCCATCCTCGTCGAATTGAAAAAGTACTAACGCTAAACTGTTGATAAGTCGTACAGCTCCTTTTGATTAAGTTTCTCTATTCAATCAGGCTTAAGCATCAGGGCTGCTATGTCGGATACACGAGGAGTATGCCATTGGCATATTTCAACTATTGAGTTCCGTTATACTTTTGTCCATTAGGGTCCATAGACTAGCTACTTAATTGTAATTAAATTGTAATAAATCCCAAAAATCCTTGACCAAATTTCCAGCCACGGTAGAATTCCGCCCTCGCATGAGTAGTCGAGTGAAAGACGCAATAAAATGCAATGTTAACCATTTGTTTAGTTGACTAAAATAAATACTTGACTGTCTTGTAAAGCACTGTAGAATGCGCACCTTGCTCGTGACAACGAGCGAAAGTCGCAACAGAATTAACAAGTTAAGTGATTAATTGAAATTAATGCTTGACTGGTTTTAAAACCTCTGTAAAATGCGCACCTCGTTAACGCAAAGCGTGAATCGATAAAGCCGAAAAGGCACTGTTCTTTAACAATC